>Ga0157379_10004506_pt1 | contig 11948 bp, 6 predicted proteins | sample S25metaG_FD_121802 | JGI IMG/M metagenome (GOLD analysis project Ga0157379, IMG submission 121802) | Switchgrass rhizosphere microbial communities from Kellogg Biological Station, Michigan, USA - S2-5 metaG | ecosystem: Host-associated > Plants > Roots > Rhizosphere > Soil | place: USA: Michigan... | reverse complement strand
GGCTGGCGGACCTGGTCGGGCTGGCGGGCTGGCGCCATCGGCGCGGGCGCCGCCGGCGGGAGCGCCGGTGCCATCGCCGCGGTCCCGATCAGGCCGCGGTTGCGCGGCGCGCGGACCGGGCCGGGCGCCGCGTCGGCCGGCGCCGGGCTCAGGGTCTCGGGCGGAGCCTGCGCGGCGGGCGCGCCGGTGACGGTGGCCACCGTCGGGCAGGGCCACAGTCGATCACAGCTCACGCAGAGTTCTAGTTCGTTCGCGTGGTGAAGGTCGAGGAGGGACACCAGGGAACTGATGTGTTCGATCATCTTCGGGCCGGCGAGAACGGGGCCGGCCGCGATCATGTCAAGCTCGGAGCGCAACCGGTCCCGGTAGCGCGTCACCTCAGCTGTTCGCTGGTCCTCCATCGTCGGATCAGCATGCACTATCTGGGGGACAGGCGCGTGACCGGATCCCCGCCGCGGCCGTTGCCGCGCGGGCCCGGTTACGGTCCGGTACCACCCCTCGCCTCGGCGCCAGGACGGTCAGCCCCGCTCGGGACGGACCTCGTCCGGACGGCGAACCTGGCGCATCAAACCCTCCTGAAGTCGGGCGAACTCCTCCAGGTATGGGCTGTCCGCCCCGGCGGCCGGACCGGGGGCCGGCTCCTTGGCGTTCCCGTTGCGGTCGAAGACCGGCTCGAAGCCGGCGAACTGGCCGCCGCCGTTGCCGGGGTTGATCCGCTCCGTCTGGGGGTCGAACGCCGGGTAGTGGGAGCCGCCGTTCGGGCTCGGCGCCGGGGGGCGCTGCTCGCCGGCGTCGTAGCCGTTGAAGGACGGCAGGTTCTGGCCGCCGGGCCGGTCGCCCGGCTCGAACGCGGGGTAGTGCGCGCCGTTCTGGCTCGCGCGCTCGGGCGGCGCGTCGTAGCCGAACGAACCTCCGGCCGGGCTCGCGGGCGGCGGCGGGGCCACGGCGGGGACGTTGCCCCGACTGGCCTGCTCGCCCGCGGGGAGCTCGTGCTCAAGGGAGGACAGGAAGCCCTCGGCCGGCGGGTAGATCCGGGCCGAGAGACTCACCGACAACGGGTCGCTGCCGTAGGTGATGACGTCCACCTGGTCGTCGGCGCTGATGCCGCCGTTACGCGCCAGGTCGACGAAGCGGAACAAGTCCGCCCAGCGCAGGCCGTCCAGGTCCACACTGATTCGCAAAGCCATTGTCGAGCCCCATTCCGCAGCCGTCTGCGTCCTGACGTGGAAGGTCCCGGCGAACCCCGTACCCGGCGGCCGGGCCGCGCCCCGCACCGGAGCGATCGCCTGACGCCGGAGGGTGGTCGCCGGGCTGGCGCCGATCGTCAGCGACCGCTGGTTGTCAGGGCGGCGATGGGCGGCAGCTTATACCCCGTTGGGGAAGCATTCCCCATCCGGGGACCTTGTGGGCATTCAACCCCTACGCACGGCCGCGTACAGAACACCGCTCAGTGTCCGCTGGCGGGGGTGAACCCGGCACTCTGGCGGGAACGAGATGACTTCGATCGCTATGAGAGCGACTGTCCCTGGTGGCGGTGGTCTTGTCAGCGAGTAGTGTCCGGTGCTGTGAGTGTTGCTTCCGGCGATGTCAACGGTGCTCTCGGAGCCGCCTCTCGCGAGTCCAACTCGGGCGGGTCGGGCTCGCGGGGGACCAGTGCGATGGCCGGCGTCGACGTGCGTGCCGGATCCCTGCCGATCAGGCTGTTGCACGACCGGGTTCTGGTCTCGCCTCGGGAGGACTCGCTCGACCGGCGGTCGAAGGCGGGGATCGTGATTCCCGCCACGGCGCAGATGGGCAAGCGGCTGTCCTGGGCCGACGTCGTCGCGGTAGGGACCGCGGTGCGCGCGATCGAGCTCGGTGACCGCGTCCTGTTCGACGCCGAGGACCGGGCCGAGGTCGAGCTGCACGGCTCGACCTATGTGCTCCTGCGGGAACGCGACGTCCACGCCGTCGCGGCCGAGCGGCTCGACGACGGGCTGACCGGCCTCTATCTGTAGCCCGTCAGCCGCGGGCCGGCATCTCCGTAGGTCGGCATCGGTAGATCGACGCCCGCCGGTCGGCCACCAGACGGCTGTCCGGACTTGCCGGGTAGGAATAATCTCTCCTCGGTCCGTGCTGTGTGGCGGGTCTGACACGGCGGCGATCGCCGGATGCCTGGCCCGACCGGACGGGGGACCGTATCCTTCGCGTCTGTCCGGGAGATCGTCGGCTCGGACGGCGATCCGTTCGGATGCCCTCGGTGCCACGCGGATCGGGGGTGACCGGTCCGGTCCGGCGCTCGATCGGCGGTCCGACCAGCCTGCCCGGCGCGGTGTGCCTGGGCGGGCGGAGAGGGCCGGCTGGGCGTCCGAGATACTGCGTATCGTCACCGCCGAGGCTCGTTCGGTGTGCTGTCCGAACGGGTAGTGAGGTCCCGGTGCTCTCAGGGGCGCCGGTGTTTGTCCGTATCAGTACCTACTTCGGTAGGTGGGCCGACGTATGAGGCCTGATGTCCATGGAGAGGAAGGGAGACGAATGGCTCGTGACTTCGACGCCCGGCGGGGCGCGGATGTCGAGGACGACGAGCTCCAGGAACAGAGCCTGGAGACGCTGAAGGCGCAACGGGCGGGAGCGGCCGCCGACCTGGGGGACGATGTCGACGCCCTCGAGGCGGAGCTCGACCTGCCCGACGCCGAGGTCCGCGACGAGGAGTTGTCGCTGCGGGTGCTGCCGCGCCAGGCGGACGAGTTCACCTGCACGAGCTGCTTCCTGGTGCACCACCGCAGCCAGCTCGCCGACGCCCGACGCACCGTGTGCACGGACTGCGCCGCCTAAGCGGTCGGCTCGGCCGCGGCCAGCGTGGCGCGATCTGACCACCCGTGATGAGACTCCGCGCCACGGCCGCGCGGCGGCCGTCCGTCCGGACGGGCCGCCGCACCCCCGCCGCCTCTCGAGGGGCGGTCCCGGGCGCCCGACATCCCGACGCTCGGGCGGGCGCGGTGGGAGGTAGGGAAGCGCGGGTGGCCCGTGAGTGTGCGACCGCCGGCTGGACGCCGGGCCGTCCTCGGGCCACCTGACCGCGTGCCTTTCGATTGATCATCATACCGGTCGTCGGGCACTGTGAACAGGTTGACTACTTCACGTGGTTAACCTATAACCTTCGGTAGTCGAAGGGTGGTGCGGATGACGGACCCCAGCCACGTCGGCGCCGACCGAGATCTGTACCACTTCGTCCTGAGCCAGCTGGTGCTGACAGCCTTCGTGCTGGTGGCCTACTTCGCTCTGCCCGTCTACGGGGACGGCCGCGGCTTGGGCGCGCCCGGCCAGCTCGCTCTGTTCGCCGCCGGGCTGGCCGGGGTGAGCGCACTGTTCGTCCACCAGGCCCGGATGTCCGCCCGCGATGCTCCGCTCGTGGCGCAGCTGCGCTGGCTGCTGACGGCCGTCTGGCTGACGGTGGCCCTGTTCTCGGCCGCCTACCTCGTGCTCGCCCGGACCGGCGGCGACGAGATGATCGGCCTGCGGACCAAGATCGACGCGCTGTACTTCACGATCGCCGTCCTGACCAGCGTCGGATTCGGCGACATCCATGCCGTCGGGCAGCTCGCCCGGGCCGTCGTCATCGTCCAGATGGTCTTCGACGTCCTGTTCGTCGCGGCGGCAATCGGCGCCCTGCGGCGGTCAGGGTCCCGGCGGGGACCCAGGGCGCGGCGGCGGAGCCCGGCGTGAGCGGCGCGCCCGGGTCCCCTCGGCGCCCGGCCTCGCCGCCACGGCCCACGCCGTGGGCCGGCGGGCCCCCGGCGCTGCCCCCGGCCCTGCCCCCGGCCCACGTACCCCGCCCCCGCCTCTGGGACCTGCTCGAGCGCGGCGCCGAGACCGGACTTGTCGCGGTCTGCGCGCCCGCCGGAGCGGGCAAGACGGTCGCCGTCGCCTCCTGGCTCCGGGCCCGGGCCCGCGGCGGCGAGCCCGCTGCCGCCGCCGTGCGCTGGCTGGCCGCGACTGGCGGCCCGGCGGCGCTGGCCGCCGTCCTGGCCGAACCCCGGGCCGCGCGGCTGCTGCTCGTCGTCGACGCGGCCGAGTCCTGGCGGGACGCCGCCGCGCTCGCCGCCCTGCGCCGGTTGGTCGAGGGCGACGACGCAGGGCCGGACGGCGCGATCGGACTGGTCCTGGTCGGCCGGCGCCCGCCCGTCCCGCTCCACCGGCCTCGCCTGGCCGGCCGGCTGACCGTCATCGGCCCGGCGGAGCTGGCGTTCACCGGAGCCGAGACGGCGGCGTTGTTCGCCGCGCACGGCTGTCCGACGTCGGCCGCCGCCGCGGCCGAGCTGACGCTGCGCTCGGAGGGCTGGGCGGCCGGCCTCGCGCTGACCGCCACCGCGCCGGCCCCGCCCCGGGTGCCCGCTGTCACCCCCGCGCCGGACGCTGCCCGCATCCCGGCGCCGGCCGGGAACGCGGCGCCGGCCGGGAACGCGGCGCCGGCCGGGAACGCGGCGCCGCCCGGGAACGCGGCGCCGCCCGGGAACACCGGACCTCACGCCGGGACCAGGGGACACTCGGCGGGCAACCGCCGGCCCCCGGCCGGTGCCCGGTCGCGTACCGGCACCGTCGACCTCGACGTGGCGGCCATCGCCGACTACTTCGACGCCGAGGTGCTGGCCGAGGCCACAGACGACTCCACCCCGGGCCCGGCGGGGACACGGCGGCTTGCGCGGTCCGCTGTCCTGGACCGCCTGACCGCCGAGCTGGAGCGCGCCGTCGCGGCCGAGCCGACGCGGATGGCCGACGAACGGCCGGGCGCGGCCGTCTCGCCCAACGGGCTCGGCGGCTTCGTCGTCGCGGAGGGCGCCGACGGCCGCTGGTACCGCTACCACCGGGTCCTGGCCGAGATCATGCGGGCCCGGCTGCTGACCGAGGAGCGGGAGGACGTCGACGAGCTGCACCTGCGCGCCGCTCTCTGGCTGGCCGCCGACGGGGAGACCGCTGCCGCCGCCCGCCACGCCCTGCGCGCCGACGATGCCCGCTACGCGGCCTGCCTGCTCGTCGACGCCCTGGCCGTGATTCCGGGCGCCGAGACCGGCACCGGGGAGCTGTTCGATCTCTTCCCGGCGCCGGCCGCGGCGCTGGCGCCAGAGTGCGCGGCGGCGGCGGCCATCCGCCACCTGCGCGCCGGCGCGGTCAGGGAGGCCACAGACTGCCTGGAGCGAGGCCGGGCCGGGGTGCCCGAGCTGCCGACGGCTCGCCGCGCCGGGGTCTCACTGGCGCTGGAGATCGCGGAGCTGCGCCGGGACGAGCTGGCGGGCGACGCCAGACGGATGCTGCTCGGCGCCCGCCGGCTGCTGCGCCGGCGACGGGCCGAACCGAACGAACGCGCCCGCGCCTTCGCGCTGGCCGCGTTGGGCCGGGCCCTGTTCTGGCGGGGCCGGGCCGAGGCCGCGGCCACCGCGCTGGCCGACGCGGCCCAGCTCGCCGGCTCGGCCGGCCCGCGGGAGCTGGAAGCGGCCAGCCTGGGCACGCTCGCCCTCGCCGCCGCCTGGAGCGGACGGCTGTGCCGCGCCGGTGAACTCGCCCACGACGTCCTTGACCAAACCCTCCTCGCCGGCACGTCCCCGGGCGTCGACAGCGGCGAAGTCCACACCAGCGCGGTCCCGGCCGGCGTAGTCCCGAACCGGTCCATCGTTCCCGGCCCCGGCCCCGGCCTCAGCGCCGTCGGTTCGGCCGAGCGGTGCCTGGCAGAGCTCGACCCCGCCCGGGCCGGCCGCCAGACTGGCCCGGAGACGGGCGCGGCCGACGCGACGCTGGCCCTCGCGCTGGCCGCGATGTTCCGCGACGACACGGCGGCCGCGCTGGACGGGACGGCCCGGGCCGTCGAACTGGCCGAACGGGCCGGTCACGCGGTCACCGCGGAGCTCGCCCACCTGCTGCGCGCCGACCTGCTCACCCGGGCCGGCGACCCCCGGTCGGCCCGTCGGCTGATCGCGGCCCGCCCGGCCCGGACCGGCCCGGAGATCTGCGTCGGCCTGCGGCGGGCGGTCGAGATCAACATTCTCGTCCAGCTCGGCAACGCCGAAGCCGCGCTGGCGGGACCGGGCGGCTCGGCCGGCGGGCAACCGGTACCGGGACGCCTCGACGGTCTGGTGGCGCTGGCCCTGGCCCGCGCCCACCTGGCCCGGGCCGACCTGGCCGCGGCGCGGGCCGTGCTGGCGCCCGTGTTGCGGATGGACATCGGATTCGGTCCGGCGGTGCTGGTCGCCGCGTGTGTGCTGGACGCGGTGGCGACCGCCCGCTCCGGTGACTCCGGAGGGGCCGCGGCATCGGTCGCCCGCGCGCTGGCGCTGGCCGAGCACGAGCGTCTCCTGCGGCCGTTTCGCGAATGCGGCGCCGAGGTGGCGGCGCTGCTGGCGGCCCATCCCGGCCTGCGCGCGGCCCATCCGGCCCTGGTCGCCGAGCTCGTCGGGCCGCCCGACCCGTCGCCCGGTGACGAGCGCCGCTCCGGGCGCCCGGCCTCGCCGTCCGCCGGCCGGCGGACGGCCCAGGCCGGTCGGTCGCGGCCGTCGTCGTCTCCGTCGCTGCCCTCGTCCCCGTCGCTGCCGCCGCTGTCGGCGCAGGCGTCGGTCCAGCTGTCCGGGCGCCCGCCGACCGGCGGCCCGCACGAGATGCCCAGTCCGCCGGCGGCGCCGCCGCCGAGGCCGACAGAACCGCTCAGCGAGCGCGAGCGAGCCGTCCTGAGCTACCTGCCCACCATGCTGACGACGGCCGAGATCGCCCAGGAGATGTTCGTCTCGATCAACACCGTCAAGACGCATCTCAAGAGCATCTACCGGAAGCTGTCGGTCGCCCGGCGCCGGGACGCGGTCCGCCGGGCTCGCGAGCTGCACCTGCTGTAGCGGGCGGCCGACGTCGACCGTCGCGCGGTTCGGAGGCGGTTCGGAGGCGGTTCGGAGGCGGTTCGGAGGCGGTTCGGAGGCGGTTCGGAGGCGGTTCGGACGCGGTTCAGGGGCGGCGGTCGGGGCCGTGTTCGTCGGCCCCGCTGAGCATAAGCCGGGCCAGGCAGAGCATGCCGGTGACCGCGCCCGCGACCATGAGGATCAGCCCCAGCGTCGGCAGGTCCACGCCGGCGACGGTCCAGGAGATCGCATAGCGGAGGATCGCGCCGACGACCATCAGCAGGATCGAGGATCCGACCGTCACCGCGCTTCACCTCTCCTCATAGCCAGAATGTGATTACCGTACGTGTCCAGCATGCCCGCCCAGGCGGGCGCGGTAGGGGCGAGCCGCCCCGGCTCACCCTCGACGGGGGAGCGGGGGCGGGTGAGGGCGGGGCCGCCGGTAGTCGCCGAAAATGGGTGTCGTCGGCTTTTCGCATTGCCCGACCGGCCCATCCGGATGCGCGGACGCGGACGCGGCGCCCGGCCCGCCTCGTTCGGCGGGAATCGCGCCGGCCGGGCGGCGAGTCGCTGATATTACGGCGGGCACCGCTAATCGCCGGCACGGCATTCGTGACCGGCCTGGTCGGCATGACGGAACTCGCCGCTGGCGTTTTTCGCGCCGCCGCGCTGTCCCGAAATTCATCGCCGGACGGTTGGCGCGTTGCGTCATTGACCAGGGGCCGCCGGTTACGATGCGGCGCGCGTCCTCGGTCACTGGTGAAGCCGGCGGGGCCAGCGGGCTGGATCTTTTTGGTCCGGGCCCGCCGGACCGGTGTCGGTGGGAATTGGGCCGGACCGTCCCGCGCCGGTCAGGCCGTCCGGCGCCTTCTGACCTGAAGTGCCCGCGCAACTGACGGGAAGTGCCCGCCGAACGTGAACCGTGACCGCCGATGTGCCGAGGGGATTTCGAGGTGAGCGAACTGACCTATTCGGTCGGACTGACGAAGAATTCAGTCGGTAGCCCGACAAACGGCGATGAGGCGCCACTTCGACCAGCGGAGCGGGCGCGCGGAGGCGCGGCCGCGAGCCCAGAGGCGCGGAGCCACGAGGCGCGGAGCCACGAGGCGCGGAGCCTCGAGGCGCGGAGCCTCGAGGCGCGGGAGGGAACGAGGATGGACAGCCTGGTTCACAGCGGGGACGAGCGCGAGCGGGACCGGGTGATCGGCGTATCGCCCTTCGGCGAACCCGATGCCGCGCTCGTCCTCGCCGTCGCCCGCGGTGGGGGCCTGGGCGTCCTCGACCTCGGCCGCCACCGCTACCAGGCCCGGCGCGCGCTGGCCGAGCTCGCGGCGGCCGCCCCCGGCCCGGTCGGGGTCCGGGTCGGCCCCGGCTGCCCGCTGGGGCCCGACGAGCTCCCGGACACCGTCGACACGGTCCTGCTCGCCCCGCCGACGGCCGAGCCGGCCACCGGCCCCGGAGCCGAGCCAGCGGGCGGTGGGCGCGGCGGCGAGCCGGCGGGGGCCGGGTGGGCCTGGCCGGTCGCCCGGGCGGCCGCCGGCGGCCGCCGGGTCCTGGTCGAGGTCCTCTCGCTGGCCCAGGCCGAGGCGGCGCTGGCCGCCGGCGCCGACGGTCTGGTCGCCCGGGGCAACGAGTCCGGCGGCCGGGTCGGTGAGTTGACCACCTTCACCCTGCTGCAGCGCCTGCTGGCGGCGGCCGGGGACCGTCCGGTCTGGGCGGCTGGCGGCATCGGCCCGCACACGGCGGCCGCCGCCCACGCCGGCGGCGCGGCCGGGGTCGTGCTCGACACGCAGCTCGCGCTGGCCCGGGAGGCGAGCCGGTCCGACCGGGTCGCGGCCGCGCTGCGCGGGATGGACGGGTCGGAGACCGTGGTCCTCGCCGGCCACCGGGTGTTCGTGCGCCCCGACCTGCCGTTGGCCCGCGCGCTGGCCGACGCGGGCCCGTCCTACGCCGGCTCGTCCTACGCCGGCCCGGCCGGCCCCGGCGCGGCCGGGACGCCCCTGGCCGGCGCCAGCCCGGCCGCGAACAGTCCGGCGGCGATCGCCGCCCGCATCGGCGCCGACGACCCGCGCACCCAGCTACTCCCGATCGGCCAGGACGGCCCGGCGGCGGCCCGCCTGGCCGACGCCCACGGCGGCGCGGCCGACATCGTCGCCGCTGTCCGGGACGCGATGCTGACCGGCGTCGCGCTCGCGGCCCGCCTCGAGCCGCTGGGCCCGGGCGCCCCGTTCGCGGCCGACCGGCGCCTGCGCTTCCCGATCGCCCAGGGCCCGATGACCCGGGTCAGCGACCGGGCCCGCTTCGCCCGCGCGGTCGCCGACGCCGGCGGCCTGCCGTTCGTCGCGCTCGCCCTCTCCTCCGGAGCGGACACCCGGGCCCTGCTGGCCGAGACGAAGGAGCTGCTGGGCGACGCGCCCTGGGGTGTCGGTCTGCTCGGCTTCGCCCCGTCCGAGCTGCGCGAGGCGCAGCTGGCGGCGGTGGCCGAGATCGTCCCGCCCTGCGCGCTGATCGCCGGCGGCCGCCCGTCGCAGGCCGCGCCGCTCGAGGCGGCCGGTATCGACACCTTCCTGCACGTCCCCTCGCCCGGCCTGCTGCGCCGGTTCCTGGCCGAGGGCGCGCGCAAGTTCGTGTTCGAGGGCCGCGAGTGCGGCGGCCACGTCGGGCCCCGCTCCAGCTTCGCCCTGTGGGACGCGCAGATCGCGGCCATCGCCGAGTTCGCGGCCGCGCTGGGTCCCGGCGCCCCCGGCGCCCCCGAAGCAGCCGAGGCCCGGGAGGAGTTCCACACCGGCCTGCACCTGTTGTTCGCCGGCGGCGTCCACGACGCCCGCTCGGCCGCGATGGTCGCCGCGGCGGCCGCCCCGCTGGCCGGCCAGGGCGCCCGCGTCGGCGTGCTCATGGGCACCGCCTACCTGTTCACCCGGGAGGCTGTCGAGGCCGAGGCGATCATGCCCGAGTTCCAGCGGGTGGCCGTCGAGTGCGCCGGCACCGTCCTGCTGGAGACCTCGCCCGGCCACGCGGTGCGCTGCGCGCCGTCCGGCTATGTCCGGACGTTCGAGGCTCGGCGGGCCGAGCTGCTGGCCGGCGGCCACGCCCGCCGGGCCACCTGGGAGGAGCTGGAACGGCTCAACCTGGGCCGGTTGCGCATCGCCAGCAAGGGGCTGGCCCGCCGGGACTCCGCGCTCGTCCCGGTCGACGCGGCCACCCAGCGCGACGACGGCATGTACATGATCGGCCAGGTCGCGGCGCTACGCTCGGAGGTCACCACCGTCGACGCGCTGCACGCCGACGTCAGCCTGGGCTCCGCCGGTGTGCTGGCCCGGCGGGCCGGCGCGGCGTCGGCTCCGGCGCGGACCGGGCCGCGGGCCGGAGGGTCGCGCACCCGCCCGCGCCCGGCACCGGGGCGTGGTCCCGGGCCCGGCGGCGAGCCCCGGCCCCGCCCCGGCGCGGCGATCGCCGTCGTCGGGTTGGCCGCGGTGTTCCCCGGCGCGAGCGACACCGCCGAGTACTGGGCCAACATCCTGGCCGGGCGGGACGCGGTCACCGAGGTGCCGCCCGAGCGGTTCGACGCGGCGGCTTTCTACCACCCGGACGGGGTGCGGGAGCTCGCCGGCGGCCGCACCCCGTCGAGGTGGGGCGGCTTCCTGCCCCGCATCCCGTTCGATGCGCTGCGCTACGGCATCCCGCCGCGCTCGCTGGCCAGCATCGACCCGGCCCAGCTGCTCGCGCTGGAGGTCAGCGCCCGCGCCCTGGCCGACGCCGGCTACGCGGACGCGGCCTTCGACCGGTCGCGGACATCGGTGGTGTTCGGCGCCGAGTCGGGGGCCGACCTCGCGGCGGCCTACGGCTTCCGTTCCACATTCGCGTCGTTCTTCCGTTCCATGCCGTCCGAGCTGGACGACCATCTACCCGTCCTCGACGAGGACTCGTTCCCGGGGGTGCTGGCCAACGTCATCGCCGGCCGGATCGCCAACCGGCTCGACCTCGGCGGGGTCAACTACACCGTCGACGCCGCCTGCGCCTCGTCGCTGGCCGCGCTGGACGTCGCGTGCAAGGAGCTGGCGGCGGGCACGTCGGACATGGTGCTCGCCGGCGGTGTCGACACCCACAACAGTCTGCATGATTATCTCCTCTTCTCATCGGTGCACGCTCTGTCCCCGACCGGACACTGCAACAGCTTTGACGCGTCGGCCGACGGGATCAGCCTCGGCGAGGGCGCGGCCGTCGTCGTCCTCAAGCGCCTGGCCGACGCCGAGCGCGACGGCGACCGGATCCACGCGGTGATCCGCGCGGTCGCCGGCTCGAGCGACGGCCGAGCCCTGGGCATGACGGCGCCCCGCGAGGACGGCCAGGTCTCTGCCCTGAACCGGGCGTACGCGGCGGCCGGTCTCGCGCCGAGCGAGGTCGGCCTGCTGGAGGCGCACGCGACCGGCACCGTCGTCGGCGACCGCACCGAGCTGACCAGCCTGACCACCGTGTTCGAGGCCCACGGGGCCGCGCCGGCGAGCTGCGCCGTCGGGTCGGTCAAGGCACTGATCGGCCATACCAAGTGCGCCGCCGGCCTGGCCGGGCTGATCAAGGCCATCCGGGCGCTGGAGACCGGGACCCGGCCGCCGAGCACGCACCTGCGGCGGCCCAACGACTGCTGGGACCCGGCGCGCAGCCCGTTCTTCTTCGACACCGCGGCCCGCCCGTGGGTCGCCCCGCCGGCCCGCCGCCACGCTGGGGTGTCCGCGTTCGGTTTCGGCGGGACGAACTTCCACGTCGTCGCCTCGGCCTATGACGGCGGCCCGGAACCCGCCCACGGTCTGGAGGCCTGGCCGGCCGAGCTGTTCCTGATCCGGGCGAGCGACGCCGCCGGGGCGCGACGCGGACTGGCCTCCCTGGCCGCGCTGGTCGAGGCGAACGACGCCGCCGGCCGGCCCTGGACGCTTCGGGACCTGGCCCGTACGACCTGCGCGGCCGGCCCGGCCGGCGCGCCGGTCCAGCTCGCGTTCGTCGCCGGCGGCGACCCGCGCGGGCCGGCGGGGCCAGGCGGGCCGGCGGGGCCACGCGGGCCGGACGGCCTCGACAGCCTGGCCGCGACGCTGGCCG
>Ga0157379_10004505_pt1 | contig 11948 bp, 13 predicted proteins | sample S25metaG_FD_121802 | JGI IMG/M metagenome (GOLD analysis project Ga0157379, IMG submission 121802) | Switchgrass rhizosphere microbial communities from Kellogg Biological Station, Michigan, USA - S2-5 metaG | ecosystem: Host-associated > Plants > Roots > Rhizosphere > Soil | place: USA... | reverse complement strand
CGTCCAGCCGGACCAGGCGAACGGGGCGCCGCCGGCCGACGTCCCGGTCGCCGACGGCTAGCGCACCGCGGCCCGTACGATCCGCGCAGCATGCGGATCGGGATCATCACCGGCTCGGGCACGTACGCGCTGCCGGACTTCTCAGGCGCCCAGACGCACGAGGTCACCACCGAGTACGGGCCGGCCATGGTCACCGAGGGCACCTTCGCCGGCGCCGAGGTGCTGCACGTGTCGCGCCACGGCGAGGGCCACGCGCGTCTCTCGAACCAGGTCACCCACCAGGCGAACATCGCGGCGCTGCGCGACCGCGGCGCCGACGCCATCCTCGCGGTGACCGTCTGTGGCGCCGTCGACGCGACGCTGCCGCTCGGGACGCTCGTCGTCTTCGACGACCTGCACTTCCTCGCCAACCGCCTGCCCGACGGATCGCTGTGCACGCTGCACACCGAGCCGGGCCGTCCGGCCCGCGGGCACTGGATCTACGAAGGGCCGTTCAGCGCTCCGCTGCGCAGCGCGCTGCTGGCCGGTGCGCGCGAGGCCGGCCTGGAGGTCCGCGACGGTGGGTGCTACGGCCACGTCGACGGGCCGCGGTTCAACACGAAGGCCGAGATCCGGATGCTGGCGGCGTGCGGCGTCACGGCGGTGAGCCAGACGGCCGGACCGGAGACCGTGCTCTGCGGCGAGGCCGAGATCCCCTATGCCTTGATCGGCTACGCCACCGACTACGCCAACGGCGTGCAGGACATCGCGACGCCCGTCGAGGAGCTCATCCGCCTGATCGGGGCGAGCCCGGCGGCGTTCGCCGCGACGCTCACGGCCGCCGTCCCGCACGTCCAGCGCGCGGCGCTCGCGCCGGTGGGAACCCATTTCCGCTTCGACTGAGCCGTCGCTCGCCGTCGTGGTCGTCGACGCGCTGGGCGGCCGACCCGACCCCGCGCTGCGCGACCGCCTGGGGCCCGAGCTCCACGACCAGCTGCGCCACCTCCTCCGCGAGCATGCGCTGGCGTGGGCGCGATCCGCCGCTGGGGGCGCGATGCCCCGGGAGGCCCAGGGGGTCGAGGACGTGCCGGCGCTGCTGCGCGACTGGTCCGGGCCGGTCGCGCTCGTGGCACCGGACATCCCCGGCCTCGGCGCGCACCAGCTAGCCGGCGCCCGCAGCGACCTCGCCGACGGCGTGCAGGTCGTCAGCGCGACGTCGTCGGACGGAACGCCCTACCTGGCCGTCCTCGCCCGCGCCGACCCGGAGCTCCTCGGGCTCGTCGGCCGCCCGTTCGCCGAGCTCCTCGGCCGGGCGCAGGAGCACGACGTGTCGATCGGCATGCTGCGCAATGAGCGGCGCCTGTCATCGCTCGGGGATGCCCGGGCGGTGCTCGCCGACCCGTTGGCGCCGCGAGAGCTGCGGGAGCTGCTGGCCGTGCTGGCCTGACGCACTACCGCAGCCCCCGGAACGTGTCGCGGATGTCGGTGACGATCACGTCCGGGCGCTCGGCCGCGGCGAAGTGGCCGCCGCGGTCGTACTCGCGCAGCAGGCGCACGTCGTACTCGTTCGGCAGGTGCTCCCAGCCGGTGCCCGGAGGGTTGTCCGGAGCAAACACGCTGAACCCGATCGGGGCCTCGACGAGCGGGGTGCGGTCGTGGGAGCGCTGCCACTGCAGGTCGGCCGACTCCTTGTACATGCGCATCGACGTGCCGATCGTGCGCGTGACCCAGTAGATCGTCAGGTGCGTGAGCAGCTCGTCGCGGGTGTAGACGCTCTCGAGGTCGCCGTGGCAGTCGCTCCAGGAGCGACGCCGGGAGAGCAGCCACGCGGCGAGACCGGCGGGGGAGTCCTCGAGCCCGTAGGCCATCGTCTGCGGCTCGACGGTGTGGACGGCGACGTGGGTGGCCCGCGGCCGCTCCCACTGGAGCAGCGCCGCGCGGCTGATGCCCTGCTTCGAGCGCAGCTCGACGGCCCTGCCGAGCACGTCGGCCCACGGGCGGTCGACGTTGAAGATCGACGGCAGCGTCGGGCCCGTGACGTGGATGCCGAGCAGCCGGTCGGCGTACTTGTGGCCCATCGCCATCGAGACGATGACGCCCTTGTCGCTGCCGTGGGCGGCGAAGCGGTCGTAGCCCAGGACGTCCTGCATGAGCCGGACCCACAGGTCGGCGGTGACCGCGTGGGTGACGCCGGTCTTGCGCAGGGGCGAGGAGAAGCCGAACCCGGGCAGCGACGGGACGATCACGTCGAAGGCGTCGGCCGGGTCGCCGCCGTGGGCGCCGGGATCGGAGAGGGGGCCGATGACCTTGTGGAAATCCCAGAACGTCCAGGGCCAGCCGTGGGTGAGGACGAGGGGCGCCGGATCGGGCCCGCTCCCGCGGACGTGGATGAAGTGGATCGGGACGTCGTCGAGCTCGACGCGGAACTGCGGGTAGGCGTTGATCGCCGCCTCCTGGGCGCGCCAGTCGAAGCCGTCGCCCCAGTAGCCGAGCAACTCGTCCATGTACGCGCCGTTGAAGCCGTAGCTCCAGTCCTCGTTGCCGAAGTCGTCGGGCAGTCGCCGGCGGGCGAGACGCTCGCGCAGGTCGTCCAGGACGGCGTCCGGGACCCGGACGGTGAAGGGCTCGGCGGACATGACGGCGACGCTATCCGACCCGGCCTCGGTGCGGTCACCGAGCAGCGACCGTCATCAGTCGGTCCTCTCCTGCCCCTGCTCGGCACAGGCGGCGAGCATGGTCCATCGCGAGGACGGTCACGTTGACCGCCCCGCATCGTCGCCGACCTCGTCCTCGGCCCGCTCGCGCTCGTACTGCCGGACCCACTTGCGCACGGCGTTGTCGCTGACGCCGTAGCGCCGGCCGACGGCCAGGTAGCCCATGGCGTTGATCTCGCGCATCAGCTGGCCGTACGGCGGCCGCGCGACCTTGCGCAGCTGCGGGCGCGGACCCGGCGCGGGCGGCGCGTGCCGGCCGCATTCCGCCGAGCAGTACCGCTGCCGGGGGCGCGCGGGCCAGAACTCCCGACCACATCGGCGGCAGATCCGCGCGCGGCGGTTCACGCGGCCGCAGTGCGTGTCCAGCGTGGCGGCGCAGTTGGGGCAGACGATCTGGAGGTTCTCGAGGCGGTGATCGTTCGCCACGCCGTTGATGTGGTCGAGGATCAGCGCCATCCGTCGTCCGCGCCACAGCTCGCCCTGGCCGCAGACCTCGCATCGACGGTCCTTCAACCCGGCAGCGAACAGCCGCTTCTTGAGCGTGCTGCGCGAGTACGAGGAGTCCTGCACCAGGACCGCCTCGAGCGGCACGGGCCGATTGGCGGCGGCCAGCACCTCACGCTGAACCGACAGGACGTCGAAGTGCTCGGTCGAGATGTCCCAGAGCTGGACATACTTCTTGATCGTTGCGTGGTTGCCCCCTGCGGGGCGCAGCCCGAGCCGCCGTAGCGCCTCTGCATAGGACCGCGACGAGGCCACCGCCGCGCGAGCCTCCTGCTCCGTGAACCTCACCTTCCGTGGCATGGACCGAACATACGTTCGGCATCGGACGGATGCTGGGGAGAGAGGACTTGAACCCCTTCTTGGAGGACCAAAACCTCCCGTGCTCGCCTGTTACACCACTCCCCAGGGCAATAGAGCCTTCATCTCCATTGTGCCGAACGTGCGACGGCAACCACAGCTAGCCTTCCGCCGGTGACCGCCTTCACCACGATCGTCATGGCCGCCGGGCAGGGCACGCGCATGAAGTCCGCGCTGCCCAAGGTCCTGCACGAGCTCTGTGGCAGGCCGATGGTGACGTGGCCGGTGCTCGCCGCGCGCGAGGCCGGCGCCGAGACCGTGATCGTCGTGGGCTCGCCGGACATCGACCTCACCCCGGCGCTCCCCGAGGGCACGACGACCGCCGTCCAGCCCGTTGCCGACGGCACCGGCGGAGCGGTGCTCGCCGGGCTGCCGGATGCGACGCCCGGGCTGCCCGTCGTCGTCCTCAGCGGCGACGTCCCGCTCGTGACGGCCGAGGCGATCGCGCAGCTCGTCGCCGCCCACACGGCCGCCGGGGCGGCGGCGACGATGGTCACGACGATCCTCGACGACGCCACGGGGTACGGGCGCGTCGTGCGGGACGCCGACGGCAACGTGGAGCGTGTCGTCGAGACCAAGGCCGACGGCGACGCGACCGCCGAGCAGCTGCTCATCCGCGAGGTCAACACCGGGATCTTCTGCTTCGACCACGCCGCGCTGACCGACGCGCTGCCGAAGGTCGGCACCGACAACGCGCAGGGCGAGCGCTACCTCCCCGACGTCCTGACGCTGCTGCGCGCCCAGGGCGCCACCGTCGCCGCGCACGTCGTCGACGATCCGGGCCTGGTCCGGGGGGTCAACGACCGCGTCCACCTCGCCGACGTCCGCGCCATCGCCCAGCGGCGCATCCTCGAGCAGCACATGCGCAACGGCGTGACGATCGTCGATCCCGCGCAGACCTCGATCGACGCCGGGATCAGCATCGGCCAGGACACGATCATCGAGCCCGGCACGACGATCAAGGGCGCCTCGAGCGTGGGCGCGAACGCCACGATCCGCCAGTCCTACATCGACTCGGCGACCATCGGCGACCGCGTCTCCGTCGGCCCCTTCGCCTACCTGCGCCCGGGCACCGTCCTGCGCGACGGCTCGAAGGCCGGCACGTTCGTCGAGATCAAGAACTCCGACATCGGCGCGGGCACGAAGGTCCCGCACCTGAGCTACATCGGCGACGCCGACGTCGGCCCGGGCGGCAACCTCGGCGCCTCGACCATCACGGCGAACTACAACAACCGCACGAAGGCCAAGAGCCGGACCACGATCGGGGCCGACGTCAAGACGAGCGTGGACACGACGCTCGTCGCCCCGGTGTCGCTGGGGGATGGCGCCTACACTGCGGCTGGCTCGATCGTGACCGAGGACGTGCCGGCCCGGGCGCTCGCCATCGCCCGGGCACGTCAGCGCAACATCGAGGGCTACGCGGACCGCGAGTGACGAAGGACCAGATGTGACCATCCAGCTGCCGCTGAAGGTGTCGGGTGACCCGTCTACGATGGGTTTCGACGTGAGCATGAGCATCCCGGGCACGCTGCCGGCGGCCACGAGCCTGCCGATCGACTACGACAAGCGGCTCATGCTGTTCTCAGGCCGCGCAAACCCCGAGCTCGCGCACAAGATCGGCTCCAAGCTCGGCGTGGACCTGGGGCCCATCACCCTCAAGACCTTCAAGAACGGCGAGGTCTACTGCCGCTACGAGGAGTCGATCCGCGGGGCGGACGTCTTCCTCATCCAACCGATCTGCGGCAACCCGGCGACCGGCATCAGCACGAACGACGCGCTGATGGAGCTGCTCGTCATGATCGATGCGGCCGTCGGCGCCTCCGCGCACCGGGTCATCGCGGTCACGCCCTGGTACGGCTACAGCCGGCAGGACAAGAAGTCCGCGCCGCGAGAGCCGATCACCGCGCGCCTGGTCGCCCGGATGCTCGAGTCCGCCGGGGCCGACCGCGTCCTGACGATGGACCTCCACGCGGGTCAGGTGCAGGGCTTCTTCAACATCCCGGTCGACCACATGACCGCGCTGATGATGCTCACGCAGCACTTCGACGACATGCAGCTCAACGACCTCGTCGTCGTGGCGCCCGACGCCGGTCGCGTGAAGTTGAACAAGAAGTTCGCGAGCAAGATCGGCGCCGAGCTGGCGATCCTCGACAAGGAGCGCCCGGCCCAGCAGGTCGCCGAGATCGGCTACGTCATCGGCGACGTCAAGGGCAAGACCGCGGTGCTCGTGGACGACATGATCGACACGGCGGGGACGCTGAAGGCCGCCGCCCAGACCGTGCGCGACGAGGGCGCCTCGCGCGTGTTCGCCGCGGCGACGCACCCCGTGTTCAGCGGCAACGCCTATGAGAACCTCGCCGAGGCGGGCTTCGAGAAGATCGTCGTCACCGACACGATCCCGCTCCGCCCGGGCGCGCCGGACAACATCCAGGTCCTGTCCTGCGCCGAGCTGCTGACCGACTCGATCCGCCGGATCTTCACCGACGACTCGGTCAGCGAGGTCTTCGGCGGAGAGAACCAGCTCTTCTGATGCTCCGCGACCTCGTCGGCATCTCCGCTGCGGGCGGAGAGAACCAGCTCTTCTGATGCTCCGCGACCTCGCCGGCATCTCCGCTGCGGGCGGCGACAACCAGCTGTTCTGAGCACGGCCACGACCTCCACCGCCGCCGCCCTCCTGCAGGACCGCCTCGGGCTCTCCGACGACGAGCTGCTGGCGGTCCTGGACGCCGACCCGCTGTCGGTCCTGGGCGGCGATCTCGACCACAAGCCGCAGCTGCCCATCCTGCTCGCGCTGACCGAGGAGCCCGCGCAGAACGCGGGCCCGGCCGTGCTGCGCCGCTGGCTGCGCGCGACGGGCCCGCGCGGGCGCCCGCTCGACCTCCTGCTCGCACGCGACTTCGGGGCGTTCGAGGACGCGCTGGAGGACCTGCGGGAGCGCGGCTTCGTGGTCCGGGCCGCCCGCCCCTAGTGGGCCACTAGCGCACGATCTCGGCGGCCTGCGACGCGTCCGGATGCTCCTCGCCCGGCCACACGCCGAAGAGGTGATCCCACCCGCGGGCGCCCGCCCGGTCGACCGCCGCGCGCGTGACCTTGAACGTCACGCCCTGCACGGCCGCCGCCCCGAGGACCTTGGGCCAGGGAACGTGCTTGGTCGTCGCCTTCGGCGGCTCCTGCTCGTCGAAGATGCCCCACAGCGCGTCGAACAGCTTCTTCGACAGCAGGCCGGCCGCGATGCCGAGGACGATCCCGAACGGCTTGTAGAGGAGCTTCATGTCCGCAAGGTACCCGAAGGCCGGAACGCCGATGTCCCAGGGAACCTGACCGACCGGCGGTACAGGATCCGACCGATTGTCCGATGTAATCGGGTACACCTCAGGCCACCATCGGGCACGAGGACGTCGGAAGGAGCGCACGATGGACCAGCAGCAGCCAGACCGTCAGGACGAACGGCCGGGCGACGGCCACGCCGCCGAGGAGCTGCTGCGCCGCGCGCTCCTGGACCCCGATGCGGCCGCGGCCGTCGCGCTCAAGGTGCGCGGCCTGGCCCTCAGCGACGAGCTCACCGTCGTCTTCCACGGCCGGCGTGACCTCGGCACGATCCAGACCTACGTCGCCAACGGCGGCCACGGCGAGGGCGACCAGCTCGGCGCCCGCGACCTCCTGCGCGTGCCATGCGATCTCGACCTCGCCGAGACGCACACCCGGGGGGAGGCCCAGGAGGCCTATGAGGCACAGGCCCGCACGTTGCGCGACGCGCTGCAGGCCGCCGACACCGTCCTGGCCGTGTGGGCGGGACCCCTGCGCGAGATCGCCGAGACCGACGTCGTGCTGTGGCGCTCCGTCGACCTCGACGTGCCGCTGCCCGCCCACCGCCTGATGCCCGTCGCGCTGGTGGCGCCCGACCGGCACCTCACCGTCGTCCCCGTCTGCGGCGCGCGCACCCTGGCCGAGGGCCTGCCCCCGATGGGCATCGCGTGCGCCCAGCAGGACGTCGCGCACGTCTACCCGCTGCCCGACGACCCGGAGACCTGCCTCGAGGACTTCGTCGAGCGGGCCGCCGACCACGCGCGGCGCATGGCCGAGCGCCTCGAGAGCCAGGAGCGCTCCGTGCAGCGCTTCCTCGAGCTCAACGGCGGCGACGAGTTCCAGCAGACGGGGTGACGTAGGCTGCGCGGCGGTGCTCGCCCGCCGCCGCCGTCTCCTGCTGATCGCCGTCCCGCTGGCCGTCGTCTTCCTGGCGCTCTCATTCGTCGTCGCCCGGTTCCTGACGACCGAGAACCGCGAGCGCAGCCGCATCTTCGCGCTGCTGCAGGCCGAGACCTCCGGCGACCCGCAGCGGGTCCTCGACCGGCTCGACGGCTGCGACGCCGCCTGCGCCGCCAAGGTCCGCGGCTTCCTGCCGCGGGTGGCCGGCCCGGGGCAGGTCAAGATCGCGTTGCTGACCTCCGACACCGCCTACTCGCTCGGCGACGATCGCGGCGAGTCGCGCGTGGTGTGGGTGCGCGGCGAGAAGGGCCGACCGGTCGTGCAGTGCGTGCTCGTCCGCCGGCACGGAAGCCCACTGACCGGACGCTCCGTTAGCCTGCTGGCCGTCTCGGCGCCGCTGGCCAACAACGAGGATCCGTGCTGACTCAGACGCTCCTCGCTGATGCCACCGCATCGCGCCGAACCCCGTCGTGTTCCCCCTCCCCGAGATGCTCCGCCGCTGCCTGCTGCTGTCCCTCCTCGCCGTCCTCGCCCTGCCCGCGAGCGCGCTCGCCCAGGGCGACGGCCTCGTCCAGAAGACCCTCTACAAGACCGGGCCGACCGGGCGCTACCTCATGGGCGGCACCTGGTGGTACCGCGCGGACCCGAGCGGCAACGGCGCCCAGCAGGGCTTCGGGTCCAACCCGTCCACCTTGGGTTGGAAGGCCGTCACGGTCCCCAACGCCTGGAACGCGGGCGACTACAGCGACGCGTCGTTCGCCGGTGGTGTGGGCTGGTACCGCAAGGACTTCCACCTGCCGTCCAACGCCAGGGCGCTGTCCTGGGTCGTGCGCTTCGAGTCGGTCAACTACCGGTCGCGCGTCTACCTCAACGGCAGGCTCATCGGCAAGAACACGGGCGCCTACCTGCCGTTCGAGATCCGCCTGCCCGCCGGCGTGCTCAAGCGGGGCGCGGTCAACCACCTCGCCATCCGCGTCGACGACCGCCGCTTCCCCACGGACTTCCCGCCGTCGGGCCTGTCGACGACCGGCGTGCCGACCGGCGGATGGTGGAACTACGGCGGGATCCTGCGCGAGGTCTACCTGCGCAAGATCGACCACATCGACTTCAACACCGTGTCGGTCATCCCCGACCTGCCCTGCGGGACGTGCGACGCGCACGTCACCTACCGGGCGACGCTGCGCAACTACGGCGACCAGGCGCAGCGCGTTCGGGTCACCGCGCGACTGGGCGCGCGCAAGGTCGTGCTCGGCAGCGCCGTGGTGGGTGCGAAGCGGTTCGCGACGTTCGTCAAGCGCGTCGGCGTCAAGGACCCGCACGTGTGGTCGCCCGACAATCCGTACCTGTACGACACGTCGCTCACGGTCACCGACGGCGGCGCCCAGCGCCTGCAGGGCTACACCGTGCAGACCGGGATCCGCTCGATCAAGGTCGTCGCCGGGCACCTGATGCTCAACGGCAAGCCGCTGCACTTCCGCGGCTTCGGCATGCACGAGGACTCGCTCGACAAGGGCTTCGCGATCGACGACGCGCAGCGCGAGCAGCAGATCCAGTGGGCGCGGGAGGCCGGCGCCACGCTCCTGCGCAGCCACTATCCGCTGCACCCCTACTACTACGAGCGCCTCGACGAGCTCGGGATGCTGGCCTGGACCGAGGTCCCCGTCTACTCGGTCAAGACCAAGTACCTCAAGCAGGTCAAGGTCCGCAAGCTGGCCGCCAAGGAGCTGGCCAACGCGGTGCGGACGAACATCAACCACCCGTCGATCATCGTGTGGTCGGCCGGCAACGAGCTCAGCTCGCGGCCCGGGCCGGTGCAGGGCTACTACATCCAGGCCGCGGTCAAGCTGGCCAAGTCGATCGACCCGTCGCGGCCGGTCGGCCTCGCCGTCGCCGGCTACCCGTCGGCCGGCTGCCAGCCCGAGTACCGGCCGCTGGACGTCATCGGCATCAACGAGTACTTCGGCTGGTACTCGGGTCCCAACGGGCAGATCGCCGACCGCTCGACGCTGCCCGAGTACCTGGACAGCGTCCGGGCCTGCTACCCGGACAAGGCCATCGTGATCACCGAGACGGGGGCGGAGGCCAACCGCGACGGCCCGGTCGAGGAGCGCGGCACCTACCAGTTCCAGCAGGACTTCGCGAACTACCACTTCGGCGTCTACGCCAGCAAGCCGTGGCTCTCGGGCGCGATCTGGTGGACGCTCGAGGAGTTCGCCGTGCGCCCGAACTGGGAGGGCGGCAACCCGTGGCCGTCCTCGCCGATCCACCAGAAGGGCCTGATCACGATGACCGGCGTGAAGAAGCCGGCCTTCGCCGACATCCAGCGGATCTACAAGTCCACCAAGCAATACGGGTGATCGCCCTCGGGCCGAACCCGCGGGCCGCGGCGATCCCGCGCTTTTCGCTAACCTGCTGCGCCGCCCATGGCCGACCAGACCACCAAGCTCGACCTGCATCCCCGCGAGGCTGCCCACTCCCGCGAGACCCGCCGCCTGCGCCGCGCCGGCCAGGTCCCCGGCGTGCTGTACGGCGGAGGTGAGGCCCCCGTCGCCTTCGCCGTCGCCGAGCGCGAGCTGCGCCACGCGCTCGCCGGCAAGGGCGCCGTGCTCGAGCTCAGCATCGACGGCAAGGGCGGCCAGCCCGCCGTGCTCAAGGACGCCCAGCGCCACCCGGTGCGCGGCGAGCTCATGCACGTCGACCTCCTGCGCGTCGACCTGAACGTCGCGATCCAGGCGACGGTTCCCGTGCACCTCGTCGGCGGCGAGGACGCGCCCGGCGTCGTCGACGGCGGCATCCTCGACCAGGTCACCCGCGAGGTGAACGTCGAGGCGCTCCCGACCGACATCCCCGAGGCCATCGAGGTCGACGTCTCCAAGATGGAGATGAACGGCACGCTGCCACTGGGCGACGTCACCGCGCCCGCCAACGTGACGCTGCTCGACGATCCCGAGACGACGATCATCGCCTCGATCGCGCCGCCGGCCGTCATCGAGGAGACGACGGACGAGGTCGAGACCGAGACCGAGGTCGTCGGCGAGCGCGGGGCGGCGGCCGCGGGTGACGGCGCCGAGGGCGGCGACGAGGCGTCCGACGACGCCGCGTCCGCCGAGTAGCGCTCAGCCGCTCCGATCGCCATGCGGTTCCCGGGCCGCGCGACGCCGGTCGACTGGCTCGTCGTCGGGCTGGGCAACCCCGGCACGCGCTATGCGCGCACGCCGCACAACGTCGGCTTCCTGGTCGCCGAGCGGCTCATCGGCCGCTGGGACCTGGGCAAGCCGCGCAAGACCTTCGCCGGGCTGTACGCGGACGGGAGGATCGGAGCCGGAGCCACCCACCCGGCCCCGCGCGTGGGCGTGCTGCTGCCCCAGACCTTCATGAACGACGTGGGCCGCTCGGCGGGCCCGGCGCGCGGCGCGCTGAAGGTCGATCTCGACCACGTGATCGCCGTCCACGACGAGCTCGACCTGCGCTTCGGCGACCTGCGCCCGCGCCTGGGCGGCGGCCTGGCCGGCCACAACGGCCTGAAGTCGCTGAAGGCCGCGTTCGGCTCACCGGACTTCGCCCGTGTGCGGATCGGCATCGGCCGGCCGGACACGACCGACCCGGAGGTCGTCTCGGCCTACGTGCTGGGGAAGTGGCGGCAGTCCGACGCCGAGGTCGCCGACCTCGTGGACCGTGCGGCGGACGCCGTGCAGGACATCGTCGAGGGCCGCACGCAGCTCTAGATGATTGATTCCACGGATCCGGTGCCGGCGTTCGCCGGCCCGGCCGGCGCCTGAGACCACCCGATCCCTGGCCGATCCAACCAGGATCGGCTGCGAGATCGTGCGGCCTCAGCCATCCGCCCGGACCGCCGACCACCGGGACCGCCTCGTGGAATCAATCATCTAGCGGCGCGTCAGCGCGGCCCGTCGTCGAGGGCCTCGAGCACGTAGGCGCCCAGCGGCTCGGCCTTGCCGCGCGCGGCGACCGGCCCCAGCGAGCGGACGCGCGCGCCGGGCAGCGCGCGCAGCGTCTCGTCGCCGACGACCACGCCGCCGTCGGGCGCGGCGGCCTGCAACCGCGCAGCGACGTTGACGGCGTCGCCGATCACCGTCCAGCTGCGGCCCGCGCCGGCGCCGAGCACCCCGACGGCCGCCGGCCCGCTGTTGACGCCGACGCGAAAGCGCGGCCAGCCGTCGTGCGCGG
>Ga0157379_10004501_pt1 | contig 11953 bp, 12 predicted proteins | sample S25metaG_FD_121802 | JGI IMG/M metagenome (GOLD analysis project Ga0157379, IMG submission 121802) | Switchgrass rhizosphere microbial communities from Kellogg Biological Station, Michigan, USA - S2-5 metaG | ecosystem: Host-associated > Plants > Roots > Rhizosphere > Soil | place: USA... | reverse complement strand
GGGCCGCATGCGCGACGAGGGCGCGATCTTCGGCGGCGAGGTGTCCGGGCACTACTACTTCCACGACTTCTACAACGCCGACTCGGGGACCCTGCCGGCGCTGCTCGTGCTCGAGAAGCTGTCGGTCGAGGGCAAGACGATGTCCGAGCTGCTCGAGCCCTACAAGAGCAAGTACTTCATCTCGGGTGAGATCAACTCCGAGGTGGCCGACGGGGCGGCGAAGATGGCCGAGCTCGAGGCCCACTATGGGGCGCTCGACGGCGCGAAGGTCACCCACGTCGACGGCGTGTCGGTCGACTTCCCCGACTGGCACTTCAACGTGCGGCCGTCCAACACCGAGCCGCTGCTACGCCTGACGCTCGAGTCGCTGGTGGGCGAGGACGACATGATCGCCCGCCGCGACGAGGTGCTGGCCCGGATCCGGTCCTAGACCGGCGCTTCGCGGTGGGCACCGTCCACACCCTGGCGATCGCGACCCCGTTCGCCATCGGGCGCGTCAACTGCTACCTGATCGACGACGACCCGCTCACGCTCGTCGACACGGGGCCGAACTCGGAGAGCGCCCTGACGGAGCTCGAAGCCGAGCTGGCCAGGCACGGCCGGCGCGTCGAGGACCTCGAGCGCATCGTCCTGACCCACCAGCACCTCGACCACGTCGGCCTGGCGCAGATCCTGGCCGACCGCTCCGGCGCCGAGGTGTGCGCGCTCGACCGGGTCGCGTCGTGGCTGGCCGACTGGGACGCGTCGTGCGAGGCCGACGACGCGTTCGCCGAGGTCGTGATGCTGCGGCACGGCATCCCCGAGGACATCGTGATGGCGCTGCGCGGGCTCACGCGGATGTTCCGCGGGTGGGGCGCGGCGGTGCGGATCACGCACCCGCTGGCCGACGGCGACGTCCTTGAGTTCGCGTCGCGGCGCTGGACCGTGCTGCACCGTCCGGGGCACTCGCCCTCGGACACCGTGTTCCACGACGCGGCGACCGACGAGCTGCTCGCGGGCGACCATCTGCTCAAGAAGATCTCGTCCAACGCGCTGATCACGCGGCCGCTCGAGGGCGGCGACCCGCTGGATCCGCCGAAGTCGCTGATGATCTACGGCGCGTCGTTGCGGGCGACGCGCGAGATGGACCTGCGGCTGGTGTACGGCGGCCACGGCGGGCTGATCAACGACCACCGGGCGCTGATCGACGAGCGCCTGCGCGGGCAGGAGCGCCGGATGCGCCGGATCGCCCGGCTGATCGGCGAGGACGGCGGGACGCCGAAGACCGCCTTCGAGATCGCCCAGGGGATCTGGGGCAACGTGGCGGTGACGGAGGCGTACCTGACGATCTCCGAGGTGCTCGGCCACCTCGACCTCCTCATCGATCACGGCGACGTCGTGATCGGGGAGGCCGACGGGGTCGTGCGGTTCGTCCCGGCGTGATCCGGGCGGCCGGCGCCGCGGACGTGGACGCCATCGCGGGGCTGATCGAGCGCGCGTACGCGCGGTACGTGTCGCGGATCGGCCGGCGACCGGCGCCGATGGACGCCGACCATGCCGGCCACGTCGCGCGCGGCGAGCAGTTCGTGCTGGCCGACGAGGCGACGGGCGCCGTGCTCGGAGCGGTCGTGCTCGTGCCCCGCGCCGACCACCTGTACGTCGACAACCTCGCCGTCGAGCCCGACCGCCACGGCGCGGGCCTCGGCCGGGCGCTGCTGGCCTTCGCCGACGCCGAGGCGCGGCGTCGCGGCCTGCCCGAGCTGCGGCTGCACACGAACGTGAAGATGACCGAGAACCTGGCGATCTACCACCACCTCGGCTGGGAGGAGACGGGCCGCGAGCAGGTGGGGCCCTACACCCGCGTCGCCTTCCGCCGGTGCCTGGCACCTTGAGCCGCGCGGACTCAACGTGCCTGGCACCTTGAGTCGTGGACACTCAAGGGGTCTGACCCCTCAGAGGAGGGCGGTGACGAGCGTGTCGATCGCGCGGGCTGTTGCGTCCCAGGTGAAGGGCGCCGCGCGCGGTGGGCCTGCAGCACGCCACCGGCCCGGGTCGTCGAGTGCGCGCTCGAGCGCAGCCACGATCGCGTCCGGGTCCGTCGGGTCGACGAGCTGTGCCGCGGCGCCGCAGACCTCGGGCAGCGCGCCGCGGTCGGCCGCGACGACCGGGACGCCGGCCGCCAGCGCCTCGAGCGCTGTCAGCCCGAAGCCCTCGTAGAGCGACGGCAGCACGAACGCCGCGGCGCCCGCGTAGAGCCCGGGCAGCAGGGCGTCGTCGACGTGCCCGAGCGCCCGCACGCCGGCCACCGCGCCCTCGCCCCGGAACTGCGGCCGGTCGCCGCCCGCCGCCACGACGTCCACCCCGCGCGCCGCCAGCCGGGCCGCCACCGGCTCGAGTACGGCCAGGTTCTTGCGCGCCGTCCGGCTCGCCACCGTCAGCACGTAGGGTCGGCCCAGGCGGTGGACCGCCCGCGCGGCCGACGGGTCGGCCGCCGGCGCGAATCGCCCGTCCACCCCGCCCGCGACGACCCGCACGCGGGACGGCTCCACGCCCAGCAGGTCGACGACCTCGTCGCGCGAGAACGCCGAGGGCGTCACGACGAGCCACGCTCGCCGCGCGATCCGCGGCAGGAGGACCCGCTGCCAGCGCACATAGGGCTCCGAGTACCACCCCGGCTCGCGCAGCGCCGCGACGTCGTGGATGACCACGACCGCCCGCCCGGCCGCGGCGACCGGCGCCAGGTTGGCCGGGCAGACGAACACCCGCGCACGCCGCAGCGGCAGCAGGAGCTGCTCCCACGCATGACCGGCGCGGTGCGACAGCGCCGCCGGAGGCCGGGCGACCGCGTACCGCGCCGGATCGAGCGCCGGGAGCCGCGCGCTCAGCTCGCGCGACCAGCGCTCGACCCCGCCGAGCTCCGGGCGCGCGGCGGCACGCGCGTCGATGACGACCGGCGCGCTCAGCGGCCTTCGATCTCGGCCAGATGCGCGATGTTCGCCGCATCGGCGGGGTCGGCGCTCGGCCCCGCGGCCGCGAACCACGCGTCGAGGATCTCGCCGAGCCCGGCTGCGGACGTCAGGCGCAGCGACAGCGCGAGGACGTTCGCGTCGTTCCAGCGCCGCGCGCCGTCGGCGGTCGCCGCGTCCCCGCAGAGCGCCGCCCGGACGCCCGCCACCTTGTTGGCCGCGATCGACGCGCCCGTCCCCGTCCAGCAGCACACCACGGCCTGCTCCGCGCGCCCCTCGGCGACGTCGCGGGCGGCCGCCTCGCTGGCCCAGGCCCAGTCGTCGCGCTCGTCCGCCGACAGGGCCCCGTGACGGGCGACGACCTCGTGCCCGCGCGCCGCCAGCGTCGCCTCCAGGGCCTCCGCGACCCCCGTCCGCTCGTCCGCCGCCACCGCGATGCGCATCGGGGCCGAGTATCCCCGACTGGACGCTTGTCCGAGCCCGCGTGACGAACGCCGCCTTGCACGCCACCATATGGCGGTGCGCTCCGCGCCCGCATCCGTCGGCGACCCGTTGCTCGTCCCGTTCCCGCGCCGCGGGCTGGTCGGCATGGCCTTCGGCCTGATCTTCTGGATCAGCCCGGTCGTGGACTTCGCGACGGACGCGACGGGCACCACGCTCATCGCAGGCCTGGTGCTCGCCGCAGGCTTCACCGCCGTCTACGTGCGCGTGATGCTCGGCACCTGGCGGGCCACGCGCGCGAACCTGCTCGCCGGCGCGCAGGACTGGGTGGGCGTCGGCCTGCTCGTCGCCCTGGCCGCGGCGCTCACCGTGCTCGGCCACGCCGACTGGACGGGCGCCTGGTGCTTCGTCGCCGCGGCCACCGGGTTGCGGATCGACCGCGGCAAGGCCTATCCGATGCTCTTCGTGGTGGCCGCCATCGCCGCGGCCGCCGAGGCGCTGGACTCCCATGACGCCGGCGGTGCGGTCGCGCTGTTCCTGGTGGCCCTCGGCGTCGGGACGCTGACGGCGGGCTTCCGGCGCCTGCGCCTCGTCAACCAGGAGCTCGGCGCCGCCCGCGACGAGATCGCGCGCCTGGCCGTCTCCGACGAGCGCCTGCGCTTCGCCCGCGACCTGCACGACCTGCTGGGCCACTCGCTGTCGGTCGTCGCGCTCAAGAGCGAGCTGGCCTCGCGCGTCATCGCCGACGATCCCGACCAGGCCGCCGAGCACCTCCACGACATCGAGGCGGTCTCGCGCCGGGCGCTGGCCGAGGTCCGCGAGGCGGTCGCGGGCTACCGGCGCCCCGTCCTCGTGGAGGAGCTCGCCGGCGCGCGGTCCACGCTGCTGGCCGCGGGCATCGATGTCGAGGCGGACCCCGTGCCCGCCGGCCCCGACCTGCCGCCGGACGCCGAGGCCGTGCTGGCCTGGGCCGTGCGCGAGGGGGCCACGAACGTCCTGCGCCACGCGGGCGCCAGCCGCGTCCGGATCCGCCTGCGCGTCGACGACCGCGACGCCGCGCTCGAGCTCCTCGACGACGGCTGCGGCGACGGCCTGGACGCGGTCGGATCGCCCGGCGGCACCGGCCTGGCCGGCCTGGCCGAGCGCGTCGCCCGCGTGCGCGGTCGCATGGACGCCGCACCCGTCGGGGACCACGGCGGCTTCCGCCTGACGGTCACGGTCCCGCTGGAGGCGGTCGCCTGACCCGCGTGCTGCTGGCCGAGGACCAGGCGATGGTGCGCGGCGCGCTCGCGTCGCTGCTGAACCTGGAGCCCGACCTCGAGGTCGTCGCGCAGGTCGCCCGTGGGGACCAGATCGTGGACGCCGTCCGCGCCTCCGATCCCGACGTCGCGCTGCTGGACATCGAGATGCCGGGCGGCGATGGGCTATCGGCGGCGGGCGTTCTTGCCGATATTGCTCCCGAGGTGCGTGTCGTCATGCTGACCACATTCGGGCGCCCCGGCTACCTGCGCCGGGCGATGGAGAGCGGCGCGAGCGGCTTCGTCCTCAAGGACGCCCCGGCGTCCGAGTTGGCGACGGCGATCCGCCGCGTCATGGCCGGAGAGCGCGTGCTCGACCCCGCGCTGGCCGCCGCCGCGCTGGCCGACGGGGAGAGCCCGTTGACCCCGCGCGAGACCCAGGTGCTCGGCGCCGCCCGCGGCGGCGAGCCCGTCGCCGACCTGGCCGGCCGCCTGCAGCTGTCGGCCGGGACGGTCCGCAACCACCTGTCGAGCGCGATGCAGAAACTTGGGGCCCACTCGCGGGCCGAGGCCGTCAGAGTGGCGGAGGACAAGGGATGGCTGTGACCACGGAAGGACACGAGTACATGCCGCTGGACGGCCGTCTAGGCTCCGCGGCGATGGCGGAAGCGGGAGTGACGCCGGAGGGCGTCCGTGCGGGAGACCGCGCGGCACTGCAGGCGGTCGTCGAGCGCCGCGGCCCGGCCGTGATCGCGTTCTGCACGCAGGTCTGCGGACCGCAGCAGGCCGCGCATGCGGGCGCCGAGGCGTTCGCGCGCTTCCGCGCGGCCGTGCGCGACGCGCCCGACCTCGGCGCGGTCGATCCGGAGGCGCTGCTGCGCGGCGCGACCCGCCACGCCGCCGCGTCCATGGCCCGCGTGCCGATGGGCCCGCCGCCGCACGGCCGGCTGCGCAGCCGCGGCACGCAGACCTGCCAGCACGTCCCGACGATGCTCGCCGCGCGCGCCAACGGCGCGGTCGGCAACGCGGACCTCGAGCGCCTGGCCCGCCATCTGGACCGGTGCGAGCGCTGCGCCGCGCTGTCGGAGATCTTCCACCGCGCCGAGCTCAACTACCTGGACCCGCCGTTCGACACCCTGGGCACGGACACGTCGTCGGTGCTGCTCGACGCGCTGTACGCGGTGCCGATGGAGGCCATCGGCGTCGCCCCCGCCCCGTCCGGCCAGGGGTCGGCCGAGCCGGTCGCGCTTCACGGCGCGTTCCCGCAGCTCCCCGACCTCGAGGACGAGATCCCGCTCGAGCCCGAGCCCGAGCCGGTCGCCGCGGCGGTCGTCGTGGAGGACGACGAGGCCGTCGACGACGCGCCGGAGCTCGAGGACGTCGAGCTCGAGGACGGGGACGTCTTCGAGGACGACGAGGAGGACGAGCTCGACGAGGTGGACGCCGCCGAGGAGTGGGAGACGGTCTCCGAGGAGGTCGTCGACCACGAGATGCCCGACGCTGCGGCCGGCGCGGTCGTGCTCGAGGGCGGCCACCAGCGCCGCCCGAGCCGGCCGGCACGCGTGCTGCGCATCGGCGTGCCCGCTGCGCTGGTCGCCGTCGTCGCCGCCGCCGCCCTGGCGATCTCGGGGGTCCTGGGCGGCGACGAGGGCACCCCGCCCCAGGCGCGCCGGCAGGCCCCGGTCGGCATCCAGGCGCCGGTCATCACGCCGCTTCCGGTGGGCACGCACGACGGCGACGCCGCCGCGAGCGACACGCCCGCCGCGGGCGCCACGACGACGCCGTAGGGAACCCGCGCAGCGTTGGGTACTGTCGCGCCATGGCGGACGGCGCGACAGCCCACGGCGGCGGTGAGGACGCCGTCCTCGCCGTCGGCCGCGCGATCCACGCCGCCCTGCCGTCCGCGCACGGCCCGCTGCGCGGCCTCGACGAGCGCGCGATGGAGCTCGCCGCCCAGGACGCGCAGCTGCGCGCGGCGCTGTTCCGGTTCGTCGACGTCGTCCCCGCGTGCCGCAGCCTGGACGACCTCGCCCGCCACCTCACGGGCTTCCTCGGCGAGGTCGAGACCGCCAAGCCGCCGCCGATCGCGGCCGCCCTGCGCATGGGCTCGACCAGGGCCGGGCGCGCCGCGCTGGGCGCCGCGTCGGCGGCCGGTGTGCGCCACATGGCCCACCGGTTCATCGTGGGGGCGACCGTCGGCGACGCGACGGGCGTGCTGCGCCACCTGTGGGACGACGGCGTCGCGACCTCCGTCGATCTGCTCGGCGAGGCGACAATCACTGCCGGCGAGGCCGACCGCTACGCGGCGCGCTGCCGCGAGGCGCTCGAGCAGCTCACCGCCGTCTACCGGGGCCTGCCGCCCCGCGAGCGCCTCGAGGCCGACGGCCTCGGCCCGATCCCGCGCGCCAACCTGTCCGTGAAGGTGAGCGCGCTGACGCCGCTGCTGCGCCCCGATGCGCCCGGGCTCGGCCAGCGCGACGCCGCGACGCGCCTGCGCGACCTCCTGCGCACGGCCCGGAGCCTCGGCGCCCACGTGCACATCGACATGGAGTCCTTGGACTCCCGCGAGGCGGTGGCCGACCTGGCGATGGAGCTGCTGGCCGAGCCGGAGTTCGCCGACGGCCCCTCGGCCGGCATGGTGCTCCAGGCCTACCTGCGCGACTCGCCCGAGCTCTGCGACCGCCTGATCGCGTTCGCCCGCGACGTCCCGCGCGCCCACCCGCTGGTCGTGCGCCTGGTCAAGGGCGCCTATTGGGACCACGAGGTCGTCGAGGCGCGCCAGCACGGCTGGGGCGTCCCGGTGTTCGAGGTCAAGGCGGAGTCGGACCGCAACTTCGAGGCCCTCACCGTCCGCCTGCTCCGCGCAAGGGCCGACGGCGTCGCCCTGCGCCCCGCGATCGCCAGCCACAACCTGCGCTCCGTCGCCCACGCCATGGCCGTGGCCCGTGCCCTGCACCTGGACGACGGCGACGTCGAGCTGCAGGTCCTGCGCGGCCTGGGCGACGACCTCCAGGGCGCGCTCGCCGCGCTGGGGCTGCGCGTGCGGACCTACTGCCCGGTCGGCGACCTCGTCGCGGGCATGGCCTACCTCGTGCGGCGCCTGCTCGAGAACACGAGCAACGAGGGCTTTCTGAGCGCCCAGCACGAGGGCGTCCCGCTCGAGCGCCTGCTCGCCGCGCCATGACCGCCGATCCCCTGCCCCCGTTCCGCAACGAGCCCGTCCTGGAGCTGCGCCGCGCCGCCGAGCGCCAGAAGCTCCTGGACGGCCTGGGCTGGCTGGACGAGCGGCTGGCGCTCCGCGCACCGACGTGGATCGGCGACGACCGCCACGACGGCGACGACCTCGTGTCGACCGATCCGGGCGACCCGTCGCGCGTCGTCGCGCTCGCGCCCCGCGGCGGCCCCGCCGAGGTCGACGCCGCCCTCACCGCCGCCGAGCGCGGCCTGCGCGGGTGGTCGGCCACCCCGGCGGCCGAGCGCGCCCGCATCCTCGTGGCCGCCGCCGCCTGGATGCGCGAGCGCCGCCCGAAGCTCGCGGCCGCCTGCGTGCGCGAGGCGGCAAAGCCCTGGGCCGAGGCGGACGCCGACGTGTGCGAGGCCATCGACTTCCTCGAGTTCTACGCCCGTGGCGCGATCGCGCTGGAGCGCGGTCGGCCGCTCTTCGAGCTGCCCGGCGAGCGCAACACCATGTCCTACGTGCCGCGCGGGATCGTGGCGGTGATCTCGCCCTGGAACTTCCCGATCGCGATTCCCACCGGGATGGTCGCCGCCGGGCTGGCGACCGGCAACGCGGTGGTGCTCAAGCCCGCCGAGCAGACGCCGCTGTGCGGGTTCGTGCTCGTCGAGGCGCTGCGCGCCGCCGGCGTGCCGGCGGACGCGCTCGGGCTCGTCCAGGGCGACGGCGGCGCCGGGGCGGCGCTGGTCGCCGACCCGCGCGTCGCCACGATCGCCTTCACCGGCTCGGGCGCCGTCGGCCTGGAGATCGTTCGCCGCGCCGCCGAGATCGCCCCGGGCCAGCGCCAGCTCAAGCGCACGGTCATCGAGATGGGCGGCAAGAACTGCGTCATCGTCGACAGCGACGCCGACCTCGACGACGCGGTCCCGGCCATAGTCCGCTCCGCGTTCGACTACGCGGGCCAGAAGTGCTCGGCGGCGGCGCGCCTGCTCGTCCACGAGGCGATCGCCGACGCGCTGCTCGACCGGCTGGCGGGCGCCGTCGACGTCCTCCAGGTCGGGCAGGCGGGCACGTTCGGCACCGAGGTGGGGCCGGTGATCGAGCAGGAGGCCCAGGAGCGCGTGGCCCGCTACGCCGCCCAGGCCACCGCCGCCGGCCGCGTCGTCGCCCGCCGCGACGCCGAGCTGCCGGCCACCGGCTGGTTCTGCCCGCCGACCGTCGTCACGGACCTCGACCCGGCGGCGCCCGTCCTGCGCGAGGAGGTCTTCGGACCGCTGCTCACCGTCGAGCGCGTCGCGTCGGTCGACGAGGCCTGCGACCGCGTCGATGCCCTGCCCTTCGCGCTGACCGGCGGCCTGTTCTCCCGCAACCCGGACAGCGTGGACCGCGTCGTCGCCCGCAGCCCGGTCGGCAACCTGTACGTGAACCGGAAGATCACCGCGGCGATGGTCGGGCGCCAGCCGTTCGGCGGCAACCGGCTGTCCGGGACGGGCACCAAGGCGGGTGGCCCGGACTACCTGTTGCACTTCGTCGAGCCCCGGGTCGTGACCGAGAACACCGTCCGGCACGGCCTGGTCGTCTAGGACCCAAACGGGACCGGACGTCCGCTTTGCTATAGATACGGCCGGAGGTCAGATCACCATCTCTGCCACGTCGCCAGCTCGCACCCGTTCGCTCGCCCGCTCACCCCGCCGTGCGGACGCCCGGCGCAACCGTGAGGCCATCATCCGGTCGGCGGCCGAGGTCTTCGCCGAGAAGGGCCTGGACGCCGCGGTCCCCGAGATCGCCGAGCGCGCCGGCGTGGGCAAGGCCACCGTCTACCGCAGCTTCCCGTCCAAGGGCCACCTCATGGCCGCGGTGGCGATCGAGCGCCTGGAGTGGATGGCCGACCTGGCCCATGCGGCACTCGCCGACGAGGACGCCGCCCACGCGGTCGAGCGCGTGTTCGCCGACATCCTCGAGCACCAGGCCGGCGACCTGGCCGTTGCCGGCAGCCTCGCGGCCGCCGACGAGCTGCCCGAGGTCGAGTCGGCCGCGGCGACGCTCACGGCGGCCTTCGACGCCCTGATCGCCCGCGGGCGCCTCGAAGGCGCCCTGCGCGACGACGCCAGCCACGAGGAGATCGCGCTGCTCATGGGCGGCGCCGCGCGCATGCTCCGCGAGCAGGGCGAGCGCGACCCCGACGTCTGGCGCCGTTACGGCAAGCTCGTCGCCGCGGCACTGCGCGCCTGACCGATCGGCGACCTGACTTACCGCGCGTCGGACCGGCGCATGACCAGCAGCCCGACCAGGCGCGACACGACCATCGCCACGTAGGCGAGGCCCGCCACCTCCTCGATCATCACGAGCGAGCGACCGAACGCGCGGACCGGGACGACGTCGCTGAGACCCGTGCTCGACAGCGTCGTGAAGCTCAGGAACAGCAGCTCCATCCACGTGCGGTCGTCCCGCGGGTCGACGGCCGCGGTGAACGTTCCCGGGGCGACGGTCTGGCAGACGACGTAGGTGTAGGCGAACGCCCAGGCCACGAGGGTGAACGTCGCACCCACGGCGTAGAGCTCGTCGCGCGTGATCTCGTGGTCGGCCAGCATGTAGGTGATGAGCGACCCCGCCGCGTAGAAGTACAACACTGCCTCGAGCGCCGAGGACCAGGGCTGCAGGTCCTCCTGGCCCGTGACCGCCTGGATGAGCAGCAGGATCGCGGCGGGGACGCCGAGTGCCACGGCCACGCCGGTGAAGGCCGGCGACGCGCGGACGGCCAGCACGACCAGGGCGAGCACGCCGATCCCGAAGATGCTGAAGAGCGCCTGCCCGGCGCCGTGGCCCTCCATGAACGGGTACAGCAGGACACCGGCCAGCTGGACCGCGAGCAGGATCGCCGACGGCTCGCGCCGGCCGAAGGTCAGGACCGTGCGCATGCCCGCACGCGCTCGAGGAACCGCTCGTGCAGGCGGCGCTCGCCGCTGAGCTCGGGGTGGAAGGCGACGACCACGATCTCCCCCTCGCGCGCCGCGACCGGGTGGCCGTCGACCGCCGCCAGGATCTCGACCTCCGGCCCGTGCTCCTCGATCCACGGCGCGCGGATGAACACGGCGTGGACCGGCTCGTCGAGATCCGGGAAGTCCAGGTCGGTCTCGAACGAGCGGATCTGGCGGCCGAAGGCGTTGCGCCGTGCCGTGATGTCCATCAGGCCGAGGTGCTCGCGGTCGAGCATGATCAGGCCGGCGCACGTGCCGAGCACGGGCACGCCGGAGCCGACGAGGTCGGCCAACGGGCCGGCCAGCCCCTCACGCGCGATGCCGAGCGTCATGGTGGTTGATTCGCCACCGGGCAGCACGAGCCCTTGCAGACCGTCGAGATCCGCCGGTGTGCGGACCTCGCGGACCTCGGCGCCGAGCTCGCGCAGCAGGCGCGCATGCGCGGCGAATCCGCCCTGCAGCGCCAGGACGCCGACGAGCGGCCGATCAGGGTCGTTGCTCATGTGCGCGAGGGCGGCAGTCGCCCTCTGGGCGATGCCGCTACCAGCCGCGGTTGGCCAGGATCTGCGTCTCGTCGAGCTTGCGGGCCTCGAGCGACTGCATGGCCTCGCCCAGGCCCTCCGAGGCCCGGGCGACGCGCTCGGGATCCGCGAAGTGGGTCGTCGCCTCCACGACGGCGCGGGCGCGCGCCTCCGGGTTGGAGGACTTGAAGATCCCGGAGCCGACGAACACCGCCTGGGCACCCAGCTGCATGACCAGCGACGCGTCGGCCGGCGTGGCGATGCCGCCCGCGCAGAACAGCGGAACCGGCAGCTCGCCGCTGCGGGCGACGGTGCGGACGAGGTCGTAGGGCGCCTGCAGCTCCTTGGCCGCCACGAACAGCTCGGCCTCATCGAGCGTGCCGAGCCGCTTGATCGCGCCGCGGATCGACCGCAGATGGCGGACCGCCTCGACGATGTCGCCGGTTCCCGCCTCGCCCTTGGAGCGGATCATCGCGGCGCCCTCGCCGATGCGCCGCAGCGCCTCGCCCAGGTTCGTCGCCCCACACACGAACGGGATGCGGAAGGCCCACTTGTCGATGTGATGGGCCTCGTCGGCCGGCGTGAGGACCTCGGACTCGTCGATGTAGTCGACCTCGAGCGCCTGCAGGACCTGGGCCTCGGCGAAGTGGCCGAT
>Ga0157379_10004500_pt1 | contig 11954 bp, 15 predicted proteins | sample S25metaG_FD_121802 | JGI IMG/M metagenome (GOLD analysis project Ga0157379, IMG submission 121802) | Switchgrass rhizosphere microbial communities from Kellogg Biological Station, Michigan, USA - S2-5 metaG | ecosystem: Host-associated > Plants > Roots > Rhizosphere > Soil | place: USA... | reverse complement strand
CGGAGGGCGCGAGCGTGAGGTAGAACAACACCGAGACGGCGACGGAATAGGCCGCCAGCCGGAGCGCGAGCGGTTGCCGGTGCGGCTGCAGCACCTTGGGAAGCGTCAGCATGGCAGGCCTTCTGTTTCGCGCAGGCGCTTGCGCCAGGATGGCGCGGTCTCTAGCCTTCTTCCCGTCCGGTTCAAAGTGGAGGCCAAGCGATGACCCGGCCCGCAAAGATCGGCGCCGCCGCCGCACTTGAGACGCTGCCGGGATGGGCGGCGGTTGACGATCGCGACGCGATCAAGCGCTCCTATCGCTTCCGTGACTTCAGCGCAGCGTTCGGATTCATGGCGCGCGCCGCGCTGATGGCGGAGAAGCTCGACCACCATCCGGAGTGGTTCAACGTCTACAACCGGGTCGACGTGACGCTGGCGACGCACGACGCCGACGGCGTGACCGAGCTCGACGTGAAACTGGCCGCCTTCATGGACGACGTGGCGGGCGCGCTCGGCGCTCACTAGAGTGGTTGAGCGGGTGAGGGCGCAAAACCGTATCCACTTTGCTCCCCGCTCTAGTTGACGATCACCGCGCCGATCAGCACCCGCGCACCCTTGCGACCGAGCACCTGGTCGGCTGAGCGCTGCAGGTTGAGTGCGATGAAGTCCGGATTGGGCGGCGCCCCGCCCGGCAGCCCGCCCGCGTAAACCTGCACCACCTGGACGAAGGCCGCGCGAATCCGCGGCAGCACGAGCTCGGCGCGTTCGCGCAAGCCGGCATCGGGGATGTCCAGGCCGCAGTCCACCGTCAGCACGCCGCGCCGCGAGCCTCCGGGCCGCGTGGTATAGGCGGTGAGCGTCTGGATCGGGAGATAGCTCTCGCCGCCGGTCTTCTTCTTCTCCACGCCGCCGGACGCGGCGGCGACCGCGGGGCTGAGCGCGGCGAAGGCGGCGAGCGCAAGCAGCTGACGGCGTCTCATCACGCCGCGAAGGTCGCCGATTATGGTTAGCGGTCTCTTTACGAGCGCGCCCGGAGACTGGCCTCGGAAACGATTCGACAACTTCCGGAGCCACGCTTGGGCCGCTTTGCGCCGACCGATCTCGACCTCGACGGCAAGGTCATCCTGGTCACAGGCGGGACCGGCTCGTTCGGCCGCCGCTTCATCGAGAGCATGCTGACCCGCTGCCGACCACGCAAGATGATCGTCTATTCGCGCGACGAGCTGAAGCAGAGCGAGATGCAGCTCGACCTGGCCGACCGCTTCACGCCCGAACAGCTGACGCCGATGCGCTTCTTCCTGGGCGACGTGCGCGACCGTGAGCGCATGACGCTGGCCTTCCGCGGCGTCGACATCATTATCCACGCCGCTGCGCTGAAGCAGGTGCCCGCCGCCGAGTACAATCCGTCCGAGTGCATCCACACCAACGTGGTGGGCGCCGAGAACGTCGTCTGGGCGGCGCTGTCCAACCGGGTGAAGAAGGTGGTGGCGCTTTCCACCGACAAGGCCTGCAACCCGGCCAACCTCTACGGCGCGACCAAGCTGGCCTCGGACAAGACCTTCGTCGCGGCCAACAATCTCTCGGGCGACATCGGCACGCGCTTCTCGGTGGTGCGCTACGGCAATGTCGTGGGCTCGCGCGGCTCGGTCGTGCCGCTGTTCCGGCGGCTCGTCGCGAACGGCGCGCGCGAGCTGCCGATCACCGATCCGCGCATGACCCGCTTCTGGATCACGCTGAACGAGGGCGTGGACTTCGTCCTCTCGTCGTTGTCGATCATGCGCGGCGGCGAGATCTTCGTGCCGAAGATCCCCTCGATGCGGGTGACCGACCTCGCCCGGGTCGTCGCCCCGGAGATTCCCACGCGGACCATCGGAATTCGCCCCGGCGAAAAGCTGCACGAGATGATGATCTCGCAGGACGACGCGCGAACCACCGTCGACCTTGGCGATCGCTACGCCATCGAGCCGGCGTTCAGCGACTTCGTGCGCACCGGCGCGACGACCGAGGCCGTGCCGCCCGAGGGCTTCTCCTACGCCAGCGACACCAACACCGAATGGCTGAACGACGCCGATCTCAAGGCGATGCTGGCGGAGTGCTGATCAAACCCCCGGATCGTCGGGATCGGTGCGCGTGGCGCCTGGCCGCGCCGCGATCTCCTCGCTGAGGAAATCCGGGCGCAGCGGATAAAGCGCCTCATAGACCGCGCGCGTGAACTCGAAGTCCGCAGGCGTGTCCACCGTCCAGCGCCACAGGTTCTGATCGACGGATTGGGTCACCTGGACGATGCGGAACCGCTCCGGCCGGAAGTAGAAGAACGGCGTGACGTGCTCGCGCTCGTAGGGGTCCTGGGCCTCGCAGGCGGCCTCAAGCAGCAGCGGCGCGCGGACGATCTCGACGTCGAGGCCCTTGGCATAGGTTCGCTCGACGGTGTTGGAAGTGTAGTCCGCGCCCTCCGCCAGATGGCGCTCGATCACCTGATCGATCACCCGCCAATCGGCCAGCGGACAGTCGGCGGTGACGCGCACGACGTGGTCGGCGGGACCGTGCCGCTCCAGCGCCCCGGCGTAACGGGCGAGCACGTCGGTCAGCGATCCGCGAAACGCCAGGCAGCCGAGTTGCTCGGCGCACGCGGCCACGACGTCGTCGCCCGGCTCGACGCTGGTCGCCACGACCAGGTCGCCGATCCGCCCGGCGCGCCGCAAGCGCTCGATCTGGCGCGCCATCATCGGTTCGCCGAGCAGCGGCTTCATCACCTTGCCGGGAAGGCGCGTGGAGCTAATCCGCGCCTGCAGGATGGTCAGGATCCTCATGGCCGCGCCTCCGCCGCCGGCAGACCCCAGGCGGCGCGCAGCGCCCGCAGCAGGGCGAGGTTGGCCGCCACCGCCCGGCCGAAGCGCGGCTGGCCGGTGCGCCGCTCGCCGGTCACCTGCACCTGCGCGAACCTGCCGTTCGCCTTCCGCCACATGACGGCAGGGGCCATGTTGACGGTGAGCGGGGCGCCGGACGCCATCCAGGCGTCGAGCACCGGCGCCGCATAGCCCTTCATGCCGCAGAACAGGTCGGACACCCCGAAGCGCAGCCGGCCGAGGACAGCCGCCACATGCTCGGCGAACCGTTGCGGCGATGGCCGGATGCCGCAGACCAGCGGCGCGCCGGCGTCGAACGCCTCGGCGACTCGCGCCAGCACGGCCGGATCATGCTCTCCGTCGGCGTCGATCGTCGCCACATAGTCGAAGCCGCGGTCCCGCGCGGCCTTCAGGCCGGTCGTCAGCGCGCCGTCGTAGCCGGGGACGGCGGCGGCGATCACCTCGGCGCCGGCGGCCGTCGCCACCTCCCGCGAGGTGTCCGTCGATCGGTCGTCGACCACCAGCACGTGGCCGAAGGCGCGCGCGCCTTCCACGACCCCGCGCAGCGTCGCCGCCTCGTTATGGCAAGGGATCACCACGGCTAGTCGAGATCGATCCACCGCAACGCCTCTCCCGCCGCCTTGGCGACTTTCATCGTTCGGCCCGGCATCTCCGTCGCACGCCGAGGATCCACGGCCTCGGCGGGACAGGGCCGCAGCGCCTCCAGGTCGCTCTCCTCCAGCCGGTGGCCGGCCGGGACTTCGCGCGTCAGCCGCAGCGCCCGTCGCTGCACTACCACGGTCTCGAGCTCATTGGCCTCCACCCGCTTCACCCCGTCGCCCAGCGCCGCTTCCAGCTGCCGCGTCGCCTCGACCATCTCGCGCCAGGTGGTCGGGTTCATCGCAAAGCCGTGGTCGGGGCCGATGCGCGCATTGTCGTCGGTGAAGTGCTTTTCGATCACGCGGGCGCCCAGGGTGACGGAACCCAATACCGCCGCGTGACCCGGCGTGTGGTCGGAGAAGCCCAGCACCATGCCCGGCCAGCGCGCGGCGAAGCTCTGCAGGACGCGCAGGTTCACGGAGGCGAAATTCTCCAGCGAACCCGAATAGTTGGTGTTGCACTGCATGAGCACGATCTGGCGCGTCCGGCCCAGCACCAGGTCGACAGCATGTTCGACGTCGGCCATGTCCGCCGCCCCGGTCGCCAGCAGCAGCGGCTTGCCCGACGCCGCCGCCCGCTCCACCAGCGCATCGAAAGTAATGTCGCCGGAGCCGATCTTGATCGCCGGCACGTGCGGCAACTGGCTATCCAGCGCTTCGGCGTCATAGGGCGTGGTCATGTAGTCGATGTCGGCCGCGCGGGCGGCCTCGACCAGCGCCTGCGTCCAGTCACGGCGGGTGTGGTACTGGTCGTAGACCTGCACCACCGACTGCTTCCAGCTGGACTGGTGCGCCACCTGCGCGCCCAGCTCGTCGAACCCCGGCCCGCTGACGATCTTCCCGGCGAGGAAGTGCTGGAACTTGGCGCAGTCGGCCCCGGCCTCCTTCGCCCGCCAGATCAGGTCGCGCGCCCGCTGCAGGTCGCCGTCGTGGTTGGCCGCGATGTCGGCGACGAAGTAGCAGGGCTCGCCCAGCGCCACCGCCCGCTCGCCGATCCGGATTTCCGCGTCCCAGCGCATCACGCCCACGCCTTCTTCGCTTCGCCCGCCCAGCGCGCCGCCACCGCCGCGAGTCCGGGCAATCGCCGGCCGAGAACGGCCTCGGCGCGCGAGACGTCCAGGCCCAGGCTGTCCGGGCGGCGCACGTCCAGCCGGCCGACCGAGCCTCTCCGCGCGCGGGTCAGCGTCCGGCCCGACGCGACAGCCAGCGCCTCGACCAGCTCGGCCTTGGAGAACACTTCCGAGCTCGCCAGGTTGACGACGCCCTTCGCGTTGCTGACGGCAAGGTCCAAGAGGCCCTCGGCGACGCTCCAGATGTCGAGGATGGAGACGAACTGGTCCTCGAACAGGGTCGCCTCGGCGTCCTCTTCAATCACGCCGCGCGCCCATTCGCCGAACGAGCCGCCGGTGGCCGACTTCAGGCCCAGCAGATTGGTGCGCACCACCAGGGCGTCTGGCGCGGTGAGGGCGAACGCTTCAGCCGCATACTTGGTGCGGGCATAGTCGTTGAGCAGCACGACGGGCTCGTCCTCGCGATGCGCACGCCGGCCGTCGCCGGAATAGAAATGATCGGTCGAGATGTGGAGCAGGCGGACGCCGAGGTCGCCCGCCGCCTGGGCGATCAGGGCGACGGCGCGGGCGTTGACCATCCAGGCGCGCCCTGGGTCCTTTTCGCAGTCGGCCACCGAGACCAGGGCCGCCGCGTTGATCATCAGGCTGGGCGCGACCTCGCCCATCAGCGCGCGGAGCGCACCAGCGTCGCAGATGTCCACCGGCCGCTCGCCTCGTCGCGAAGCGCCGACCACCGTTAGCCCCCGGGCGCGGGCTTCCCGCATGATCGCGCGGCCGGCGAGGCCGGTGTCGCCCAGCACCAGCAGGCGCCGCGGGCTCATGGCGGAGCGGCGGCAGGCGCCCCGAGCAGCTCGGCTTCGGCATGCTGTCGCATCGATCCCAGGGCGGCGCTTAGCCGGACGGCCGCCGCCAGCCAGAACCAGGCGCAGGCCCGCGGCCGCCCGGAGGCGATGGCCTTCAGCGGGCGCAGGATCGGATAGCGGATCGCCAGGTGGAACCACATGCCGGCCGCCCGCTCAGGATGCTTGCGGCAGAAGGCGGCGTCGCGGCGCCCGTACCAGCGGAACTTCTCGATGTAGTCAGCCATGGTCGCGAAATGCTCCTGCATGACCCGTTCACGGCCGATGCCGAAGCGCGCGCCGGGAACCTGCGCCAGCCGGTAGCAGAAGTCGGCGTCGTCGCTCATCTCGCGGTCGTCGACGTCGAAGCGCACGGCCTCGAACAGCGAGCGGCGATAGAGCGCGGGCGCCACGCCGATCATGCTGCGCGGGCCCGGCTGATGGTGGAAGGTGGCCATCGCCTCGCCTTCCGCACGCGTCCAGAAGGAGGTGGGCGCGATGTCCACCCCGGCCTGAACGACGACCATGCCCATGGTCTGCATGTCTTCCCATAGCCGGTCGAGCAACTCGGGCTCCGGGCGGTGGTCGGCGTCGATCATGGCCACCAGCTCCCCCTTGGCGGCGTCGACGCCGAGCTGGCGGTCGAAGGCGAGGCCGCGTCCGCCGGAGCGGATCACGCAGACGCCGGCCGCCTCGGCGATCGCGATGGTGTCGTCGCTCGAACCGCCGTCGACGACGATCACCTCGTCCGCCCCGAGCCGGGCGGCGGCGGCCAGGCAGGCCGACAGCCGCATCGACTCGTTGCGGGCGGCGACGACGATGCTGGTGGAGGGGCGCTTGTCCATCAGAGGCGCTCCAGGGCGGCGAGCGCCACGCCGGTCGCGTGCCGGGTCAGCCAGGCGGTCTGGTGCGCCAGCGCGGCGGGGTCGTCGGCCTCGATCCAGCAGCCCTCGCCCTCTGCAATGTGGGTGAAGAACCGCTGCTCCAACAGGCGGAAGCCGGGCGCTTCGGCGATATCCCGCCAGGTCTCGGCGTCATATTCGAGCTGACGCGTGAAATAGCCCAGGCTGTCCTGGATAGGCGCCGCGCCGCCCTTGCCCATCGGCACGCTGATCAACGCGACGCCGCCGGGCTTCAGCGCGCGTGCGAAGGCGGCCAGCACGTCGACGGTGACCTTCGGATCACGCGTGGTCGGCGTCTCCTCCAGCGTGCGCCAACGGGCAAAGGCCGAGTCCGCCGTCGACCCTGCAGCGTCGAAGCCGATGTGCTCGATGGTCGAAATGCAGGTGACCGCATCGAAGCTGGACTGCGGAACCGGCGCGGTGCGCGCGTCGCCGTGGATCACCGGCACGGCGAGCGCCGCCTCCCGCAGGTCATCGGGGTAACGGTTGGCGACCCGCTCCGGCGCGATGATGTCGACCGCGCTGAGCGCCGCGCCGCGGGCGCGCACGCCCAGCAGGGTGCGCAACCAGCCAAGATCGGAGAGCGCGAAGCCGACGTCGAGGATGTCGTGACGAGCCTCAAGCCAGCCCTCGGCCCAGGGACCCTCGATGCAGCGTTCGGACTTGCCGAACCCGAAGCGCTCGCGGCCGCCCGCGGCGGGCGACCAGCGCGCAGAACTCTGACGAATCGCAGTCATGGCGACAGGCTGCGGAGCATCGGATAAGGCATGCTTAACGCGCGCGAGGTGCGGCGTCGGCGCGAACCTCGGGTCGCAGCCTAGCCCTTGCCGCCGAACAGGCCGCCCAGACCGCCGAGGATGCTGGGCGCCGAACCGTCCTCGCCGCCGCCGATCCCTGCCAGCAAGCCGCCGAGCGGCGAGCCTTGCAGACCGCCCAGGATACCGCCCAGCGCCTGCTGCACGCCTTCGTTGGCGTTCTGGGCATGGTCGCCGAGCAGCCCCAGCACGTTCGGCAGCAATTGCTGCACCTGCGAGGGGTCCATGCCCACGCGCGCCGCCAGCGTCTCGACCATGCTCTCGAGAGGCTGCCCGGTCGAGACGTGCTCGAGCAGGCCCTGGACAGCGGACTGGGCCTGGTCCGGCGAGATTCCTGCTTTGGCGGCCACATCCCGCAACGCGCTGCTCGCCCCAATTCCCGAGACGATTTCCTGGATGTCCATGACGCTGACTCCTTCTGCCCCCGCCCACCGCATGACCCTAGCGCGAACGCCTGACGGACGGAAACACCGCCGGCGCAATTGGCTTCGCGGCCGTCCTGCGTTGGGGATCGCCTGATATTGCGCGCCGCGGAAGAAGCCTTTGAAGGCCGCATTGCACCGGAGCTCTCATGAAATCGCTCAGCATCGCCGCTTGCTGCGGTTTCGCCATCGTGGTCGGCGCCGGCCTGGCGCAGGCGCAAACTCACAGCACCTCGGCGCCGCGCGCCGACAAGAATGTGACCGGCAATGTCACCCTGCAGGAATATCCTCGCGTCGGGATTTCATCATGAAGGCCGACACCAACCCTGACGGCAAAGCCTCCAGGGCCAGGCGGGACGCCTTCGCCAAGTCCTTGCGCCGGGACCTCGAGCTCAACGAAGTCAAAGGCGCGGAGCTGAGCGGCCAGAGAAGGTGGTGGAACGACCTCGACGCGAACAAGGATGGGTGGTGACTCGCGCAGAGATCGACACGCTGACCACGGCCAAGTTTGCGGCGTACGACGCCGACCACAACGGCCTGATTTCCCGCGCCGAGGCCAATCAGGTCCGCAAGCAGGGCGAGGCGGCGCTCAAGCGCGCAGTCGCTCCAGCCTGCGCGGCGGCGAGGGATTGTGCGCGACAGTGCTGAGCCAATCGATGTCTAAACAGGCGGATGACGTCGAAGGTTGAGCGCGCGCCCCAGGTCGTCGGCCCCACGCCCTGGGGCATGGTGGTGCTGCTCGGTTCGCTGACAGCGCTCGGCCCGCTGGCGATCGACATGTATCTGCCGAGCCTGCCGACGATCGGGGCCGATCTTCGCGCGTCGGCTGCGGCCACCCAGGCTACCATGGCGGCCTTCCTGGCCGGCATGGCGGTCGGACAGCTCCTGTACGGCCCGGCTTCGGACCGCATCGGCCGACGGCCGCTCATTCTCCTGGGCGTCACCGTCTTCGTGATGGCTTCCGCCGCGTGTGCGCTGGCGAGCTCGATCGAGTTGCTGGTGGCCGCCCGATTCATTCAGGCTATCGGCGCGACCGCCGGAGCGGTGATCGGCCGCGCCGTCGTGCGCGATCGCTTCGACCAGAACGAAACGGCTCGGATGCTCTCGCTGATGATGCTGATCATGGGCCTCGCCCCCGTTCTGGCCCCGCTCGCCGGCGGCGCGATGCTGGGTGTCGTCGGCTGGCGGGCGATATTCTGGGTGATGGCGGCGATCGGCGCCGTACTCGGCGTCGCCGCTGCTCCGCTTGAACGAGACCCGCTCCGCAGAGACAGCGGCGCACGCGCGCCTGGAACACCCGATCCGCTCCTACCTCAGCCTGACATCGTCTCCACGCCTTGTCGGCTACATCCTCGCCGCGGCGTTCAACGGAGCGGCCCTGTTCTCCTACATCGCCGCTTCGCCGGACCTGTTGATCCGCACCTACGGGATAGCGCCGGCTCACTTCGGCTGGGTGTTCGGCACGAACGGGATCGGCATCGTCATCGCCAGCCAGGTCAACGGCCGGCTCCTGCGCCATCGGCCGCTCGACGAAATCCTAGCTCGCGCCAGCGTGGCGGCGTTGGCGGCGGCGTTGCTGCTTGCGACGGCGGCTGTCACCGGTGTCGGGGGCCCCTTCAGCGTGCTGCCGCTGCTGTTCGCGGTTCTGGCGAGCTACAGCTTCATCCAGGGCAACGCTATCGCCGGCGCCCTGGGCGTCGATCCGCGCCGCGCCGGATCGATCTCCGCGCTCGCGGGAGGAATGGCGTTGACGGCCGGCGCAGTCGCGGCTTGGGCGGTCGGGGCGTTGCACGACGGAACGCCGCTGCCGATGGCGCTCGTCATCCTGGCCTGCCTGATCGCCTCCGCACTGGCGCTGCACGGCTTGGCGCTGAAGCCGCGTCCCATCGCCGGCACGGCTCAGGGGTAGGGCTTACGCAGCCAGCCCGGCGTTCTGCAACAGCGCGCGAACCGCTTCGACCTGCTCCGGCGATTGGGCGAGCGCGGTGCGCGTCTCCGGCAGGCGGACCAGCTTGAGCGCCTCCGCGCGGGCGCGGTCGGCGGCCGGTCCGAGGGGCGCGGCCTCGCCGGCGGCGAGGCGCAGCAGCAGGGTCAGGCGATGCACGGGCGGCGCTTTGGCCTGAGCGAGGGATGCGGTCAGCCGGGTGTCCGCCTCCAGCGCGCCGCCGAGATCGCCCAGCCGGCTCTGGATGGTCGTGGAGTCTTCCGCCGCAAGTCCGCAACGGCCCACCTGGCGCTGCAGAGCCGCGAGCAGGCCGAGCCGCGCGGCGGGCGTTTCCGCGCCGCTCTTCATCTCGGTCTCGAAGCGCAGCGCGCTGACGCAGCCGGACAGCCATTTGCTGGCGTTGCGCTTGTTGGCCGCGCCGATGACGTTCTCGGTGAGCCAGACCAGCGCCTTGGCCTCTTCGAACGCCGTGCGCCCGGTCCCGAGATAGGCGCCGACGAAGTCGCCGGTGACCAGCATGCGGGAGCGCGCTGAGAAGGCGGACTGCACCTCCTCCAACGGCAAAAGGCGCCCGGCCGCCGCGGTGAGCGACATGGCCAGCGCCCGCAGAATGTCGATTTCGGCGATCGCATCGCTGGGCCGCAGCCGGCGCGGCCCGTTGAGCTCGCGCAGGATCCGCTTGCCCAGCCCCGTCCGCACCTCCTCGAAGGCCTCGGCGCCCAGCCATTTTCCGAGCCGCAGCGCGGCGTCGCCGAGCGGCGGCATGACCTGTCCGACCTTGGGGTCGTGTCGGGTCAGCAGCTCCACGGCGTCGGCCGCCACCAGGCGGGTCAGTGCGGCAAGCTCGCCGCCCACGTCGAGATTCCGTCCGATCAGGTCCGCGAGGCCGGCCTTGCCGGTGAGGATCTCGGCGATCGGCTTCTCGATCACCGACAATGCGAGCGTTCGCGCCGGGCCCGACGCCGGCGCGGCGTCGGCCATGTCCAGCAAGCGGACGACCTTGTCGCTCCAGCTGGTCGCCTCGGCGAGGGCGCCGGCGACGCCGGAGCCCAGCAGGTAACTGGGATCGGGATCCTTCAGCGCCCGTTCGGCCGCCTTCGCGAACGGCTCGCGCTTGAGGTCGATCAGGGCGCCGCGCTTGTGGTCGCGATTAAGCCGTTCGATGGCGCGCTCGATCAGGCCGTTGTAGACGCGGATCAGCTCATGCACCGAGTAGCCGCGCTCCGTGGCCTCGGGCACGGCCAGCTTCTGGACGGCGTGCTGCAGGTCGCCGCCGGACGCCTCCAGCGTCTCGACCAGATCAGGCCGATGCAGCAATTCGAAGGCGGTCGCGCGGTTGCGTTGCAGCCAGTCCTCCAGCAGCCGGCCGATCCGCTCACGCGCATGCAGGGTGTAGAGGTCCTGCGGCTGCACGCACAGCGGTTCGAAGCCCTTCTTGACTTCCTTCTTCTCAGGCCTGTCCGGCGCGCCCAGGTGCAGGATGGAGATGGAGGCGAACTCGCGCGTCTCCTCGTCGAGCGTTTCCTTGCTGACCTTGGCCGAAACGAAGCCTTGTTCGGAAATGAGCTCTTGCGCGGCGCGAATCGCCGCGGCTCTGTCTTCTGTGGCCATCTCAAGAACCCAGCTCGCGGCTGGATTCTTGCGGCCGAAGACCTCGTAATGTACGCGCGCGCCGACCATCTGGCTCCTCTGGCCGTCGAAATTGGGCCATTAGCCTTAAGAGCGCGTTGATCACGATGCTTCCGCCCCATTGAGGCCACATCGGGCTAAGACTAGCTTCGCGAACGCCAAAGGAGACAGCAAACTCAGATGGCCAAAATCACCCTGGTGGACGACGACGAAAACATCGTCGCTTCGGTTAGTCTCGCGCTGGAAAGCCACGGCCACGCCGTCAAGGCCTACTATGACGGCGCGGCCGGCCTCGCGGCCCTGGAGAACGATCCGCCGGACCTCGCCATTCTCGACGTGAAGATGCCCCGCATGGACGGGATGGAAGTGCTGCGCCGCCTGCGCCGCACGTCCGATCTGCCGGTGATCATCCTCACGTCGAAGGACGAGGAGATCGACGAGATCCTCGGCTTCAACCTCGGCGCCGACGACTACATGCACAAGCCGTTCAGCCAGCGCCTGCTGATCGAGCGCGTGAAGGCCGTTCTGCGCCGCGCCGGCATCGACATGGAGGAGCCCGGCGGCGTGGTCCCCGCCGCGAATGCCGAGAACGGCGCGCGCGCGATCAAGCGTGGCAAGCTGACGCTCGACCCTGCCCGACACGACTGCCTGTGGGACGGCCGGCCGGTGAAGCTGACGGTCACCGAGTTCCTGCTGCTGCAGTCGCTGGCGCAAAGGCCGGGCTTCGTGAAGAGCCGTGACAACCTGATGGACGCGGCCTACGACGATCAGGTCTACGTCGACGACCGCACGATCGACAGCCACATCAAGCGCATGCGCAAGAAGTTCCGCGACGTGGATCCGGAGTT
>Ga0157379_10004497_pt1 | contig 11956 bp, 13 predicted proteins | sample S25metaG_FD_121802 | JGI IMG/M metagenome (GOLD analysis project Ga0157379, IMG submission 121802) | Switchgrass rhizosphere microbial communities from Kellogg Biological Station, Michigan, USA - S2-5 metaG | ecosystem: Host-associated > Plants > Roots > Rhizosphere > Soil | place: USA... | reverse complement strand
CGAGGAATTTGGTGTGATTGATTGGGCAGCACCTTTGTTCTTTGCCAGAAGGGCCAACTTCGACAGCGTGGATGTCCCGGTAGAAGGGCCATTGGCTGTGCCATTCCCCCTCACGCTAGAAGCGGAAGAGGCTGAGAGTCGTGGGGTGGGGTTTCTGGCGGCTACGGATCCTCGAGATGCTGAAGCCAACGATGATAATGAAGGTTTCATGGCCGGCGTAGCAGCCTTATGAGCGAGTGATAATCGCTGGAGGGCCGAAAGTGTTGGTTGCTGCGCCGACTGAGAATCATCTATGATAGTAAAGATTAACATCAAACTACTTGTGAATTCAAATCGGACCAAACGGACCGGTATGAGAGAGAGAACATCTCACTCTTTCATATGCCGTTTGACATAACAAGAAAGCGGCGAAAGTAGAGTGTAATAATAAATAAAAAGGGGAATGCCAGGCTCACCTTTCCTTTCTTGTGCAGCAGCACGCTTGCTCTGTTCTTCTGAGGTTTCGTATATGGGAAATGAATAAAGTGAAATATGTGCTATAGACATACCTAATAGCCAGTCCACAGATTTATCTACATCGAAGTAGAATTCCCAAGCTGCATCTCTGATGTCCGCATTCGAGATATTAGAAGATGATTCTGACCCTACAACCGATCTAATTTGTGCAATAGCGAGATCTAATTGCTCTGGGTAACGTTCAGCATTGTAGAAGGAGGTTCACGAGCGAATCAATTAACCTTGATGTTCAGGTGGGATGTCGTCATCGCCGCCGTCGGAGAGGGCATCGTCTTCAAGCTCATCTACAGCGAGGTTTAAACTATAGGCTCTCGAACAGCAGTGGAGAGCATATATTACCTGAAATATTGATATTTTTGACAAAACGGTGGCGCGACATGGTAATGGGTGACTTGGATTCGGGAAGCGCCAAGTCCTCGGTCCAACCAGTTTGAATCGACCTTTGACCATGTTTAATTATCTGCGCGCGTCGCGAGCTGTATCTGCCAATGTCAGGGTAGGTGACACGCGTTTATGTTGTACATTATTCATTGGAATTAACGTCGATTAATTTACTAGACTTTCAGTTCCTCAACGCGTCGCTTGGACTTGGCCAAACTCACTCTCATTGGCCGTTTAGGCAAGGACCCCGTCGTAAAGGCCACTTCAAATGACAAGGAATATGTGGTGTATGTCTCAGTATTTTGCCGCATGAATGCATATTTATTCGAATTATATCAGATACACCATCGCCACCACTAATCCCAGGCCACCCCCAAGTGCAGATGGGAGTACGTGAATTGTATCTTCCCAACCTTTTGTAATTGTGAGGCTGACGGTCATTCAGCACGCGCTGATCCTACCACCTCTTGGCACACTGTTATTTCCTTCAACGCCAATTCAAACAACTATCTCAAAACTCTGAGGAAGGGAAGCCAAGTTTACGTCGAAGCTGGATATGAGCTGAGAGACGCTGATCCAAATGCTGACCCAGAGAGCCCTGCTGCACAAAGGCAAATCTTTCTTCGCCACGGTGAGTACTGTCTTATCTAACAAAGCTAAGCCTCATGCAATCCGTCTCCAAGAATCTATCAAGGTTCTTTCCCGCCCACCCGCTCAGGAGGAAACTGGTGATATTTGAGTCTAGTCTTGCTATCTTTGTGTAATTCGTCTTCTTTACTCTTTACTCTTCTTATTTTTGTTCGGGACCAACTTTAAATTTCTTAATAGCTCGCGTAGTTTGTCTACTAAAATTGTAATTTTGCTACCTTCTGTTATAAACGGTTATTTGTCTTTGACAGGCTGATCGAGATAGTCATAACAAGTAATGATCCTTTTTATGCACCGTGGTTCCAGTTGACCAACCGTAGTGAATTTCGTCAAGATCAACGTTTTGAGACATCTCCCGATTTGGAAATTGACTCAAAAATGCTTATATAATCACATTATCTTCCACTCTCAAACTCTTTCATGGCTCCCAAGTCCAAGTTCGACCCCAATGATCCCGCGATTGTAGCTGCCATTGAACTATTCAAATCTATCAACCTCAGCCAGACAAAAGCTCTCGAGACGGTTAGAAACCCGAAGACAACTGCCGCACTTCAAGAACTCATCGATCGTAATTCCTTGACAAGCAAAGGTCTTGATGAAAAGCAAAGTAATTTGATCCTCCATTTGGCCTTGCAAGGATCGAAGCAAGACCAGGAGAAGCAAGACTTCATTGTGGCAGCTATCGCTGATGGTCGATTGAAGACGAATGACCAAGTTAATGGTGCGCTCCTTAATAGTTTGCCAGTCGCTGCAGACGATCTGACTCTTTATAATACCTTCAGCTGCCATAAAGTATCTAGACAGCAGCCCACTGCCTATCGATGAGAGCGAATTCAATAATGAATGTGGAGTTGGTAAGGTATCTTGTCTATTCCCCTGATACTATTTATTCTGACACTACATGTTCTTGTAGGCTTCGTGATTACCTTTGAACAAGTTTATACAATTGTTTCCGAATACATTAAGAGCAGTGTCAAAGATGTCTCTCTTGGATGGGGTAACTTGAGCTCGGTCCTATCTGGCGTCAGATCCGTCCCAGGGTTAAGATGGGCCAGTACATTTGACGTGAAAACCGCAGTCGAACGCATCTTTACGGAGACGTATGGTGTGAAGGAAGTAGCAAAGCCCAAAGCGAAGGCATGTGGTGCATATATCCTTCCCATTCCAATCTGACATCCATCCGTTCTGCAGGAGGGCAAGCAGCCAGCAAAAGCTGTGGAGGCTAAGGCGCCTACAGAGAGTACTCCTGCCAAATCTATCTTCGAGCAAGGCTTCCTAGGAAATTTACATAAACCTGGAGAAAACCCCCAGATTAACCCTCGACTTCGCGAACAGCATTTAGCCATCACCAATGGTCAGGTCTGGACGCGTTTCCCTCCAGAGCCCAATGGTTATTTGCACATCGGCCATTCTAAGGCGATCTTTATCAACTTCGGATATGCAGCTCACCACGGTGGTCGCTGCTACTTGCGTTATGACGACACCAACCCTGAAGCCGAAGAAGCCCAGTACTTTGAAAGCATATTGGAGATCGTCCGGTGGTTGGGCTTTGAGCCTTGGAAGATTACCTACTCTAGTGATTACTTCCAACAACTCTATGATCTGGCCGTGGAGCTTATTCGACGTGATAAGGGATACGTCTGTCACTGTACAGGTATGTCTCTGAGGTATCAAACTATTTGTCCTTCTGAAAAACGAATCTATCAGCTGAGGAAATCAAGGCGAGTCGTGGCGAGAAAGAAGGTACACCTAGGCAAGCATGTGTCCACCGTAATCGTCCCGTCAACGAGTCACTCGCCGAATTCGAGAAAATGAAGGAGGGCAAATATCGTCGGGGCGAAGCCATTCTGCGCATGAAGCAAGATCTTGAAGATGGAAATCCTCAGATGTGGGATTTAATCGCCTACCGAGTTGTCAACGCTCCCCACCATCGTACTGGAGATAAGTGGCGCATTTACCCAACATATGATTTCACCCACTGTCTTGTTGATAGTTTCGAAAATATTTCGTGAGTCCTTTTGGGTTCTTAAACTACGTATTTTTCTGATTTTCCTTCTCTTTTAGACACTCACTTTGCACCACAGAATTTATCCTCTCTCGAGTCTCGTACGAGTGGCTTTGTGACGTCTTAGACGTTTACAAGCCGAGGCAGTCAGAATTTGGAAGACTCAATATGCAGGGGACCATCACATCAAAACGAAAGATTCTAGCTCTCGTCCGAGAAGGATATGTTCTTGGCTGGGATGATCCCCGTCTCTTCACCCTCGTAGCCTTGCGTCGCAGAGGTATACCCCCTGGTGCCATTCTTTCTTTCGTCGAATCACTAGGTGTTTCGACTGCCATGAGTACAGTCGAGATTGCCAGATTTGACCAAGCCATTCGTCAGCATCTGGAAAACACCGTGCCACGTCTCATGGTTGTACTGCATCCGTTGAAGGTCACGCTAGAGAACGTCCCGAATGACTATGTTCATTGGGTTGAAAAACCTCTACATCCCAAGATCTCCGACGCTGGTTCCATTCGTATTCCTTTCACGAAGATTCTCTATATCGACGCAGAGGACTTCCGGCTTGAAGATTCCAAGGATTACTTCCGACTTGCTCCTGGCAAGACTGTGGGACTCTTCCAAGCACCATTCCCTATTACCTGCGTTTCTCACAAGGCCAATGCCTCCGGCGAGGTTGTAGAGCTCATTTGCCGTCTCGAAGATGGGAGCGGTGGAGCTCCTGCCAAGAAGCCGAAGGCCTTTATCCAGTGGGTCGGGGAACACAAGGAATCAGGAAGTCCTGTGCAGATCGACGAAACACGTATCTTCCATCCGTTGTTCAAGAGTGATAATCCCGCGGCGTCAGCGGATTATAAACAAGATCTCAACCCGAACAGTTTGGAGGTTATCAAGAATGCATTAGTGGAGACTGGTTTCTGGACCGTCGCGAAGAAAGCGCTCAGTGATGCCCGCAATGAGGCGAAGTTTCGTACCGAGAAGACACTAGCTGATGAAACTATTGTCTCGCCTGTTGGCGAAGACACTCCCAAAGCAACTGCAGAACAGTTGGTTGGCAACGAGTGTGTGCGGTTCCAGGCGCTGCGAGTGGCCTACTTCGCTCTGGACAAGGATTCCTCTTTGTCGTCACTGGATAACGTTGACGGCACTCCCAAGAAAGGACCCAATGACCGCCTTATCCTCAACCGAATCGTATCCCTGAAAGAAGATTCTGGTAAAGGAACTTAGACGGGTTACACCAAACGTTACATTTCTGTCCCGTATCGTTGGTTTCTCCATTGCTTAGTGTAGTAGATCCATAGTATATATAATAGCATTCAATTTAATTAGTATGAATTATAGAGTGATATCCACAGAACTAAAAGACATGAACGGCGTATAAAAATACAAGCATGCGAATAGTTAAAAATTCATGACGCCATACTCCTCCACATACCAGCTTCCGGAACGACACTTCGGGCTTGAAGAATACTGAGAGCATGACGACGTCCACGATTATCTCCTTCGCTATCCGGCCCAACTTCGTCTTCTTCCGTCTCCTCTAGATCATTCAAGTCGAGAGTCGGACCAGGATCGATGGCTCGCGCTCGATCGCGCTCAGCATAAACAGCTTTGCGGATGGCGGTGGATGAGTTCCGGGATTTATTAGTGTTTAATGGAGGGACAAGGACACCCTGTCTATCAGCCAAACTGGTCTTTGGCTCGAGAGTTGGCTGATAATTAAGTAGCGGTCGAATTTGTACAGGGAGGGAACTGGCGAATCTGGAAGGATTCTGCCAATCTTGATCAGCTCCTGTGGGACTGGTTAAAACGTGGTGTAAAGCTATTAAATGTAAATATATACCATTGGGACTTTGTTCACTTGAATCATCGCTCTCATCATCCAGAGCACTTAGCAAGTCCTCACTGCCTTCCTCAGCTATCGCACCAACGGCCCTCTTAGGCTTCTTCGACCGACTCCGGAACATATCCCATGCCTTGCCCCCCTTTTTCCATGCATGCCGATGGCTTGGGGCTGACCCAGCAAGCAAATTCTTGATGGCCTCAGTTGCACCTTCATCTATGGTGGAATCCTCGGTGGGAGATTGAGTATCGGGCGATTCGGCCATTGGAGCGGGTGAAGGTGCTCGTGGTAACAATGTTGCAGGTTCTGGAATGAGAGAGGGTTTATCCTCCTTTGATTCTGGCTGCATAATACGATGTTTTGCGGGAACAGAGGAACTCAATAGTGGGAAGGCGTCGGTGAAAGTGGACGAAGGTCTTAAGGAACCAGTGAACCAAGATTTACTTCCGTCAGCTCCTACGGAGCTTGGTATGGCGGATGCAACTGGTAATGAAGCCGCTTGTGAATAGTCCGCCGAAGTAGTCCGGGCATTTTTCTTCAGCTTGTAAGAAGGATTCCTGATGATCGGATGTAGTTTTTGAATATTCGCAGCAGCCCGCTGAATATCTACTTGATTGGCATGTCCCGCTGTCGAGAAATCGTCGTCCAGGTCAAATAATTCCACCATAGCTAAAGAATCTGTTAAGGGTATTATTATTCAATGTCAGGAAATTTACTTACCATCTCCAGATTCCTGAATAGGTTTGCGTTTTGTAGGGCACGGGGGAGCAGGGGCGGTCGTTTCGGGATTCACATCAAATGTCACTCTGCGTTTACCCTTCTTCGGTGAATCAAGCGACTCTGAGTCATTTACAAGTTCAGCGGGTTTGCCATCTTCCGTCGTCGTCGGTACGGCCTCTGCATCAACTCTAGGTTCTTTTGATGGATCTCGTTTGCTAGAGTCGCCAGCAGTGGTAGCTGTTTGTGGAGTTGCGTTCACAATACCCAAGTTCTTCGATGTGCGCCTTCGTGCTCTGTCCTGCCTATCCTTTTCCGGACCAGCGAACCGTCGGCGCATTTCTTCCTCCCCTTCAGCCCATTTAACGGAGCTGGCAATGTCCACATTGGTATCCATATTCCGCTTAAATGCGCTAGATAAAACCTCTCCATGCGAGCCTAGCGAGACGGGTGATGTACGACCAAGGGAGCGGCTACTAGCGGCATACGAACCTGAAAGATTTGACAATTGCGTTGGTCGGGAGCTCGAAGATTGTGAGCGGCTTCCTGAAGAATCGCCCTGTCTCCTGGTAGAGGGTGAATGATCCGTATTGACGATGGTGGCAGACAATAGTGAGGTCGAAGGAGACATGCTTGTAGGAGGGTCTTTGGAATCCACGGGATGGCTAAGAATTGGGCTGAAATCACGAATGGACATAGGAACGCCTGACTTGACTCCGGATGCTGATGAAGAGGTTTGAGGCTTGGACATTGAACGCCGACGTTCTTCATTAACTCGCCCCATTAATTCCTTATATCCCTCGCGATAGCCACGCCAGACCCCCTCTACTTCTATCCGTAATTTACTTTCCTCTTTTTGAATAGAATCAACCAATGATTTGACAAAGGCCTGGACTTCTTCTTCTGCTTTTCGGCGAAGTTCGGTAGACTTGTTAATTGCATGGCTTGCCAGGGTAGTAAAAACAGGATGGGATGGGGTAAATGGTGGCGGCGGGAACAACGGAGGTATATTGGGCAGAAGTTGGAGGGAGTCGGCAGAAGCAGAAGACTCTTTAGATTCCAGGGGGGTTTCCGCCCAGGGTTGCAAGGCATCCAGAAGGGTTGAGGGGTCTGAAAGAGGTGGTGGGGAAATAATAGCAATGCCGAGGGTATCGGAAAATTGATATGACTTCAAATTATCAATAATGGCCTTGGATCCTACCTGAGTAGCTGTTAGATAGAATAGGTACTAAGAGTCGGTCGAACGTACCAGGCATCCGTTAGATCCCCTGAAGACCTCAACCCAACCATGCTTGCTGCAGAGTGTCTGCTCTTCATACCAATCCTCAGAGGGCAAAATTGGACCCTCTCGAGCTTCCATCCCCGGCGAAATTTCTTGAGCAACACGGTACACATGAGTTCGACACGCTAAACAAGAGAGTGACAGGTGCTGGATTGACTTGGTTGGAGAACCATCTACTTGACGAGCTCGGTCGCGCGTGCGCAATGTCAGGCAATGGTGAATCTATGGGATGTTGATAGGTCAACTGAGATATGGTTGTGTCAAACGACCTCACAATGTGAATGCCACTTTCACCTACGAACACGCGTTGAAAGTCGGCATCAGTGGTACCCAGTGACTCTGTGTCAAATGCTTTAATAAGAATGTTACGGCAACGACAGCTGAACTCCTCGACGGGCCTGGGCTCAGCCACGGACATGGTAGACGGAGGAAGTGGTCAAGCGTAATAAGCGGTCCGAGGCCCGTGCGCGAAGACTAAGGACTTGAACCAGCCTTCTCTGGTGTGCACACCTCATCAATACACAGCATCATGCCGAGTGACAAATTTATTGACAGAGATATTTTAGATGGAAATGATCATTGCACATTATGGAGAACTTCACAAACGGATCCAGAGTAAAATGCCAAAACGACACTCTCATGACTGGGGCTCAGAATCAAAAGACTCGTTACTATATTTACAAGGAAGTACGATGGGGATAAAATATAGAAGGAGGAGATGAGACCAGCGAGGGATTTGTCTCTAAGTGAGTATCAGAACTCAGAATTTTGTGGATATCTCGGTACTGGGGAAGGCTCTCTACAAGCTGCACCAAGCATCCCCTCCTCACTCCTCTCGCAGAGATGCCAGAATTTACGAGAAGATCAAGACAATAATGGCATCCGTCGTGTGTAGTAGGGCCACTGCCATGGACAAATACCTATGACGCTCCGAGGGGCGCCTATTTAGTAGAGTTTTCTTTCATCTTGCCATGAGTTCAACTCGCAGGTCGGTAAGTACCTTTCCCTTCCTCACAATGTAAATTGGCTGAGATAGAACTTGTTCTCAGTCTGTTCTTACTATAGCTGCTGTCGCGACTTTGGCGGCCGTTGTGGGTTATGCCGTCTACTTTGACCATAAACGAAGGAACGATGTGGAGTTCCGCAAGAAGCTGCGTAAGATATCTCATATGACATAGATATATTCTATCTTACATATTATTTCAGGTAAACAACAAAAGAAAGTCCATCGCTCCGTTTCTAAAGAAAAATTGGGATCTCTGACTCCAGAGGATCTCCGTGAGGCAATTCGCACCATCAAAGCAGAAAGCATCCCCAAAAATCCAGTCGAAATGGAGCAATATTTCACGGAGACCGTAGCCCGTGGTGAACAACTCAGCGTCCAAGGTATTTTCCTTATTTCGTGTCGATTGCAAAATACTCACAAGACTCTTAAGGCGAAAAAGAACATTTGGCTGCTGCCATGTGTTTCTTCCGCGCACTCCGTGTCTATCCCAACCAGATGGAGCTCCTCCTAATTTACCAACGTGTGGTTCCGGAACCCATTCTTAAAATTGTGCAGGAAATGTGGGCTTACGAGGTGGGTATGAATAATTCAACTCAGGAAGAATCGATAGAGGGCAGCCCTACGAAACAGAAGGAGTCGAGTCGTAGTGGTGCTCCTTCCGAGGCCTCATCGCAGGAGTGGGAGAACCTCACCGATCCAGGGCGACCTGCAGCATAATCTAAAACAAAGCGCCTATCCGTCGTTTGTGTTGCTTATAGTCTGTTATTGTTCAATATATACTTTATCTCACCCCTTTTTTCTTTGCGTGAATAGATGATGGATCATACGGAAGGTACGTCTACTGCGACTCCTGAAGTGTCCGACAGTTTGTGGCTGATCCTGTTTTAAGAATATTACGATTACTTCCCACCAACCGAAATGAACGTTAAAGTCAAAACAGTGCCCGTCGATCCTGAGGATGAGAAATTGAGGAAACGAGTGTTAGTTGCATCAAAGGATTTTGAAGCTGGAGAGGTCATATATAAGGTTAGCTGTCCCCTCTGAATGCAGTGCTCAACGTTTAAATTCTCTTCAGGAAGAGCCTATTGTCGCCGCGCTTATTCCCCAGCTCGAATCACGGAAACTTCATTGTTCGCATTGTCTTCGACGATTAGAGGATCAACCCCTTGAAATTCCTGAAGATCCCCTCAAAGCTGCCTACTGCTCTGAGGCTTGTCGAAGCGAGGCCGCCTCCGCCCACTATGATCTATTATTCGGAACTATTCGAGTCCCCTCCCTTCCTAATGAAGGCCGGCCAGACCTTTCTGTCCAGGAGCAAGCCGAACGCGTCGAAGCACAGCAGAAACTTGTGTCTCTGTATACCAAAGGATCTGTCTCCCCCCTCTTGGTTGCTCGTTTCCTCGGAAAACAAGTGCGAGAGGAATTTGAAAAGCTTGCTCTTAACGACCCCGAGTCCAAGCGTAAAGCCCGTCGCCCAGAGGACGTTGACAAAAGGGACTATACACTGTTTGATCACATCGACAGATTGCGCTATATGGAAGTTTTCGCCGAAGAAGAAGAGTTCAAGACGATCTTCCAATTGTTGAAAACAGGAATGCCAGGGCTCGAAAATGTAATCTCGGATGAGAAGTATGAAGCCTTGAAGGGTAAAATGGCCTATAATGCCATCGGAATCTATCACGATGACAGCGCGGACTATAAGGTAAACGTTTAACAGTAGTCTTGTTATTAACTTCTGACATTATTAAAGATTTCAACTGACGTGCGCGAGAGAAGTCGAATCTCGGTATTGAATCTCCCAACAGGATACGGATTGTACCATGTGTCCTCATATGTGAGATGATTATTGTTCACAAATGGAACAGTATTGGTCTGACACGAAATATAGCTTTCACATTCTTGCGCGCCGAACGTTTATCCTTTATTCAAGGACGGCACTTCTACTCTCCACCTCATCGCGAAGACATCCATCAAAGCAGGCGACGAGATCACAATGGCCTACGTCAATGTCTCCCATAAAGAGGGTGAAGATGCACGAGCGACTCGTTTACGCAGGCGCCAGGAATTAGCTGTTGGGTGGGGCATGGTCTGCAAATGCCCGGAATGTCGTGCGGACGCTCCTGCGAAACCAGCGAACGAGCAAACTACATCGAACGAAAGGAACGACGGATCTGCATCCACATAAAATGACATAGAACTACTTTTGCTTTGTAATAATGAATGGCCCCCACTCCTCTTGAATCCCGTTCGATCCTGGAACAAACATGATATTAGCTTCAGTCGCTACTAAGAAAGGTTATGGGAAGCATCAGATTAGATCAAGAAAAGCCTTCACCAGAAACCCCTCCGTAATGTAAGAGGGCTTCCTCTGGCCACTGGGTGAAGTCATTTGCCGAAAGACAGAAAATATTCGTACCTCTAATGTAACTTTCGAGGAAGCTAAGATTCCACGGGCTTGGTGACATTCGGAGAAGGAGAGGGCTTATTCCCGAATTGACCCAGGTAGTTCAAGAACCAATTTTGAAAGAGTCCGAAACCCGCCGAAGTTAACCAGTAAAGCTCAACGGACTACGTTATAAAAATTAATGATAGATGGTGATTCCATATATAACAGACATACCCCAGGTAACGTGGCAGCTATAAGAATTCGAGCTACAGAAAGTCCTCTCATGATACTCTTGATGTGTTTCAATGGATTTACCACAATTTTCCCTGTACTTTGTTGTTCTTGCTTTTGTTCGGCTTCAGCCAGTTTACGAGCTCGGTCCTCCGTCATGAACCATCGCGACGTTTCAGTCGTCGCTAACGATATTATGCCTAAGGCCACGGGGATGGCCATGGTCGTATCCGCATGAGCCAAAGATGAGAAACTGAAGAATGACTCGTTCCGTAACACCGAACCAGGTTCGTTGGCTGCTCGAAGGAAAACTGCTGAAAGACCAATAAAGATGGGGGTTTGGATAAGAGCAGGAACCACTAATGTAACCCATGGTGTGCAGCGCTCCGTTTTGTATAGTTCATCTCGCTTTGCTAGCAGCTACAAACAAGATGTGAGCCGAACTAAACGGTGAACGAGTCAAACCGAGATACATGCCTTCTCTCTGGCTGAATTGTGATAGAATATTCGAGCTTCACGTGTGTTCTTCTTCCGAATTTCCTCTTTAACACGTTCATCCAGCTTGGCTCTGTATGCTTTCAGATAGGGTATAACATTGCTTTCAAGACGTTGTTCACGACGTCGTGCCTATTGAAACTTAGTAAAAGAAGGGACACGAAGAAGAATAAGAAGAATAATTCACCCAAATAGCTAATGGGAAGAGACTGATGCGAGAAACGAGTCCAATCGTGATAATTGTCGATGAATACACTGGCCAGTGCGCCGGAAAGGGCAAAGCGACAGCTAAATCGAGATATCCATTTACTAACGTTTGCAACGATTCAGTAACGAACGTTCTTTGTGCAGAACGATGCAGTCGTGTCTTAGAAAGTAGACGGACATGACGGGAAGAAAGCATCTCACAAAAGCAGAGTCTGCTCAAATAGTCTCAGGGCGCTTCT
>Ga0157379_10004496_pt1 | contig 11957 bp, 11 predicted proteins | sample S25metaG_FD_121802 | JGI IMG/M metagenome (GOLD analysis project Ga0157379, IMG submission 121802) | Switchgrass rhizosphere microbial communities from Kellogg Biological Station, Michigan, USA - S2-5 metaG | ecosystem: Host-associated > Plants > Roots > Rhizosphere > Soil | place: USA... | reverse complement strand
TACTGATAGACACACCTCAAGTTGACTAAATATCGCTGCCCCTACTAGCCAAAAAACAATCAAGCCAGACAGACTAGTAGCTATTTGTTGCAGCCTGATTCGAGCTTCCTGTTCTTCTCCCAACCTGTGCAAGAATTCTATTTCGCGATGCAAGTCGGGTATTGTCCCCTTCATTGCTCGCGAATGTGGAAAATTGGTGCCCGGGTCACTTCCTTTATTGGCTAAAGAATCATCATTTCTTCGAAGTTGCCGAGTAATTTCTTCATCGTGTCTTCGTTGTTCATATTTCGCCCTAGACATCGCACGAGTTTCACGCGCCCGAGTATCAAAGAACCTTACTAGCATCGAGATGATATTTCCCAGTTGGGCAATAGCTGGTAAGACGAGGTTCTAGTATCGGTCAACATTGGGAAGACAGCGGGATATTGCTTGCCTATGATGACAAAAAAGAATTCAAGGACACGCGTTATTGTATGGTTCGGCCTGAAGTCTCCAAATCCAACTGTAAGAAAAGTAACAATGCTGAAATAGATTCCTTGAAGGTATGTCCAATGTTCCTAGTTCAAGGAAATATAAAATCATACTCTAGCTACAAACAAGGTAATTGCTTACTATTTGAGAGCTAAGTAGCGCCAAGAAGGCTAGGACAACCACAAAGAGAGTGACATTGGTCATAAAATGCCTTCCTGCCACTCGCACTTTGAGGTGATCATCTGTTGGTGCATTACACTCGCTACGGTTCCTGACTTCCATCGTCCAATGGAACAGAAGGAGTACGGTAATAATAGCACAGATAATCATGGATACCAAACTGTGCCGAAATAGATAGAACAAATTCAATCCATGGTCCTTCGGGGAAAACTGACAATGACTCACGCGCACCAGAAACCTTCCCCGCGAGTACCATCATGGGGAAGCTTACCATAAATCGCTAGGTTTATAATCGCAATTATGACCTGGATTTCGTGAGTCCGGTAATATTGTTCGAATAGATCTGGTACTCACCTTCAGTATCCACGAGACCACACTGAGTCGTGTGGCTACCCTCCACCACTTTGCTCCGGAAGAAAATCTCACAACCAGAAGAATGTTCGCAATAATGTTGAATCCAATTCCTATTGCACTTAGTGCTATGTTCCCGCGTTCATCTGGAATAGAATTGGCTTTATTGGGGTCAAGGAGCACATTTGAGTCGAACTTGATGAACCAGGGCTCGGTTAACGCAGGAATATCAAAGAGAACACTGAAAGGTGCAAAGACTGCACCTAATAGAGGAGAAACCGTGGCCCATGAATGCAGCCTCTGAGAGTGGGATTGCGACAATGCCATTCAACGAAAAGCAGCTGCGCACCTCAGCTCCATAATAAAGGTCCCAATGGGCGCTTGGGCTCTTATTTTTAGAATGTGGTCACACCATATCTGGGCTCTGGAATGAAATTCTGATTCCATATATTATTGTCATTTAAACTCCTGGAGAGAACGAAGGCATTGAAAAACAATAAAATCGGGATTGAAGCCGATATGACTCTTTTCTCATTCATTGTCCGGCTCATGCGAGTTTGTATTTTTCAGCTCTTCACAAAAGAAAGGAATTAAATACCCAAAAAAGGAAGAATTTCGTCACAACTAGTGTTGCCAGTGGCTCGCTTTGGCTCGGGGACGGTAGCGGTCCCTAACCATTTCGGTAAATGGCTCCTCCTAATCCATGTATTAATAGAAACTGGACCGTTACCAACTTCAACTCACAACGAACTCTTCAAATTATAGTATTGCATGGATCACTCATACTTACAGTAGGTGTACCAACAATATCATGAAAGGAAGTCCCCAGTTTACAGGCAAGAATGAATTAAATGATGTAGATCTACCATTCCCTACCATTCTGACGTATCGCAAGGGACGTGTGTCGGGCCACGTGGCTTGTTTGGATTGGGCCCACAAGCCACAGAAATACCGCAGAAACGGAAGAGAATTTACTCGATTTGATGATTCACCAAGGGCGCAGCATATGGACATCGCGCCATACTTTGTAAATTCTATAAGCCAGCGGGGGTGCAAAGCCTCTTGGAGTATCAACAGAATAAAGCTTCGGGCTACTGAATCTCGAGTTGGCTGTACCGATGTCCCGTAGCGGTTATTCAACGCTGAAGAAGAGTGCATCTTTTTCTCAGAAAAATGTAAATTTCAAAGTAAGCTGAGCAATTTTACCGTAAAACAGGAACTTTCAACGCACTGTGTCGGGAAACTGCTGATTCAGAATCACAGGGGCGTCAAACTCCCGCTCGGTGGGAAGGTGAATGACGACAATGCAGGCACGCATGACGGACAAGTCTAGATTTCATTGTGGACAGACCCTTCCACGCCGCTCACCACCAACAAAAATGCTGACAGAAGATATTACATGTCGGCGACCCAAATTCATAGGAGGTCAAGTGGAATCGCAGGTGAGGGGGAGGGCGCCACCGAACACCAGCGGTCAGAAGCAAATATTGGTCAGTACACGAATATCACCTGGTTCAATATCTCTGACATATGAAGAACCTGTATGGCAGGGAAGTCATCATTGGTAAAGGAGTTCTCCCTAACATAAAGTGAACGCACACGAGACAAACATCGGGGTTCTCACCAACATTAGGGGTCAGTTGGGTTATCCAATATTGTCTCTGCAGGAGAAGATTAATACAACTGGATGAACAAGTATCAAAGTCCTGCTCGTACGTGGTGTATTTCAAGTGACCTTGATTCAAACCCATCTTCGTTAGAACACAAGTAGCAACTCCATGAACGAAAAAACCTACAAGTTCATCGTCTCTGATGTTCGCAGTCATACTTAATATGCACGTTCGGGACGCTCCCAGGAGGAAGTCACAATTGAGGTAATCTTTGTGGTTGGTAGAGTGCCAGCAATGAGACGGATTTAGACTGCGCGCAGCTGATTCCATCGGAGAAATTGCGCCATTAGCATTCCAATCCAGCGCTCATGTAAACGAAACAGCATGCTAGTAGTAGGAGGTTGGTCCTTGGACAGTGTATGATCGGATAGCTTAGGGAGACTGGGGGATGTCCGAATCACATAAGTACAGTGAGGGGACAGTGAACGATTCAAGAATCGCCTTGTGTGAGAGGATGTGTCGTAAACTGAGAGGTAAGTGCCCTGGAAAAGCTCCGAGCTACCAGGGGTAATGAGAACTTTGAACCCATCGCTTGAGCCTGTCGATCTGCAAATTGGGCGATTGTTCTCTCAGCGCCCCTTTCCCTGCATCCCATTAGCTGTTTGCTCGTACCAACATAGCCATAGATCCTAACAAAATATGTATGAGACAGAAGGTGTTCTGAGATCGGGCCAATATATCACAAACTGGCTTCGCGAAGACAAAGCGGAGGAGAATAGCAGTATGAGGTCTTCGTGCCATGCCTCGGCCATCCACAATTCATATTGACCATTGATATTTCCACGAGATGTCCCCTACGCATGACAGCGCGAGTATTTGCAAGAGATATGATATCGTTTGCCATGATGCATTTTTCATCCGTACTGGACTTCCATGCGATTCGATCTACCTTAGTAGGATGGCACCCCAGGTACGGAACAAAAGAAATGTCTTGGATGGCAAATACTGGCTTCTTTTAAAAGTGTAGTTAACTTTTCATTATAACTATCAAGGGGGATGAAGCCGAAGAAACCTACCGATTCGCGTAATTTCCCAGTGCAGTAGTGCATGTAGTGCATGTGACAACTGTTAACTTCAACAAACCCAAATCAGCTGTACCTATCTTCTTTACGTTGTCTGAAGTCTTCGTTAAGTCTTCCGCAAATACAGATATCATAGCTTCGGGGAGAAGCCTCCCTCAAGCGGCGTAAGACATGTAAAGGAACCCATAGCACAGGGACAATGGTCGCACATCTCCCGGAAATAGTTCCTAACGGCAACATGCCATGATTGCCATTTTTATTTCTTCCTCAGTTAATAGACAATCTAGGCGAATAACATCGAAACACATACCTTAACTGGCTTCTTTGGAAGCTCGCGTGTCCTGTCTGAAGCTGTGGGTGAATAATCAGTTCATTGGTAGCCGCTAAGATATCTACCAGCATGATAGATTTTGCGGCAAATAGGAAGAGACCACCAGGAAAAAACGGCGTAAAAAACGGATAAAATTTCTTCTAGACTAACTGCCTTGAACCATGTTAATTGACGAATAGATCTTGACATTTTAGAGGCAGAAGACACCGAAGAGGAAATCACAGTAACGCTGATCATTTAGTCCAACGCTAATTGCGCCAAATCTGTTTGAAAAAGGTCTCGAATATAAAGTTCGTCGACGCCTCTGTGTAGATAAACATACCTTCCTTGTATTTCCATGTTTGTTCAGTCTACCACCGCGAACCATTACGAATCTTGGGTACGTTCCGCCTTTTGGGGAAAGTTGGCTAAGCGGAAAGGGTTTATATCCTTTAGGGGAGACCATGGTTCCGCCGTCTATGAGTCCTCTAACCTTAAGAACGCTGAAAGAGTTATGGCAAGTCAGGTCGTCCAATAGGAAGAGTAGAGCGTGTCTTGAGAGGCCCAGAACTGAGCGATGAAGTGCCATCAAAACGCAGACTGACGGCCTAGATCGTCCACGAAGCAGCGGCTGTCTCGTTGGCTGGACGCGTGCAGAATTAAAGTGCTCTTGATTGTTTGGGTCAAATTATATGTCTCCTAAAGGAAATAAGCTGATGTTGACTGACAGTAAGGGCCAGGTGATAAGACTCGGACCTGAAAGCAGGCATAAGTTACACTTGTAGATAAGGTCACGGGCCTGGACCGCGGGCGGAAGGAGGAACTTATCAGGGAGACGCGTTATATTTCACAAGGTCCGTCTCCGAGGTCGGAGAAACGGTGTTGAATCCGGGGACGTGGTTGCAAGAAGAGTGGAACGGAGAAAGGCACAATTCTTGCACCTGGAATCGCGTCGTGTGGGCTAAAGTTTCTGAGTGCTCACGAAAAGCTCACCAGGATAGTTTTTCTTAAGTGGTAGTGAACTTGTAGGCTCCCAGCCTGACATGAAGGTTGGAGTCAAAGACACAATAATCACGTGCTGAATAGTAGCTACGTCTACACATCTATATTTTATCTAGTCGATGAAATAGAGTCTTGGGTACAGTCCAATGAATGAAGCGATAGCACCTTCGGTGTGGAGCATAGTGCTACCTTCTGCAATACCCTACAAGTGGCGTGGGTCAAGTCAAGACTGGTGTATGATACATATGATAGCTACTTGCCAACAAGGGTATTAAAATATAACCATCAAAAGTCCAAATGGCTCCAAGTGCAACACAAACCGAAAGAAAAATGTATCCAGCATGGATCTTCATCTTGTCCCAGAAGGGTATCACTTTTGGCATGCAATGATAGCAATACGAAGCGCCAATAGATGGTTCTCCTGCTTCTACACTACAAGTCAAAGATTTCGTCCGAATCCTCGTCTTCGATCTTGTTTCCTGGAACAATCTCTAGGTCAAGGTCATCTTCGTCGCTAGAGAACCCACAGTTCCCATTACTAGCTGTTTGCAAAATATTATGGCTGAAAAAAAAATTTCAAGAAATACAAATAGCTCGAAAAAGAGATAAACTTACCCTCTTAGTAGCGATTCAACCGCTGAGCCCGATAGACTACCCTCTTTTCTTTTGACCCATGCCTCGGCTTCCCAATCTACCCGGATCCAGTTATGGATGAGTTGACCAGCCCGGTATACTAATACGGTAGGTAACATGTCTGTATCGGTTACGATCTCGGCTTCTTCGCTATAATCCTCATCCCCATACGCATACGAATCGTTTTCATCATCCTCATAGGAATCCCGTTCAGATATTGTGAGGAGATTAGGATTCAACTGAGACCCTCGTGATGATCCAACGACAGTCGCACTTGCAAAGCCAAGAGCACCGGCTCGTGCACGAAGAAATTTTGTTTGTGGATATTGTCGCGCGAGTCGCGCAAGAAGTGAATCAAGCTCGTGACTTCTACTTAACGACTATGCAACTATGAGTCAGTGGTCGCGAAATGAAGCACATGAACACCATACGTACTGGGTCATATATATGAACAACCACCCATGTATTGCTTGACTCCATCTCAACCGCCTCAGGAAACGTCTCAACTCCAACCTCCCGTAGATGTCCAAATCGGCCTGTCTGTTCGGACGACTGCCTCCGTTCGAATTCCATTTCTGTGAGTCCTTCTTCTAATGCCTTCTGTCGTAGCCGATCTTCCTCTTCTTCAGCATATGTTTTGGCGGTTATAGCAACCTTCTCCATCCTCTTATTTAGCTCCCTCATCTCTTGTGCACGCTTCTCTCCGTCCAATCTTTCCACCTCCTTCGCATCGCTGATCACACCTTTTATGCCCGTTCGTCCTCCACGTACGTATCGTTGGTTCGGATTGTCCACTGGGGCATTGAGGTTCGTTTCTTCAGGTTCTTCATCTCCCAACTCAGAACCTTGGTCGTCGTTTGAAGGAAATAGTGGATCTGGGGATGGGGATCGTGATTGCTCTGGCGTTCTCACTGGGGAGTTCGATGGAGATGTCGAAAAGAAGACACCGCTCAGAATTTTTTCTTCGATATCCTAAAAACACACAAGGAGCTGAGTTAGATAAAAAGGTAGAGAATTTTGTTATTTACCATAATGGTTCTTCGAACAAGGGATGGGAGTTTAGAGCGTGACAATGATGTGACACCCTATCACATCTAACCTCTGCCACCGCTCATTGAGACTTCAGAAATGGGAAAGCTGAACATCGCTCACCATAAATCTTATCATCCTTATCGTTTGGATAACATAGAAAGAGTCAGAAGAGATGAAGAAGAAGCTAGACAAAAGGAAGAAGGAGAAGAAGGTCGTATGAGAGTTGCTGTTAGTCAAGTCCTGCAGTTCTTCGGAGATACATACGTGTGATACCTTTTTATCATTATAGGATTCAGAAGCTCGTTTGGACTTACTGAGATCGAGAACTGGTTCCAAAAAACTAAAGAAGAACGATAATGACGAAATTCCTGAGGTTGAACCAACACCTACCTTACAAACGATAACTACCAGTAGCGGTCATATAAATCTATTTGCAGATATAGAGCAGGTTCGTTGACGTTTTATTATTACAATATTTCTTATGTTCTAAAATATACACATAGCAATCTCTATCAACCGCACTGGCCCATTCGAAAGAAATCGCGCGGAAAAAGGCGAAAGCCGAAGAGGAGAAAGGTGTCCCTCTCGCGCCTACGGAAAAGGACCTCAACCCTTGGTATTCTGGCAAAACTTCTAACCAAGGCGAGGTCTCAGAAGAGAAACGGTGAGTGCCCCCAAGTCCCCGCATCTCGGTCCTTGTTAAATTGGGTACTGGAGAATGAAGCAACTCTCTTCAAAGGCCGCCGCGGATCCCCTCACATCAATAAATTCCCAGTTATCACAATCTTATACCTCTGCATCATCCTCAACCTCATCTACTCGCCGTATTCAGGCTCCCTTAAACAGCACCGAAGGAAGAATTCAAAGGGAATCCTCAGAAAGAGCGAGAGCTATGGAATTGATTAGAAGAAGGAAGCGAGAGAAGGAACGTGAAGCTTTAGGCCTGGGAAATATGACACCCAGCAGTATCGGCGGGATGGACGATAACGACTCCAATGCAGGATATGGTGATGTCTATAATCGAAAAGAAACGGAGGAAGCCCATCGTCGATGGGATCGTGGGTCTGGGCGTGACAGGAGGTCAGGTGGCGTCCGAGATCGTCGAAGAGAACGCGATCCTGTCGATGAGGGTTATTATCGTGATCGTAGACAGTAACGTTGTAGGATATGCTATTTATTTCCTGTTGCACAATACCATATAAGACCGGAGTGCCTTCGCAGTGCTGTATTTTGGATGTACCAGGATAAGGCTATTTATTAACAATGTATTCGACTCAATTCAACTCACCGCGTTTTTTTCGCCTATTTCGGGTTAACCAGTTGAACATATGCTGGATTCCAAACACCGGTATCTTCTTCGGAGTAAGGCATCCCATTTGATGCTCCTACGATGATCGCGACCAACGATCTCCGTTCTGGATTGTCTTGTGTAGTAGCCCCGGTGGGCTATTACCAATGACAACTCCCCATAGGGATTAGGACATCAGATTGGCTTCTAAGTGCCCAGGAAGTTCGTAAAACCCATGGATCATTGTATCAGGCATGTTTCATGTGACCTTAGGCTATGAATAGCAGACACTTTATCCAGATGCGGGGCCAAGTTTGCTTGAGTAAAGAATCTGATCACCAAAAATTGGATTCAGTAGGGAGTATTTTCTGCTAGTCTAAAGTGTTCTCGGTCATGCTACGGCTAGCAGCCTTAAGACTAAGTGGAACCGCGTTTGAGTGTTCCACTCTCTCTCTAACAAGGGGACTGCAGCGCGGTGAAGCCATTCATTTTTGGCTAAGGTGGACTCCATTTTGGACTACAGTGGAATATCAAAAGTCTAGGCACACTTTTTTGGTTACATGCAAATACTCCCTAGTACCGTCTCGCAGATAAGCCTTTCAATATTTATCAAAAATTTGGAAACCCAATTGTGACACTAACCCCACACATTCGAAACCTCGTTTGGAGAACCAAGACACATCTTTCCTGAATAGGGTAAAATCTTTCGGAGCCTCCCTACGTCATAATACCGCTCGTCTTGGGTCGACCGTGAGCTGACCACAGGAGTACGAGACTCCCGCAACGCGGCTAAAGTTCCTGGCCAGAAGTTGACCAATGAACCTTTCTCATCAATATGTGAAAGAAGCGGTGGTGACCTTGAAACTTTCAAAGCGCTTTTTGATAGGATTGCGATATCGTCTTGGCTGTTGAGAACGGTTCTGCGTGCAAGGATTGTGAATATATAGAAGCACAGTACCCTATGAGAAAAGACAAGTTAACCGGAACATACCAATACGACCTCTCCGTAGCTCGGAGCATTGATTTGCTGGTTTTGAGCGCAGACGTGTAGTAATTGGCGAATATTGCGGCAGTACACGTAGAAAGATCTGTCAAGCTTCCAATATTCGGGCCGAATCAATATTGTTGTATAATCTTTGATATATTGTGGTTGCTAGAGTCTGTAAAACCTTTACACCCCTGATTTTCGTAGAAATATCTGGAGTGTGTACAAACCCATAATTAAGGGGGTGGCGGAAAACTGCAGTAATTCGAGAGAATGACAATGCGCCTATAATCTTCCTCTTCATAGACTTCGATAAGGTTAAACATTCCAAGGAATCACCAGCATTCCCTCAGGCCCCACCTGGTGGGTATCCTAAGAATTGATGTGTCTGACAGCTGAGAAGCATAAGCGGCTACATGGGCGTGCGATAGCACCTTCAAGTCCTGCCGAAGTGATGAACGCAGGCTTCAAAATGAGGATATAGCGTCGCTAAGATGCTGACCGAAAATGAACGGTTTGCTATTGAGTCCACAAAGATGCAAATTTTAGAGCGATGATGAAGGGATACCCGCGTCTGGCCTGCGAACTGAAGCGTCAAGCAAGGTATGTCGCGATACGTTGTCTATTTCTGTTAGTCATAGTGTCTTCCATAGGAATAATTATTAGAAGCTTACAAGGTGTTGCAGTGGAGCTGACAGTATGTCGGCTGCAGGGTAAACCATTGCCATTTGCCACTCTGAGATGCTCCAAATCCATTACCGTGGTCTTCAATCCGCCGGAGGGTATCATCGGGTGTATTTCACTCTATTCATTTTCCAACGGGACTGGTCCGGATCAGCTGGCTGAATAAATTGTGCATTTATCGCTTATCGCATGAAGTAAGAACGCATCTTTATAGCTTTGTTTTGCCCGCGCCGATATATGTTAGTCAGGACTGTAAACAACTGCAAAAAAAAAACTCCACGTGGTCATTTAATAATATTTGCTGGTCTGAGTCTGGAGAGTTTGCCGTGGGCTTCTGAAGAAGAAATGTATTAACTCAATGAGTGCAAACTTGTAATGAGCTCACTAAAAATACAACCATAGAAACGGTTCTCTTTTGGGGAAATAAAAGTCAGTCTGAATGACTCTCCATTTCGCGACATGATGGAGAATCTATAACATCAAGACCTTCTATCATAAAGCGTTGACCTCCTACCGTGGAACTGGTATCCATCCGTTCTACGGAGGCCTTTCCCCGACCGAAAACTACGGAGCGGGTTGAATGGAAGGTTTGGTGTCAAAGATAAATCCTCAGGAGAAGCCGAGCACCAGGTCCACCAGCTATGGAGAGCGCCTAACCGATATGAGGAACAAAATTAATATTACATAATTGGCCAGTTTAGATAATCTCGATAACGGGATTTGGTGAAATATGGCGTTCATATGTCGCAGAATCATATGGGCTCCTCCTGTATAAAAAGGCTCAATTGCTCCGAATCTAAACCATCCTTATCCCACCTCCATGTTTTCCCGAGTGGATCGACTTGTAGTATGCTCATCGACGCTGTCGTGCGTTTGCTACTCCTCGTCGCCTTCCTATCGTTGTCGAAGCCCTCAGCGGTCTTATCAGTCAGCTGTCGTCGGCGCACATCTGCGTGGTTCCGTCACACACAGGCCATAGTCTACCCCTCATCTTTATGTGGGGTATCTATGTTGTGTAGTGGCGGCCGCAAGGATACACGCCGAGGATATACACATCTCTGTCAATGCATACTATGTCGAGCTCATCCTCGGCAGTGGCATAGTCTCAACTCTCCATATTTAGCGAGGATGGTTCTCAAATTGTTCAGTGCCTTGATGTGATGGAAGAGCAGCTTCGTACCTTTCGGGGGGAATGTACTTCGTAAAAGGTACGAAGACAATTCCCTGTACTCACACACATTGATGTGGGAATGGCAAGGGCTATATTCGAACTCATCTATGTACTGTACCACCTGGACTTGCTGAAGAATTTATTTCCATACATGCATACCTCTCTGTTCAGAGTAGAAGTACTGGCCGCGATTGTGAGATATGAGCTTCACAGAAGATCTCGATGCACAACTTTCAAGCGCCTTTCCAGTAAGTACATGTTGCCGATAATCAGGCCGCGAACCTCTCCCCGGCGCAAATATACCAGGAACAATCCAACTCCTTAAATGCCACGAAGATGAGCATTCATTGATATAGTTGGATTGCAAAACTCACTTATCCCAGATCTGGAGAAGTCATGCCATTATCAACTACAGCAAAAGTCAGTGTTTTTAACACCTGTGCTTTCGCGTGTTTAATATCTCGCTCGACACCCCTTGAGTCCCCTGTTGGCTGACACCTTCATGACCTCGCAAAGTGTTTTGCGCCCTGTTATTCACCAACAGAACGCTCTTCGAATGGGAATAATTTCTGCGACGGTCCCCGTCTTGATGGGACCTCACTTTACAAGAAAACGCATGCGGTATAAATTCCGCCAGGTCCAATTTTTCGTCCGACGTCGCACAAGGCTTCAAAATTGGGAGATATCAGAACACGCCTGGAGTAGAGATCGAGCGCCAGTAGAGAGGTATCAAAAGACTGACGAAGAGAACTTGAAACTGACCTTTCTACTTCCTTCACTACTTGACCAGAGGCCTTTTAGTGAGGTAAATAGCTGTTTATTATTGTTTCTTTGTTACCAAATGTATGTTGCAACAATAGGGGTATTTCGACGGGTCACTCTCAAATGGGCCGATGGTAGGCTAATATGTTTAGGTTGATTTTCCCCCCTGAGGCATCTACACATGTCGCGACTGGCAATCTCACTCGTGTGCATAAATTACATGTTTACTCAATCTCCGGCATAATTGTTCCTGACCTCACTTCTTTCGGCCGGAGTATTCATTTCTCCACTGCGACATGCTCAGATGTAACAAATGTTCCACGCAATGTTAGACATAGTTTGTAGACACCTCCCCCACTGTCCACTCTTTCATACTTGTCCTATATTTCAATTTGG
>Ga0157379_10004495_pt1 | contig 11957 bp, 7 predicted proteins | sample S25metaG_FD_121802 | JGI IMG/M metagenome (GOLD analysis project Ga0157379, IMG submission 121802) | Switchgrass rhizosphere microbial communities from Kellogg Biological Station, Michigan, USA - S2-5 metaG | ecosystem: Host-associated > Plants > Roots > Rhizosphere > Soil | place: USA: Michigan... | reverse complement strand
GGCCAAGCCTCATTAGAAGAAGAAACCTCGAGTTGGTCGTACCGGCACGATCGCGATCTTACCGGCTTCATCGATGGCTCGGAGAATCCGACGCTGCTCGACGCTCCCGCCGCAGCTCTCTTGCCCGAAGGAGTTCCCGGTGCTGCCGGCACGGTCCTGTTGCTGCAAAAGTGGAAGCACCAGACAGCTGAGTGGGAAGCTCTTCCGATCAATCAGCAGGAGCGCATCATGGGACGCACCAAGCCCGACAGCACCGAACTCGAGAACAAGCCGGCAGACTCCCATGTAGCTCGCACTGATCAGGACGAGTTTGGGCATATCTTTCGTCGCAACATGCCCTACGGATGCGTCGCTGACCATGGCACCATGTTCGTTGGATTCAGCGCGGACCAGACGCGGCTTTCGAGAATGCTCGATAGCATGGCAGGCCTCATCACCGGCACGCGCGATGCGCTCACCCGCTTTACTCGACCCTTGACCGGCTCCTATTATTTCGTGCCTTCCGTCGAAAGTCTGCGGCGCTTACGTTAAGACGCGGACACCGCTTCTGCCCCTGAGAGGGCCGAGTTGTTGTTTTGTGTAATCCTCTGGCTACTGCCTGTTCAGTCTCGAAAGCTTCTACTTCCGCGTGTTCTGGACTCTTCGACGGCGAAAATCCCCCACCCAAGCCAAAATCAGGCGTGCGTGGGCCACACGTGCACTCTTACGGGTATCGCAGGGAGATCCCCTATCCCCTGGTCAATAAATCAGCTTTAGCGAAAACTGGATCTGCCGCGAAGGTCCCGCCGTCTTGCTGATGATGCCAAAGCCGCTGCCGCGCAGAATGTTGGAGGGCAACCCGAAATTCACCAGGTTGAACACATTGAAGAATTCAGCCCGAAATTCCACCGTGCCCAGCTCGGCGCTGCCGCGGCGTCCAAATGGAGTGTCTTTAATCAGCGCCACGTCGAAATCAGTGAACGCCGGTCCGCGGAAAGTGTTGCGCCCCAGCGTCCCAAAGCGGCCGTGGTTGGGGCCGGTGCCGCCGGAAACGTTGATCGGGATCGAGAAGAATGAAGCATTGTCCGCGCCTCGCCCGAAGTAGTCCTCCCGCACCGGACCGCTGGTGGAAAACTTGGGCTGCTCCGCCAGATCGGGACGGTCGGTGCCGCCGGCTCCTACTCCGGTTTGTTGGACGCCGGAATACACTGAAAACGGCGATCCACTAGTCAGGGTCGTGATATTCAGAACCTGCCAGCCGCGAGTAAGAGTTCTTCCCATCGGCCGCAAGAAACTTATCTGATCGAGCGGCAGCACCTGGATCAGACTGAGAGTGAACGAGTGGGTCGCGTCGAAAGTTGATGGTCCCTTTTCCGCGCCCGGATTCCACGGATTCTGCGGTAGGGTCTGCAGCACCACGCCTGCACCCCCAAGCACTCCGCCCAGCACCGAGCTGGTGTCATCGAGAGATTTGGAATAGGTATAGCTGGCCTGCAGTCCCAGGCCGGCGCGCGCGGAATTCTTGCTCAGGCTGCTTTGCAGAGAATGATAGGTGGAGTGCGATCGGCTGGTCATCACTAGCTCCGGCCCGAAGCCGCCAATGGCATTGCCCGCCGAGTCGAACTGGGTAAACGGCGCGAAAGCGGCCTCAGCGCCGCCGTAGCTGTTCGGCGAGTAAACACTGGCCAGCTTGACGCCGGCGGTGCCGACGTACGCGGCAGCAAACTTCACGTCGCCGAAGTTGTGGTTAATGCCCGCCGTGAAGGTCTCGATGTAGCCGCTGCGGAAGTTTTTGGCGAAGCCAATCATGGTCAGCAGCTGTACCTGGTTCCCCGGCGTGACCGCCCGCAGATCGTCCTGATAACGCTGTAAGTCCACTACCGTGTTCGGCGCCACGTGCTTCGAGTCTCCGTTAGGAAACAGAAGCTGGCCCGCGGTGGTGTACGGCTGCGGCAGATTGATCGGCGCCAACTCATTCCGGAAAGGCAAAGGAACCTTGGGCAGCGCATTGGCGTAAAGGCTGGTCGCGAGCGGGAGGCTGCCGGTAACGAAATTGTCCTGCCAAAGGTTGGGGAGAATGGTGGTGATCGCGCCTCCGGCCTGCAGCACCGTGTGGCCTTTTAGGTTGTAATCCACCGAGAGCCGCGGTCCCCAGCCCTTCCAATCCTGGTCATACGGAGGTTGCGGGTTGTAGAGAAAAATCTGCTTTGCCGCGTGGTCCGAATACGGAACATCTTTCCCACTTGCGTCCATGAACTTCGGAAGCGAAGTCCGGTTTCCCGCCTCATGGATGCGGCTGTTCACTTCGTAGCGCAGTCCGTAGTTGACGGTCAGGTTCGGCCGGACCTTCCAGGTGTCCTGGAAGTAGAAATCGAGGGCTTCGCGGCGGACTGCGGCTTCATCGAACCTGTCGCCGCCGGGGGTGACGTCGGCCGGCGCGACGATGCTGAATGAGTAGGGCGTCGCCGTCAGCAGGCCGGTCAGCGAATCCGGCAGCGCTTCTCCCGGATGAATATCATGGGTGCCGCTGGCCGAAGTGATCAGCACGGGCGAAAACGCCGTGCCTCCTCCAAACGTGTAACTCCCATTCACGTTGCTTCCGAAAATCGTAGCATCGCGGTTGGCCCGCATTTCGACGCCCCATTTGAAAGCATGGTTGGTACCCACATAGCTCATGTCCTGTTTGAGCTGATAAAGGTTGCCGAAGGATCCGAAAATCGAACCGCCCGCCGAGTTGAAGCCCTGAAAAAGTCCGTCGCCGAATTGCAAAGCTGGCTGGGTGTGATTGATAGTGGGGAAAAATGGCGTGCTGCGAATGTAGCTAAATGAAGTATCCGATATGAGGCGGGGAGAAATTGTCCGCGTATATCTCACCCCGGCGTTGCGCTGATGATCGAAAAACTGCACCGCGAAGCTGGCATCGATCGCAGTCTGATCGGGATTGGTCAGCGGTCCGGTCACCTGGTTGAGGCTGAACCGGGTCAGCAGCGAGGCTTTGTCGGAGATCTTATGGTCAACCCGCACCGAAAACTGGTCGGTGCGGGTGTAGATTTTCGAAGAGGCAGCGTAAGTGCGGTCACCGTATGCTCCGGTTGGATCGTTGGGCAGAGGATAACGATCAAGCACCGGGACTATGGATGGGTTTACCGGCACAGTCAGCGTGTCGCCAGGAAAAGTCTCGGTATCAATCCCCTGACGCTCGGCGGCGGTGGGGACGGGGAACACCTGCGTCGTCCCCAGCACCTGGCGAAAACCCTGGTATTGTCCGAAATAAAAAGTACGGCCGCTGCCGTTGTAGATCTTTGGAAGCACCACCGGGCCGCCGTTAGTAAACCCGAATTCATTGCGGACAAACGGCGGAATGCGTCGTTCGTCAGCCACACTTTTGTGATCAAAATAGTTGCGCGCATCGAAGGCGGCATTACGCGCGAATTCGAAGAAACTGCCGTGGACCTGGTTGGTGCCGGATTTGGTCACAACGTTAGTGAAGCTCGCGGCGCCTTGACCGATCTCGGCCTCCATCACGCCCGAACTGGCCTGTACTTCCTGGATGGCATCCACGTTGAAATTGGAAAAAGTGGCGCCTCCAAGCTCCGGATCGGTGGTGTCGAACCCGTCGAGGGCAAAGACGGTGGCGGTCCCGCGCTGTCCATTCACCGCGAATTGCGCGGTAAAGTTGGCGGCGCCGTTGGTGTCGGTCATGGTGCCGGCCGCCAGCAGCAGCAGCTTGCTGAAGTCGCGCGCGTTCAGCGGCAGGCTGGAAACCTCGCCACTGGAAAGATGCTCCCCTCCGCTGCCCTGCACTGAAATCGCTTCGGCGGACCCCAAGAACCTTACCTCTGGCGCCTGGGGCGAAAGTTGGAGCCCGCTCGTGAGCGCGGCGCCGTCTTTTACGACGACAACGATCGGCTTCACCGATCCCCAACTCTTGCCGCCGCTTTCGACCGCCAGTTCGTACTCCCCTGCCACGATTTCAGGAAAGGCGAACGCGCCGTCGGCTGAGGTGCTGGCAGCGTAGTAGTGCCCCCCGGCGGCCGACCTCAATTTGACGGTTGCGCTTCCCACCGGTTTTCCGGCATCGTCGCGCACCACGCCCCGCCACGATGCCAGAGAAAAGCCGCTGGCAATCGTAGCCGCCGCCAAAACGGCCACCCGGCACAGTACGCGCAGAGTTTCCCCAAAACGGAAGAACATCGCAGGGCATTATAGCTGCGCTCCCAGGCAGGGCAGCTTGTTTTAGCCCGGGCATCGTACACTCAGGGTATACGATAAAACATGGCAGCCAGCGCCCTTGCGATTGAAGATGTGGTCAAGTATTTCCCGGTGCCGCAAAGCGGGGTGCGGGCGTTTCTCAATCCTTTTTCGCCGCTTACCCATCCCGCTCTGCTGGGGGTTTCCTTTCAGGTGGAGCCCGGCGAAGTCGCCGCCCTGATCGGAGCCAACGGTTCGGGGAAGTCTACTCTGTTACGCATCCTGGCCACACTGCTGGTGCCGACGCGCGGCAGCGCCCGCGTCTCCGGATACGATGTCGAACGGCAAGGTTCCGAGGTCCGCGCCCAGCTTGGCTTTCATTCCGCCACCGACGGCGGCTTCTACGATCGGCTCACCGCGCGCGAGAATCTTCAATTCTTTGCCGCCCTGAACAATCTGTTCGACGCGGAGGCGGCACGGCGTCTGGAAGATTTGACCGAGCTCATGGGGATGGGCACATTCATTGACAGCCAGGTGCGGACCCTCTCCACCGGCCAGGTGCATCGCCTCGGCCTGGCGCGGGCCATGATCCACCGTCCCAGCGTGCTGCTGCTCGATGAACCGACGCGCAGTCTCGATCCCATGGCTGCCGCCGACTTCCGCAGATTTCTGAAAACCGAGCTGGTAGAACGCCAGGGCACGACCATTCTTTTCGCATCGCACACCTTGGCGGAAGTCGAGCAACTGGCGGACCGCGTCGCGCTCCTGGACCGGGGACGCCTGCTGGTGTGCGATTCGCCGCGCGGTTTGCGCGCCGCAACCGGTGCGCCCACTCTCGAGGAGGCTCTCGAGCGGTTGACTCCTTCCGGCTCTCTGGCCAGGGTGCCCTCGTGATCTCACAGCGCAGCTGGCGGAAGGTCCTCGCCTTTTTCCGCCGGGACGTGGCCATCGCCCGCAGCTACCGGATCGCTTTCGTGCTCGAGATCCTTGAGGCCTTTTTCGGAGTCGCCACTTTTTACTACCTCTCACGCTTTGTTTCGAACGACGAACTCACTCATTCTCTCCCCGACGGCGGCGACTATTTCGCCTTCGCTTTGGTCGGCTTTGCCTTCTTCGACTATCTGACGGTCTCCATGAGCGCCTTTGACGGCAGCATCACGGAAGCGCAGCAAAATGGCACCCTCGAGGCCATGCTGGTGACGGAAACGCCGCTCACCATGATCCTCATCGCCTCCGCCGCCTACCCGTTCGTCCTGCTGGCCATGCGGACGGTGATCTACCTGGCCTGGGGCGTGCTGCTGTTTCACTTTCCTGTTCACCAAGCCAACTGGTTGGGGGCGGCAACCATCCTGATCGTCTCGGTTCTGGCGTTTGCCGGCCTGGGAATTATTTCGACCAGCTATCTTCTGCTGTTCAAGCGCGGCAACCCAGCAAGGTGGCTGATTGTCGGAGCCTCCAGTCTGCTCGGCGGCATGATGTATCCGGTGTCGGTGCTGCCGGCGTCTCTGCAATGGATGGCGCGGCTGCTTCCGGTCACCTACTCCCTCGAAGGAATGCGCCAGGCGCTGCTGGCGGGCGCCACGTTCGCGCAACTCTGGCCGGCGGTGCGGGCGCTGCTTCTTTTCGCGGTAGTCCTCCTGCCACTTTCGAGCGTGGCCTTCGCCTGGTCGCTGCGCCGCACCAAGATCACCGGTACGCTTACCCATATGTAACTTGCTCGGCGCAGTGAGACACGGGGCGAAAGACCCGCCGCGGTCGAGCATGGACAGGACACCCGGCAAAATGACCTACATGCCTGCTCGAAACAGTGAATGCAGGTGCGCGCCTCCGATTTTGTTGAACGCCGGAAACTTCGCCAGTACGTGTTCCAGCAAGGGATTGTGGTAGAGCAAATACACAACCCGCGGAGATTGTTGCAGAGAATGATCGAGATTGGCCATTACCTCGGTTAGGGCAAACTCCGGCAGAGGGTTGAACAGATAGAGTAGGATCGGCTCCGCCGGGAAAATAAATTCCCGGGCATCGCCACACACGGTCTCTAGCACAAAACATTGTTGCGAATCGCTCTTGTATGTCCTCAGGTTCTGCTTGGCCACGCGGTGTAAAGCGGGAAACAGTTCGATCCCCAGAATGCGACGAAACGGGTAGTCCGCTGCCATCAACAGTACCCGCCCTTTGCCCGAGCCGATGTCAATAAAAGTAAATTCCTGAAAGGCGATTTTCAGGGTCGCCATCATTTCCTTGAACAGCGCCGGGTCGCTTGGTTGGTAAGCAGAATGAAACTGCCCAAGCAGACGCTCTCGCCACCCCACCGTCGCGCTCGTGGTGTCGACGCGATAGTCCCAGTCATATTCGGCGTCCCCGTAACGCCGCCGGCGCTCGGAGGGCGTGGACTCCCAGAGGAATTCCCGGATGAGCTGGGCCATACTTCGGGCGGCTGGTAAAAATCCACCACCTGCCCGACTCTCCTTCCAGTATCGGCCCATGGTAGAGAGGAGACCTGGATTCTGCTCGCTGGTCATGGCTCGATGGTGCTCTTCGCATGCGGCGGCACCGGGAGGCCTATCCATGCATTCACCAGGCCGAGGCTTTCGCGCACCACCGAAAAAACATCGCGCGTGTTGCGCCACCAGTGATTGGCGTCGAACGGGTCATCATGTGCGGCACGAACCATCGCCCTGGGACTGCTTCCCATGAGCTTCTGCCATAGGGTCCAGACCCGCCGGGTGTGTTGCGGAGAAGTGACCAGAATGATGGTTGTCTTTCCGTTGCGCCGCATCTCGCTTCCCACTTCTTGCAGTTCTTCCTCGGTGTTGACCACCGGCACGGGGAGAATATGAATCGCGCTTTCCGGGACGCCCTGGTGAATCAGGACTTGGCGGTTGTAATCCTCTTCGTTGGAAAAATGAATTCCAAACTTGGCCAGCTCATCTGCCGGGCCGTCGGGTCGGCTCAGCCAGACTTCGGGGGCGTAGCCCATGCCAAAGACCTTGCTGCCTTCCAAAGCGCGTTGCGGCAGACCTCCACTCAGGACGAAAATCACGTCCGCTCGAGAAAGCGGATCTTCGCGTTCCAGCCACCGGCCCGCGCCACGAAATGCAACCACCCCCGCCAGGATCAGCACGGCCAAAAGGCCAAGCGCAGCTCGCTTCATGCTGCTATGTTAACCCGCCATTGCCCTGCAACCGCCACGAACCACGTAGTGGCGGACGCCCTCGTCCGCCCAGCCGGGCAAAAGCCCGCCTACTAGAACCCGGTAAGCAAGCTGGAAGGCGGCAACGAAAACCCACGGCGATCCCGCGCTCGCCCACCCGGACGAGGGCGTCCGGGCCTACATGTGTGTTTTAGAAGTGGAAGCCAATTTCAGCCGTCAGCGCGCGTGGAGTTACGTAGTGCGTCCCGCTGAAGGTTGACAGGAAGTTATACAACGCGACTTTGTTCGTCAGGTTGATCGCCGTCAAAGTGAGGCTCCACTTGTAGCGTTCCCCGTGGAAGAGATTGTCATCCCCCACGGCGAGATCAAACAGATTGCGCGGAGCGATGCGCGGCGGATTGGTGTCGTCGTTCTCCTTGCCCGGCGCCGGCAGGCTGATCAGGGTCGAACCGTAGCCTGCGGTGCAGACTCCCAGCGGCGTGGTCAAGGTTGGACGCGCACTGCCGCAGAAAAGTCCTGCCTGAAGTTGCTGATCGCCAGTCAAGCCCGACAGATCAACGGTTCCCGATGCGTCCGCAACCGGAACTTCGCCGGCCACCAGTCCGCTGTCATAACGCCAGTTGAAGCCGACCCACGGTCCGGTCTTCCAGGGCTGGTATTGCAGGTGCGTCGTCTGGTTGAAGCGTTCGTCGTGGTCGATGCGGAACGCGGTGAAGGTTTCCCCGAGAGTTCCTGAAGGAACTGCGCCGGCGCCGCCGATCTGAGGAGTGAAGAAACGCGCCGCCACGCTGGAAAAAACCATGAGCGCCGAAACTCCGTGAAAGTTGGGCACGCTGACGCGTCCCGCGAATCCGGGAATCTTGGAGTTGTGCCATTCAATTGGGAAAGTAATTGGAGTGCTCCCCAACACGCTGAAGTCGTAGGCGTTGTGAGTATATTTCCAGATATATTCGCCGGAGAAAACCACATACTTCCCAAACGCCTGTTGCAGGCCGGCGTGAAACTCATTCCGCCAGCCCGGCGCAAACGGAGTCGCCACCCCCGGCGTCACGCAACCCAGCAGTGAAGCCAGGACAAGCGAATCGCACCCCGTGCTGGCCAGCACCAGGTTCTCATTGAAGGGAGTCTCCAGAACTCGAGCAAAGGAGACGCGAAGCACCGTATTGTTCTTCTTCACGTTGTAGGCAATACCCAGGCGCGGCTCGGCCTCCCGGTGAGATGTAAGCCCGTTGTAGATATCGCCGCGCAATCCCAGGTTGAGCGACCAGCTTCCTTTGGTGATCGTGTCCTGAACATAGAGAGCAAGCTGTTTGATGTCGGTATGCCCGTTGAAGCGAAACAGGCCGCTGGTAGGCGCGGCGCAACCATCCGCCGTCGCGGGCGCCGGACGGGTCAGGTCAAAGCAGCCGAGCGAGTTGACGAAGCTGGCATTCGCAGTAAACGGTGGTGGATAAAGAACCGGGTTGGTCGTGACCGCCGATCCGCAATTCGCGGGATCATTTAGTCCCGGGCTGCCGATCCACGGTACCGCGTTTCCGTTGGCGTCGAAGCAAGGAGTGTTGAGCGAGGGGTCGACAATCCCGAATCGAGTGTCCTCATCAAGAAAAGTTTGCTGATAGGTGGCTCCGGCTTTCAGATTGTGGATGCCCTTCACGTACGAAATGTCCGAGCGCAGGCCGGTGTTGGCCAGCGTCCGGTTCTGGCTCACGGTCTCCTGCTGAATGGGCCCGAGATCGGAAAACGGATTGCCGCTAGGGTAGTAGTTGTACTGGTCGCGCCGTACAAACCCGCCCAGCGTGAACACCGCGTTGGGACTGAGCAACCGCGTCCACGACGGCGCGATGTTGAAGGTCTTGATCTGTGATCGCTGGTCGGTGGGGCCAACCGGATTCCCCACGACCGGGTCGGTCACGCCGGTATTAAGATTGTCGAACGCGTTAGGTGTCTGGAACCAGGAACGCGTGAATCCCAGGTTGAAGTGAACGGAGTCCGCCTTCGAGAGCTGAAAGTCCACCCGGTCGAAGACGTTCTCCTCGTTGCCCTGGTCATGAAAGACGGCAAATTCCGGCGGATCGAGGAAGCGTCCGCTGTTCAAGCCGCTGGCAGAAATGAAGTTTCCCCACTTCTGGCCGCCGTATCCGAAATTGATGCCGAGATCGGCTGTGCCAAAGCTGCCATAAGAAGTTGTGATGCTGCCTTTGGGCGAGGTCATCCCCTGTCCGGAACGCGTGGTCACGTTGATCACCACGCTGGTCTTCTCCCCAAACTCAGCCGGAGGCGCGCCCGAAATGACTTCCATGGATTCAATCGAATCGAGCGGAATCTGGTTGGAAAAGACTTTGCTTTGCTGGTCGGTGATGGGCTGGCCGTCCACAGAAAAGGAATTTTCCGCGTGGTCGCCCAAGCCGTGAAAAAGCCCATTGGAATCCGCGGCGATTCCGGGAGAAGACAACGTAACCAGAGAACTCACCGACGACGAGCGACTCTCTAGAGGCATCTTATCGAACAAACCGCGGTCCACATCGGTATGAAACGTCGAAGTCTTCTCCAGCAGGTCGTCTCCGGCGCCTTCCACGGTTACGGTTTCCGCCGAGCCCTTGATCTGGAGGGTCACGCTGACGGTTACGGGCACAGTGGATCGAACATCTACGTCGGTTGCATAAGCAGCGAAGTCCGGCCCGGTGACGGTAAGGTGATAGGGATTGAACGGAACATTCGGAATGTTGAATTTCCCCGAACCGTCGGTAGTTACGGTGCGCTCGAAGGCGCTGACCCGGTTGCGAATCTCGACCACGGCATTCGCCACCACGGCCCCGGTCGGATCCACCACCGTTCCGGTGACGGATGTTGAACTTCCGCCCGACTGCGCATATGCCTGTAAACTCAGGACCACAAAGAAAACCGTTATGAATACCGAAAGGGACGACTTCTTATAGAAAGCCTGCATGATTCCTCCAAAAGTCTAAGAAAAATGGAAAGAGGTGCGCTCAAAAGGCGCACGAAAATCTCGGTCAGCTCTTTGGATTTCTAGACTGCTGGAGGGGGGCGAACGCTGAGCACAAACGCGATCAGGCGCTGCTTGGCGGAGACCGGCTCAGACCGGGTCATCAGGACTCGAACAAGTGCCTGGTTGGGTAAGACCGATGTGGCTTGCGGAGAAGCCGAATGCGAGGCTACGCAGACCGTACACTTTGCGGCATCGTTCGCGCTCGAGTGGTGGTGCGTAACTGTAGCCACGGCTGAGCACAAGGTCAGCAGCAGGCAAAGCAACGCTATCCGTTTCGAGAACGACCGCATAACCATAACTGCAGGAAAATGCTTCCTGAAATCTACACCGAAGGCAAAAGGGGATGCAACCGGCATTCCTCCTTGTTGGCACCGTAGTAACAAAGCGCCGGAGGGCGGCTTGCCCCACGCGGCATTGTCGACTAGGGGCGTTTCAAGCTGATCTTGCCGCGAAACGAACGCAACTCAAAGCGGGATCGAGTCACCATCCCAGGCTTCAGCAACAAATTCCGGGTACCACCTGCGGAAAAACTGTTTGCAATCGGAAACTCCGGATCCGATTGTCCCTTGATGGAGCGTGCCTTGATGTCGACGAAAGCGCTGGCGGGAATCGAGACCTCGAGGTCTCCCGAATGACTGGTGAGCAAATATTCGCCTGCGGACCCAGGATCGCCTTGATAGGAGATTCGACCGCTTCCTGAATTCACCTCGACCGATGGTCCGGTTACATTGCGGATGTTCACATTGCCGCTTACCGAGTGGATGTCAAGGTGGCTATTGCGAATGTCAGTCAAAGTGATCGGGCCACTGAGAGTTTTCACATGCAGGTGGGCATCGCTGATGTCCGTTACTTCGACCGAGGCGGCCGCAGCTTCCAGAATCACATCGCCGCGTAGTCCTTGCGCCCGCAGAGTTCCGTCGGAGGAACGCAGGCTTACGAACGCATCTACCGGCACCAGTACCGTATAGTCCACCAGATCGGTGCCCTGCCGGCTCGAAACCGAGCGCAGTTCAATACGATCGCCATGCTGCTCGTTCACTAGGCTCACCGCATCGGAACGCGATACGGTCTCGACTACAACCTGCCGGCTTCCCGAAGGCTTGACCGTGATCGGACCATAATTGTTGGTGATCGAAACCACTGCCCTGGGCCCGACGTTATAGGTGAATTCCTTCTTATCCTGCGCCGCCGCGGTCAGCGCCAAAAGCGAGATAACAACCACAACTCGTGCTGGGACCTCAACATTCCTACGAAAATTCATAACGCCCCCGCCCGTCAGGAATCGCGACTAGCGCAGTTATAACCGCTTCCATGTCCGACCTTCAAGACAAGACCGTTTTTTGTGACCCGACGGGAATACAAACGATAAGGCCTGGAATGCCGCCAGACCTGACTGGATACGCATTCCTCAGAATGCGCCTCACTTAGCTAGATGCATCCCAAACCGCAATCAGAGGCCTAGCCTGACCAGTAAATCTGCAGTAAGTCCGGCGTAAGACCTGCAAATGGTCCCGGGCGGAGCTGCGCGTTAGCGATGCATTTAAAGATAGCCCTTCGGCGCCGGTTCAGACGCTGCGGTGCTTAGGGCTAAAGCCCAGACCCAGTTGTAAGCAGGTGCTCCACCCT
>Ga0157379_10004492_pt1 | contig 11960 bp, 17 predicted proteins | sample S25metaG_FD_121802 | JGI IMG/M metagenome (GOLD analysis project Ga0157379, IMG submission 121802) | Switchgrass rhizosphere microbial communities from Kellogg Biological Station, Michigan, USA - S2-5 metaG | ecosystem: Host-associated > Plants > Roots > Rhizosphere > Soil | place: USA... | reverse complement strand
TGCTCGTTCTTCTGGCACCCCGCGCTATATGTGGTCGCCGTCGTGCTGATCGGTTCGCGCCAGCAGGCGCTGCTGATCCTCGGACACGATGCCTCGCACTATCGCTACTTGCCGACGCCTGGCAAAACGAGCTCTTTGCCAATCTGTTCTTGATGTGGCCAACCTTCGCCTCGGTCGAGGGCTTCCGCAAATTTCACTCGACGCATCACCAATATACGAACCTACCCGGCGGCGGTAATCGCCACATCTGGTACACCCACGACGCCGCCGGCGAGCTCGAGCCGAATTGGGTTTTTCCCAAGACCAAACTGGGCTTGGCGCTCGTGTTGCTGCGCCGCGCGTCGTTCGTCACCGGCATATTTTGGATCGTCCGCGGCCTAGTGGGAACGGTTCTCATTCCATCGTCACACTGGATGGTCGCCGCGAAGATCGCGTTCTATTCATCGGTCGCCGGAGCCTTGACCTTGTTCGATGCCTGGGCCGCGTTCTTACTCTACTGAATCGTGCCGTATTGCACTTGGCACATTGCGGTTCAGTACATCCGCATCATCTGCGAGCATAGCGCCGTGGAGAGCGAGGAAGAGGAATACGCGATCACTCGCACCACAATTCCCACCCGGCTCGAGTCGATCATTTTCCTGCCTCGCCACGTTGGCTATCACCTCGAGCACCACTGGTATCCGAGCGTTCCGTTCTATCGTCTGCCCGACCTGCACCAATAATTGATGATGCGTGAGGGTTTTCGCGCGCACGCCGTGGTCAGGCGATCCGTCTTTATCTCTCTCGGCGAGTGCATCAAGCCCGGCGCCGGCACGGCGCGCTTCCTCCCCGCAGCTCGCCTTGAAGCTCGACCGACGCCAGGATTTTACGCGCCTTTCTTGGTGGACGTAGCTTCGTCGTTGAGCAGATCGGCCAGAAGTCCGCGGGCAGCGGCCTCGATCAGATCGAGCGCGTGATTGAAGCCTTCGCGCTCGCCAAAAAAGGGGTCGGGAACGTCCTTGTTGGCGACATGGGGGGCATAGTCCAGGAAGCGGCGGACCTTGTGGCGCGCTGACTTGGGCGCGAGCTGGATGAGCTCGTCATAGTTCGAGCCGTCCATGGCGAGCAGCAGATCGAAGCGCGCGAAGTCCTCCTTCGTCACCTGCCGTGCAAACTGGTCCGAAATATCTATGCCGCGCCTGCTTGCCGCCTCTTGCGCGCGTGAATCGGGGGCTTGTCCAACGTGCCAATTGCCAAGACCGGCAGAGTCGATCTCGAAGCGATCAAGCACGCCCTCCTCTTGGGCCACGCGGCGGAGCACCCCCTCTGCCATGGGAGAGCGGCAGATATTTCCGAGGCAGACGAAGAGGACGCGATGCTTAGCCATGCCGGCTCAAATGGCATTAAGGCTCTGCCCGCGCAAGATGAGCCGACATGGCGGGTTGCCTCCGTCGCTTCTTGCAGCACCCGCCGCATTCACCTATTTTTCCTTTGGGTTGGAGCGTTAGCACCTTCTCGCGAGGTGGAGACGATGGTCGCCTGGAACGATGCCGCCGAGCTTAGGAATGCCGCGCTCGGCAAGGAAATTGCCCTGAGCACATTCGCTGAGCGCGAGCGGAAAGTCCGCCGCGACTTCTGGTCCAAGCTCAAGCGCTTTGCCGGCATGGTCCCCTTCGTCGAGGATCTGGTTGCCGCCTATTACTGTGCGCTCGACCCGGCAACGCCGATGCGCGTGCGCGGCATGCTGCTTGCGGCGCTGGCCTATTTCATCCTGCCCGTTGACCTCATCCCAGACATGATCGCGGGCCTCGGCTTTGCCGACGATGCCGCGCTGCTCACCGCAGTGATCGGCCTGGTCGCGAGCCACATCACGCCTACGCATCGGGCTGCCGCGGCACGGGCTCTCGACAAGGAGCTCCCGGCAAAAAGCTAGGTCGCTGGCTCAATCTTAGCGTTGCGGGTTGACGATGACCTTGCCGGTGACCTTGCGGTCTTCGATCAGCTGAAGCGCTTTTGCCGTCTCGGCGAGCGGGAACCTCGCATGGACATGCGGAACGATGCGTCCCTCTTTGCACCAATCGAGGAGCATGATCATGTTGGCGCGGTGCCGCTCGGGATTGCGCTCGACGAATGCAGTCCAAAACACACCAACGAGCGAGCAGCCTTTGAGCAGCACGAGATTGAGCGGAATGCGCGGGATTGTCCCTGAGGCAAAGCCGAGCACGAGGTAGCGTCCTTCCCAGGCCATGGCGCGCAAGCTCGGCTCGGCGTGGCCGCCGCCAACTATGTCGTAGAGCACGTCGACGCCCTTGGACTGCGTGAGGTCTTTCAGCCTCGTCTTGAGGTCCTCGTCCTCGTAATTGAGGCCGTCGTCGGCACCATGCTTGCGCGCAAGTGCAAGCTTCTCTTTCGACGAGGCGACGGCGATGACGCGCGCGCCTATGAGCTTGCCGATCTCAACCGCTGCCAAGCCTGCACCGCCCCCCGCGCCAAGCACAGCAAGCGTCTCTCCTGGCTTGAGATCGCCGCGATCTTTGAGCCCGTGCAGCGCCGTGCCGTAGGCGATTGAAATGCCGGCCGCGGCTTCGTCGCTCACGCCATCGGGAATGGGGACGACTTTGCTGGCCGAGGTGACGACTTTCTCGCGGCAGCCATTGCCGCCGATAAACGCCACTACCCTTTGCCCACGATTGACGCCGGTGACGTCCTCGCCCACCGCCCCGATCGTGCCGGCGATCTCGGCTCCCGGCGAGTAAGGAAGCTTGGGCGTGACCTGATATTTGTTGCGCAAGGAAAGCGTGTCGAAGAAGTTGAGGCCGACCGCCGTCACCTTGATGAGGACTTCGCCAGGTCCGGGGCTCGGCTCCACCACCTCCTCGAGTCGCAGCGCCTGGATGCCGCCGAACTCACTGATTTGCGCCACGCGCATCGACGCCATTCCGCGCTCTCGACGATGGCGGGGAGCCGCCGTTTCAAACATCGAACAATCTGTGGCGGAGCGCGATGGCGACAGCCTGAGTGCGATTGACGGCGCCGAGCTTGCGCATTGCGGTCTGAGCGTGCTCATCGACTGTTCGCTTGCCGACGGAAAGGATCGTCCCGATCTCCCACGCCGATTTTCCTTGCGCCGACCAGGCTAGGACCTCACGTTCGCGCGGCGTGAGCGGCGGCTTGACTTCCGACTTCCTCCCGAGCAACTGGCGCATCCGCTCGAAGGCGTAGAGCGACATGAGGTGAAGGCCGGGCTTTGCGTCTGCCGCGAGATCCACATCAGTGCCGGCCATCGCCACGGCGGCTTCGTAACCGCCGGCGCCATGCACTGGCACGAAGAAGCCGCGCTCCATGGTGTGTTCGGCGAGGACCCGCATCACCTCGGTCGAGCGGGGCCCGTACTCGTCGCCATAGTCTTCCCAAGTCCAATCGAAGGGAGAAGAGGAACGCAGCGCGCGGCGCATGTTCGGATCGATGCGAACATAGTCCCGATTGGCGTAAAGGTCGTGCAATCCGTCGGGAGAGTGATGGGCAAGGATCAGATCGTCCAATGTCTCGCCCGGCTTCCGCAGGATGCCGGTGAAGGCCAGCCACTCGAACCCGAACCGGGAGACCACACGAAGCATGTTGCCCAGGACGGCTTCCGGCGTATCCAGCCGGTCCAAGCCCTCGATGAAATCGAAGGTCCTTTGCCCGAAAGAGTTTGCTTTTGCTGTCATTGGTTCCCCGCTACACCACGAGTAACCCTATGCTGCGAAAACGATTTCGCCAATGTGGGACTTGGCACGCCCAAATTGTAGAGACAATTTCCGGACTTAGCAGTTGCGGGTAATTTTGCCGCGGCTAAACCTCCAGGATACAAGAAGCCATGAAATCGGCGCTTCCCTGGCCTCGCGGCTATTTCGCCATCGGCGTCGAGGGTATTTCGAAACCGGTCAATCTCGGCAACCTCCTTCGCTCGGCCCATGCTTTCGGGGCAAGCTTCGTGTTCACCATCGGCGCTGACCCGCGGGCTCTGGAGATGCGATCAGACACTTCGAGGGCAGAGACGCATGTGCCGCTTTACCACTGGCGGGACCTTGCCGAGCTCGCCCTGCCCAAGGGGTGCAGCCTCGTCGGTATCGAGATCCTTGAGGAGGCCGCTGATCTTCCAAGCTTTCCCCATCCGTTGTGGGCCGCCTACGTGCTCGGACCGGAGCGCGGCGCGCTCACGCCGGAGCTTGCCGCTCGTTGCCAGCATCTCGTGCGCATCCCCACCGCCTTCTCCCTCAATGTCGCGACCGCCGGCGCAATCGTCATGTACGACCGATTGCGTTCTCTCGGCCGCTTCGGCTCCCGCCCGGTAGCCGCAGGAGCCGAGGCCGAGCCCCCTCGACTCCACATCCAGGGCGGCCCAAAGCGCGTGCGCCGGGTTGACCGCCCCTTCTCGCCAAAGGAAAATTGAAGCTATATGCTTGGGTCCTGCTCAGGAATCGGGGACAGGGAGATGCGCCGGGCCGTTCGAGCTGCTTGCATCGTCTGGGCATTGAGCGTCACGCCTGCCTTGGCTCAAGACGTCACGCTCCTTGAGAAGTTCAAGGATTGGTCGGCTTACGCTGCAACCGGCAGTCCCAAAGTCTGCTTCGCCGTGGCCAGGCCGAAACAGGCTAATCCCCAGAAAATCAAGCGCGGACCCGTCTTCTTCTACATCTCCCGGTGGCCCGCCGATAACGTGACGAACGAGATCAGCGTGAAGATGGGTTATCCCTTTGGCGCTGGCGCCAAGGCGACGGTGACCGTCGGCACCGCCAAATTCGAATTGTTTACCAAGGACGAAGGCGCCTTCGTCGAGAAGCCCGAGACCGAGACCAAGCTCGTCGAAGCCATGAAAGGCGCGAGCGTCATGAAAATCGAGGGCAAATCGGCCCGCGGCACGGCAACCAGCGACATCTATTCACTCGACGGCCTGAGCGACGCACTCGACCGCGCCGCAAAGGAATGCAGCGGTTAATCTTGTTGCAAATCTTACCCCCTTCTTGCTTGCGGCAAGTAACGTGGCTAGCGTCGCGCTCCGGCAACGGAGCCGCGAAGGAAAAATGACAGATGAAGCCTTTCTACGCGACAATTCTCGCCGCCCTGTTCCTCACCGTGACGCCGGTGCTTGTCGAAGAGTCCAAGATCGACATGAAGAAGCTGTCTTGCAAGCAGTTCTCGGGCTACGACAAGGACAATGTGAGCATCATCATGATGTGGCTCGAAGGCTATTGCACCGATGAAAACGAGGGCGCCGTCATCGACTTCGGCAAGATGGCCGGCGACACCGCGCATCCTTTTGTTTATTGCGGCGATCATCCTGATGACGACATCATCACCGCCGCGGAAGAGGTGCTGGGCAACTAAAGAGCGCTGGCTCCGCGGGCCTTGGCTTTCCCACGCCCCGTCATGATATGAGGGCTTGAGCCGGACCGGTGCCTGACTGCCGCTGTGTCATGACCATACCGACCCTTTCCGCCGAGCGCGCCGCCTCCTTCGAGAGCGACCGTCCCACCCGAGAGCCGATCCTCGGGCTCGACCGTGCCACGCTTGGCGCGCGCCTCGTCGCACTTGGCGTGCCGGAGCGGCAGGTCCGCATGCGCTCAAACCAGCTCTGGAGCTGGACCTATGTGCGCGGCGTGACGGACGTCGGCGCCATGACCGACATCGGCAAGGACCTCCGCGCCGAAATCGGCGAAGCCTTCACGCTCAAACGGCCGGAGATCGTGACCGAGCAGGTCTCGGTCGACGGCACCCGCAAATGGCTGCTCAGGCTCGATGACGGCAAGGAGGTGGAGACGGTCTATATCCCCGAGGAGGACCGCGGCACGCTCTGCATCTCGAGCCAGGTCGGATGCACGCTGACCTGCTCCTTCTGCCATACCGGTACGCAGCGCCTGGTGCGCAATCTCACCTCGGGCGAGATCGTCGGCCAGATCATGCTGGCGCGCGACCGGCTCGGCGATTGGCCTGGCGCTTAAGCATCCGACCTGCGCGGGCTGCCCGACTCAGAGCGCAAGATTACCAATGTGGTGCTCATGGGCATGGGCGAACCCCTCTATAATTTCGACAATGTGCGCGATGCCATGGCCATCGCCGCCGATGGCGAAGGTTTAGCCATTGGCAAGCGCCGCATTACGCTCTCGACCTCTGGCGTCGTGCCCGAGATTCCGCGCTGGGGCGACGAGGCCGGCACCATGCTCGCCATCTCGCTTCATGCCGTGCACGATGAGCTGAGGGACAAGCTCGTGCCCATCAACAAGAAATGGCCGCTGAAGGATCTGCTCGCCGCCTGCCGCGCCTATCCGGGTCTCTCCAACGCGAAGCGCATCACCTTCGAATACGTGATGCTGAAGGGCGTCAACGATTCCATTGCCGACGCAAAGGAGTTGGTGCGGCTACTCGCCAAGATCCCGGCAAAGATCAATTTGATCCCGTTCAACCCTTGGCCCGCCGCGCCGTTCGAATGTTCCGATTGGGATCAGATCGAGAAATTCGCCGAGGTGGTAAACCGTGCTGGCTATGCGAGTCCGGTGCGTAGTCCTCGCGGTCGTGACATCATGGCCGCATGCGGCCAGCTCAAGTCGGCAAGCGTCAAGCTCCGCGCCAGCGCCCGTCTAACGCAGGCGTAGGCCTAGCGCTGGGCCAAACCGCTGGGTGGTGCTAAATCCCGCTGCGATATCATCGGACAATCGAGGGTCTTTTCGAGAGCGGCCACAAGGTCTTGCTCAGTGTCCACGGTGATATAGAGACCACCGCTTTGCTCAGCGAGGCACTTCGCCTCCAATACACTCTGCTCGCCCGTCCAAGAGTAGGTCTGGTATCGAAAACTGATGACGTGAATGGTGAGCCTGTCGGCGGCATCATGGAGCTGTTTCGCTAGATCGCATGGTGACCGACCGCACGTTTCTTCGCCGTCGGTTACGACCACGATAACTCCCGGCTTGTTGCGATAGTCGAGTGCCGCGGCGGCTTGCTCAACTGCCGTGGTCAGCGGCGTCTTGCCGGCAGGGATCAATGAGTCTACTTCCTTCATGATAAGGTCAGCAGCGTCGGCTGTCGGTGTGAAGTTGAGCTTGACATTGCACTGGTTCCAAGGGCCGGGGCCGAAGCTGACCAGTCCCACCTTCCGTAACCGAGCTGCGCTTGGTAGCACTTGAGCGAGAGCGTATCGCACCTCATCGATCCTGGCCTGGGAGTTCGGGATGCCCAAGGTCTGATTTCCGGACATAGATCCCGAAGCATCGAACACGATCATCGCGTCATCCCGGCAAGGCGCAGCCTTGCCCTCCTCTGCCCGAGGCGCAGCAGAGTCGCCGCACAGCAAAATAAGAATGAGGGGAACGGTGTTCCAACAAATCCTGAACGCGATTGAGGCCATTACAACTCCGCAGCTATTAGACGCTCTCAGTTAAGACCACTCTCGATCTGATCGGCACGTTGCGATGTCTTGGACAGTCTAAGATCTTCTCTAAGGCTGCGATTGGATGCTCATCAGCTCGGCTGTGACATAAATTCCATCATTGTTTCAGCTAGGTTTATCACGGGAAGAGCATCGCGCCGCCCGCTCACATCGACGCAGGGCTACCTCAAACTGCAAGTGCAGCGCCCCCCACTATCCCGCACCAGCCTGAAGTCCATGGCGTATCCCCATGCCAAAAGCCCCGGTCGAGAAGCGAAAGCCCGACCGGGGCTGGGGCGCCAGCCAGCGATTAAAACGCGCGGACGATAGCGGCCTCCTGTTACAGGATGATCACAAATGGCGATCCAGCCGAGGAGTCACGGTGAGCTATCGTGAGCAACACTGATTCCCCGCCGGAGGCGCAGCCTCACAAGCCGCGGCCCACTTTGGCCGCTGTGATCTTCGGCACCGTTTTGCGCCTGCTGTGGGCGGCGACCGCTTTTTGTCTCGCCGCCGGTGTGGCTTTGGTTGTGCTCTACCTGCTAGGTGCCTTGTGGGTAGGGAACGAGCTTCGCGCCGCCGCTCCGCACGAGCCCGCACTGCATCATGGCGGTGCGCCGTTCTTCGGAATGGTCCTGTTCGCAAGCACAGTTACGCCCGCTCTCACGGCCCTCCCGGCGATTGCCGTCGCCATTGTCGGCGAGATCCTCCGCATTAGGTCGTGGATCTATTACGTGCTCGCCGGAGGCGTATCGCTCGCGGCAATCCCGCTTCTGGTCACGCCGTCGTCGGCCGCCCTCCCAGCGGTCGCGACGAGCCAGTACATGACGATCTTTGTTGCTGCGGGCTTCGTCGGAGGCTTCATCTATTGGCTCTTCGCTGGCCGCCGGGCTTGAGCTTACCTTGTCACACGGCTTGTTTTCCACGGCGGCAACGCACAACTACCGGTGAGCATTCGAGGATAATGTCCATGAGCAAATTTCTTGTCGCCGTGGCGCTCTTGGCCGCATGCGCTAGTCCGGCCCTGGCTGGTTCAGCCAAGGTGCGGTCCCATCATGGGTATAACGGTTACAGCAGCTACCCCACCCCCGACTGGGTCCGCCCCCTCCCCCATTCAGAGCGTCTTGCGAACGCGCTCGGGGGTTGGAACCGTGGTTACCCCGGCGATCCCTATTGGGAGCCTTGCCTCTCATATCAGCGGACCTGGGGACCGGGCGCCTGCGGCGGCGGCCACTAGGGTCGACAGGCTGGGTTTAAAGGCTGAGCTTATTGTCCTTCAGCCCGAGCCATTTTAGCCTCGACAGCGCGGCGCGCGATCAGCCATGGCTCAGGCAGGTAGTGGGTGACGGTTTCACGCCACGCGGTCGATTCGGCGTCCCGGCGTCGCTTGCGCATCGCAAAACCTGACGCCCTGACGGCGAGCTTGTTCGCCAAATCCTGCAAGTCCTTCAATCTTTGGGCTGCCATTCCTCGCTTACCTTTTCGTATTTTTCTTCACTGCGGCCCAGGCCACCTTATGGGCGAGCTCCTCGAGCGATTCATTGCCGCGCCGCTTGGCCGGATCCTGGTACTCGCTCCACGCGTTATCGAAAGCTTCGCGATAGATGTCTTGCGCGTGGCTCGGGAGCGAGTTTTTGACGCTGTCGGGAAGCTCTTGATTGGTCCGATAGGGCATGCGCCTCTCGCTCCTTTGCGACCAGATCGGACATCGAAACGCTTGCGCTGCCGCTCCGGTTCCTAAGTCGCGGTTCGAACTTGGGGATTGAGAGTCTATGGACACGAAACGCGCTGCATCGCGGGATTGGAGCGCTACTGCGAGGGCCAGAGGCGCGCTCGCCCATGCCGGCGTCGGCGCTGAAAGAAACCGGGTGGAACTTGCACAAGCACGTCGCCTGGCCTTAGCCAAAGAAGAAGCCCGGCTCTTGGTGAGGAACCGGGCTCCTTATTTCAGCCCTGAACGAGGCCGATCAGACCTCGCGAGGCGAGGCTACTAGCAGTAATCCCAATAGCCGCGATTCCGCGCCGGGCTCGCCGGGGCAGAACTCCAATGCTTAACATATGACTCACGCGATGCTTGCGTAACCGCCTCGCCCGCCTATAGTCCCCGCCCGTTCCAACCGGCCTTCCTTACGAGCCTCTCATGGCAACCGACATCAAGAAGGTGGTGCTCGCTTATTCCGGCGGACTCGACACCTCGATCATCCTCAAGTGGCTGCAGGAGACATACGGCTGCGAGGTCGTGACCTTTACTGCCGACCTCGGCCAGGGCGAGGAGCTCGCACCTGCTCGCAAGAAGGCCGAGATGGCAGGGGTGAGGCAGATCTTCGTCGAGGATCTGCGCGAGGAGTTCGTGCGCGACTTTGTGTTTCCGATGTTCCGCGCCAATGCGCTCTACGAAGGCGTGTATCTACTCGGCACCTCCATCGCGCGGCCGCTCATCGCCAAGCGGCAAATCGAGATCGCGCGGGAGACTGGCGCCGACGCTGTGGCGCATGGCGCCACCGGCAAGGGCAACGATCAGGTGCGCTTCGAGCTCACTTATTATGCGCTAAACTCTGACATCAAAGTGATCGCGCCATGGCGCGAATGGAAATTCAAATCGCGCAGCGAGCTGATCGAGTTCGCCGAGAAGCACCAGATCCCCGTGGCCAAGGACAAACGCGGCGAGGCGCCGTTCTCTGTCGATGCCAATCTTCTGCATTCCTCGTCCGAAGGGAAGGTGCTCGAAGATCCGGCGCAAGAGCCGCCGCCTTACGTCTATCAGCGCACGCTTTCGCCGGAGGAAGCGCCGGACAAAGCGGTGGAGATCACCATCGGCTTCGAGAGAGGCAATCCGGTGTCCATCAATGGCGCGCGGCTGTCGCCAGCCGCGCTCCTCATCGAGCTCAACGCCTATGGCAAGGAGAACGGCATCGGCCGGGTCGATCTCGTCGAGAACCGGTTCGTCGGCATGAAGTCACGCGGCATCTACGAGACGCCCGGCGGCACGATCCTCTACGTCGCGCATCGTGCGATCGAGTCGCTCACTCTTGACCGCGAGGCGATGCATCTCAAGGATTCACTGATGCCGCGCTACGCCGAGCTCGTCTATTACGGCTTCTGGTTCTCGCCGGAGCGCGAGATGCTGCAGGCGCTGGTCGACAAGAGCCAGGAGCATGTCGAGGGCGAGGTCAAGCTCAAGCTCTACAAAGGCAACGTCATCGTCGTTGGACGTTCGTCGACGAAATCGCTCTACTCGGACAAGATTGTGACCTTCGAGGACGACGCCGGCGCCTACGACCAAAAGGACGCTCAAGGCTTCATCAAACTGAACGCGCTTCGCCTGCGTCTTCTCGGCAAACGCCACGATCCGACGGGCAAGTGATGGTTTCGGGAATATGGCGTGACACGCGACTGCTCGATCTGTTCGGCATCGAGCTGCCGATCATCGCGGCGCCGATGGCCAATTTCGCCGGCGTCGATCTCGCCGTCGCCGTTGCCGAGGCTGGCGGGCTCGGGTCGCTGCCTTGCGCCGCGCTTAGCCCGGATCAGATTCGCTCCGGCGGGGCTGAGTTCAGGTCGCGCAGCAACAAGCCGCTCAACTTCAATTTCTTCTGCCACGCTGTATCGCCGCCTGATCTCGCAAAGGATCGGGCATGGCTCAAGCGCATCGCGCCCTACTTCGCCGAGCTTGGCATTGAGCCGCCTACGCTTCCGCTTTCGGCAGGTCACCCGCCATTCGGCGAGGCTGACTGCGCTGCGATAGAGGCGCTGCGCCCCGAGATCGTTAGCTTCCATTTCGGTCTGCCGCCGAAGCCGCTGCTCGCGCGCGTCAAGGCGACGGGCTGCAAGATCCTGGGCTGCGCGACGAGCCTCCGCGAGGGGCTGTGGCTCGCCGAGCACGGCGTCGACGCAATCATCGCCCAAGGCGCAGAGGCGGGAGGGCATCGCGGCATGTTCCTCGAGACGGATGTCGCTATGCAGGTCGGCACCTTCGCTTTGGTGCGCGCCATCTCCGGTTCGGTGCAGGTTCCGGTCATTGCTGCTGGAGGCATCGCCGACGGGCGCGCCATCGCGGCTGCGTTGGCCCTGGGAGCATGCGCCGCGCAGATCGGCAGCGGCTATCTGACCTGCCGCGAATCGACCATCTCGCCGTTGCATAGGAAGGCTCTCGCCGACCCTGGCCGCGAGACCGCCATCACCAATGTGCTGACCGGCAGGCCCGCACGTGGCGTCGTCAACCGCTTCATGCGCGAGCAAGGCCCGATCGACGACGCAGCGCCAAACTTTCCTTTGGCAAGGCCGGCCGTCGCGCCCTTGCGGGCCAAGGCAGAATCGCAAGGCTCGGCCGATTTCTCGCCGCTCTGGTCAGGTCAAGCGGCTATTCTGCCGCCGGCAATGGGCGCTGGCGAGCTCACGCGCAAGCTCGCCGAGGAGGCGCGCGCTATTTCGGCATGATCAGCGCGTGCTTGGGGATTTCGACACTGACTTTGCGCTTCTCGCCGATATTGGGCTTGGTGCCGGTAAGCCGCGCCCTGGCGAATTCGAACGCGGCCACCGCCGAGCTTGCCGGCCCGTCCCACATCTCCGCCCGCTC
>Ga0157379_10004486_pt1 | contig 11969 bp, 9 predicted proteins | sample S25metaG_FD_121802 | JGI IMG/M metagenome (GOLD analysis project Ga0157379, IMG submission 121802) | Switchgrass rhizosphere microbial communities from Kellogg Biological Station, Michigan, USA - S2-5 metaG | ecosystem: Host-associated > Plants > Roots > Rhizosphere > Soil | place: USA: Michigan... | reverse complement strand
TAGCGGAGACGGCTGCGATGGCCAATTTGAAGGGCGATTGGAGGAACGCGATCACATGCTGCGCCCGGGCGCTGGAGCTGGCGGAGCGCTATGGCATGAAGGTTTTTGGCTCGTGGACGAAGTCTGCCTTCGGGCGAGCCCTGCTCGCGACGGGACAGGTTGAAAAAGGTGTGCAACTACTTCGCGAAGGGTACTTGGCATGGACGGCGTTGGCCGGCATCGCCAGCACCGCGTACGCTGCTGATGCCGCCGATGCGTTGCTTGACGCCGAGCGCAGGGACGAAGCGATCGAGTTCATGCGGTCGGGCGAGAAGATCCAGCATGACACCGGGGAGGTGTACCAGGCGGCCCTTTTCCTCTTGATGCGCGGCCGGTTGGCGCAACTCGACGGCGACGCCGCGGCAGCGGAAGCGTCGTACCGCCGAGCGATCGAGACCGCGCAGCAACAAGGCGCGCTGCTGTATGCGCTCCGTGCGGCCACCGCACTGGCACAACTTTGCCAATCGCTAGGCCGCGCCGAACAAGCCGATGCGATGCTGCGAACCATCTACGAGAAGTTCACTGAAGGCTTCGACTATCCAGACCTGATCCGAGCACGGGCTGTGCTCCACGACGTCTAATCATCGACGCGCGATGCATTCAAGGGCAGGACCTGGAAATGTCGAGTCCAAACGTGACGCAGCGTTGGGCGGCCAGATAGAGGCAAGTGAGTGTCGTCTGCGTAACGTCCACAGCTAAGTCTGAACCAGACATTCGCGCTTCCCGCTTGATCGGCGGCTCATGGCCGGGAGTGCGCGTCCGACATGACGCCGGGAAGCGGACATCGATAGGGAGCGCAAGCTGCGGCGCCTTGTCTCTCGGAAGCGCCGCGAGCCAGCCGTCCGCTCGTCTCGGTACCCAGGGCATCGAGGAATCAGCAGTCCTCCTGGGAGATGAACCCGAGGCACCCGGCGACCACGCGTTCGCGTGACCCGTCGACGGCAATGCGTGATTTCGCGCGTCGCCGGCCACCCCTAACCTGAAGGCAACGGTGACACACGTCGCCGTACAACCAGTCCTCAGGAGTCCATCATGACCAAGAACGATGTGACCTTCGGCGCCGCCCTGCTGACGTTCTTCGCCACGATCCTCACCGCCACCGTGCTGGAAACCGCGCGAACCCCGGACGCCACTGCGCATCACGACGCCCACGCGGTGGTCCGCCAGATGCAGCCGAAGGTGGCCGCGGCCGACTGCGGCTGCATTCAGGTGGCGCAGCAGACCGTTCGCTGACACCCCCGCGGTCCGCCATCACGTGATCGCGGGATGCCGGGCGAGCGGCCGCCGCTACCATTGCCGAACTGCCTCCGGGAGGGAGCCGCGTGTCGAATGCGACCGTGATGGTGGTGGAGGACGATCCGGCCTTCCTGGCGCGGTTCTGCCGCATCATCAGCCAGGCTCCGGAGCTCTCGCTCCTGGCGGCGGTGGGCGACCTCGCCTCTGCGCGGAGCACGTTGCAGCGCATGGTCCCGGACGTGCTCCTGACCGACCTCGGCCTGCCCGACGGCAGCGGCATCGATCTGATCCGCGAGACCGCCGCCCGCCAGCCCCGGACCGACATCATGGTCGTCACGGTCTTCGGCGACGAGGAGCACGTCATCGCCAGCATCGAGGCCGGCGCCACCGGCTACATCCTCAAGGACAGCCTGCCCGAGGAATTCGTCGCGCTGATCGCGCAACTGCGCGCCGGCGGCTCGCCGATCAGCCCGATCATCGCGCGGCAGTTGCTGAAGCGCTTCAAGCCGATCGGCACGACGGCGAACGCCTCGCCCCTGTCGACGGCGAACGCGCCGTCGACCGTCCAGCCGGGCAACGGCGTCGACGAGGCGGGGCTGTCGGCACGCGAATCCGAGGTGCTGAGCCTGATCGCCAAGGGCTTCAACTTCGCCGAGATCGCGCGGCTGCTGTCGGTCTCGCCGCATACGATCACCGCACACGTGAAAAAGATCTACCAGAAGCTCGCCGTGCACTCGCGCGGCGAGGCGGTGTACGAGGCGACGAAGATGGGGCTTCTGGGCGGCAGGTAGTGGCCGGCATCACGTGTTCACGTGATGCACCTCGTCACGCGCCTGCCTACGATCAGCGCAATTCAACGACATGACGAAGGTCCTGCCGTGCGCTTGCTGATCGCGCTCCTGATCGCCGTGACGGCATGCACAGCGCGCGCCGCCGACGCACCGGTCGTGCGCCTCGACCACGCCGACTTCGTGGCCAGCGATGCAGCCGAGCCGCCACCCGACTCGGCTGCGTGGCAGCCGCAATCGCTGCCCGACGACTGGGACGCCGCGCACACCGGCCTGCGCGGCGTCGGCTGGTATCGCCTTCGCTTCGAGTTGACGCCACCCGTGCCGACCAGTCCGACGATCTATCTGCCATTTCTGCGCAACGTCGGCGCGGTGTATCTGAACGGCGCGCTGGTCGGCTCGACCGGCGTGTTCGGCCGCGTTGATCCCGTCGCCGCTCCGGTGCTGTTCACGATCGATCCGGGTCAACTGCGCGCCGGCAGCAACACGCTGCACATCCGGCTGTGGTCTCAACGAGGCTTCCGGGAGGCGATCGACCCGGTGAGCATCGGCGAACAGGCGGTGTTCGAAGCCGAGATGGAGCGCGAACGCTTCATGCACTTCACGCTGTCGCAGCTGGCCGCGGTGTTCTCGGCCACGGTCAGCCTGTACATGCTGGTGCTTTGGCTGCACCGGCGCCGCGACGAGGTCTACGGCTACTTCGCAGCGGCGGCGCTGACCCACGCGCTCTTTCTCTTCACGACCGTGCCGATCGGCGGCTGGATGCTGATGCTGGGCAACCACGCAGCATGTGCGGTGTTCTGGTTCGCCAGCACCGTCTTTCTGTTCGTCTTCAGCCTGCGCTTCGCGGGCTTGCGTTTGCCGCGCGTCGAACGCGGCGCCTGGCTCTTCGCGCTGCTGATGTGGATGTCGTTTGCCGGCGACGGCCTCTTCCCCGGTCAGCGCTGGCTCGCGCTGGCGGGCAGCCTTTCGATCAATTGGCTGTACTTGACGATCCCCGCAGCGAGCCTGATCGTGCTGTTGCGCGCGTGGTGGCAGCGGCGCAGCAGCGAATCGTTGCTGCTGGCGCTCTGTGCGATGTACTCGGTCACGGTACTGACAATGGGCGCGTTGACGCCGCCCCAGCACGGACTAAGCCTGGGCGAGACCCACATCGTCCCGCTGTTCGTCGTGATGGGCTGGATCCTCATGCGCCGCTTCGTGCGCTCGCTCAACGACACCGACGCGCTCAACGTCCACCTCGAGGAGCGCGTCGCCGAGCGCCACGCCGAGCTCGAGCGCGAGCAGGGGAAGCTGCAGGCCCTGACGCGCGAGCAGGCGATCGGCGAGGAGCGCGAACGGATCATCGCCGACATGCACGACGGCCTGGGAGCGCGGTTGATCTCGACACTCGGCAACTTGGAGCATGGCGATGCAACTGCGCAGCAGGTCGCAGCGTCGCTGCGCGACTGCATCGACGATCTGCGGCTCGCGATCGATTCGCTGCAGCCGATCGACGACGATCTGCTGTCGGTGCTCGGCAACCTGCGCTATCGGCTGGAGAGTCGGCTGCGGACGCACGGCATCGCGCTCGACTGGCAGGTGCGCGATGTGCCGAAGCTGACCTGCCTGACGCCGCGCAACGTGCTGCACCTGCTGCGCATCCTGCAGGAGGCGTTCACGAACATCGTGCGGCATGCGCAGGCGCAGCAGATCCGCGTCGCCACCGCCGTCGATGCAGGGCGCGTGAAGATCGACGTCGTCGACGATGGCCGCGGCTTCGACGTCGATCAGGCCGAAAGCGCCGGCAAGGCGCAGGGGCTGGCGAAAATGCGCGGCCGCGCGAAGACGATCGGCGGCGACCTGCTGGTGATGCCGACGCCGGCCGGCACGACCTTGTCCCTGCTTCTTCCGAGGGGCTGAAGCGGTGAGCGCGCTGCTGCACCGCCTCGCTGTCGCACTGCTGGCGATTGTTCTGCCCGGCCACGCCTGGCCACAGGACAGGCTGCAGGCGCTCGATCGCGCCGAGATCGTGCTCAGCGACGCCGCGGAGCCGCCAGCGGACCCGGCGGCGTGGCAACCGCAGGCGCTCCCTGACTACTGGCCGACGACGCGGCCCGGCGTCTCCGGTGTTGCGTGGTATCGGCTGCGCTTCGAGCTGCCGGCGCGGCCCGAGGGGCCGCAGGCCGTGATGGCCAAGCGGCTGGGCGGCGACGGCGCCATCTATGTCAACGGCAAGCTGGTCGGGCAGAACACGGATTCCGATCGACCGGGCCCGGCCGGGCCGGTGCTGCATGTCTTCGGCGCCGAGCTGACGAGGGGAGGAACCAACGAGCTGCTCATCCGCCTGCGCGTCGGGGCAGACGAGCGAGGCTGGCTGGCGGGCATCCGCATCGGTGACAAGCCGGCAGTGGCGCAGGCCTTCGAGAAGGAGCGCTTCCTTCATACCACGCTCACGCAGATGGCGGCCGCGTTCTCGCTGACGATCAGCATCGGCACGCTGCTGATCTGGTGGTGGCGCCGCCGCGAAGAGGTGTTCGGCTACTTCGGCGTGGCGGCGATGACTGCGGTGCTGGTCATCGCCGATGTCCTCGGCTATCTGGACTTCGCGCCAGAGCCTTTCACCAGCCAGGTCATCTGGTTCAGCACGCTGGCGATCGGCACGCCGGCGCTGTTCATCTATTGCCTGCGCTTCGCCGGCTGGCGCTGGCCCCGCATCGAGCGCGCGGTCTATCTGCTCGGCGCGGCGATCTATCTCATCGATCAGGCGCCGATGCTGTTCGGCCACCCGCTGCTCGGCATCGGGCGGTCGTTGTTCGGGGTGAAGCTGTGGGAGCTGATGTTCGCGCTGCCCTTCGTGCTGATGCTCTACGTCTGGGTCCACCGGCCGGGCATCGAAAGCGCGTTGCTCACGCTCGGGCACCTGTATTCGACGCTCGCGCACGTTTCCGTCATGCTGTTCGGCGTTGGTCGCGACGGTGGCATCAACATCATGCAGACCCACCTGATCCCGCTGTACCTCGTCATGGGCTGGATCATCACGCGCCGCTTCGCGCAGTCCCTGACGGACGCCGGGCAGCTCAACGACGAACTCGAGCAGCGCGTCGAGGCCAAGCGTGCCGAGCTCGCCCGCCAGGCGGAGCAGGTGCTGGCGCTGACGCGCCAGCAGGCGCTCGCCGACGAGCGCCGCCGCATGATGAGCGACATGCACGACGGCATCGGCGCCCAGCTGATCTCGACGTTGAGTGTCGTCGAGCACGGCAGCGCCTCGCGCGGCCAGATCGCAGCCGCGTTGCGCGATTGCATCGACGACCTGCGCCTGGCGGTCGATTCGCTCGAACCGACCGATGCCGAACTGCTGCCGCTGCTCGGCAATCTGCGCTACCGCATCGAGGCGCGACTGAAGGCGAGCGGCATCGCGCTCGACTGGCAGGTCGGCGATGTGCCGAAGCTGACCTGCCTGACGCCGCAGAACGTGCTGCACATCCTGCGCATCCTGCAGGAAGCGTTCGCAAACGTGCTCAAGCACGCCAATGCGAGGTGCATCCGCGTCGCCACTGCAGTCGACGCGGGCCGGGTCTCGATCAGCGTCAGCGACGACGGCAAGGGCTTCGACGGCAGCGCCTCGGCCAGGGGTTACGGGCTGACGAACATGCGCGGCCGCGCGCGCACAGTCGGTGGCGATCTGCGGATTGAGCCGACGGCATTCGGCACGACGTTGTCGCTGGTGTTGCCAATCGTGTGATGCTCATGCGCGCCATCGTGGCCGCGCGATGCGCCGCGACTGCCGTCATCGCCCGCGCGTGACAGTCGGCTTCAGACTGGCTGCTGCCGCCCGAGCTGCGGCCCTGAATGTCAGCTGCTACGACCAAGCCGACCTTCACACGGGTGGCGACGAGCGCAGGTTAGTGTCTGCCTTGAGCACGCGCGTAGCATTCCCGAACCTGATTGTTGGGTACAGCCCTGCCGAGATGCCTCCCGGACTCAAGCAACGCTTGGTTTCGATCCTTGCTGCAGATGCCGCGGGCTACTCGCGCCTCATGGCAGCGGACGAGACCGCCACGGTGGCCGCGCTCGATTCAGTGCGCTCGGTCTTCCGCGGCGCCGTCGAGACGCACGGAGGCCGTGTCGTCGACATGGCCGGCGATTCCGTTCTGGCGGTGTTCGATACCGCGACGGGAGCGGTCGCTGCCGCCCTCGACGTGCAGCGCAGTCTCGACTCCCTGTTCGCGGCAGTGAGCGAAGAGCGGCGGTTGCGGTTTCGCATCGGCGTTCATCTCGGCGACGTGATCGAGAAGGACGACGGTACCGTCTACGGCGACGGCGTGAACACCGCTGCCCGCCTGCAAGCGCTGGCCGAAGGCGGCGGGATCGTCATCTCCGACGCCGTGCATGGCGCCGTGCGCGGCAAGCTCCCGGTGGAGTTCGTCGATCTCGGCGAGCATTCGATGAAGAACATACCGCACGCGGTGCGGTCGTTCGCGGTGCGCAACGCCGGAAATGGCGCGCACCTCTCCCGTGCGGATGACCGCGTGGCCCCGGCCCCTCCTGAAGAGCCGTCTGTCGCCGTGCTGCCGTTCACCAACATGACGGGAGACCCGGAGCAGGACTACTTTGCCGACGGCATGGTGGAGGAGATCATCACGGCCCTGGCTCGAATGCGCTGGCTGTTCGTGATCGCACGCAATTCGACGTTCGTCTACAAAGGCCGTGCCGTTGACATCAAGCAAGTCGGGCGTGAACTCGGGGTGCGCTATGTCCTCGAGGGCAGCGTGCGCAAGGCCGGCAACCTCCTTCGCATCACGGGCCAGCTCATCGAAGCCTCGACCGGCCATCACGTCTGGGCCGACCGATTCGAGGGCACGCTCGACGACGTCTTCGAACTTCAGGATCGGATGGCGGAGCGCATCGTGTCAGCGATCGAGCCGAGCGTCGGATGGGCGGAGGTCCAGCGCGTGCGGGCGAAACCTGCGTCGAACCTGCAGGCCTACGACCTCTTGCTGCGCGCCATCCCCGGAGGCATGCCGGGCGCTTCCGGAGCGCAGCGCGACGAAGCGCTGTCGTTCATTCGACAAGCGCTGGAGAAGGATCCCCGCTACGCGCGCGCCAAGGCATTTGGCGCGTTTCTGTATCAGACGCGTCTGTGGGACGGGGTGGGGGGCGCAGACGACGTGAAGACGGCGCTGCGCTACGCGGAGCAGGCGCTCTCGGAGGGGGTCGACGACTCGATGGTCCTGGCCTACGCTGGCGCGGCCGTGGGCGTTGTCGGCTATCGCAAACTGGGTGTCCGCGTGCTCGGGTTTCGCTACGACGAGGCCGAGCGCGCCATCGAGCACGCGCTCAGGCTGAGTCCGGACATGCTGTCCGTGCAGTTCTGCGCCGGAAGCGTTCGGATGATCCTCGGCGATGGTGACGGGGCGGTCGCGCACTTGGAGCGCGCCATGCGGATCAGCCCGCTTGATCCAGGAACCAGCGGAATTCTCGCCAGCACCGGTGCTGCCCACCTGGTGGCCGGACGATACGACGCAGCGCTCGCCGCCGCGGAACGCGCGCTCGAGCGCAGCCCGAACCTTGTGTTCGGTCATCTTGCGAGGTTGAGTGCATTGGGCCATTTGGGACGGCTGGCCGAGGCGAAGCAGGCGGCGAAGCGCCTGCGCGAGCTCTCACCCGGCTTCACGGTGGCGCGATATCTGAGCATTCATCCCATCAGAGACGCCGCGTACCGAAAGCGAAGCGCAGAGATCCTTCGCCTCACCGGGCTCCCGTAGCCAGGACCTTGCGGTGCTTCGCTAGGGGCAGCGGTCGAGCGATGCCCGTCCGTGCGGGCGACCGCATAAGACTGGGGATTCAACCGGTCAACGCAACAGCTTGGTTGAACATCTCAGCCGGAGTTCGGAAGTCGAGTGTCTTCCGAGGCCTCTCGTTCAGTCTCCGGGCGACTGCGTTGAGCTTGGCTTGTGAGTATGTCGAAACGTTGCGCCTTCCTTCCAACGCTCCCACATCAGCGCCTTCTGGCTGTCCGAGTAGTAGATACGAGGTCGCTGCTTCATCTGCAACACTCCTCCTGCGCCTAGGCAGGGCCAGTGTGTTGCATCGACCGGTTGAATCCGCAGCCAATACCGGTCGCTCGCCAGTGTCCGCTTCCAGCTGCAACCGAGTGAAATCACTTGCGAACCCCGGAACAGGGCGTTTCAGCGCGCTTCTGGCTGATGCAACGTGGCCGGAGTTTCGTCCCTTCAGGTACCCAAGACGCTTTGGCGCCGCGGGGCGCTCCTCGCAGGCGACGGGATTGACCCTCATTCACGGCCGGTGCCTCCGAACAACGTGATGAGCCTCGCAGCCGCCGGCGACAGGTAGCTGTTGTCACGGTAGGTCACCACCAGCCGCCGATGCATCGTCGCTTCCTTGATCGGAACCTCCTTGAGTCCGGACTTTGCTCCACTACCGACCAGGTGATGCCGGGAGATGAAGCTCAACAAGCCAGTCTGCTCGATCAGCGTCGGCAACATGAGCAGCATCGTTGATTCCACTTGGACCTGGGGGCGCGGAAGGCGCTTGCGGTCGAACGTGTGATCCAGCCAGTCGCGTGTAGGGGCTCCGGGAGGCTGCAAAGCCCAGCGGTACGCCGTCAGGCTTTTTAGCGTTGGCCGGTCCTGTCGAAAGACTTCGTGATTCGCGCTTGCTGCCACGACGATGGCGTCGACGGCGAGCAATTTGGACTTGTAGCCAGCTTCCGCCGCTATCTCGGTGCCGACCATCATGTCGATCTCTCCTGCGTGCAACAACGGCCTCAGGGTGTCGACCAGGCCGACAACCGTTCGCAAGGTGACCGCCGGAGCATCCCGCAGCAGTTGCCCTGCAACAGCTGGAAGCACGAACTGCGCTGCGGTTGGCACGATGCCGATGCGGATGTGCCCGGCGACACCGGCTCCGATCCCAGCGATCTCCCGCTTCGCATCCTCGATGTCGAATCGCATGCGCTGAGCCCACTTGAGCAGGACCGCGCCGGCCGCCGTCAAGCGGATGCCGCGCCCGGCCCTTTCGAACAGCGCGGCGCCGCAGACTTCCTCAAGGCGCCTCACGCAGCTTGTGAGGGCCGGTTGCGTCCGATGAAGCTTCGCCGAGGCACGGCCCATGTGCTGGAGAGCGGCGATGGTTTCGAAGTAGCGGAGGTCACGGAGGTCCATAGCAAAAGCCCCATTTATGGTTCGCAAGAAATTATCGATTGGACTGTACCCTCCGCACGACCAATACTGAGCCCCATCGAGACGCCAGGTGATAAGCGTCCAGCGTTCAACCGGAGACAACCCGTGCAAGCTTCTCGCCGTCTGTTGCTGGCGCTCGCCGCCACCACCCTCACCACCAGCGCGCTTGCGCAAGCGTGGCCGTCCAAGCCGATCCGCGTCCTCGTGCCGTTCCCGCCCGGCGGCGGCACCGACATCGTCGCCCGCGAGGTGACGCAGCGCGTCACGACCAACACGAAGTGGACGTTTGTGATCGACAACAAGCCCGGCGCCGGCGGCAACCTCGGCGTCGACCAGGCGGCGAAGTCGCCGCCCGACGGCTACACGATCGTGCTCGGCCAGACGAGCAACCTGGCGATCAACCCGACGCTCTATTCCAAGCTGCCGTACGACCCGGTCAAGGACCTGACGCCGATCGGCCTCGTCGCGAGCGCGCCGCTCGTCCTCGTCGTGCCGGCGCAGTCGCCGTACAAGACGATCGCCGACCTCGTCGCCGCGGCGAAGGCGAAGCCTGGCGAGGTCAACTTCGCGTCGCCGGGGAACGGCACGGTCGCGCACCTCACCGGCGAGAAGTTCCAGAAGACCGCCGGCGTCCGCTTCACGCACGTGCCGTACAAGGGCGCGAACCAGGCGCTCACGGACGTCATCAGCGGCCAGGTGCAGCTCTACGTCTCTTCCGTGCCTTCGGTGCTGCAGCAGATCCGCACCGGCAAGCTCCGCCCCCTCGCCGTGACGTCCGAGAAGCGCGTCGACGACCTGCCGCAGACGCCGACGGTCGGCGAGGCCGGCTACAAGGGCTTCGATGCGATCACGTGGTTCGGCTTCCTCGCGCCAGCGGGGACGCCGAAGGACGTGGTCGCGAAGCTGAACGCCGAGTTCAACAAGGCGCTGCAGCAGCCCGAGCTGAAGAAGCGCCTCGGCGACGAAGGCGCCGACCCGCTCGGCGGAACGCCCGAGCAGTTCGCCCAGGTCATCCGCGACGACATCTCCCGATGGGGGAAGATCGTCAAGGAATCAGGCGTCAAGGTCGACTGACGCCAGGGCTCGAGCCCAAGCCCGCCGGGGCTCTCACCGGCATCCATTCCGCCCAACCTCTTGGAGATTCAGATGAGTCAAGCCGCTGCATTGCCCGACGTGATCCGTGACTTCGAACGTGTCGATCCGAAGATCATCGACCAGGCTTCGCAATACCCTTCCTCGATCCTCGCCGACGTCGCGGGTCGCCGCGGCGCCCTCAGCGGACGCCTCGCGCCGCTGGCGCCGACGATGAAGTTCGCCGGCCCGGCGCTGACCGTCGAGGTCCGCCCCGGCGACAACCTGATGATTCACGCCGCCATGGCGATCGCCAAGCCGGGCGACGTGATCGTCGTCGACGGCAAGGGGGACCTGACCAGCGCGCTGATGGGCGAGATCATGTGCCAGCAGTGCGTGGCGCTGGGCGTCGCGGCGGTCGTGATCGACGGTGCCGTGCGCGACAGCGTCGCCATCCGCGAGCTCGGCCTGCCGATGTATGCCGCCGGGTTGAACCCGAACGGCCCGACCAAGTTCGTCCCCGGCCGCCTGAACCATCCGATCTCGATCGGCGGCGTGACCGTCAACCCCGGTGATCTGCTCGTCGGCGACGCCGATGGCGTGACCGTTATCGAGCGCGCCAAGGCGGCCGCGATGCTGCCGCTCGCTGCCGAGAAGGTGGCCGCCGAGACCCGGCGCATCGCCGACATCAAGAGCCGCAAGGCGCTGCGCCCGGGCTGGCTCGACGGTGCACTGCGCGCCGCCGGCGTCATCAAGGAAGGGGAAACGCTGTGAGCTCGAGCAAGCCTGCGCTTCTCGTTACCGGTGCCGACCTGGCGCAAGAGGCGCTGACGCTGCTCGGCGACTACGAGGTCGTGTTCGCCGGCAAGACGCCGACCGAGGACGACATCGTCGCCCTGTGCAAGCGGCACGATCCGATGGCGATCATCGTGCGCTACAGCAAGGTAGGCGCGGCAGCGATGGACGCGGCGCCGAGCCTGAGGGTGATTTCCAAGCACGGCAGCGGCACCGACACGATCGACAAGCTCGCGGCCGAGGCGCGCGGAATCAAGGTGGTCGCTGCGGTCGGTGCCAACGCCGCCGCGGTGGCGGAGCAGGCCCTTGCGCTGCTGCTCGCCTGCGCCAAGTCGGTCGTGACGCTCAACGAGCGCATGCACGCTGGCCATTGGGACAAGGCGACGCACAAGAGCGTCGAGCTCGAGGGGCGAACGGTGGGCGTGGTCGGCCTCGGCGCGATCGGCCTGCGGTTCGCTCGCATGGCCGACGCGATGGGCATGCGTGTCCTTGGCTTCGATCCCTACGCGAAGGATCTGCCGGCCTATGTCGAGAGCGCCGACCTGGCCACGATCTGGCGCGAGTCGGACGCTATTTCGCTGCATTGCCCGTTGACGGCGGACAACGCGAAGCTGATCAACGCCCAGACGCTGGCGGCATGCAAGAAGGGCGTGCTGATCGTCAACACCGCGCGGGGTGGCCTGATCGACGAGGCGGCGCTGCTCGAAGCCATCCGCTCGGGCCGAGTCGCCGGTGCCGGCCTCGACAGCTTCGCGGTCGAGCCGATGACCGCGCCACACCCGTTCCATGGTGAAGCGCGCATCACGCTCAGCCCGCACATCGGCGGCGTCACAGCCGATGCCTACGTAAAGATGGG
>Ga0157379_10004480_pt1 | contig 11977 bp, 10 predicted proteins | sample S25metaG_FD_121802 | JGI IMG/M metagenome (GOLD analysis project Ga0157379, IMG submission 121802) | Switchgrass rhizosphere microbial communities from Kellogg Biological Station, Michigan, USA - S2-5 metaG | ecosystem: Host-associated > Plants > Roots > Rhizosphere > Soil | place: USA... | reverse complement strand
GTCGTGCCGGACAATATCAGCATCATCGCTCTGCCGGCCAAATGCCCCGAGTTGAACCCGGTCGAAAACATCTGGCAGTTCATGCGCGACAACTGGCTCTCCAACCGGGTCTTCACCTCGGGCGAGGAGTTGAAATAGCGGAACGGGCTGGCAGGTTTGCGAGGGCGAGGCATGCCGCCCGCGCTAAACCGCCGATCCTAACGAGTGGTGCAGTTGCTCTGACAGAGCCCCCCGGCGCCCAACCGGCAAGCTGCTGCAGGCCGGGCGCGGGCACATGCGCAAAGCCATGGTCGGTCAGTGCGTCGGCAATCGACCGATCCGATGGCATCATGTCCAACATCTAAAAGCTCCCGCCCGGAAATCCCGGAAAGCCTCAGATGGGGTCTTGCCTATCGTTCGGAAAGGACCGCATCCGTCCGCCGGGCGGTGCCGCCACCGGTTTCCGTTCGCCACCGGGCGAGATCGGCCGGTTCGTCGATGTCGAAGCCGAGGCCGGGCGTCCTGACCGAAACGGCCGGGAGACCCAGCCGCGCCGCCTCGGCCCTATGCTTCGAAAAGCTCGCCGGGCCGTAATGCAGACCGAAATCCATGGCTTGCGGGAGTGGAAGGGAGAGGGTGTTGGTCCCCTGCCCCGCGGAATCCGGCGCTATGGCGACGACGCCGGGCGCCGTGTCGAGCAGCATCCGCACATCGTCCGCCGTCACGAACGGCAGGTCCGCCATCAGGAACAGCACCCGATCCGCTCCCGCACGGAGCGCGGCGCGCCGGGCGGAGGCGAGGGCCGCGTTCAGTCCGCCGCCGGGGTCCTCCAGCACCGCGAGATCGCGCGGCAGGGCATCGCGGCCAAGCCCGAGCAGGCGCACATGGGCAAGTCCCGCCGCCTCCGCCGCGACCGCCACGACATGCGCCGCCAGCGCCGCCGCGAGCGCCGCCCGCGCGGGCGCGTCCAGCACATCCGCAAGCCGGGTCTTGCACGCCGCGCCCGCCTTCAGCGGGATCACGACCCAGCAGCGCTCCATCAGGACCCGATCCGCTCCGCCAGCGCCAGCGCCTCGCGCGCCACCCGTGCCCGGTCGGCGAGGCTGTGCATCAGCGTGTCGGTGACATGGTGCTCGACGGCGAGGCCCTCCGCCCCGTCGCGTTCGTCCACCAGCAGGCCGTCGATGATCCCGGCATAATGGTCGGCGATGGCCGCGTTGGTGACGTCGAGGCCGAGTTCGCGCATCAGCTTCGCCGTCGGCCCCTTGACCGCCTCCCCGCCGACGATGGGCGACACGGCGACGACGGGCGCGCGGGCGGCGGCGAGGGCGGCGCGGATTCCCGGCACGGCGAGGATGGGATCGACGCTCAGCCACGGGTTGGACGGCGCGATCAGGATCGCGCGCGTCGCCGGGTCCGCCAACGCCTCCAGCACGCCGGGCGCGGGGCTGGCCGCCTCCGCCCCTTCGAAACGGATGGCGCGAACCGAAGGTGCGCAGCGCTGCTCCACGAAATAGCGCTGGAACGGCAGGTCCCCGTCGTCCGTCGCGACATGGGTGGCGACCGGCTGGTCGCTCATCGGCAGGATCGTGGACGGCAGGCCCCAGCGCGCGGCGAAGGCAGCCGTCACGGCACTCAGGCTCTCACCGCCGGCCAGCAGGAGCGAGCGCAGCACATGGAGGGCGAGGTCCCCGTCCCCCAGCTGAAACCAGTCCTCGCCGCCCAGCGACCGCAACACCTCCATGAACGCCCAGCTTTCGCCGCCCCGGCCCCAGCCCTTCACCGCGTCGCCCTTGCCGGAGAGGGTGTAGAGCAGCGTGTCGATATCGGGCGAGACGGCGAGGCCCAGATGCCGGAAATCGTCGCCCGTGTTGACGATGGCGGTGATGCTTTCCGGCGGCACGATCTGGGTGAGGCCGAGCACCAACTTGGCACCACCGACCCCTCCGGTCAGGACGACGACCCGGCCGCTCATGGCGCGAGCAGCGCCTGCAACCGGCCGAGCGCGGCTATATGCCGCACCGTGGCCTCGCGCGGCAGGCCGGCGGTGGAGGCGACGAAGAAGACGGTGTCGACCGGAACACCATCCAGATAGGTTCGCAGCTGCCGCGCCCATTCCTCAGGCCCTGCGACCAGAAAGCCCTTGCCCGTCGGATGGGTCAGGCCATTGGCGCGCAGCTTTTCCGGGTCGGTGGGCGGCGGCGGGGGGCGGTCGGTTCCCTCCACGCCGTAGCGATAATAGCTGTCCCACTGATAGGCGAGGCGTGGCGCGATCAGCGGCCAGTCCCGCTCCGGATCGTCCGTGACATGGCCGCTGATCGCCCCCGACATGATGCCGCGCGAGAGCGGATGGCCGCCCGCCTCCAGCCCCTCCCGATAGGCGGACCAGATCGCCGGGTCGACGGTCAGCAGCCGCTCGCCGTTGCGGCCGGTCCGGTGCGCGCCCTTGGCGGCGTGATAGCCCATCCAGATCGGCAGGTCCGCCTGCACCGGCGCGGGCGTGACCTTGCCGCTCGCCCAGAGCGCCCGGATCTCCCCCACCCGCGCGTCGAGCGTGCGAAAGCGCGACGGCATGTCCGCGTCGAACAGCGCATATTCGGGAATGCGATAGCCAGCGCCGAGGCCGAGGTCGAGGCGACCCCCGCTCAGGATATCAACCAGCGCGGCCTCCTCCGCCAGTTGGGCGGGCGCGCGCAGCGGGGCGATCACGATGGAGGTGCCGATGCGGATCGTCCGCGTGCGCGCGGCGGCGGCGAAGGTCAGCGGCTGCGGCAGATAGCCGTCCTCGAACCCATGATGCTCGGAAAACCAGACGGAGGAGAGGCCGACCCGCTCCGCCTCCTCGCACATCTCCAGGGTGAAGGCATAGTGGTCCGCCCAGGGCAGTTGCCAGCCCGGTGGATTACGCAGGTCGAACCAGGCGCCAACTTTCATGCCTTCACCTCTCTTGCCGGACCGCGACCGTTCGCCCGGCCGTCACCCCTCCTCTGGGATAGGATTCGCCCAAAGCTTGTCAAGCATCGGAGGCCGCCCGCGCGATCGAGCGGTAATGCGTGGCCATCCTGCCCATCGTGGGGATGACGCCGCTTTCCGGGGCAGCGTCACCGACCTGCATCAGCACGCGGTTCACGCCCGCCCGTTCCAACCGGGCCAGTTGCTCCGCGACCTCCTCCACCTCCCCCGCGAGGCTGAAGCGGGTCCGCATATAATCGAACAGGTCCAGTTCCCGCAGCAGGTCGGCATTGCGGCTGTCCGCCGTGGAGGCGTGGAAGCGATAATCATATCCGGCCTGATAGCGTTCCAGCGCGGGCAGGAGGTCGGGCGGGCACTGCTCCGGCTTCAGCGTCACCGAGCGGGCCGAGACGATGCCGCTCAGCGCGCCCCAATTCTCCTCCCGGCTGCCGACGCTGGCGGGCGCATAGGCCCAGACCGGCAGCGGATCGGCGGACTGCCGCCGCCGCGCCCGCACCCCCTCGATCAACGCCGGCAGGGCCTCCAGCGCCACGTCGCCGAGACGGATGAGCAGCCCGTCGCCCTGCTCAGCCGCGACCCCGAAACCGAGCGGGCCGGAGGCGTGGACGATGAGGGGCGGACGACGCCGGGCCCAGCCGATGGTGATGATGTCGGTCGGCGCCTCCTCTCCCTCATAAGCGGAGGCGTCGCCGAGGCAGGAACGGATCGTGCGCAGCGCGGCGGCCAGTTCGCTGGGCTTCGCACGGCGTAGGGCGGCGTTCGCGACGGAACTGGCCCCCGCGCCGATGGCGAGATAGGCGCGCCCCTCCGACGCCTCGTCCAGCGTCGCCAGCACATTGGCAAGGACGACCGGATGGCGCGTGACGGGGTTGGTGACCATCGGCCCCAGCTCGATCCGGCGGGTCCGCAGCGCGCAGGCGGTAAGGACCGAATAGGCGTCGCGCAGCACGCCCTGGCTGTCGCCATAGGAGATGAAGTCGAGCCCCGCCTCCTCCACCGCGACGGCCCGGTCGACACAGGCGAACAGCGTATCCCCGCTCGTCCCGGCGGCAATTCCCAGTTGCAGCATCCTTTTCTCTCCGTCGCTGTGGCCATCCGGGGCTAGTCGGGGCCCGGCGGCGGCGCGGCATATTTTTATGATATCCCCGGAGAACCACTCGGTATGCCGTCCCGCGGGGAGCGCGCCATAAGATACCCCGCGTGAGCGACAGTGAAGAGCGACAGATGCACAACGAGCCCGTCCGGAGCACACTGATCCGCGACCGATGGTATATCGCGGCCTTTTCCGAGGAGGTCAGCCGCACGCCGCTGGAACGGACCATCTTCGGCGACCCGGTGGTGCTGTATCGGACGGAGGCGGGCGAGGCGGTGGCGATGTTCGGCCTCTGCCCCCACCGCTTCTATCCGCTGGCACGCGGCGAGCTGAAGGGCGATTCCATCGTCTGCGGCTATCACGGGTTCGAATTCGACCGGTCGGGCAAATGCGTGTTCGTGCCCAGCCAGGGCACCGGCACCGGCTATCGCCAGCCCGTCTATACCGTGGTCGAACAGGCGCCGCTGATCTGGATATGGATCGGCGAGCAGGCGCGGTGCGACCCGGCGCTGATCCCGCCTTATGCGGAGTTTCAACTCGGCGAGCCCGGCTGGAAGCATTGCGCCCATACCCGCCTCTATATGCGCGGCCGGTATGAGCTGCTGATCGACAATGTCATGGACCTCAGCCATGTGCATTACCTCCACGGCGTGGCGGGCGACAGCTATGCACAGGGGCGGCAGGAGCAGGAGCAGCGGGCGCGCAGCTTTCGCCTGACGCAGCGGTCCCGCGTCCCGTGGAACGACTATTTCGCCTTCCTCTTCTCGGCGGCGGCCCGGTTCGAGGGACTGGCGCAGGTGGAGTCGGTGACCGACTTCTACGGTCCGGAACTGATCCGCACGAGCATCCCCGTCGTCACGGCGGTCGAGGGATCGGACAGCGTGCCCGATACGCTCGGCAGGCAATATGTGCTGCTCGGGATCACCCCGGAAACCGAGCATTCGACCCATTATTTCGGCCTGTTGAACCGCAACTTCCGGCTGGAGGACGAGGGCTATGACGACATGGCCCTGCAATCCTCGATGGACATCCGCCAGCAGGATATCGAGGCGATCGAGGCGATCGAAGGCCGCTTCGACGAAGCCCTTTCGCGCCAGCCGATGATGCTGGTGCAGGCGGATCGCCACGCCATCAAGGTGCGCGGCCTGCTCGACCGCATGCGGGAGGCGGCGCTCCCGTAACGATCACTGCCGGGCCGCAGCCGCGTTCGCGACGGGCCGGTTGATCCAGGCGGTGCGGGCCCGGTCCCATCTTTGCGCCATCGGATGCTCGATCCCATAGGCATAATCGAGACCGGAACAATCGAGCGCGCGCTGGTGATCCCTGATGCGTCCCTGAAAGGTCCGGGCCAGCAGCGCCGCGCCGGGGCTCTGCGGATGCCAGGCCAGCACCAGCCGCACGGGCAACAGCATGTCCGACACCGGGCGCAGGACGACGTTCTGGAAGTCGGGGCGCAGCGCGGTGGAGGAGGCGACGACCGTGCAGGCCACGCCCGAACGGACCATCTCGAACGTCTCGTCGCTGTCGGCGTAGCCCGCGAGATGCGGCGTCGAGCGGACGTTGGCAAAGGCCGCCATCAGGCTGTCGTAGAGGCGCGGATAGCTGGCGCGCGGCGACAGGACGAGCGGGGCGGCCGCGAGGTCCGTTATGTCGATCTCCTGTTTGCGCGCCATCGGCTCGTCGGATGGGATCGCCACGACCAGCTGCTCCACATGGATCGGCGTGACGGCGGCGGCGTCGAGATTGGCGACCTCCTCATAGGTTATCATGAGGTCGAGGTCGCCCCGCTCGAAGGCCGCCGTCAACTGGCCCGCGTTCATCGCCAGCCGGTTGACCTGACACTCCGTCCCCAGATTGGCGAAGTCGCGAAAGGCGCGGTGAATGAATTCGAGGTGGGAGGCGCTGCGCACCACGCCGACGCGCAGCGGCTCGCGCGACGAATCGGCGATGCGCGCCGCCTCCGCCTGCGCCGCCTCCAGCCGGCCGAGGATATGGCGGACCTCGACCGCGAAGGCCTCGCCCGCGCTGGTGACGGCCGACCCGGCGGGCCCGCGCGTCAACAGGCGAAAGCCCAGTTCCTGCTCCAGTTCGGTGATGCGGGTAGACAGTGCGGGCTGCGCAATCCGCAGGAGGCGGCTAGCGGCGCTGACCGACCCGGTGTCGACCACCGCGATGAAATAACGCAGATGCCTTAGTTGCATGTATCCCTCCATCGCATTTTGTTATCCCCCCCCTTCCAATAAGCTATTCGCCGGGGAGGGTCACCTTGGATAGACCTCGGCAACAATGTAGGTAGATTATTCGAGGGGCGTCCCTGTGTCCACGACCATTGACAACGGCATGCATCGGCCGGGCGACGCGCCCGACCACGTGCCGTCCGACCTCTGCTTCGACTATGACTTTGCCGAGGGACCGGAAATATATGCCTTCCCTCCCGTGTCGGTGGAGGGATTCCGCGACCGGACCCCGGTGTTCTACAGCACCGCTTATGGCGGCTTCTGGGTGCTCGCCGCCTATGGGGACATACGCGACGCGTTGCAGGACCACGACCTGTTCCTGCCGGAGATCAACATCCCGCGCTATTCGGACCACAAGTTCATCCCCCTCCACGTCAACCCGCCCAAGCATTCCGACTACCGCCGCATCCAGGCGCCGATCTTCGCGCCGCAGCGCATCGGTATGCTAGAGGACCGCGTGCGCACGATCATGCGCGAAACGCTGGAGGAGATCGCCACCCGCGACAGCTTTGAGATGATGCGCGACTTCGCGCTGGAGGCGCCGTCCGCGATGTTTTGCGCAATGCTGGACCTGCCGCACGACCATTATCCGCTGTTCCGCCAGCTCGCCGACGACCTCTTCTACGGCGCGCAGAAGGCGCCGGTGGCGGAGGGGCCGACGGCAGCGCGGGAGGTGCGCGAGACGGCGCTGAAGGGCATCACCGACATATTGGTGGAGATCATCGACGCGCGGCGCGATCATCCGGGCGACGATGTGGTCGGCGCCCTCATCAACGCGCGCATCGACGGGGAGCCGCTCACCGCCGAGGAGCTGCTCAACATGACGACCTTCCTGTTCTTTGCGGGGACGGATTCGACCGCCAATCTGGTGACCTTCGCCATCGCCTTCCTCGCCGCGCATCCCGACGCGAAGGCGGCGTTCCTCGCCCGTATGGACGACCCCGCCTTCGTGCGGAACGCATCGGAGGAACTGATCCGGCTCCACGGCTTCCACCATCTCGCACGACGGGTGGCGCGGGACGTGACCTTCGCGGGCGTGGCGATGCGGGAGGGAGACATCGTGATCCTGCCGACCGGCGGCGCAAACCGCGACGGCGCGAAGTTTCCCGATCCCCACGCCCATGATTTCGACCGGGAGAACGCGCGCACGCATCTCACCTTCGGCGCGGGTATCCATCGCTGCTCCGGATCGCATCTCGCGACGCTGCAACTGCGCGTGGCGCTGGAGGAGATCCACCGGATCATCCCGGACTACCGGCTGATCGAGCCGGTCACCTACGCCAGCGGCGGCGCGAAGGCCGCGCCGGCGGCACTGCATCTGGCCACACGATAACAGCACCGGGAACGCCCGGCGAAGACAAGAAAGGGACGAGGAGATGGACATGACGAAGCGGGGGGCAAGGACAGGATTGCTGGTCTGCACGGCGCTGATCGCGACCGGACTGACGGATCGCGCGAGCGCGCAGGGCGCGGCGGCCGCGACAGGAACGACGGCTCCGGCGGAGGGAGCGGCGACGGGCGATCATGGCGACTGGGATATCGTCGTGACCGCCCGCCGCATGTCGGAACGGATTCAGGACGTGCCCGCGTCGGTCAGCGCCCTGTCCTCCTCCACGCTGGAGCAGCAGCATGTCAGCAGCCTGTCCGACATCCAGCACCTCTCCCCGGCGATCAGCTTTTCCGCCATGAGCGGCGTGGGCACCAACGTCTCAGTCTCCATGCGCGGCATGGTGCAGACGGACGCGGGCATCACCGTGGACCCATCGGTCGGCGTTTACTTCAACGAAGTCTATATCGCCCGCACCGACGGCCTCGATTCCGCGAGCTTCGACCTGGGTTCGGTACAGGTGTTGAAGGGGCCGCAGGGCACATTGTTCGGACGCAACTCGGTGGGCGGCGCCGTACTGATCGCCTCGCGCCAGCCTACGGACGATTTTGGCGGCTATGTCTCCGCCGCGGTGGAGGCGCCCTATGGCTATCGCGCGGAGGCGGCGGTGAACATCCCCTTCTCCGACACGGTAAAGCTGCGGGTCGCGGGCCTGCGCGACTATGTTCAGGGCTATGCGAAGGTGCTGGGCCGGGACTTCCGCCTCGACGACCGCAATCGCTGGTCGGGCCGTGCCACGCTGTCCGTCGACCTCACCCCGGACCTCAAGAGCGTGTTCGTCGTGGACGGCTTCCAGTCGCGCGCTAACGGCGCCGCGATCAACCCGCTGTTCTACAATTCGGCGCTGATCCTGCCGTCCAAACCGATCGACGCCGCCTATATCGCCCAGTACAACGCCTATCAGGCGCGCGGTAACCGGGATGTCACGCAATCGTTCAAGCCCTATAACCGGGCAGACACGGCGGGCCTGTCGAACACGACCACTTTCCAGATCACGCCGCAGATCCTCCTCAAGAACATCATCGGCTGGCGGCGGCAGAAATCCGACGATGCGGTGGACCAGGACGGCACGTCCGCCGATGTCCTCTCGACCACCGTCCTGTCGCGCACCCACCAGTTCAGCGAGGAGTTCCAACTTCAGGGCAAGTTCCTGGACGACAAGCTCAGCGTCGTGACTGGCCTCTATTATTTCCGGGAAAGCGGCATCAACTACGCCCATAGCTGGGTGCGGTCGGTCACCTTCACGCCCCCGGGGAACGAGAACCGCTTCTTCGGCGCGAATACCGCCAAGTCGATCTTCTTCAACGCCAACTACCAGCTACCGACCGCCGTCACGGCGCACATCTTCGGCGGCATCCGCTATACGGGCGACGACCGCGAGGTGCAGTTCCGGACGCGGCTGATCTCCGCGACCGGCGCCATCACCTGCCGCGTCGAGGGCGCCCCGGCGGGCAATTGCAGCCTGCAACGCAACGCAACGTTCCGCGCGCCCACCTGGACGGGCGGCGTGGACATCAAGCCCATCGACCAGGTCCTGCTCTACGGCTCGGTCAGCCGGGGCTATCGCTCCGGCGGTTTCAGCGGGCGCGCGACCGCCGCGTCCCAGCAGAACCCCTATCAGCCCGAATATGCCACCTCGTTCGAGGTCGGCACCAAGACCGACTGGGCGCTGGGCGGCGATGTCCGCGCGACGTTCAACGCATCGGGCTATTACGTGAAATACAACAACATCCAGCGCGAGCTGCGCTTCGTCGACCTGTCGAGCGGCGGCATCGTCGCCTTCGTGGTGAACGCCGCCCGCGCCCGGATGAAGGGTCTGGAGCTGGAGGGCCGCATCGCGAAGGGCCGCGACCTCTCGCTGTCAGGCTATTTCAGCGTGGTCGATGCCAAATATCTCGATTTCCAGCAGCTCGGCGTTGATCAGTCCGGCAACGCCTTCTCCTATGTCCCCAAATATACCGCGGGCGCGACCTTCGACTGGACGGTGCTGCGCTCGGACCTGGGCAGTTTCGGGTTCAACGCCAACTGGTCGCACCGGTCGGGCTATTATCTCGACCTCATCAACGTGCCGGGGGTGAAGATCGACGCCTACGACCTCTTCAACGCCGCGATCAACTGGAACGGGGTACTGGGGAGCCAGGCCGACCTTCAGTTCTACGTCAAGAATATCGGCGACACGCGGGCACAGATGGGCGGGCAGTCGCAGGCGGGGTCGCTGGGCGTCTCGTCCGTCTACTACGCCCCGCCGCGCGTGTTCGGCGTCTCGCTGCGCGTGCCGTTCGGCGACTGAATCAGGAACAAGGGAGCATGATGGTGCCGACGAGCATGCCGATGAATGGTGAATCGCGTCCCCCGATCTCCAGTGCGCCGGGGACGCTGAAGGTGCTCGACCTCGGCCGCTATCTGGCGGGGCCGGTCACGGCGACTCTGCTGGGCGACCTCGGCGCGGAGGTCATCAAGGTGGAACGGCCGGGCATCGGCGACCTCGCCCGGCACGTCCCTCCCGTCCCGGCGGGGGAGGACGGCATGTCCTACGAATTTCAGGTGGAGGCGCGAAACAAGCGGTCGGTCACGCTGGATTATTCGCGCCCAGCCGGGGCCGCGATCCTGAAGCGGCTGGTCGAATGGGCTGACATATTGATCGAGAACTTCACGCCCGGCACGATGGAGAAATGGGGCCTTGGCTATGAAGAGCTGCGGGCGGTGAATCCCCGCCTCGTCTATGTCGCGGTATCCGGCTTCGGCCGCACGGGGCCCTATCGCAACCGGCCGGGCTACGACTATGTCGCATCGGCCTTTTCCGGGCTCATGTACGCGACCGGCGTGTCGGACGGGCCGCCCACCACGACCGGCTATTCCATCTCCGACCTCGTGACGCCCGCTTATGCCGCGCTCGGCGCCGTCGAGGCGGTACGGCGGCGCGACGCGCCCGGCGGGACGGGCAGGGGCGAGCTGGTCGACATCGGACTTTACGAGGCGATGCTGCGGGCGGCCACGCCCTTCATCCCGCTCTACGTCCGCGAAGGACGGAACCGGGAGCGCGAGAGCAGCCGCCCGCGGCATGACGGGCGAGAGGCGCTGGCGACCTGGGGCTACACCTTCTGTACCGCCGACGACAAATGGCTGGTCATGATGCCGCCCTTCAACCCGGCGCAGCGCCGCCTCTTCTCCGACATGGCGGGGCAGGAGATACCGGAGGAGCCGATCCACGGCGCGCCCCGCTTCCATGCGATCTGGGAAGCCTATTGCCGCACGCAGTCGCAGGCGGACCTGCTCGACCGCCTCCATGCCGCCTCCGTGCCCGTGGGGCCGGTGAACAGCATTGCGGATCTGTGCGCGGACGAGCATGTTCGGGAGCGCAATCTGGTGACCGTGCCCAATTATCGCGGCGAGCCCCTCACCATGCAGGGTGTCGTTCCGCGCCTGGCAGGCGATCCGGGTCGGATCCGGTGGACGGGCGAGCCGCTCGGCGCATCCAATGCGGATGTCTACGGCACGCTGCTGGGCCTGTCGGCGGACGAGATGGAGGGTCTCGCCGCCGACGGCGTCCTTTAAGGGCAAAAGGGAGAGACCATGACCGACATCGAGCACTTTTCCTGGCAGGATCATCAGGTGATCGCGAACGCCCTCGCCCGCTATTGCCACCTGATCGACAGCGGCCGGGTGGCGCGCCTGTTCGAGGAGATCTTCGCGCCCGATGCCGTGCTCGATTATGGCGGCGAGCCTCTCAGAGATCCGGCGGCGCAACGGGCGCTGTTCAGCATCGCCGACGGGCGCGACGACGTGACCGCCCATTTCATCGGCAGCATCGCCATCGAGGGCCATGGCGCGGGCGCGCGCAGCGTCTGCTATTTCCAGAGCTGGCGATGGGAGCCGGAGTGCGCGATCTTCGGGCGCATCCGGGCAGCCGACATGGTTGGCATCGGGCAATATATCGACGAGTGGAAGCGAACCGACCGAGGCTGGCGGATCGCGCATCGGCGGCTGGAACCGGTCGGCGGCGGGCCGCTGGCGCTCGGCAGGCCGCTGGAGGTCGTCGGGCGCCTCTATGCCGACCGGGTGCGCGGGGACGGACCGGCACGATGATCGCCCGCAAGCTGTCCTACGGCCTCGGCGGGTTCGGCGTGGCCATCATCTACGGACTGCTGGCACAGCTCATCTTCTACTTCTACACCGACGTCTACGGCCTCACCCCCGCTCAGGCGGGGATCGTCGCGTTCGTGGGCGCGATGACCGACGCCGTGATCGACCCCCTGATCGCCTGGGTGGCGAGCCAGACGAACACGCGCTTCGGGCGGTACAGGCCCT
>Ga0157379_10004478_pt1 | contig 11978 bp, 13 predicted proteins | sample S25metaG_FD_121802 | JGI IMG/M metagenome (GOLD analysis project Ga0157379, IMG submission 121802) | Switchgrass rhizosphere microbial communities from Kellogg Biological Station, Michigan, USA - S2-5 metaG | ecosystem: Host-associated > Plants > Roots > Rhizosphere > Soil | place: USA... | reverse complement strand
TCGGTCCGGGTTGCCGACGGGGTCGCGACGATCACGATGGCCGCGCCCGCGCTCACCGCGGACGCCAAGCGGAGCCTGGTCGAGGCGCTCCCCGCGGTCGGCGCGGACGACTCGGTGCGGGCCATCGTGCTCACCGGCACCGGCCGGGTGTTCTGCGCGGGCCAGGATCTCGGCGAGCACGCCGAGGCGCTGCGCGCGGACCCGGGGACCGCGTTCCAGACCATCGCCGACCACTACAACCCGATCGTTTCCGCGCTGGCCGCCGCGCCCAAGCCGGTGCTGGCCGCGATCAACGGGACCTGCGCGGGCGCGGGGCTGTCCCTGGCCCTGGCGTGTGACGTGCGGATCTGCGCGGCCGAGGCGAAGTTCTCCACGGCGTTCACGGGGATCGGCCTGGCGCCGGACTCCGGCCTGTCGGCGACCCTGGCCCGGGCCGTGGGGGCGGCGCGGGCGAGCGAGCTGATCCTGCTCAGCGAGCGGTTCTCGGCGGCCGACGCGCTGGCCTGGGGGCTGGTCGGGCGGCTGGTGCCCGCTGCGGACCTGCCCGCGGAGGCGGCCAAGCTGGCCGGGCGGCTGGCGGCCGGGCCGACGCTGGCCTACGCCGCGGCCAAGCACGCGCTGGCCCGGTCCTGGGGGCTGTCGCTGGGGGAGGTTCTGCAGGGCGAGCAGGGGGACCAGGCGCGGCTGGGGCTGACGCAGGACCACCGCGACGCGGTCACGGCGTTCCTGAGCAAGCAGCAGCCGGTTTTCCGTGGGCGCTGACCCGCGGCGGCGCTCGGTGGGGCGGGGCTGATGAGCACGGCGGCCGCTACGGACCAGGCGGCCCAGGCCGCGCCGGCCGCGCCGCGGCGCGGGCGGCCTGGCCATGACCTGGCGTCGGTGCTCGCCGTGGCGGTCGAGGTGTTCAACGAGCGCGGGTACGACCGGACCAGCATGCGCGACCTGTCCCGGCGGCTCGGCATCGCCCAGTCGGCGATCTACCACCACGTGGCCGGGAAGGAAGAGCTGCTGCGGCTGGCCCTGGACCGGGCGCTGACCGGGCTGTCTGAGGCCACGGACCGGGCCCGGGCGCTGGACGGGCCGGCCATCGAGCGGCTGGAGTACCTGGTCCGGGGGAGCGTCGGCGTGCTCGAGGCCGAGTCGTCGTACGTGACGCTGCTGCTGCGGGTGCGGGGCAACACCGAGGTCGAGCGGGCCGCGCTGGAGCGGCGGCGGGTTTTCGACCGGTTCGTGGCCGACCTGATCAGCGAGGCCGAGCACGACGGCGATATCCGCCCCGACGCCGACCCGACGGTCACCGCCCGCCTGCTGTTTGGCCTGGTCAACTCGATTGTCGAGTGGTACCGGCCGTCCCGGCGCACGGCCGGGCGCCCGCTGGCGGACACGGTCTGCGCGATGGCGTTCGACGGCCTGCGGGTCCGCCGGGCCTGACTGGGCTGGTCAGCGGGCTGGTCCGCGCTGGTAGGTTGCGCCCAGACGGGACAGCTGGGGGAGGTCGTTCTGGATCAGCCCGATCGTGCGGACTTCGAGCATGTGCTGGCGTTCCGCACGAGCCTGCGACGGTTCCAGCGGTGGAGCGAGGACGAGGCGCGTGCCGCCGGGCTGACGCATGTCCAGCACCAGCTGCTGGTGGCGATCAAGGGCCATCCGGGGACCAGCGCCCCGACGGTCGGTGACCTGGCCGGCTACCTGCTGCTGCGGCCGCACAGCGCGGTGGAGCTGGTGGACCGCGCCGAGGCCGCGGGCCTCGTGCGCCGGGTGCCCGACGCGGCGGACGCGCGGGTAGTCCGGGTCGAGCTGACCAACCGCGGCGACCAGCTGGTGACCAGGCTGACCCAGAAGCACCTGGCAGAGCTGCACAAGCTAGCCGCCGTCCTGGGCCAGCTGACCGAGCGCCCCAACGGCGCCGGGCCGATGCCCGGCGCTGGGTGACCACGCGGCGCAGTGCGCTACGGGCTGGACTTCTCCAGCGCCTGGGCGAAGTCGCCGACCAGATCCTGGGTCCCCTCGATGCCCGTACTGACCCGGATCAGGTCCCCGGTGATGCCCAGGCTGTCCCGGTCCTGCGGGCTCATGCCCGCGTGCGAGGTCGCGGCGGGCCGGGTGACGAGCGTTTCCACGCCGCCCAGGCTCACCGCCGAGTACGCCAGGGTCACCGCGCCGGCCAGCGCCTGCGCGGCCTGCTCGCCGCCGTGCAGCCGCAGGCTCAGCATGCCGCCGAAGCCGGACAGCAGTTCCGCCGCGTGCGCATGGTCGGGATGGGAGGCCAGCCCCGGGTAGTTCACCGCCGCGACCGCCGGGTGGTCCTCAAGGAACCGGGCCAGCGCCAGCGCGTTGGCGTTCTGCGCCTGCACCCGGAGCGAGAGGGTCTTGATGCCCCGGGCCAGCAGGAAGCCGGCGTGCGGATCCAGGGAGCCGCCGAAGAGGTTGATCGTCTTGCGCACCCGCTCGACCAGGTCGGTATCGCCCATCACCGCGCCGGCGACCAGGTCCGAGTGACCGCCCAGGTACTTGGTCGCGCTGTGGAAGACCAGGTCGAAGCCGGCCTGCAGCGGGCGGAAGTTCACCGGGGACGCGAACGTGTTATCGATGACGGTGACGATCCCCTCGCGGCGCCCGAACGCGGCGACCCGGTCAAGTAGCCCGACCCGCATCAGCGGGTTCGTGATCGTCTCGACGAGAAACACCCGGGTCCGGCCGGTGCGCGCGGCCGCCCAGGTCTCCGGCCGCCCGGCGTCCACGAAACTGCACGTCCAGCCCAGGTCGGCGGCGTGGCCGGTCAGGAAGTCATGGGTTCCGCCGTAGAGGCACTCGCTGGCGATCAGGTGATCCCCGGCGCGCATGAGGCTGAGCAGGATGCTGGTCACCGCCGCCATCCCGGACGACGTGGCGACGGCCGCCTCGGCACCCTCGAGCGCCGCGAGCTTTCCGTGCAGGTACTGCTGGGACGGCGTCGAGTTGAGCCGGATGTACTTCAGGTCGTGGTAACCGGCGCCGGGCTCGGTTTCGTACACCGTTCCCTGGTAGATCGGGAAGACCACCGAGCCGTCGGGTCCGGGCCGGGGCTCGCCGCCATGGACCGCCACGGTGTCCATAGATTCGCCGTTTCCGCGCACGCCACGCCACCTCCTGCTGCCTGCTGCGTCGTAACCTCCGCATCCATCACAACAGGCGCGCCGTGAACAGGCGAGCGATCAGCGCCATGGTGACCAGGGCCCAGGCGGCGAGCGCTGGCCAGGCGGCCAGCCAGCCGATCGAGTGCACGAACCCGATCCCGGCCTGCTGGCCCAGGCGGAGGCTGGCGGCGGCGTACATCCCGGCCGGGAACACCACCATCCACAGGTCCGGCCGGTAGCGCAGCGGCACCCGCTGGCGAAGGTGCCGCCACCCGCTGCGGGCCGCCAGCGGCACGATCAGCAGGGTGGCCATCGTCCAGCAGGCCACCGCCAGGCCGGTGATCAGCCCGCGCCCGCCCCCCGTGGCGGCGGGCACCGTGAGCAGTTCCGCGCCCGCCAGCACCGAGATCGACGCGGCCCCCATCGCCACCCAGTACGGCGCGGTCGGGTCCGCTGCGGGCAGCCCGGCCCGCCGCAGCCGGGCCGCGATCAGCGTCGAGGTCACCAGGTACGCCGCCAGGCCCGCGCCCCACAGCACGGCCGCGGCCAGCCAGAAGGCGGCCCGCACGGCCGGGTCCGGATCCGGGGCCGGGTCCAGGACCGAGGCGGCGTACACCGCCGCGGCGATGGCCAGCGACTGCAGGCCCACCGTCGCCAGGTACGCCGAGCCGTTGAACTGGCTCCAGGTGATCGGCACGGCGCGGAAGGCCAGGCGGCCGGGTACCATCCAGGCCAGCGCCAGCCAGCCGGCCAGCGCCAGCGCGCCCAGGCCCAGGGTGGCCACCGGGTGGCCGTCCAGCCCGAAGTCCGCGCCGGTCACGTCGGCTGCGGCGACGAACGCGAAGCCGGCGAAGGCCACGGCCGGGTCGCGCAGGTCGTCCCCGACCACCCGGGGGAACACCGCCATCCGCACCGCCGAGGCCGCGGCCAGCCCGGCGAACCCCAGCGCCGCGATGGTCAGCAGCAGCGTCGAGACCAGGCGGAAACCAGCCAGCTGGAGCGCGGTGGACACGATTGCGGTGGCCATCACAACGGCGAAATACCCTGGGGCGCACCGGCGCACCAGGCTCACCAGCAGACCCCCGTCAGCCACCGCGGCGGCTCACGGCCAGGGCCGGGCCGGGCTCATATCGTCCTACGGTACCCCGGTGCCGCGAGTAGCCGTCAGACTTCCCGCCACCGGGACTCGCAGAAGGAGTACGCCCCGAACAGGATCAGCCCCGCCGCAACCGCGACCAGCAGCCACGGCCCGGCCGGGGTCCGGGCCAGCGTGCGCAGCGCCGAGTCAACCCCCTTGGCCTGATGCGGGCTGGCGTTGATCCCGGCCACGACCAGGAACACCCCGGCCGTGCCGAACACCGCCCCGCGGGCGATGCCGCCGGCCTGCCCGGTCCGCTCCACTCCGCGCTGCACGGCGGGCGACGCCGTCTCCATCCGCAGGTGCTTGCGGAATTTCTTCTGCCAGGCCCGCCAGGCCAGGTAGCAACCACCGCCCAGGAAGCCAAGACCCGCCAGCACGACGATGACCTGCCCGCCCGGGTAGTGCAGCGCTGTGGCGGTCAGGTCGCGGGACTGCTTGTCGCTGGAGGATGGCGCGCCGATCCCGATCGCGTACTCGAGCACACCGGCGGTGACCACGCCGTAGAACACCGCCCGAGCCGCCGCGGCCGCCCGCTTGGATGCCTTCTTGCCGTCCTGGCCCGGGCTGCCCCAGATTGCCTGGGACGCCCGCCACAGGCACATGCCCGCGAACCCGATCGTGAGCAGCCACAGCGCGGCCGACCCGAACGGCGAACGCCCGACCAGCCGCAGCGCGCCGGCCCGGTCCGCCTCGTGCCCGGAACTGCCGAACGCGATCTGCACCGCGAGGGCCCCGATCAGCACGTAGATCACACCCCGGGCGGACAGCCCGGCGCGGGCCAGCCAGGGCATCGCGGACCGGTGCGCCTGCCGGATCTGCGGGCTGCTGCCGCCCGTCAGGCCCGGCCGCCGCCAGCGGCCCGCCCGTGCCACCAGCGGTGCCTCCTGCTGCCGTGAGTTGGTCATAGCGCCGCCAGGTGCCCGGCCCGCCGCCGCCGAAACCTGCCCGGCCGGGATCAGGCCCCGTCCGGGCGGTAGACGAGCAGCCCTGCAGGCCGCTTGCGGACGGTCAGCGACGGCTCGGTCTCGACCGCCTCGCCGTCCACCGACAGCAGGACCTCACCGCCGTCCGCCGCGGCGATCCGCAGCGAGTCCGCGGTCCAGGTCCGGTACACCCGGGACCGGGACAGCGTGCCGAGCAGAACGGCGAGGATCAGCCGGGTCCTGGCCAGCGGCTGCTGACCGTCCACCAGGCGGATGTCGAGCTGGCCGTCGGCCAGGTCCGGGCGGTACGAGGGCGCGGCGCCGGCCGGCTCGTACCTGCAGTTGCCGGCGAACAGCAGCCAGACCCGCCGCGCCCGGCCGTCCACCGCCAGGTCGATGGGCCGGCTGCTGCGCAGCACCTGCACCAGTGCGACCAGCACGGCGGGCCATTTGCCCAGCCGGTTTTCCAGCGCCTCCCGGGTGCGCACCAGGTCCACGTAGATCCCCGTGCTCGCGGTGTTCAGGAACGCCTGGTCGCCGGCGTCGGCCACGTCGACCAGCACGCTGTCCCCGGCCCGCAGCGCGGCGATTGCGTCTGCCGCGGACCGCACGCCGAGGTCGGTGGCGAAGTGGTTGAACGTGCCGGCCGGCACGACCAGCAGCGGCAGGCCCTTGTCCGCGGCGATCCCGGCGGCCAGCCGGACCGAGCCGTCGCCGCCGGCCACGCCCAGCACTCTGGCGGCGGCCGCGGACTCCTGCAGCAGCGCGGGCAGGTCGCTGCCCGTCTCGGCGCGTACCACCCGGGCCTGCGGAAGCTCGGCGGCCAGGAAGCCGGCCAGCTCGTCCGTCGAGGTGCCCGACGCCGCGTTCATCACCAGCACCAGGCCCGCGCCGTCCGGCACCGCGGGCGCCTCCCGGCGCGGCCGCGCCGCGTGCGCCGGGGCCTGCGCGCGCCGCGGCCACCAGCGCAGGGTCAGCGTGCCGGCCGCCACGCCGACCGCGAACCCGGCCGCCACGTCGGACGGGAAGTGCACGCCGGTCACCACCCGGGACGCGCCCACGGCCGCGGCCAGCGCGCCCACCGGGACGGCCAGCAGCGGCCGTTCCAGCGCCACGCCGGTGGCGAAGGCCGCCGCCGAGGCGGCGTGCCCGGACGGGAACGAGGTGGTCCGCAGCCGCCGGGACAGCTGCCGTGCCGCCGGGATCTCCGCCTTCGGCCGGACCCGCCGGATCATCCGCTTGGCGGCCACGTTGGTCGCGGTGCTGGCGATCGCGACCGAGCCGAGGCCGCGCAGCGCTGCGCGCCGGGCCCACTTGTCCCGGCTGGCGGCCAGCACCACGGCCACCCCGAACCACAGCACGCTGTGGTTGGCGGCCTTGCTGAGCGCGGGCATCGCCCGGTCGAGCGCCGTCGAGTGGGTGGCGTGGATCCTGGCCAGGACGGCGCGGTCGCCGTCAGCGATCCGGGCCCGCAGGGACCTGCGGTGGGCAGCGGCTGGCACTGATCGTCTCCTCGGGGGCGCGCCGCAGCCGGGCGGCGCGGGGTGGGGTTCGCGGTCAGAGGTTTCCAGATACCCACGCGGGGCTCTGCTAGTCGCTCGCTCCGGGCCGCTATGCGCGCTGCCTTCCCTCCTCGCTCCCTCGGCGCTCCTTCGTCGCGCCTCATCGCTCGTCAGGAAAACAGCGCCGCGGCCCGCCACGAGCGATTGTTGGCTCCGCCGGCCGGCTGGTTGGCCGGTCCCGGGGGAGGGGAGAAGGCCAGGAAAGGCCGGGCGCAGTAAGCGGCTCCAGCTGACCGGGACGGAGGGAGGCGAGCGGGCTGAAACGCGAGCGAGCGCGATGCGGGCCGCAGGTACCTGAGCCTGCGCCGCCGCCTGGGGGCCCGGGCCCCGGTGCCGAGGCCGGCCCGCCGGCGCGGTCCCGCGCGCTGCTGGTGGCCGCGCTGGTCCTGCTCACTGCCGCCGGGGTCTTTGCCGCCGTGGTCGCCGCCGATCCGGCGCACCCGCCGACCGCCGGGCTCGACCACTGGTGGCTGGCCACGGTGCAGGGCTGGCAGCAGCCGTGGCTGACCCGGGCCGGCGTGGTGATCAGCTATCTCGCCGGCCCGTGGGGCGGCACGGTCCTGGTCGCGATCGTGGTGTTCGTGCTGCTGCTGCGCCGGCGGTGGTGGTGGACGGCGCTGTTCGTGGCCCTGACCGAGGCAGCCGGATCCGGGGCCTCCCAGCTGATCAAGCACCTGGTGCGGCGGCCCCGGCCGCCGCATCCGCTGGTCCGTGCCGACTTCGGGTCGTTCCCCTCGGGCCACGTGATCACCACGGTCGCGGTCGGCCTGGCGCTGACCGCCGCGCTCGCCCGGCCGGCCCGGCGGCCCGTCTGGCTGGCCGGCACCGCGCTGGCCGCCGTGATCATGATCCTCACCCGGACCTACCTGCGGGCTCACTGGCTGTCCGACACGTTCGAGGGCGTGGCCGTGGGCGCGGGCCTGGCCCTGCTGCTGTGGTGGTGGTTCACGCCGAAGCTGGCCGCCGAGCGCGGCCGCCCGCGCGGCCGCCCGCTTGACAGCTCGTCTACCGGGAACCACGATCACGCTTAACGTCCCTGGCCAGCGAGCTGGACCCACGGCCCGTCCGCGCGGGGGCGGCAGAGCGCGGGAGGCGGTCGGCAGATGGGCAGGGAACGGCTGGCGCGGTACAGCCTCGCCGGACCGGAGAACCAGGCAGCGGTGGACGCCGGGCTGGCGGGCGGGAGCTGGTTCCGCAGCGCGGTGCCGCGGCCCCGGATGAAGCAGCTGATGCGGCGCAGCGACGGCCCGGCCCTGCGGGACACCGCGATCTGGTTCGGCCTGCTGCTGGGACTCGCGGCCGCGGTGATCGCGCTCTGGGGATCCTGGTGGGTCCTGCCGTTCGTGCTCGCGTACGGGATTCTGTACGGGTCGTCCTCCGACTCGCGCTGGCACGAGTCCGGCCACGGCACCGCGTTCCGGACCCGCTGGCTGGCCCAGGCCCTGTACCAGATCGCGTCCTTCATGATCATGCGGGACCCGACGACCTGGCGGTGGAGCCACACCCGGCACCACACCGACACGCTCATCCTCGGCCGGGACCCGGAGATCGCCGCGATGCGCCCCGCGAAGCTGGCCAGGATCATCGCCAACCTCGTCGGCCTGGTCGACGTGCCGGTCGCGTTCATGCTGATGTTCCGGCACGCCGCGGGCCGGCTGACCGCCGACGAGGCCGACTACGTACCCGAGCAGGAACGGCACAAGGTGTACCGGACGGCCCGGATCCACCTTGGCGTCTACGCGGTGACGATCGCGGTAGCCGTCATCTTCCGCACCTGGCTGCCAGTCGTGCTGATCGGCGGCCCGCGGCTGTACGGCGCGTGCATGCTGATCGTGTACGCGCTGACCCAGCACGCCGGGCTGGGCGAGGATGTGCTCGACCACCGGCTCAACACCCGCACGGTCAAGATGAACGTGGTCAACCGGTTCCTGTACTGGAACATGAACTACCACGTCGAGCACCACATGTTCCCGATGGTCCCGTACCACCGGCTGCCCGAGCTGCACGAGGAGATCAAGCACGACCTGGCCCCGGCCTACCCGTCGATCCTGGCGGCCTACCGGGAGATCATCCCGGCGGTCCTGCGCCAGCTCCGCGACCAGGACTACTACATCCGCCGCGAGCTGCCGCCCGGCGCCGCGCCCTACTACCAGCCCAGCGCGGCCGCGGACGGCCGGGCCCGGCCGCTGGCCCCCGTGCCCGCGGCCTGAGGGCCCGCGGCCTGAGGAGGAGCCGATGGCCCAGTGGGTCGCCGCCTGCCAGACCAGCGACATCGACCCCGAGGACGTCATCCCGTTCGACCACGCCGGGCGGGCGTACGCGATCTACCGCTCGCCCGGCGACCGCTACTACGCCACCGACGGGCACTGCACGCACGAGCAGACGCTGCTCTGCGACGGCCTGGTCATGGACGACGTGATCGAGTGCCCGATGCACAACGGCCGGTTCGACTACACCACCGGCCGGGCGCTCGGCGCGCCGGTCCTGACCGACCTGCGCTGCTACCCGGTCCGCGTCGACGACGGCACGGTCTACCTGGACCTCGGCTAACTGCGGCGCCGGCCGGGCCAAGGCCACCACAGCTCGCCGGCCAGCGCCTCGGTCACCAGCCCGGTCCGGCTGACGCCCTCGGCCATCACGTACGGCTCCAGCGCGGCCAGCATCCGCTTCCGCTGGCCTCTCGTGGTGCCGTAGAAGGTGAGCCGCACCACCGATCCCGTCTCGTCCCGCAGTTCCAGCCAGCGCTGCTGGCCGAGCGCCGTAGCGACCAAGGGCGCATCCTGCTCGGCCATGGCCTCGGCGCTGGTTAGCCGGGTCAGGTCGACTGACTGGGGCCTGCGCCACAGAATGGTGGCGGTAAGCCGGCCCGACCTGATGCGGAAGCGGAACCTGATCGTGAGGACGGCGACGGTCAGCGCGCCGAGACCGCCCCCGAGGGCGATGATGCGCAGCCCGGGGTCGTGCGCGGGGATCTGGAAGTACGCGGTCAGCAGGGCCGCTCCCAGCACCATCCCGGATATCACCGTGGGCACCAGCCGCAGCACGACCTCCGGCCCGCGAGCAGGGGCTGCACTCTGATAGCTCATGCCGTTACCTGGCCTCTTCTTCTCTTCTCTGACCGGCCAAGGGGACGTGCATTTCAGGACGGCCGCGGCCAGGGCTACCAGAGCTCCCCGGACAGCGCCTCGGCCACCAGCCCAGTCCGGCTGACGCCCTCGGCCATCACGTACGGCTCCAGCGCGGCCAGCAGCCGCTGCCGCCGGCCTCCCGTGGCGCCGTAGAAGTTCAGCCGCAGCACGTGGCTCTGCTCGTCCCGCAGCTCCAGCCAGCGCAGCCGGCCGAGCAGCGCCCGCGACCAGAACGGCTCCCGCCGGTCCGGGGCGGTGACACTGGCCAGCCGGGTCAGGTCGACCGTCTGCCGGGTTCGGTGCATCTCGGTCGCGACGAGCTGGGCGCCCCGGATCTCGTAGCGGTACGTGGACGTGAGGACGATGCCGAAGAACAATCCGGCAGTGCCCACGATCGCGACGCGATGCAGCGCCGTCTGGCTCGCCGGGGCCAGGAAGTACACGGTCACAAGCGCCACCGCGAACGCCGTTTCGAACAGCGCCAGGCGGAGGTTCGGCAGCACCACCCCGGCGGGCGGGGAGGTCACGGGGGCGGGCGTCATGACGACCGCGGCCGGGGGCGAGGCCACCAGAGCTGGCCGTCGAGTGCCTCGCGGACCAGGCCGGACCGGGACACACCGTCGGCCATGACGTAGGGCTCCAGCGCGGCCAGCAGCCGGCGCCGCTGGCTCCTCCCGGTGCCGAAGAAGCCCAGCCGCACCACGGATCCGCGCTCGTCCCGCAGCTCCAGGTAGCGCCGCTGGCCGAACAGGGTCGGACCCCAGAACTTCTCCGGCTGGTCCGGGGCGGTCACGCCGGTCAGCCGGGTCAGGTCGGCTGACCGGGGGCCGCGCAGCTGCTCGCGGGCGGTGATCCGGCCGCCCATGACCTCGTAGCGGAACCTGGCCGTCAGGACGACGACCACCAGCGAGCCGATGGCGGCCCCGCCGGTCACCGAGCGGAGCAGGTCATGCTGCGCGGGGATGAGGAAACGGGCGGCCAGCAGCGCGCCGCCGATGATGAGCTCAGCCACGGTCCAGCTCAGCTGCCGCAGGACGGCGGCAGGTCCGGATGCGGCGCTGGGTATGCTGGCCGGCCTGGGCTCGGCTGGTGCCTGGTTCATATGGGTTACCGGGTCCTTCCCGGGTCAAGGGAACGCAGTTCAGCAACCCGGGGAGGACCAGCCGCCAGGGGCCGCTCAGAGGGCCGCCGGGGCCGTGCTGGTACTGCCCGTTACACGCAGCGGGGCTGGCGCCAGTTCAGCCGGGCCTGACTTCGGCGTCAGCCCGGGCCGGGCCGGGCCGCGGCGGGCCTGGGCGCGGGACGCCAGCGGCCGTGGGCGGTGCCGGTCTGGCCGGCCCGGATCAGCTCCAGCCGCGGCTTCGCGCCGTCGGTCCGGCCGGTCTGCGGCCGCCGCGCGCCGGCCTGCCACGGATCCGGCCAGGGCGCGCCCGGGCCGTCGTACTCCTGCTCGGCCGCGGCGTGCAGGGTCCAGTTCGGGTTGTACAGGTGCGCCCGGCCGAGCAGGCACAGGTCGGCCCGGCCGGCCAGCAGGATCGAGTTCACGTCGTCCCAGGACGAGATCACGCCCACCGCCATCGTCGCCAGCCCGGTCTCGTTGCGGATCCGGTCCGCGTACGGGGTCTGGTAGGACCGGCCGAACGCGGGCAGCTCGCCGGCGTCGACCTGGCCGGTCGATACGTCGATGATGTCCGCCCCCGCGGCCGCGAAGGCCCGGGCGATCTGCACCGAGTCCTCCGCGGTGATCCCGCCGTCCAGCCAGTCGGTGGCCGAGATCCGCACGCTCATCGGCCGGTCCTCCGGCCACACCGCGCGCATCTCGGTGAACACCTCGAGCGGGTAGCGCAGCCGGCCGGCCAGCGACCCGCCGTATTCGTCGGTGCGCTGGTTGGCCAGCGGGGAGATGAACGAGGACAGCAGGTAGCCGTGCGCGCAGTGCAGCTCGAGCAGGTGGAAGCCGGCCTCCGCGGCCCGGGCGGTCGCGTCGGTGAACTGCTGCCTGATCTCGGCCAGGTCCGCGGGCCCCAGCTCGCGCGGGACCTGGCTGATCCCCGGCCGGTAGGGGAGCGGGGACGGGCCGACCACGTCCCAGTTGCCGGCCGGAAGGG
>Ga0157379_10004477_pt1 | contig 11985 bp, 11 predicted proteins | sample S25metaG_FD_121802 | JGI IMG/M metagenome (GOLD analysis project Ga0157379, IMG submission 121802) | Switchgrass rhizosphere microbial communities from Kellogg Biological Station, Michigan, USA - S2-5 metaG | ecosystem: Host-associated > Plants > Roots > Rhizosphere > Soil | place: USA... | reverse complement strand
TCCGCCTTACGGTAATCCGCCTTACTCTGGTCCGCTAGGCAGACCACCATCCGCTGGAGCTGCCATGGCCCCACCTCCCGGCCCACTTCATCACAGCACATCTACACGATCTCTCGGTCCATATCCACAGCAGGGTCTCCCTCCAGTACCCGGACAATCACCTTATAGCCGTGGCTACGGCTCGTCGCCTCCACCTAGTGTCAACTATCCATCCATGCCGCAACTGCAACAACCACAGGCACGGCCTCCATTCCATCCGAATACGGCTCTTACACATACACCATCGTTTGCGACGACAGCATCGTGGTCAGCGATACAGGAGCCCAGCCCACCGAATTCTCCTGTAGAGGAGTTCAGAGGCCCTGTTACCTCGACATTGACGGGACAATTCAAGTGCAAGATTTTCTTGAAAGTCCATCATGGTCAATGGAAGGCCTTAGGGGGTGGAAAGCTGAAGCTTTATCAACAACAACCTACCAATGACAAGCAACTGGTTGTTGAAGCCGATGCGAAAGACAAGGGAGTCTTAATATCTACAATAGTCTTAACGGATGGCGTCGAGAGAGTCGGCAAAACCGGTGTGGCAATAGAGATGAGCGACAAGGGTGCAAGAACCGGGATTGTTTATATGATTCAATTACGAAACGAAGCCTCGGCCAGTGGGCTGTTCGATAGTTTACTGGCAGGGTCGGATCGGGCTGCAGCAGGACGTCGATAATGGGCTTGAAGGACACTGGTAAATTACACGGACATGTTCTTCTATTCTTTGTTGCTTAGAGTTTATGCATCGTGTCTCCCATCTTTTACTATCTGAGCATGCATCATTTGATTATTCTCCTCCCATCCATTTGTTTCCCCATTGCTTCACCATTCGTTTTTCGTTCAGCCATTCATTTTCTTTTCTTCCTTCACTCTCAGCCATCTGTATACCCATTGGAATGGAATTTATAATAGGGAAGAAGATTAATCACCGTCATGTCGCTTGCTCATCCCATGTGGTTATAACGTCTGCGACTAGACTGACATGATCACTACCACATATACCCTTCTGCGGCAACCCTGGTTCCATCTCTTCTGTTTTAGGTACCTTCATGAAGCCAACCACCTCCATCTGCGAGGGGAAATTCTCAAGTAGGAACATATAATCTAATATGAATGTTAGCCTCTCGAGAGCAGAAGAGTGATAAGTATATACCTAAAGTGGCTTTCCAGAAGTGAGTGTAGCTGGTGTAGATGGGTTCAAAGAACCCCTTTCTTTCTGTCGAATATCCGGGCATTCTCGTTCCAAAGACACTTTCTTGAGATGTTCTTCTTTGACCATCGTCGTATATGCTTCGAAGTCCACCGCCCACCCGAAATATATCTCGTAGTTCAGCGTCGGATAAGAGACGATCGTCAGCAGTTGAGTGTCGTGAATTGGTGATGACACGGTCAGGATCGACTGCCGTTACGCCTTCCTCGTCGTCTTTGGCTGGGACGAGATTCTCTGGAACGATGGAGGGGTCAATTGAGATATGGATGACTCGAGAGTCCTGGATTGCTTTTTCTTGGAGAGGAGTTATAGAGTCGCCAGTCAGGAAAGCATAGGCAGGATCGGATGGTGGAAAATTGAAATCTGCAAGGATTAATTATTCTCTTTTCGAATACGAGTGAGGAATATGACGAACCTCCGGCAATGATACAGGGCCAGTTGGTTAGTTGGCGTGTTTCTCTGAAACGCGAGGCTTCTGCTGTAAGCAATCCGGCTTGTCTGCAAATTGTGAGATTGCACAAACGAAGCATAGAATAAAGCATACCTAGTACGTTCATAGGTAAACCTGTAGAACGTATTATTAAAGTAGGCAATAATTACCAAAAAGATACTTACGATGGATGCCAGAATAAATGGGTGGTAGCAACGATGTATCCTTTACTTGGATCATCCCGAGAGGATAAAGCAACAATCAATCCGATATTTTTCGTACTCCTGGTTGAGCCAATACATTGCCGTTCATCTCCAGCTTCATGCACTTGCAGTTTGTCGTATTCAATAACCGTATGATCCACAATCTGGAATATTGAATCGCGGTAGACCACCATGCATCCGTGCCGCTTGCCCGGTCCAGAGCCATACACCGTCTTGTAAGATCCAGCTTCTAACGTAGGTACTAGTTTTTCTAGTCGATCAACCTCCTGATAAATAGAGGTAGATAAATAGAATCCAGCGGTATAGGGCACATTTACCTGGAGACATAATATATCGGGATTATATGTCAAGATTTCTGTGACCAGCATACCCTCTCGTTGAGTGGCCTTTAAGCAATTACTGAAAAGGCCCAGACTCAGGAGAAATTATGTATCATACGAAAATTAAGCACACCTTGTTGGGAATAAGTCGCGCCCTGCGATAGTTCTGTGAGATATATCTAAAGTTCCAATTTATTATATACCTACGAACGAGTGTTTGAGCCAGCATCTATTTGACATAAATGATTAAATCCAATCAATATGATTGCAACATACATTCCATGTCATTAATCTGGTTGGTCTAATTGCATCTTTCTCCTTTTGTGATATTCCAACCCATTGTCGGTTCACTAAAGGCACCTTTGAGACTGGAGGTGGGACGGGGGGCGTTAGTGAAACACGGAGTTTCTGTTGTTGGCGAGCGATAGATAAGGCAAGTTGTTCTTCGGAAAATTGGCGTGATGAAGAGGCCATTAAAGCCGTAGTTGTTGACAGAAATCGGCGAAGAGAAGCCACGATTTAGAAGGCACCGAAATTATTCAAGAGCTGGAGTAGCAAATCTGTGTGGGAGCAATGTCAGTCTATTCATCTCCAGCGAATTTGGGTATCATCCATTTCACGTACATTTCTACTGAATAAAAATCCTTCTAGTCTAAAGTGCTCATCAAGTGCGAATGCAGGAAAGCCTATGAAATAAGCGCCGGGATGCTTCGTCTTCACTGTTTCGTCATTACTTCAGCTTGCTCCTCGACAACTCGAATATGGCGGAGAGGACGACCGCACCAAATATTTCAGCGATTTTGAGGGAGGCTTATGAGGTAAACCGACTTTTTGACAGAATGCGGCTCATTAACAAGGAATTCCAGGACGGGACAATCACTTGGAATGACATGCAACAATCTCTGGATTTCGCATCTGGGCTAGTCCAAATGAAACGTATCACCGTTCGTGGCTTGCCTGTTATCCATTAGATTTATCTCATTACTCTTCAGTATGGAATGGGAGCTGCTACCGTTGTGGGGATGGTTGGGTTCCGGCGGTATCGAGGTCATCCCATAGGTCTCTTCCGATTTATGGTTGTCTGGCCCGTGGCATTTGGTGTCGGCTGTCTCCCAGGCATAATTTCACAGGTCAGCGGTATTCAACCCAGTGACTTTGCTCAAGGCTCAGTGTAATGTAACAGGCTTATGCATACCAGAAATTCCTCGGCAGGCTTGATAACCCCTCCTCCCTTATTGAAGTCATAAAGAAGCACCGTGGAGCGGATCCTTGGTCATCTTCGATAGAGGAGGTTAGGTCCGATTCATCAGCACCACCTGTTCCCAGTAAGCTTTCGAAATAACATCCTTTAGGTTTTCTTAACAATGGTGCTCCTTATGCAGCGCCTGAACCCACTGGTTCTACTCGATGGGATGAACTTCGTAAAGGCTCTGGTGCTGTTGGGGCTTCTACTTGGGACAGAATTAGGGAAAACCAAGAGAAAGCTCGCGTCAATGCCACAGCTGGGGATCACATTCCCGATGGGCCCCTACACGAAGCGAGGATGAGAGAACTGGAAAGAAAAGCGGAACAAGAAAGATTCGACGATTTGTTGGAAGCGGAGAGAAAGATGGCGGAGCGATAACCTTAAATACATTGTAGGAATAAATTAAATATCATTGTAGCATTATAACCATGTGTAAAATTAAATATGTTTTTCGAAATCAAGTGTGACAAATGTGACATCACACGCCATTACCCTTAATGGCGTCGCAAGTTCTGCCACTCGGTGAGCATTTTACTCTGTTGGTTTCGTTGTCTAGCTCATGTGTCAAATCCAGAGTTGATTGATCGATGTATTGGCTCCCGCATATGGGTAATTATGAAGAGTGATCGAGAGTTCACTGGGAAGCTTTTGGGTTTCGATGATTTCGTTAGTACGTACTCTACACATTCGATCTCAATTCAGAGGCTAATTGTCAACTTAGATATGGTGCTGGACGACGTGACAGAATAGTGAGGGATTTCCTCTTGGCTTCTTTCTCCGAATCTCACCGCAATTGCAACACAGTGAAACCACGCCTCACGGTCGAAAAGCTACCAAGTTAGCACAGACCCTGCTGAATGGAAATAATATCTGCATGGTATGAACCTGTTGCTATCGTCTTTAGCTCTCTTAACCTTTTGTAACGCAGTTAATACCTGGGAGTGCAGGCCCCGAAGGGTCGTCATAAATTGAAAAATCTGCTATTCCCAGTGAACCATCTGGTCTTGCTATGTTTTCGTAACCTTTGGTGTTCGTTTATGTACTCTCAGCTCTTAAAAGACTAATCTTGTAGAAATCCAAAGTTTCGATATTACGGATAAGGAATGATGCAGTTCACAGCCAAAATTACGTTTATATCCCAGACAAAATTAAATCGACCCAGAATTTCTTACGGTAATAAGATTATGAGCTTTATGGCTTGCATCCCAAAAATATTTCAGTTAGTCTGAAACATCTCTTGTCAGAACCTTTCTAAATTTTATGTTAGCGGACCTTCTACAATAATACATTGGTCTCCAAGACTTACAGTACGAGCATCAGTCTAGAATCCAAAGTACCTTCACTCTCTTTCTAATTTTTGCTCTATTTAATTTTTTCAACGAGTTTCTTCAGCTCGATCATAGAAGGGATACGGGATGCACCCTGTACGCTGGTATTTTTTCGTTTTATAAATATTTGCAATTGATGTGCGTAAATTTCTTAGCTACGGAATATATAGATGGCACCTCATCAAGGCCGTCTGACTTTATCTAAACAAAACTCGAGATCATCGCTGTAAATTGCCTCATAAAACAAGTAATTTATCCTCTGATTTGTTCCACCCTCCCATCCTCATTTGGTTCATTCTGTCGCTCAATAATATACTTCACTGCTGACATTCGAAGTGATTCTTTACCATTCGTGGATTGTCCGCCAAAGTCTTGTCGATCCCGAGAATGGCAGCTTCAAGCGTCCTAGGATCTTCATAGTGAGTCCCCATGTGGAGAATTTTAACATTGCTGCCAACGCTCTCTAGAGCGTCATAAGAGAACTCAGTATCCAAGTTGATATGCAGTCCACGAATCCTAACGATTAAACAAGACTTTGAATAGAAACAAGAAGAACCGAAAAAAAGAAGAGAAGCATATAATCGTACAGGGTCGTTTTAAGAAGCAGGGACATATCGTCTACCCTCCAGTACTCGTCAAGTTCGGCGTTGCGTATTGCTCCGCGGATAGTCTCCGATCGGTTTCATAACCCATACTGGTAGAACCACCTAGCCGTGATGTGTCGTTGTTTAGAGAAACCGCTTTGTCGTCTGTGGTGACTAGAAATACAAATAAATGCAATAAGAAGGTAGTATCTTCAACGACATACCCTCTCCCTCCTGCTCCTCACCATCTCTGTCCGTCACACCTAGGGTCTCTTGAAAGAGGTTTTGGTCTGGTATCCTGTCCTCCAGCAGATCTATCTCAGCCGATAGAATGCATACTCCTCTTGATAACGTCTTCTATACGCATGACCCTCTCCCCGCAGATTGGCATTCTCCTCGTTCAAATTTGCAATCTCCTCCGAAAGCCTCCAGAGCTGGTTATGAACAATTGAACAGTCTTCACATCCCTATCATCCCATAAGGTATCGGTGGTTTTTTATGATACATAGAACTCGCTGAAAGAATCCCGTTGGTCAACTGTAGTGTGTTGGTCAATGATAGTACCATTTGACTAGTAAGAAAGACGAGATCAAGGGGATTCTTTAAGCGTTCTCGGGGACACGAGGGCATTATACAGGGAGGCTAGTACAATGTCCAGCCGTCAGCTATTCATGAGTCGATAACACTCCTAAATCGAGCCAGAGTTAACCAGATCGAATGCTTGGTTTCCTTATAAAGTACAGCGATTAAATACTCTTCAGGGTGAAGGCCATAGTAAAGAAATTGTTTATACCGACACAAAATGACCACTGAGTCGAAGTACTGGTACTAAAACGCAGTCACAATGGATTATAGTAACTCCGTACCATTCGTCGTCGTCAACCAACAGCCTTCTTGAATCCAAGGATGGCATTCTCTAGCATTTTAGCGTCTTCGATATTGGTTTCACACATCTTCCCGTGTCTCGAAGTTCAATAAGTTCGCCAAATGCTCCCTGGATCTTTCCAGAAGATATTCACGCTTAACGTAATGCAGAGAGGCAACATCCTAATAATTAGACGAAAGAACGAGCTGGATTTAGAGTAGTATAATGATAGAATGGGCATACCCAATCTATCCCTCGAATAACTTTGGCCATATGGCAGTCCTCTCCGCGCAGATTGGCAAGCTCCTCTTTAGGTGTCTCGTTTTCCTCCAAAAACTACTCCGCCTGTTTCTGAAGAGTTGCGCAAAGTTTACAATCAGATGCTGAAGAAATGTTCAATCGCGAAGTGTTCGTGGTCAGAAAATCTGTTTGGTTGATTGTGGAGGGGAATTCTATCAAATAAATTCAGCAAAGAAGTCGAACCTGAGTAACCGTAAAGACATACTCATGTACTTTATCTCCTTAATGGTATTTCTATTTTACTGAGGTATTTGATGTCGGACGTGATGGTTCGTGAACGTACAGTAAATTGTAACCACCAAAACCCTAACCTCGACCTTCGATAACCATTGTCCGGGATTTGGTCCCAACGTCTCGAACGCGCGAAAAAGATGGTTTCTTTTTCCTTCCTTCTTCTGAACGGAACTATCAATCGAGTTGGTAATAAGTACCATCGACGAACTACATCTCCAGGACTGGGGCACTTGGCTCTTTCTCCCTCTTCGTTCACGCTAGGAAATGTCGGGTTGCCGACGCATAGAGGCATCTTAAAAGATCTGCTGGCTCATCCACAAACAGCACCTGCTTGTGAGTTCATGCTTCTAATAGTATACGTGAGCTCAGAAAATCTCTATGGACCAATATTTGCGTTCAATCACCGTTTACTTCTCCAGAATTTTAAAACTTTGCTTGGAGCCGGGAAATTGGGAGGTCATCATCAACTGTGTCGCGTTCCATAATTTTCCTGTTGTTTATCATAATATTGGATGACCGTGTTCAGGGTATATAAGTGAAAATGCAGTCGTCGACTGATAAAGAAAGATCGTAATCGTTCGGCAAGATATGAGCAGGGGTGAACTTCAATGTTTGCATTCTGGGAATATATTAAGGTGAGTTTGGGAACGATAGATCTCGCTAACACTAACCTTTCTTACGGGTTTTCCCAGTCTGCACGGTTACATTCTTTTGGCGGTGCACGGTATTTTGCCTTCTTACATTTGCAGCCATACCGTCGCTGTCCCGAATATCCGGATTGCCACCGATGGAGAGAAAGAGTTCTAAAGCTTGACGAGCTTAAGAAATTGTGTGTGGGTCAGGATTCTAGACCACGGTGAATCCATGGGCACGAGTATTTCCGTATCGATTTTGGTGGTTAATATCGGCGCCAGTATCAAAGAAACATCTGAGCAAATTCAAGATCCAACGCTGGCTTTGTGCTTATCGAATGCGTAAAGGCTGTTTCCCTGCTAGGTCCGTTCCGTCAACGGGAACACCAGCGTCGATGAGCCACCGAGCCACCTCCATGGCCTGACGTCGTCTACGCGGTTGTATGAGAATTGAGAGAAGAAGACAATTGAAAACAGGTGTCTGAACTAGACCCCATCTAAATGTATAGATCAAATTTAATAAGACAGAAAAAAGGGACAAAACACTCGCCTGAGTGCAAATATCTGATCTACTTATGACAACACTTTTAGGATTATCTTCAGGTGCTACATTTTTCTTGCATCTTTCGAATTTTGATTTGACACCTTCGAGATCGCTCTGAAAAATCAGCTCTCCAAAAGCATCTAAAATTGTTGTTGGGTCCATGCGCCGGGAGGCGAAGCACGTCCGTAGTCTTTGGGATTCTATTCCGGTCAAAGGTTCAGATTTGACACCAAGTAAGATGATAAAAATCGGAAATTATCTTCTCATAGGCGCACGTTTTTATGAGTTCTTCTACTGGCCTAAAATCGCGAAGTTAGTGGCATACAAACGGCATTGAAGGACCGAAATCCTTGACTTCCTGAGTTAGGGTTACTAGTAGCTAGCACTTCTGACAGTAGCCTTAGTGGCACAGGAGTTGTCATGATTTTGAGAGGAAGAGGGGATTGGATTGGTTGAATATAAAGGGTCTTTTAAGGAAATATGCGACGGAGCTTTCTAATTTCGCGTCTCGATCATTGACTACTTGTCATATTTGGTCACTGTCACGCTGTGGTATTCAATCTATGACCTCTTCACATGCCTCTCCAACAAACTATGCCCCTCGACGTCTGAATTCCTCGCTTTCTCAGCAACTTCATCATACATCTTCCACCACCATCCGTTCAACACCTCATAAGGTCCTCCAGAACCAGGCGGCACTGTCCACGGTTTGTCATTGAGGATGTAGTGCACACAACAGACATGGTCATCTCGCCAGAGTTGAGGGTGTACTACGCGGAGAGTCTTCAAGGAGTTGTATACGTAGGGCAGAGGTCTCCAACGTCCTTTGAAGAAGTGCGCTAGTAAGTCTTGATCTGGGACGACTTAGTTCGGGTGCAGCGTGACGCATTGTGGCTCCTTACCGGGAAAAGTGAAGGTAGGAACTAAGGGAGATGTCGATAAATAATGGTACAAGCTCCGCGATAGCTCTAATGAAGGCTGAAGAAGAACTGTCCCCGAATTTAAAAGGCCATATGTTCGGGGCGTGTCGTCGGATATCTCCTTCGCAGGTGGAACATGGTCACCTATCGTCACCAACCCCGTAAATGCACACGTCTCTGGTGTCCTGTGTTACTAATGTTAGATTTTATTCATCTGACGCCAATTACACTCACCAGTCCGAAGGATAATGCGGCAGTTTATGTGGATTACATGTACACGCATGACACGCCGCGATCCAATCTGGACCAGGTAGTTCGTACTCTAGCAAGTCATCCATATTTCGCAGTACAACCATATCGGAGTCTAGAAGCACGATGCGCTACAATCCTATTAGATAGCGTCTTCATCCGCAGAATTGACGAGGTAACTGTACATCATATTCTACTAACTCAAAAGCCCTATGCTTCGAATTAGTTCTTGTTTACTCGTGAATAGCACACACATACCTTAGTTTAGTCCAAGTATCCATAAATCGTGAGTCATAGCTATCCAGTTTATGGTCGTTCGAAGGTTGGAGACTTTCTATCTCTTGAATCTTGATGTTCTTCTCGTCTAGGAGTCTTCTAGCTTGCTTCGACAACCCTGCTGTTATCATTATCACGAGTTCATACTTTGAAGACACAGTCTGTAACGACTGGTATAAGACAAGAGCGCCAGGTAAATAGGAGTCCTTCGTTAACAATGTCGCAAAGGCCAGTTTCATCGCCGTAGAGAACACCGAGAGGTGACAGATTCAGTGGTTATATTCCATAACATTGACGCAATAAGCAATCAAGACTCTGATTGAGCGCCGGTCAGAACGGTATTCTCAATTGATCCTCAATGTGGCTCATCATGGACGTAAAGCTGAGGAAGTTAAAATGGAAGGCACTCCTTTGGTTGTGACAGATCTAATTAATGACCTTTGGAAATATTAGGAATTTTGAGGGAATCAGTGGGTTTAGAATGAAATTTCCTGGATTAAGGTGGATTACAATTAACTTATCGAAATGGGTATATCACGTTTTACATTTTTGCTACATAGAGTGAATTTATGCCTTTTTATGCTCGCCATGCCACATGGACCTCGTCAGTCCGGAATCTGAGAAGCTTGTTAGTGAGAATATTTTCACGCCTATCCCATTTATAACATACCGCTGTGTGCAAGTACTATCTTTCAGTGACGTTTCGAAGCCCATTCGATGCGATAAAAGGCCTGCCTGAGCAATCATGATTCCATTATCGATACAGAACCTTTCGAAAATAGTCAACGAAAATATCAATTGTTTAGGTGCGAAGCAGGCCTACCGCTCATCTGTAGCGAAAACACTGCCCCCTCTTTCCTGAGCCATTATTGCCATCATTTGTTGCAAACGTTCGTTACCTGTGTCAAATTAGCTCTGGAAGAATCTCATTTGAAGATATGGACATACAGCCAACACCGCCGACGATAAGAATTTCTTTACTGCCGATGTGTGCCATCGCCCGTTCTGTGATTTCGACCAGCATGGCGAAAATGGTCTCTTGCAAGGAGAAGCAGAGATCGGCTGGCGTAAACGTGTCTTCGCTTTCATTGGACGATGCTGATGCTCTGAACCGTTTATCGAGTGTATAAGCTTCTGTGGCGGATAATATTCCAGATAAAGAAACATCCATTCCTTTCGTAGCGTAGGGTAATGGGAGTAACCGTTTCCCTCTACTCACGTCATAAGGGAGCCAACAAACATCAAAAGTCGACTCACTTTTTGGCCTCCAACTCGATATTGTACCCAGGACTAGGATCATTGGGCAAACCAATAACACGAGCGAATCGATCCAGGCAGTTACCAACGGCAATGTCCAGGGTTTCACCAAAAATTCGATACCGTTGACGAGAGTAGGCAATAACTTGGGTATTGCCTCCAGACACGTAGAGGACTACTGGATTTTGAGCCCCTGTTACAAGACGACCCATCTCAATGTCTATAAAATATTCAAAATATTTTAACTGGATAGATGTGAAGATACGTACGACCCACACAGTGGTTAACACCGACTAATGGCTTGTGGTATATTAGAGACAGCGTTCGAGCCACCAAAGCAACAGACTGAAGAGGTCCTCCCATTCCAGGTCCTAAAGCACAGATTAACCCAAATTTCAAGGAATGGGGAAGTCTCGTCATACCTTTGGTATAACAAATACAATCCAGATCCTTCATCGCAATCCCTGCTCTCCCCATTGCGTCTTTAATAACAGTAAGAACCCATTGTCGATGATGAATCGCTGTATCTCTAGGAAGAAATCCCTCTCCAGGCGGTGTAATATACGTATGTCTAACATTTGCGAGAATTTCCGTCGATCCATCTGGGTTATGTTGCATGATTCCAGCACCGAGCTTGTTCGCTGAACCTTCAAGGCCTAAAGCCAGAAAAGGCTTTTCTTTGCAGAAGAGTTGTTTAGATAGTGTCCTATCATGTTATTAGATCTTTACTTGCCAGGATTTTTTAGTGAGGAGCGTTGGGGTGGTCGAGGCATGGTAAGAGAGGAACGACTTCACAAGGGCTGACGTAATTTGAAGCTCGAGTTCATTATTCTATTTAAGAAATATTGTAAAAACATGGAAGATTTATAAAAACAGTCATGTCAAGCGAATTTTACATTTTGTCATATCCCCAGGGGTCGGGTGGAAGGGTAACTAACCTCAAGGATCGTGCTGACCATCGCATCTAGACATTCCTTGATCTTGGCTGAGGCAGCTAGACCATCTCAAGTCTGTCGCCATTTACCTTCAAATTCGAATGACGCGCCAAACTCTTTTGACTAACACGGAGAAATTCATAGACCATCAGGTTTAGCACACTTTCGTTTTTCGACAACACCTGTCTTTGGACAGCGCATTTCTTGCCAGGAAATAGGGATCATAGTCGCACCTATGCAGAAAAGTGCTATTAGCAAAGGGGACGAGCACAAAAAAAAAAGGGGGGGGGGGACGGTTAAAAGTACCTGCTTCCCTCCCTGCGAAAATTACACCTAGGTCGTTTCGCGCAGTCGCCACGTAATAGCTCCGAGCATCACCCAGGGATATC
>Ga0157379_10004475_pt1 | contig 11987 bp, 14 predicted proteins | sample S25metaG_FD_121802 | JGI IMG/M metagenome (GOLD analysis project Ga0157379, IMG submission 121802) | Switchgrass rhizosphere microbial communities from Kellogg Biological Station, Michigan, USA - S2-5 metaG | ecosystem: Host-associated > Plants > Roots > Rhizosphere > Soil | place: USA... | reverse complement strand
TCGCCCGAGCACGGCAAGGTCGGCGCGCGTGCGCCGACGCCGCAATCGACGCCGACGCCGGGGGCGATCGACGGCGAACTGCCGAAGGAGGTCCACGCGCATCTTTCACCGGCGCGCCAGATCCCGCCGGCGGCGACGCACATCGCACCGAGCGAGTGACGATGCCCGAGCCGATCCTGCGCGTCACGTCGGTCTCCAAGCGCTTCGGCGGCCTGCAGGCGCTCTCCGACGTCGGCATGACGATCGAGCGGGGGCAGATCTACGGCCTGATCGGTCCCAACGGCGCCGGCAAGACGACCTTCTTCAACGTCCTCACCGGCCTCTACGCGCCCGACTCGGGAACGTTCGAGCTCGGCGGCAAACCGTACCGGCCGAGTGCGGTGCACGAGGTCGCCAAGGCCGGCATCGCGCGCACGTTCCAGAACATCCGCCTGTTCGCCGACATGACCGCGCTCGAGAACGTGATGGTCGGCCGCCACGTGCGCACGCATTCGGGGCTGGTCGGCGCAGTGCTGCGCACGCGCTCGTTCGTCGCCGAGGAGGCGGCGATCACGGCCCGCGCGCGCGAGCTGCTCGAGTACGTCGGCATCGCCGGCTTCGCCGAGTACAAGGCACGCACGCTCAGCTACGGCGACCAGCGCCGCCTCGAGGTCGCGCGGGCGCTCGCGACCGATCCCAAGCTGATCGCGCTCGACGAGCCGGCGGCAGGGATGAACACGACCGAGAAGGTGACGCTGCGCGCGCTGATCGACCGCATCCGCAACGACGGCCGCACGATCCTGCTCATCGAGCACGACGTCAAGCTCGTGATGGGCCTGTGCGATCGCGTCACCGTGCTCGACTACGGCAAGCAGATCGCCGAAGGCACGCCCGCCGACGTGCAGCGCAACGAGAAGGTCATCGAGGCCTACCTCGGCGCGAGCCACACGACGCACTGAACGACCGCACCGAGCGATGGCAACGGCGACGGCGGCGACGGGGCAGGGCAGCGCGACGGGCGCGGCGCGGGCGCTGCTGCGCGTCAACGGCCTCAAGGTCGCGTACGGCGGCATCCAGGCGGTCAAGGGCGTCTCTTTCGAGGTCCGCGAAGGCGAGCTCGTCAGCCTGATCGGCGCCAACGGCGCCGGCAAGACGACGACGCTGAAGGCGGTCACCGGCACCCAGCCGGCGTCCGGCGGCGAGATCGAGTTCCTCGGCACGAGCACGCGCGGCCGGGGCCCGTGGGACCTGGTCAAGCAGGGGCTCGTGATGGTCCCCGAGGGCCGCGGCGTGTTCGCGCGGATGACGATCGTCGAGAACCTGCAGATGGGCGCGTTCGTCCGCAACGACGCCGACGCGATCGCCGCCGACATCGAGCGCGTCTTCACGATCTTTCCGCGCCTCAAGGAGCGCCGCCACCAGCTCGCCGGCACGATGAGCGGCGGCGAGCAGCAGATGCTCGCGATGGGCCGCGCGCTGATGGCGCGGCCGAAGGTGCTGTTGATGGACGAGCCGTCGATGGGGCTGTCGCCGATCATGGTCGACAAGATCTTCGAGGTCGTCGAGGACATCCACCGCCAGGGGACGACGATCCTGCTCGTCGAGCAGAACGCGAGCCGGGCGCTGCAGCTGGCCTCGCGCGGCTACGTCATGGACAGCGGCGAGGTGACGATGAGCGGCGACGCCAAGGCGCTGCTCGCCGACCCGAAGGTCAGGGCGGCCTACCTCGGCGAATAGCCGCGCATGCGCGCCCTGCCCGCGGTCGTCGCGCTCGTGGCGAACGACAGCCGCACCCGGCAGACGCTGGCACGAAAGGTGGGTGCACGATGAGCGATCCGGCGTTCCTCCTCGTCGTCACGACCGTCGGCAATGCCGACGACGCGGCGCGGCTCGCGCGCACGCTGGTCGAGCGCGGCGTCGCGGCGTGCGCGCAGATCTCGGCGATCGAGAGCTACTACGCGTGGCAGGGCGCGATCGAGCACGACCACGAGTTCCGCGTCCTCTTCAAGGTCGCGGCCGCCGCCTACGACGCGGCCGAGCGCGCGATCCGCGAGCTCCACCCTTACGAGCTGCCGGCGATCCATGCGATCGCGGTCGAGCGTGCCTGGGAGCCGTACCGCGACTGGGTGGCAGCGAATTCGCGGACGGACGTCTAGTCGCGGCACGCCGATCGATCGCGGCTGCGATGCGATCGGCAGCACTCGAGGAACGGATCGCGAGCGTCTCCAGTGTCCGCCTTGCGTTCGCCGCGTCGCCTTCGCCGTCGCGCGGTGCTAGCCTACCGGCCGACCTGCGGCAGCCAGGAGGGCTCGATGACGGAGATGGTTTGCGGGTGCGCGCTGCGCCGCCGGCGCGGGTTTCTGCGCGCGAGTGCCGGCGCCGTCGCGGCGCTCGGCGGTCTCGGCCTCGCCTTCACGGCGGACGCCGTCGTGCTGACCAAGCAGATGCGCGACGCGATGAAGCCCGACGACATCCTGCAGGCGATGAAGAAGGGCAACCAGCGCTTCCGCACCGGTCAGCGCCAGGACCATGACTATCTCGCCCAGCAGCGCAAGACCGCGAAGGGCCAGTATCCGGCCGCGGTGCTGCTGTCGTGCATCGATTCGCGCGCGCCCGCCGAGACGATCATGGATCTGCGCATCGGCGACATCTTCAACTGCCGCGTCGCCGGCAACATCGCCAACGACGACATCCTCGGCAGCATGGAGTTCGCCTGCAAGGTCGCCGGCGCCAAGGTCGTGCTGGTGATGGGCCACACCGCGTGCGGCGCGATCAAGGGCGCGATCGACAACGCCGAGCTCGGCAACCTCACCGGGCTGCTGGCGAAGATCAAGCCGGCGGTCAAGGCGACCGACTACGGCGGCGCGCGCACCGCGGCCAACGACGAGTTCGTCGATGCGGTGGCGCGGACGAACGTGGCGCTGACGATGGCCGACATCCGCAGCCGCAGCACCGTCCTGCGCGAGATGGAGTCGGAAGGGGCGCTCGTGATCGCCGGCGCGATGTACGACCTGCAGACGGGAACGGCCGATTTCTTCCCCTGAGCCGCGGCGGGGCGCGGGAGAGGTTGACTAAAATCCCGCCGTCATCGGCGCGAACGCCGCCTCGCAGGGACGGGGGCGCGGCCCGACGAAGCTGACTGGAGATCCGGCCCCTTGCAGCCCCTGTCCAACCCTGCCGATCCCGCCGCGAACGGCGAGGAGCGCCGCTGCGACGTCCTCGTCGTCGGCGGCGGCCCGGCCGGCTCGACGATCGCCGCGCTCCTCGCGGCCGCCGGCCGCGACGTCGTCGTCCTCGAGAAGTCGCGCCATCCGCGCTTTCACATCGGCGAGTCGCTGCTGCCCGCCAACGCCGTCCTGTTCGACCGCCTCGGCGTGCGCGAGCAGGTCGAGGCGATCGGCATGACGAAGTTCGGCGTCGAGTTCGTCTCGCCCGACCACGACCATCGCCAGTTCATCGAGTTCAGCGAGGCGTGGGACAAGTCGATGCCGTACGCGTGGCAGGTGCGCCGATCGCAGCTCGACGAGCTGCTCTTCCGCGACGCCGCGCGCAAGGGCGCGCGCACGTTCGAAGGCCAGCGCGTCCGCGAGGTCGCGTTCGACGACGCCGGCGCGAGCGTCGAGGTCGAGCTCGACGACGGTGCGCGCGTCCGCTGGCGGGGGCGTTTCGTCGTCGACGCCTCGGGCCGCGACACGCTGCTCGCCAACCAGCTGCGCTGCAAGGAGAAGAACCGGCGCCACAACAGCTCGGCGCTGTACGGCCACTACACCGGAGCCGCGCGGCTGCCGGGCAGGCTCGAGGGCAACATCACGATCTTCTGGTTCGAGCACGGCTGGTTCTGGTTCATCCCGCTTGCCGACGGCACCACGAGCATCGGCGCGGTCTGCTGGCCGCACTACCTGAAGTCGCGAAAGAAGCCGCTGCCCGAGTTCTTCGCCGACACGATCGCGATGTGTCCGGCGCTGGCCGAGCGGCTCGCCGGCGCCGAGCTCGTCGACGGCCGCGTCACCGCGACGGGCAACTACTCGTACGCAAGCGCGAAGAGCAGCGGCGATCGCTTTCTCATGATCGGCGACGCGTACGCGTTCGTCGACCCGGTCTTCTCGTCGGGCGTCTACCTCGCGATGCAGAACGCGTTCGACGGCGCCAAGGTCGTCGAGGCGGTGCTCGACGGCCGCCGCGACGCCGCGGCGCTCAGGCGCGCGTTCGACCGCAGCGTGCGGCACGGCCCGCACGAGTTCTCCTGGTTCATCTTCCGCGTCACGAACCCGACGATGCGCGAGTTCTTCATGTCGCCGCAGAACCCGTTCCGCGTCAAGGAGGCGCTGATCTCGCTGCTCGCCGGCGACATCTACGGCAAGACGCCGATCTGGCGGTCGATCGGCACGCTGAAGACGCTCTACTACCTCGTCTCGCTCGGCAACCTCGCGCGCACCGTGCGCGCCTGGAAGCGCCGCCGGTTCAACATCCGCGACGTCGAGGTCCAGGCACCGTGAGGCGCCTGGCAGGACCGCGACGGCGCGTCGTCGCGTCCCTCGCCGCGCTCGCCGTCGTCGCGGCGCGCGCCGAGGAGATGCCGCTGCCGGCGCCGCCGGTCGAGGGGCCGGTCACGCGCGCTGCAGCGGACGATGCCGGCACCCTCCCGCTGTGGGAGCTCGGCATCGGCGTCGCCGGCTTCCGGTTCGACGACTACCGCGGCTCGGACCACACCAACACCTACCTGCTGCCGATTCCGTTCTTCGCGTACCGCGGCCCGATCCTGCGCGCCGACCGCGAGGGTGCGCGCGCGGTGCTGTTCGAAGGCCGGAGGCTGACCGTCGACCTCAGCCTCGGCGCCTCGGTGCCGACCAAGAGCGAGGCCGAGGGTGCGCGCAGCGGCATGCCCGACCTCGCCGGAACGTTCGAGCTCGGCCCGAGCTTCATCGTCGAGCTCTGGCAGTCGGGCGATCGCAAGCTCAAGCTCGACCTGCGCATGCCGGTGCGCGAGGCGATCACGCTCGAGCGTTCTCCGCGCGCGATCGGGCTGACCTTCTCGCCGAATCTGAATCTCGACATCGGCGGCCTGCCGGGCCGCGGCAACCTCGGTCTGCTCGCCGGTCCGCTGTTCGCCGACCGTCGCTACCACGAGTACTTCTACGGCGTCGCGCCCGAGTTCGCGACCGCGACCCGGCCCGCGTACGAAGCACCGGGCGGCTACGCCGGCTGGCGCGCGACGGCGGCGTTCTCGCGCCGCTTCGGCACCAGCGCGTGGTTCGGCGCGTTCCTCCGCTACGACGACCTCCACGGCGCGGTGTTTGCCGACAGTCCCCTCGTACGCCGCCAGAGCACCGTCACCGCGGGCTTCGGAATCTCATGGATCTTCGCGACTTCGAGCCAGCGCGTCCGCGTCGACGACTGACCGGCACGGCGACGCAATCGCCGGCGCTCGTCGACCGGCTGCTGTTCGCGTGCGTCCTCGTCCTCCTCGGTGCGATGTCGCTCGGCTGGAACTTCGTCGCGACGCTGCTCGCCGTCGTCCTGCCACGCGACGTCGGCGGCCGGCTCGGCCGGGCCGCCGTCTCGCGCATCTACCGCTGCTGCTGGGCGACGGCGGAGCGCTTCGGCCTGATGGAGCTCGACACGGGCGCGCTCGACGCGTTGCGCGACGAGCCCGGCGGCCTCATCGTCGCCGCCAACCATCCGACGATGCTCGACGCGCTCGCCGTCGTCGCCCGGCTGCCGCGCGGCGTCTGCGTCATGAAGGCAGAGCTGTTGCGCAACGTCTTCCTCGGCAGCGGCGCACGGCTCGCGCAGTACATCCGCAACGACGTCGGCCGCGGCATGGTCCGCGACGCCGTCGCGAGCCTGCGCGAAGGCAACCAGCTGGTCCTCTTTCCCGAAGGCACGCGCACGGTGACCTCGCCGATCAACGCGTTCAAGCCGGGCATCACGCTGATCGCGCACCTCGCGCAGGTGCCGATCCAGACGGTCGTCATCGAGACGTCGTCACCGTACCTCGCCAAGGGCTGGCCGCTGCTGAAGGCGCCGCCCGTGCCGGTGCGGATGCGCGTGCGCCTCGGCAGGCGCTTCGCCGCCGAACCCGACCACCGCGCGCTGCTGCAGCGGATCGAGCGCTACTTTGCGGAGGAGCTCAGCCGGTGAGCGCAGCGGCGGTGTCGGCGACGCACGTCGTCGTCATCCCGAGCTACGACACCGGGCCGATCGTCTACGCCACCGTGCGGGCGGCGCGCGCCGCGTGGGCGCCGGTGTGGGTCGTCGTCGACGGCAGCCGCGACGGCACCGAGCGCGGGCTGCTGGCGATGGCCGCCGACGATCCGGGCCTGCGCGTCGATGTCCTCGCGCAGAACTCCGGCAAGGGAGCGGCCGTCTTCCATGCCCTCGAGGCGGCGCGCGCGGCCGGCTTCACGCACGCGCTGACGATGGACGCCGACGGCCAGCATCCTGCCGAGCTGATCGGGCGCTTCATGGCCGAGTCGGCCGCGCACCCCGATGCGATGGTGCTCGGCCGGCCGCTGTTCGACGCATCGGCGCCGCTCCTGCGCGTGCGCGGCCGCCGCATCTCGAACGCGTGGACGAACCTCGAGACGCTCGGCGCGGGCATCGCCGATTCGCTGTACGGCTTTCGCGTCTATCCGATCGCGCCGCTCGTCGACGTCATGCGCGCGCAGCCTTGGATGCGCCGCTTCGACTTCGACACCGAGGCCGTCGTCCGCCTCGCCTGGCGCGGCGTCCGGCCGATCAACGTCGACGCGCCGGTGCGCTATCTCGGCGCCGACGAGGGCGGCGTCTCGCACTTCCGCTACGGTCGCGACAATGCGTTGCTGACCTGGATGCACCTGCGCCTGGTGGCCGGCTTCCTCTTCCGCCTGCCGTGGCTCGTCGCGCGCAGGCTGGCCCGCCGGCCGCCGTTCGGCGCGCGCTGAATCGAGTTGCCGTCTTTACGAGGCCTTGCCCGAGGCCGACCTTGCCGCGTCGTGACGCGTCGGCGAAGATGCGCGCTGCGGCGCAGAGACCGCGATGAGGGGAATTGCGATGGTTCGAGTCAGGATGCTCGCGGCAGCGGTCGCCGCGATATTGGTGCCGGCGCTGACGTTCGCGCAGGATGCGCAGAAGACGCGCGAGCAGGTCAAGGCGGAGACGCGCGCCGCGCAGCAGGCGGGCGAGATGACGCCCGCAGGCGGTGGCGCGACGCCGGCCGCGAAGACGTCGACGAAGCAGCACTCGACGAAGACGCGCGCGCAGGTCAACGAAGAGACGCGCGCGGCACAGAAGGCGGGCGAGCTGACTCCCGCGGGCGGCGGCGCCGGGCCGGCTCCGAAGTCGACGAAGCATTCGACGGTGACGAAGGAGAAGCGCAAGGCGGAGACGCTCGAGGCGAGGAAGAAGGGCGAACTCGTGCCCGCCGGCGGCGGAGGCCCGGCGCCGTCGAAGTGACGACAGCGTCGCGTCGGCCGCAGTTGCGCGCCGACGTCGACGTCGACGCCACAGTCGTCGCGGCCGCGGGCGTGCCTTGCTTGTCATCGCGCGTCGCGTCGGCGAAGATCGACGCTTCGGCCGACCGGCCGCGATCGAAGGGAAGTTCCATGGTTCGAGTTCGCACGCTCGCGGCAGCCGTCGCGGCGACGTTGCTGCCCGCGTTGGCGCTCGCGCAGGCGAGCGCGCCGCTCACGCGCGAGCAGGTCAAGGCGGAGACGCGTGCCGCGCAGAAGGCGGGCCAGCTCACTCCGGCAGGCCAAGGCGGAGCGCGCTCGAGCGCGCCCGCGCAGCCGTCGACGCTGACCACTGCGGAGCGCAAGGCTCAGACGCTCGAGGCGAGAAAGCAGGGCGAACTCCAGCCCGCCGGCGTGACGCAGAAGGCCGATGTCGCCGACGCCAAGAAGAAGAGCACGAAGACGCGCGAGCAGCGCAAGGCCGAGACGGCCGAAGCGAGGAAGAAGGGCGAGCTCGTTCCCGCGGGCGAAGGCCCGACCAGCCCGCCGAAGTGATCGCAGCGCCGCGGCTTCGGTCGCGGTCGCTCAGACCATCGCGCCGTTGATCGCGACGATCTGGCCGCTGATGTAGGCGGCGTCGTCCGAGGCGAGGAAGGCGACCAGCGCGGCGACCTCGCTCGCCTTGCCGGCGCGCTTCATCGGCACCAGCCGCTCGATCGTGGCGCGGTCGAACGTCCCGCCCGCCATTCCGGCGTCGACGATCCCCGGCGCGACCGCGTTGACGGTCACGCCGCGGCTCGCGAGCTCGAGCGCCAGCGCCTTGGTCGCGCTGTTGAGCGCGCCCTTGGCGGCGGCGTAGTTGACCTGGCCGCGGTTGCCGGTCTGCGCCGCGACCGAAGAGACGTTGACGATCCTGCCCCAGCGCGTCCGCACCATCGGCAACACGAGCGGCTGCGTGACGTTGAAGAAGCCGTGCAGCGAGACGTCGATGACGCGGTGCCACTGCTCGGCGCGCATGCCGGGAAAGACCGCGTCGTCGTGAACGCCGGCGTTGTTGACGACGATCTGGATCGGGCCGCCTTCGAGCAGACGCTCGCACGCCGCGCGCGCGGCATCGCTGTCGGTGACGTCGAACGCGACCGCGTCGGCGCTGCCGCCGCCGGCGACGATGCGCGCGGCGACCGCGCGCGCCGCGTCGATCCTGCCGTTGGCGTGGGCGATGACGTGGACGCCGTCGCGGCCGAGCCGCTCGGCGATCGCCTCGCCGAGCGCGCCGCTCGCGCCGGTGACGAGGGCGCGGCGGCGCGGCGTCGTCGTCGTGCTCATCGCGCCGCCGCGGCGGTGTCGAGGACGACGGTGGCGCGTCCCGACGCGAGCTCGCGGCCGCCGTGGCGGACGCTGAAGCCGTAGAGGATGCGGGCGGCGTCGCCTGCGTGCCGCTCGGCACGGACGACGAGCACGTCGGGGTCGGCGGCAGGCAGGTCGTCGAGGCGCCAGCACGCGAGGCGGACGTCGCGTGCGCTGGCGAGCATCCCGGGCCCGCCGCCGCGCGCCGACGCGACGGCGCCGAGCGCACCGTGCAGCGCCATCGCCTGCGCTGCGTACTCGATTGCCGTGCTCGCGAGCAGCCCGCTCGCGCTGCGCAGCGGATGGCGCGGATCGCGGTGGTTCGTCGCGACGCACTCGATCGCGTCGGTGCTCCATGCCGTCATCCGCTCGAGCAGGCACATCGGCCCGGTGTGCGGGACGAGCGCGGCGATGCCGGCGTGGTCGAGCGTCGTCGCCGTCATGCCTTCGAGTCCGCTCCGTCGGCGACGACGGTCGCGACGATGAGGACGTTCGCGAACGGCGTCCCTGCGTGCATCGGCTCGCTCGCGACCGCGAAGCCGAGCTGCTCGAGGCGAGCGCGCCACGCCGCGAGCGTCCTGCCCGCGAGCGGCGCAACGCCATGGCCGCGAACGAACGTGACGACGCGGTCGGCCCACTGGCTGGCCGCGAAGCCGCCGCGCGCCGCCGCGTCGCCGATCCTGAGCACGAGCTTGCCGCCGGCCGGCAGGGCGGCGCGCACCCGCGTGAGCACCGCGTCCTGTTCGGGCTCGCTGACGTAGTGCAGCACGTCGAGGATGACGACGGTGTCGACGTCGGCGAACGGCGCCGAGCGCATGTCGGCGCAGACGATGTCGCAGGCGTCGCCGAGCGCGTCGCGCGCGCGCTCGACGTCGCGGCGCTGCAGCTCGATGCCGCGGACGCGGACGTCGAGCGGCGGCTCGGCCCAGCCGCTCGGCCAGCGGCCGTCGCGCGCCACCCGCGCTGCGGCGCCGAGCAGGCTCGCGAGCAGGCCCTGACCGCAGCCGATGTCGAGGACGCGCGTGCGCGGCGCGATGACGCCGCGTGCGAGCAGGTGCGCGAAGACCGGATCCCAGCGCAGCTTGCCGCGCGCGAAGTGCCACGCGAATCGTCCGCAGCGGCGGTACGGTGCGCTCGCATCGCTGACGAGCGAGCGCCACGACGCGACGGCGTCGATCGCGGTCATGGCGGCGCCGAGTTGGCGCCGGCGTCGGCGCGCGCTGCCTCGGGCAGCGTCACCGCGACGAGGCCGAGCGCGGCGAGGCGGTCGAGCAGCGCCGGCAACGTCGCGACGACGACCGGGACCCCGGCGGCGGTGCGCGCCGCGTGGCCGTCGTGCGCGACCAGGATGTCGCCGCCGCGAAGGTTGCGCGCGAGGCGCGCGAGGACGGCGTCGGCGTCGCGGCGCACCGTGTCGAGCCCGCGTCGCGTCCAGCTGACGAGCTGCAGGTCGAGCCGCTGCAGGACGGGCGCGAGGAACGGGTTGCGCAGCCCGGCGGGCGCCCGGAAGTAACGGGGCACTTCGCCGCAGAGGTCGGCGATCGCATCCTGCGCCGTCGCGATCTCGCGCGCGATCGCCTTCGGTCCGAGCAGCGAGAAGTTGTGCGCATGGCCGTTGGTGTGGTTCTGCACGCTGTGACCGCGCGCGACGATCTCGCGGCAGAGCGCGCCGTGGGCGCGCGCGTGCGTGGCGATGCAGAAGAAGGTCGCGCGCGCGCCGTGCCGGTCGAGGATGTCGAGCACCGCGGGAGTGACTTCGGGGTCGGGGCCGTCGTCGATCGTGATGGCGACCTCGTGCCGCGCCGCGCTCGCCGCCGGCAGCCGCGTCCAGTTGCTGCCGAGCCAGCGCGACCGCGGCAGCAGCCCGCCGGCGGTGAGCAAGGCGTGGTTGGCGGCGACCGCACCGAGCGCCCACGGCCACGTCTGCGGCGCGGCGATGGCGACGCCGGCGGCGCCGGCGTGCCACGCGAGCGACGCGGTGACGTACGTCGGCCACGCCGTGGCGGCGGCGCGCGGGCGCGGCGGTGCACGATCGGTCGAAGGGCTCACGCCGCGATTCTCGCCTGCGGCCGCCCGAGCCAGGCCGCGGAGAAGACGAGGCAGAGCAGCGCCCCCGGTGCGACGACGACGCCGACGGCATGCAGCACGGGGATGCTCGAGCTCGCCAGCAGACCGAACGATGCGACCGTCGTCAGGTTGGCGAGCAGGAGCGACGCCAGCGTGTCGGCATCGGCGCTGTCGCGCTCGCGCAGGTGATCGAAGAAGAGCGCGTAGTTCGAGCCGATCGCGACGGTCAGCAGCAGGCCGACGAGATGGAGGATGCCGAGCGCGCTGCCGGCGAGCGTCAGGGCGGCGAGGACGACGAGCGTTGCCGCCGCGATCGGCACGCCGAGCGCGGCCAGCCGGCGCGCGCTGCGCAGCTGCCAGGCGAGCAGCAGCGCGACGGCGCCGGCGCCGAGCGCGGCCTGCCATTCGGCCTCGCGCACGAAGCGCGCGTAGATCGCGTCGAGCTCGGCCTTGATCGCGACGATGCGGGCGCCGGGGACGTCGACGATCGCGCCACGCACGCGCGCCGCATCGATCGCCTGGCCGTCGCGGCCGTGCAGGTTGACGAGCGCGCGCCACGGCCGCGTCGCGGCGCCGGGCAGGAGCAGTGCGTCGACCGCGGCGGCGAGCGGCGTCGCGGCGAGCGCGGCGCGCGTGACCGGCGGCTGCGCGCGTGCCGTGCCGACGTCGGCGACGAACGGCTCGAGGCGGCTCGCTGCGATCGGGCCGCCGCTGGTCGACTCGGCGAGGCGATCGCGCAGCGTCTTCTCGTCCGGCAGCGCGGCACGCCGTCGCTCCTGCGTCTTCGCCGGCGGCAGCAGACGCGCCGGCGAGTCGTAGCCGACGACGACGCCGTCGGCGACCAGCGCGTCGAGCCGCGCGTCGACCGCCTCGGCGGCGGCAAGCGCGCCTTGCTCGTCGTTGCCGGCGACGGCGACGAGCGTGCCGGCGTCGGCGGCGCCGACGTCGGCGCGCAGGGCGGCGTCGCGTGCGAGTTCGTTCGCCGACACCGGGCTCAGCGCCGAGAGCTCGCCGCGCCATGGCGAAGGCGCGAGGAGGACGACGGCGAGCGACGCGATCGCGAGCGCGGCGACGCCTGCTCGCCAGCGCGGCAGCACCGCCGCGGCGGCGCGCATCGCGGCGGCGAGGCGGACGCGAAAGCCGGCGCCGGGCGCGCCTTCGGGA
>Ga0157379_10004474_pt1 | contig 11988 bp, 8 predicted proteins | sample S25metaG_FD_121802 | JGI IMG/M metagenome (GOLD analysis project Ga0157379, IMG submission 121802) | Switchgrass rhizosphere microbial communities from Kellogg Biological Station, Michigan, USA - S2-5 metaG | ecosystem: Host-associated > Plants > Roots > Rhizosphere > Soil | place: USA: Michigan... | reverse complement strand
TCGACCAGTCCGGCGATTGCTTTGCGCACGGTGACGCGCGACAGTGAAAGCTGCGCTGCCAAATCCCGCTCGCTCGGCAACGGCTGCCCTGATTCGAGAGCACCGGTTTCGATCGCTTGCTGAATCGATTGGCGCAAGCGCAAATAAGCGTGTCCGACGCGTGCCGGGGCACGGCCGCCCTTATGTCGATACTCCTGCAGGATCGGATGGTTCACGTACGTACAATACCACTGAAATACCAGTTACTGCAATTTAAGCATTTATACGTATGCAATTCACGTAGTGGTATCTGCGTGGTATTATCCGTCGCATATCAACGAGCCGAATCCGACCATGAGCCCGCAATCCGCCCCGGTTAGCCCTTTCGATCTGGTGATCTTTGGCGGTACCGGCGATCTGGCAAGACGCAAACTGCTGCCGGCCTTGCTGCATCGGTTCGCCGACGGCGCGATTGTGGCGGGCAGCCGCATCGTCGCGATCGCGCGCGATGCGTTGCCGGTGAACGACTATCGCGCGCGTCTGCGCGACGAGCTGAAGAATGTGCTGGGCGCGGGCGGTGGCGCCCAGCTCGACCAATTCCTCGACCTCATCGACTACCGCGCGCTCGACGCGACGCAGGACACGGGTTGGTCCGATCTCGTGGCATTGCTCAATCAACGCAAGAACAACGTGCGCGTGTTCTATCTGGCCACTGCGCCTGATTTGTTTGCGCCGATTTGCGAGCACTTGAGCAGGGCGGGCCTGACGGCCGACGATGCGCGCGTCGTCATCGAGAAGCCGGTCGGGCGCGATCTGGGCAGCGCCAAAGCGATCAACGATGCAGTGGGACGGGCGTTTGCCGAGCGCAATACGTTCCGCATTGACCATTATCTGGGCAAGGAGACCGTGCAGAACTTGATCGCGCTGCGCTTCGGCAACGCGTTGTTCGAACCGGTCTGGCGCGCCGAGCACGTCGATCACGTGCAGATCACAGTCTCCGAAACGATCGGTGCCGGTCAGCGCGCCGCTTATTACGACAAGGCCGGCGCACTGCGCGACATGGTGCAGAATCACATGCTGCAGTTGCTGTGCCTGGTGGCGATGGAGCCGCCGGCGTCGCTCGACGCGGACGCCGTGCGCGACGAGAAACTGAAGGTGCTGCACGCGCTGCGCCGCATCGACGCCGGCAATGCCGCGCAGCTCACCGTGCGCGGCCAATATCGCGCCGGCGCAGCGGAAGGTCAGGCCGTCGCCGGTTATGCCGAAGAACTCGGCAAACCGGCGCAAGCGGAAACGTTCGTCGCGATCAAGGCGGAAGTGGCGAATTGGCGCTGGGCCGGCGTGCCGTTTTACCTGCGCACCGGTAAACGCCTGCCGGCGCGGGTTTCGGAAATCGTCGTCACGTTCCGCGCGATTCCACATTCGATCTTCGCCGACACCGGCAGTCCGATTACTCCCAACAAGCTTGTATTGCGTTTGCAGCCGGATGAAGGTGTGAAGCTGTGGCTGATGAACAAGGTACCCGGTCCCGGCGGCCTGCGTCTGCGCGAAGTGCCGCTCGACATGAGTTTCGCATCGACATTCGGTGTGGCGCGCCAGCCGGACGCCTACGAGCGTCTGCTGATGGATGTGGTGCGCGGCAATCCGACGCTGTTCATGCGTCGCGACGAAGTCGAAGCAGCCTGGCGCTGGATCGACCCGATCCTTGCGGCGTGGGCCGCGGGTCACGATGCGCCCAAGCCGTACACGGCCGGCTCGTGGGGGCCGAGTGCGAGCGTGGCCCTGATCGAGCGCGATGGTCGAACCTGGCATGAAGATGCGGGCTGAATTCGCCCTGATCGAACATGATTTCGCCGATCCCGCTGCACTCGCGGCAGCCCTCGCCGCCGCGGTCGCCGACGATCTATGTAGCGGGATTGCACAGCGAGGCGCGGCATGGCTGGCTGTTTCGGGCGGTACGACTCCGCGACGATTTTTGCAAACGCTGGCGCAGCACGATCTTGATTGGTCGCGTGTCACCGTTACACTTACCGACGAGCGCTGGGTACCGCCGACCCACGCACGCTCGAACGAGCGCTTGCTGCGCGAGACACTGCTGGCGGGCCGCGCGGCGTCGGCGACATTTGTTCCTTTGTATACCGATGCGCCGGATCCGGAATCCGGCTCGCGCAAAGTCGCGCAACTAATCGACGCGCTGGCGCTGCCCTTCGATGCGGTCGTGCTGGGCCTCGGCAACGACGGCCATTGCGCGTCCCTGTTTCCCGATGGCGATCACTTCGATGCCGCGCTCGAATCTGCCGACACCGCACGTGTGATGCCGATGCGCTCGCCCACGGCCGGCGAGCCGCGCATCACGCTGACGCTGCCCGCCTTGGCGGCGACGCGGGCCTTGTATCTGCACATCGAAGGCGCAGATAAACGACAAGTGCTCGCGCACGTGCTCGCGGGCGAGGGCGCGCTGGCGCGCAGTCCGCTGCGGGCGATCGCGCGCGCGGCGAATGCCCCATTGAACATCTATTCCTGCGCCTGATGCAGAGGTATTTATGCCATTGAATGCAACGATCGCCAAAGTCACTCAGCGCATTGTCGAACGCAGTGCGCAACACCGCGGCGAATATCTCGCGCGCATCGATGCGGCGCGCGAATCGGGCCCGCGCCGCCGGCGCCTGTCCTGCGGCAATCTTGCGCACGGCTTCGCGGCCTGCGGCGCGGCGGACAAGGCCGCGCTGCGCGACGTCATCGAGCCGAATATCGCGATCGTGACCGCGTACAACGACATGCTGTCGGCGCATCAGCCGTATGAGCGCTATCCCGAACTGATCCGCCAGGCAGCGCGCAAAGCCGGCGCCACCGCGCAAGTGGCCGGTGGCGTGCCGGCGATGTGCGATGGCGTGACGCAAGGCCAGGCCGGCATGGAATTGTCGCTGTTCTCGCGCGATGTGATCGCGCTGTCGGCGGCGGTGGCGTTGTCCCACAACATGTTCGACGCGGCGTTGCTCCTCGGCATCTGCGACAAGATCGTGCCGGGATTGCTGATCGCCGCGCTCACGTTCGGCCATCTGCCGGCGATCTTCGTACCGGCCGGGCCGATGCCGAGCGGCATAGGCAACGAGGAGAAGGCGAAAGTCCGTCAGTTGTATGCCGAAGGCAAGGCCACGCGCGAACAACTGCTCGAAGCCGAAGCGCGCTCGTATCATGCAGCGGGCACATGCACGTTCTACGGCACGGCCAATTCCAACCAGATGCTCATGGAGATCATGGGCCTGCATTTGCCTGGAGCGACCTTCGTCAACCCGAACACGCCGCTGCGCGATGCGCTGACGGTCGAGGCGACGTACCGCGCGGCCGCCATCACCGCGCTCGGCAAAGACTACATACCGGTCGGCCATGTCATCGATGAACGCGCGATCGTCAACGGCGTGATCGGCCTGCATGCAACGGGTGGCTCGACGAATCACCTGCTGCACCTGATTGCGATGGCGGCGGCGGCCGGCATCGAGTTGCGCTTGGAAGATTTCGATGAGTTGTCGAGAGTCGTGCCATTGCTTGCGCGCATCTATCCGAACGGAACGGCCGATGTGAATCACTTCGACGCGGCCGGCGGCATGGGTTTCCTGATTTCGCAACTGCTCGATGTCGGTCTGTTGCATGGCGATGTAAGCACTGTGTGCGGACAGGGACTGGATGCGTACCGCGTGCACGCCCGACTGGGCGCTGACGGAACGGTCGAACGCGTGCCCTCGGCGCAGGTCAGCGGCGATGAATCGGTTCTCCGCCCGGCGTCGAAACCGTTCCGCGCGGACGGTGGCTTGCGCGTGCTCAACGGCAATATCGGCATAGCCGCGATCAAGGTTTCCTCGGTGCCAGCCGATCGCCTGGTCATTGAAGCCCCGGCTATCGTGTTCGATGAACAGGACGACGTCAAAGCCGCGTTCGAGCGCGGCGAGCTCGAGCGCGACTTCGTCGCCGTTGTGCGTTTTCAGGGTCCGCGTGCGATCGGCATGCCCGAACTGCACAAGCTGACGCCGGCACTCGGCGTGCTGCAAAATCGCGGTTTTCGCGTTGCGCTTGTGACCGACGGCCGCATGTCCGGCGCTTCGGGCAAGGTACCCGCCGCGATCCACGTCACCCCCGAAGCTGCCGCCGGCGGCACGATTGGCAAGATACGCAACGGCGACATCGTGCGCGTGGACGCGCAAGCGGGCGTGCTCGAAGTGAAAGTGGATCACGTGACACTGCAAGCGCGCGAAGCGGCAACCGCGAACATTGCCAGTCATTATGCGGGTGTCGGACGCGAGTTGTTCGGCTTGTTTCGCCGTTCCGTGAGCGCTGCGGAAACCGGTGCAAGCGTATTCGGGGATATCGCATGAATATGGAAAGCAAGCAGCGCGAAGTCGAAACGGTATTGCGCCGGGCGCCGGTCGTCGCGGTCGTGGTGATTGAAGATGTCAGGCACGCCGTGCCGCTCGCACGCGCACTGGTCGCTGGCGGGATCGAGGCCATCGAGGTCACGCTGCGCACGTCGGCGGCGCTCGATTCCATTCGCGCCATTGCCGGCGATGTGGAAGGCGCCGTCGTGGGAGCTGGGACATTGCTGACGTCTGCTGACTTTGCGGCGGCGGAACGTGCCGGTGCACGTTTCGGCGTTTCGCCCGGCGCGACACCGGCACTGCTGGCGGCGGCGGCCGATTCCGCGCTGCCGTATCTGCCCGGCGCGGCAACGGCGAGCGAAACCATGGCGCTGTTCGAACGCGGTTATCGCCTGCAGAAATTTTTCCCGGCGAGCTACGCCGGCGGTACGGACCTGCTGCGCGCGCTGGCCGCGCCGTTGCCGGCGATCGGCTATTGTCCGACCGGCGGCATCACCGCAGCGACTGCGCCGCAGTGGCTGGCTCTGCCCAACGTGCTCTGCGTCGGCGGCTCATGGCTCAGCGCGCCGGCACTCGTGCGCGGTGCGCAGTGGGAAGCGATCGAGAGGCTCGCGCGCGAGGCGGCTGCGCTACGCGCGTGAGCGCACGGGCCCGGTCGATCCTCGTATCACGAGTTCCGGGCTAAAACCCTTGTTTTCGATCGCCTCAGGCGGCGAACCATTGCGCTTCAACTCGGCGATCAAGCGCAACGTCGCCTGGCGCGCAATTTCCTCGGTGGCCTGCTTGGCCGTGGTCAGCGCCGGCCACGACTGCTTGGAGAACGGACTGTCCTCGAAACCGGCGATCGACAGATCGTAAGGCACCTCAAGGCCGCTCGATTTCGCCGCCGCAAGCACGCCGGCCGCGATCTCGTCGTTCGAGCCGAAGATTGCAGTCGGTCGATCTTTCAGTGCGAACAGCTTGCGCGCGCCGCGGAAGCCGTCGTCGAATGAATAATCGCCGTGCACGATCAGCCGATTGTTCAGCGCAATGCCGTAATCCTTGAGCGCGCTTTCGTAGCCCTTGAAGCGTTCGGGACTGGAACGGTGCGACTTGCCGCCCCAGAGGAAGCCGATGCGCTGATGACCAAGCTGGATCAAATGCTCGGTGATGTCGTAGGCCGCGTCGCGGTCGTCAACATAGACGCACGGGAAGCCATCGTTTGGATCTTCCGCTGCGGACAGGATGCGCACGAGCTTGATCCCGCTGCTCGATAGGAAACGGATCAGCTCCATGCGCTCGGACATCGGCGGTGCCAGCACCAGCCCGGCCAGGCGCGAACGCTTCACCAGATCGACGAGTTCGTTGGCGAGATTCGGTGACGCCGAATTGCACGGGTGGATCTGCAGGCCGAAGCCGGTGTCTCGACACACGGACAGCACGCCGTTCTGCACGCTGATGACGTAGTACGCATTCGGGTTGTCGTAGACCACGCCGAGCGCGAACGATTGCGCGCTGCGCAGGCTACGCGCGGACAGGTCGGGTTGATAATCCAGGTGCTCGATCGCGCGCAACACCCTGTCACGCGTTCGCTCCTGCACGGAGGGCTCATTGTTGATGACGCGCGAGACGGTCTTCAGCGAAACCTTGGCGCGTTTTGCTACGTCCCTGATTGTGGCTCGTTGCACTTGGATTCCCTGTAGCGCTGCCGGTGCGCAACGCGACTCACGTCGCATGGTAGCCGACGCAGCGCTGCGCTAGCTATCTCGACGGCTGCGCGGCAGCGAGCGTCGCGCCTTGCCCGGCGCGATGTCCGCGTGTGGCGTAGTACCAGATGTACAGGTAGCAAGGCACCATCAGCGCAAGGAACACGGCCTGGAAGTCGTACGACTGCTTCAGGTACGCGAAGGCTTGTGGAATGATCGCGCCGCCGGCGATGCCCATGATCAGCAATGCCGCGCCGCGTTCGATCAGCCGGCCCAGGCCGTGGATAGCGAGCGGGAATATCGCCGGCCACATCATGGCGTTCGCGAAGCCGAGCGCCGCGACGCAGCCGACCGAAATATAGCCGTGCGTCAGGAATGCCGCGAACGCCAGCAGCATGCCGAGCAGTGCGGAAAACGCCAGGTAGCGCTGCTGCGAAATCAAGCGCGGAATAGCCAGGAAGCCGACGACATAGCCGGCCAACATCGCGCCGAGCGTGAACGAGGTGAAGAATTTCGCTTCATCGAGCGGAATGTTGAAACTGCGGCCATAGGTGCCGATCGCGTCACCGGCCATGACTTCGGCGCCGACGTAAACGAAGATCGCCAGCGCGCCGAGCCAAACATGCGGAAACTGAAACAGGCTCTCTTCCGAACCGACAGCGGCTGTATTGTCGTGTTCGGCGCGCACATCGGGCAGCGGCGAGAACAATATTGCGGCGCCAAGCACGGCCAGCACGCCAGCCATGAACAGGTAGGGAGCGTGGATGCCCGCAGCGAACGCGTCGAGGATCTGCGTTTTGCCTTGCGCATCGGCCGCAGCCACCTGATCAGCGATATTACCCATGCCGTGCAGCACCAGCGTGCCGAGCAGGATCGGCGCGAGGATGCCGGCAATCTTGTTGCAGATGCCCATTACCGCTATGCGTTGCGCGGCACTGTCGATCGGACCGAGGATGCTGATGTACGGATTCGCCGCGGTTTGCAGAATCGCCAGACCCGCGCCAATCACGAACAGGCCGCCGAGCGCGCCCGGATACCAGCGTCGCGTGCAGAACTCGCCGAACGCGAATGCGCCGGTTGCCATCACCCATAGCGCCAGAGCCATGCCGCGTTTCATGCCGGTGCGGTCGAGAATCAACGAAGCGGGCAGGGCCCAGAAAAAATACGAGAGATAGAACACGAACGTGACGAGAAATGCGTTGACCACGTTCAACTCAAACGCCAACTGCACAAACGAGATCAGCGGGCCGTTGATCCAGGTAAACCAGCCCATGATGAAGAACAGCGCGCCGATGATCGCGATCGCAACGAGATTGCTAGATCGCGCGGCGGTGTTGGTCGGGGTCGGCATGGTGCTTTTGCTCCGGCGGGATTTGGGTACAACGTTGTCATAGATTGCCTCAACACGCAACTGTGGCCAAGCACTTGTTCTATGGCTGCTACTCGGACGTGTCGAGCGACTGGCAATTGATGCGTTGCAGCAGTGCAATTCACGCCATAGAAAGTTGGTAAATATCTTTAAGTAACAATAATGTATTTGAAATTTGTAATATGGCTTCTGAATTGATGGGGCATGCTCGATGTTGTGGCGCCACAGTGTTCGAATCCGGGATTCTTTCAAACCCTATTGACAACGTTGTCATTTACGCGCAGAGTCCCGCCGCATTCGGGTCGCCGCCATTGCTGCTGCGGCCATGGGGAGGAGGAGATTCGCAGCGTGCCAAAGCCGGTGTTGAGTCAATCCGCTACACGCAATATCACGCCGCTTGCAGCTCCGCGGCGGCTGGTTGCGGCCGACGTCGGCGGTACGCATGCGCGCGTCGCGCTGGTCGGCATCGAGCACGGCTCGGAAAAACCGGTGCAGGTTCTACAGTACGAGAAATATGCCTGCGCCGATTTCCCCGGTCTTGGGGCGATCTTGCAGACGTTCGTCGCAACACTCGGCGACACCGCTGTCGAGAGTGGCGCGATAGCTTGTGCGGGTTATGTGCTCGACGGCGTCATCATCAATCCGAATCTGCCGTGGACGGTGTCGCTCGGCACGATCCGCGCCGAGTTGGGCCTGCGCTCGCTCGAGTTTGTCAACGATTTCGAAGCCGCGGCCTACGCCACGCAATATCTTGAAGCCGGCGATACCACGCCGCTGACACCCGCACGCAGCGGCGTGAGCGGCGCGCCGACGCTCGTCGTGGGCCCCGGCACGGGTCTTGGCGCCGCGGTGCGGATTCCCACGGCGACTGGCTGTGTCGTGCTTGCGACCGAAGCCGGCCATGCGGCGTTCGCGCCGAGCACGGATCGCGAGATCGAAATCCTGCGCATCCTGCGCCGCAAAGACAGTCACGTGGAAAACGAACGGTTGTTGTCCGGGCCGGGCCTCGTCAATACCTACACCGCACTGTGCGAGTTGCGTGGCGTCAAGGCAATACTCGGAGAGCCGGCAGCGGTGACCCAGGCGGCGCTCGACGGCACCGACCCTGCGGCGCGCGAAGCGCTCGATGTGTTCTGCGGCCTGATGGGCAGCGTGATCGGCGATCTGGTGTGTTTGTACGGGCCACGCGGTGGCGTGTATCTGGCCGGCGGCATCCTGCCGCGCATCAAAGACTACCTGCGCAGCAGCACTTTTCTTGAGCGTTTTCTCGACAAGGGCGCAATGCGCCCGGTACTTGAGCGCGTGCCCGTAATGCTCGTGGAACACAGTCAGCTCGGCGTACTCGGTGCCGCCGGCTGGTACCTCGCGCGGCACGGCAAGGAATGATTTTGGTTTGTAAAGAAGTGGAATAGTTAAAAAAAGATAGATGTACAAAATCGCGTTGGAACTTGTCCCCGGAACGCCGGGTAGCCGCGAGCAGCGGCGAACCGGCACCACACAGACTAGAGGGGTGTCACATGAAAAAGTATCGTAGAACCACGTTGTCGGCCAGCATTCTGGCGAGCCTGTGCCTGGCCCAGGCCGTGTACGCACAAACCGCGCCGCCTGTCACCGGCGCCGATGCGGCGCAGGATGCCGCGAATACCACAAACCGCAAGGCGACCGATCCGCAGGAGCTTTCGGAAATCGTCGTCACCGGCATTCGCGACAGCCTGAAGCGCTCGCTCGACAACAAACGCCAGGCCGACACGCATGTCGACGTGGTCACTGCCGAGGATATCGGCAAGATGCCGGACAAGAACGTCGCCGATTCGCTGATGCGCGTCGCCGGCGTGACCACGAGTTCGGCCAGCGCGAACGAAGGCGGGTTCGACGAAAACGACCGCGTCAGTATGCGCGGTACAAATCCGAGCCTCACGCAGACTCTGATCAACGGTCATAACGTGTCTTCGGGCGACTGGTTCGTGCTGAACCAGACCGGCACGGTCGGCCGCAGCGTGACCTATACCTTGCTGCCGTCGGAAATCGTCAGCAAGGTCGTCGTTCACAAGACCGCGCAGGCGAGCGACGTCGAAGGCGGCGTTGCCGGCTATGTCGATATCCAGACACGCAAGCCGCTGGAATTCACGAATCCCTTTACTGCAATGGCAAACGTCGGCGGCGTCTATGCCGAACGTCCGGACAAGACCGATCCGCAGTTCAGCGGCCTGGTCAACTGGAAAAACGACGACAAGACCTTCGGCTTCATGCTGCAACTGTTCGCGGAGAACCGCCATCTGCGGCGCGACGGCCAGGAACTGCTTGGCTACAGCCAAATCGCGCCGGACAGCCCGATGGCGCAGGCGCATCCAGATCTGGCTAACGTGTGGTATCCGAACCTGCTCGGCTCGGCGCTGTTCGAACAGAAGCGTGAACGCAAGGGCGGCCTGCTTGATTTCGAGTGGGCGCCGGCCGACAACCTCAGCTTCGATCTCAGCGGTTTTTCGTCGAAGCTCGATGCGTCGAATTACAACCGCAACTACATGTTGTGGGGCTCGCATTTCATAAATGGCGGGCAGGGTCAGGCGCCGGATCCGGGCTATGTCGTGCGCAACGGCACGCTGGTATCGGCCAATTTCACTGCCGATCCGACGCGTCAATACGGCATTTATGATCAGATTTCACGTCCGGACGAAAGCTCGAATTCGCGCTACATCAATCTTGACGTGAACTGGCGCGCGACTGAATCCCTGAGTTTCAAGGGCCAGCTCGGCGACACCAAGGGCAGCGGCAAGACGCCGACGCAAGACGTCGCCGAATGGGATACCGGCTTCGGCACCGGCGCTGCGTATAACCTGCACGGAGTCGACACGGCCGCGTCGTGGAATCTCGGCTCGGAAACCACGAATACCGGCGCGCATTCGCTGGACTGGATCTTCGGCGATCAGAACATCGACGTGCGCGACCAGGAGAAATGGGGCAAGCTCGATGGCGCCTACGCGATCGGCAGCGGTGCATTCACCGACCTCAAATTCGGCGGACGCTATGCCGATCACACGCGCAGGTCGGAAAACGTCATCGGCCAAGGCCCCATGTGCGGGGATGGTTCCGCTTTCGCCTGGGGTTCGCAGTATTTCTGCAGCGATCCGTCGGTATCGCCGTTCAATCCGGCGAATTGGCCATCTCCGCTGAGCTTCTATCCGTCGGATTTCGGGGATGATCTGGGCCACGGATTCCCGACCAATATCTGGATGTTCACTCCGGAGCAACTGGCTGCGTTCGACGCCAAGTACACGAATCGCGATCCGGTTTCCCGCGCCGACTGGAACGGCGATTACTCGCTCAAGGAAAAAGATTCGGCGTTTTACGTGCAAGCCGATTTCGACGGGCAGGGCTGGAGTGGCAACGTCGGCGTGCGCTTCGTGCGCACGGAAGAGAACATCGTCGCCAACGTCGCCGTCGATGGCACTACGCCGGGCGCGATCACCACGTCGGCGTTCGGTCCGTATCTGCCGACGCGGTTCGACAACACCTACAATGACATCCTGCCCAGCGGCAACATCAAGTTCGACTTGCAGGACGATCTGCTGTTGCGTTTCGCGGCGTCCAAGACGATGACCCGCCCGGATTACTCCGCGTTGGCCGGGCCGATTTCGTTGAGTCCGCCCGCGGCGCCGGGCGCCACCGGTTCGGGCAGCGGCAGTAACCCGAACCTCAAGCCGGTACGTTCGAACAACTTCGACGCGTCGCTCGAGTGGTACTTCGCGCCGCGCTCGCTGTTGTCGGCAAGTGTGTTCTATCTCGACTTGACCAGCTATGTCGGGCTCGGCCACATATCGCGCAACTTCATTACGTTCAGCTCGACGTATCCGCAGGGATTCGACGCGCCGTACGTGCTGAGCGTTCCGGTCAACAGCAGTGGGTCGGTCAAGGGCTTCGAGCTGGCGTATGAGCAGCCGTTGTTCGACAACTTCGGAATCGCGGCGAACTACACCTATGCAGATGGCAGCGAAGAGGGTGGCGGCCCGCTGGTCGGTACCTCGAAGAACACGTACAACATCGGCGGCTACTACGAAGACGAGCATTTCAATGCACGTGTGTCGTATACCTATCGCTCGTCGTTCTTCAGCGGACTGGATCGTTCCACGGCGTTTTCGCAGGACAGCGTCGGTACGGTATCGGCATCGCTGGGCTACAAGCTCAACGACATGTGGAGCTTTTCGCTTGACGGGCTGAACTTGAACAATCCGAAGCTCAAGTATTACGCCCTGAACCGGGATCAGCCGCGGTCGATGTACGAAAACGGTGCGCAGTACTACTTCAGCGTGCACTTCAAGTTCTAGCGGAATCAGGAGTCGCGAAGAAGGCGCGCAGGCGGCTTATTCGCGGTTCCCGGGACACCGGCGCATCGTTCGGGCAGAAGGATCTGCATGCGAGCCGGGGATGCGCTGGCGGGAGTCGAGTCGCTCCAACCTTGCGGGTTTGGCGGAGTCCAAACCCGCTTTTTTTTATGGCCATGGACGGCCGGTATGCCGGAAATGCAGGAGTAATTTCCGGCGATGCCATGGACGGCCGGTATGCCGGAAATGCAGGAGTAATTTCCGGC
>Ga0157379_10004473_pt1 | contig 11989 bp, 14 predicted proteins | sample S25metaG_FD_121802 | JGI IMG/M metagenome (GOLD analysis project Ga0157379, IMG submission 121802) | Switchgrass rhizosphere microbial communities from Kellogg Biological Station, Michigan, USA - S2-5 metaG | ecosystem: Host-associated > Plants > Roots > Rhizosphere > Soil | place: USA... | reverse complement strand
TAGGATATGTGGTTGGCGATTGAGCTCCCAGTGGTATTTGGCTTTGCGAGTTAGGATGTTGTGATGAAGAAGGATAGGAAGGACCCATCACGAGGGACGATAACGAGGCACCATTATTTGGGAAAGGTCGGTGGCCAAGAGCAACGTTATTCGTGCCAGATAATGACGGTGGTGGAGGACCAGATGGTTTTCTAAACGACATCGAGGCATATTTTGATCGTGCATCCGTTAGTTCTTGCCTTGCAGAGCTCATTGGTCCGAATCTTTGGTCGAGATCCGTTGTGGACCTCAACGGATGGGGAGGGTGTGGGGCCTAAATGATGTTTCCCAGATGAATCAGGAATGTAAACTGGAGAACATTTTCTGCTTACCGGCTGGGTATTGTTTGTTTGAATGGGCGATCGAGACGAAGATAAATGAGAAGAAACTGTGGGTGAACGAGGCCTTGTAGAATTCATATTGGAGCGGTTTGGCGGAGGCTTGGTCTTCGGAGGCCTATAACCTGGTTCACCTGGTTCCGCGTCTTCATCAGTGTCATTATTCGGTTCTTCGCGTTTTCGCTTAGTTCCCGCAGCCGTACTACCAGCGGGCGGTTTAGCCTGGCCAGCTGCCTCCTCGCCGGGAGGATTGCTGAGTCGTGCGATCTCCCCGTTAATAATAGAATACATCTTCTTGAATATCCTAGTATTCGCGCGGATGTCGACGAATTCCTTGCGTGTCTCCTTTCGCAAGATCCCAAAACCCTTCGCGAGCGCGAAAAGCGAAAGACGTTGCTTATGAACAGCAATCATAACCGCGGCCATTACAAACTCGACGGGAGCGATTCTTGAGGTAATACCAGCTCCTTTAGCAGCCTTCCTCAGAGCCTTGTCCTCCACGATCGCTTTGAAAACTCGGAAGGTATCCTTAATCAGGTGCGTAGTCTGTGGGGATGGTCCATCTGGCTTATCAAACCACCTCTCCATTTCTTGAGGCGTCCCATGATGTTGTTGTGGGAGCTGATCTATACAATATATAGCACGGGCAAGATTCTGAAAGTCACGAGCACGAGTATTGTTTATGTCAAGATCATCGATACCATCGTAGTAGTATTCGTCGGCAATTTCGCGAATAAATTTCGGCCATGGACCTGTTATGGCCTGCATTTTCTCTAAAGTATCGTTATTGGCGGCCACACAAACCAAGATTATGGGTGAATCATACCAGCTGTAGTGAGGGCAACACCTAATTGAACTCGCTGATAACCGTATTAGCGCACTATCGTCTAGTTTTCATATGACCTACCTTAAAAATTTCCCGCTCCATGTCCTCGTCAAGATCGCTATATTCGATACAAGAAACCTGTTTCGTCTGAAATTGTTTAATCAAGGAAACAGGAAGAAGATTTTTCTTTGCTGCATATTTATCCTTGCCACGCGTGAACCAGTATCGTTCGCCTGTGAACCTAAAAAATAGTCTCAGAAAAAGAAAGGAACGGTTTAAAACGACTCACGAATCTCTATCTATATAAAGTTTATCCATAAGAAGCAAAATTCTTCGTAGTAGATTACCATAGGTTGACTTACGGGGAATCTGTGAATAAGACGGTAAGAATCAATTGGATTATCAACCGAAAGCGCTGGCACTCACTTCTCCTTTCATAAATCTTTTTCAGGAAGTAAAGATGATAAGCAGGACGTTCATTGGTATGAAAAGGAGACTTACCTTCTTATAGTGGTCAAGCGCTGTTTGCCGTCTACGGACTCCGTTAGCAATCACCCCAAAACTTATCTTGAAGAGCTCAAATACCAATGCAGGTTCGTCTAGCGATAGATTTGTCAGTCCTTTTGATCCGTGAAGCGAGGTAAAAATGTTTACAGCTCATTTCCATCAGGTCCGGTTTTCACGGCTTTAGGAAATTGAGTTCAACAGTTCATTGATTGGTAGAACGGGAATGCAGTCACCAAAGATGAGGGGTGGGATGTAAAAGTTGCGCAGGAACGAGTCAATGAGATGAATTTGCTTGGTCTCTGGCCATACGATGCCTAATCAAAAGAGGTAAACATCATGCATCAGTCGAAACTCCAAATTTTCGGTGAAATAATAGAATTTTAGGCAGGCCAGTCGAGTTCCGAGTCATTCTCCAAGTCGAAGCCGCCGAAAAGCGTAAATGAAGAGGGAAGAAACGAACCTCTTTGATAATCGGGATCGAGGTCAATATCTCCATCTTCCATTTGATCTAAACAAATAACAATATCAGTAACCTCAAATCTTTTGTGAGCTCTACTCCAGAAGACGTCAAAATTCACCGAGCAACATCTTCGTCGAATATGTCGTGTTCCTATTCGGCTTCAATGCTCCCTGCAAGGTATACTCCTGTTTTGAAGAAGGTACGATAGAGGAAGATTTCGCCTTTCCTTTCGCGCTGGCGTTCCCTCTTCCTTTAGAGCCTGAGAGAGGTTCGTCGTCGGACGAAACTCCGCGAGATCCTGAGGTTCCTCTGTACATCGTCTGAGATAAAATTGCAAGGCCGAAAAGAGGGGTCGCCTCTTTAATGTCTACAAAGAGGAATGGAAAGAAGTGGAGAGATGAGCAAGCTGAGTGCGGGACTGGTAAGCTGCAACCTTATAGACGTAAACTGAAGTCCATCCACAGGCACCCACAAGTTTGAATTGATCGGATCTCCCAAAGGATTTCATCCATGATGCCTCTCGTAAAAATAAGTAGTATTTGAATAACAGAGCTCCTCCCAGACGAATAGAGTACAAAAGTTGCCAGGTACAGCCAGACACCCAAGCTATTAAAGCGCTCGTTGGTGAAAGTGAGAATCGGGCGTCTTCCCCTCCTACAGAATAATTCACAAAAAAAAAGATATATAGTTACGAAGAAAAACAGAGAAAAGAAAAACAGAATTTGCAACACAAAATTGCCACATTCATTAGGTGACAAGCGATGCATTGATTCGAGACGATTTTAACTCGTCATCTCGCTCACGCACTCCCAACCACCCTTTAACCTCTCCTTCCAAAGCGACACCTTGCCATCTCCACAGCTGACGGCCAAAATGTTGCCAGCCAAGCTCCATGAGACCCTCCAGACAACATCGGGGAACTTGTTTCCATCTGAACCAGCTGTAGCGGTCGGCTTCAAGAGTGTCTTGGTCCAGGGCGAAGTTGGCGTATCTTTGGTCCAGATAATGACGGTGCGATCCTAAAAGGTTGAAAGAAAGTCAGGCGAGTGGATGGGGGATGGTAGTCATGAGGAGAGAAGACGAACTTGAGATGCAGTTGCGATGTAAGAGCGGGGAAGGCCGATATTAGGTGCCCAAGCCACATCGCGGACCCAGTCAGTGTGGCCCTCAAGAACATCCTCTTCAACCCAAGCCTGTTGATCTTCACTATGTACGAAAACAAAAGTATAAGCAACGTTTCAGAATGCAAACCGATCTACGATACAGACCTATATCCCCAAATCTTCACAAGGTTGTCACAGCCAGCACTTGCAAATCTCTTTACAGTCGCATAGGATGATTGTTCGGGGTTAGCACCCGTAGGAGGTACGGATTGTGGTTGTTGAGTAGGGGTGATGAGGGATCCAGGAAGAGTAGCAGGGGCCCAGGAGACAGCATTGCATCCAATGGCGTGGCCGTTGAAAATATCGGCTCCCCATGTTCCATCATCTAAGCAAAAGAAATTGTCATTGGAAAATTCCAATTTTATAGGAGAAAGACACACTTTTGAATGTAAGCACCGAAAGCTTTCCATCCGAGGATGCGCATGCAACGATCGCACCTAACTCATGTGGAGCCCAGCTCACAGAGTTGACTACATTCATTCACAAAAAGCGTTAGTATTCAAACTCTACAAGCACCAGAAACACCAAAACCGCTCACCAGAGGCGCTATGGGAGCTATACTCCTTGATCTTCGTCCATGCTCCAAACCCTCCACCTTGCCCCTGCCCTTGCGGCTGTTCCTTCCAGATAAGCACCTTCCCATCATACGAGCATGAAGCGAGGATATGTCCGTATTTTGGATGCGCCCATGCGACTTGCCAGACAGGACCGTTGTGTCTGTTGGTGTGAGACAGGACGGATAAAAAGTGCGTATACGAGTGGCGGAGAAGATGAAATAGAAAGCATAAGATTTAGTAAGAGATAAAAAGATGGAATGGAGGAGACGAACCCTCGCAAAACCTGCCCTTCTTTCTTCTGCATCTCTCCATTCACCACCTCAAACACCCGAATTGTTCGATCCGAGGAACACGTCGCAAGGCGTTTACCGTAGTAATCCAGCTGTGCATCGTGCTATAAAGCATAATCCGGGAAAGTAATTCGTTAGAATGGTGCAGGAAACACGCCACGGAGAGTATGGACACGTACAATCATGTCATCGTGCGATGTCTCCACGGGGACCGATTTTGAGGCAGTTGCAGCTGCCTATGAACATAAAGAAGTGTTAGTGGCAATTCAAATGAAAGAGAGTATGAAATAGATGCGTACCATGATTATAAGTGGTGTAACGAAGTTGGTGGTGTTGGCGAGCTTGTGTGAACGTGGCCTGGCGCCTAAATATTTGAGCGCCCAATCATCGACCTTAAGAATCGAGGTTCTGTCTCTGTGACAATCCTTCGACCGTTAACAAGCCACAGTGTATTTTACGAATTTGTAAGTTTATCCAATATACCCTAAATCAAGAGGACTGCCTGCGTGTATCCCACGTCCATCCTGCAAACCACCCCGGAACTGTAATCATGCTCCTAGAACTCCCCCACCGCCTCAGGTTGCGCTAGCCATTCAGTGTAATAGACACAGTCTTTGGGGTTGGCAGATCCCCCATACTTACAAAAACTGAACACAGGACACCAACCACACGGAGCCTGACTCCAGCACAGACATCGTCTTCATACCGCTGTCGTCTGAGTCCCCATCTAAGGAGAGGGCTTCGGCTTGAATTCGGACTTTGATTTGGACCGGTTGCGGGGTGGAGACAAGGAGGATGAGGAGGAGCGTGGCGTGGTGTTTGAAGAGGAGGAACGTCTTTTGGATCTGGATCTGGAGGATTTGGATTTGGACCGGGACGATTGCTGCGTTTGGGTCGTTTGCGACTATCGCCGTCTGAGTCGTATTCGTATTGGAAGAACCGTTTCCATATTCCCTCCTTTGTTCTTGCTCTTGCTGTTCTTCGTCTCTTCATCGGCCTCCTCACCACTCTCTTCCTTCACTTTCACTTTCACCTTCACCTTCACCTCCACTTTCACCTTCTTTTTCTTCAACCCGTACCTTCCCCTTCTTCCCCCTCCTATTGCTCTCATCCTCACTCTCCATTGCACACACATTGCACACACTCGCCCCATATGCCGGACACCTCTCAACCTCTCTATCGAACACTAATACATCTAAAAGCATCTTTATATGCTCGACGCCCAGTTCTTGCTCGCTTAAACGACTCTTTTGAAGCCAGTTGTGTATTCCCTGGCGCGAGATGGGGAAGAGCGGGTGTGAGGGTGGGCCGGCTTCCCAGTCAAAAGATGCTTTGGAATAACTCTGGGGAAAGGATTAGCGTATATGATAGAGATTAATAGTTAATAGACCCACCTTGTCTTATATGAAACGCAGATAAGCACTAGTCAACATTGTGATGAATCCGGCGGCAACTTCGCTCTCGGTGTATCAAGGACCGCCGGTGATTTCGACGGAAGGTTCAAAGTGAATATCATATAGATCTTGCGCATAGGAACTATCAAAGTACGTTGATATGTGAAGTTGTGCGGTATGATAGAATGTAGCCTACTTTGGCTGCGCTGACGGCCTTGATGAACCCTCCCTGCTCCAGAGATTTCAGACATCGCGTGACGATGATTTGGTGCAGTTCTGTTTTGAATTTCAGGTGCGTCGTCCATGTTCCTAGTATGATAATTGGTATTCCCGAACAGTATGGTCCTATACAAGGGAGACGCACCCTGGTTCCCTGCAGCCTGGATATGACTCAATACCATCGACTCGTGTCCACCCATCTCTTTCTTCGCCACGGCCTCGCAAGACATCTGTTTATTCCCATCCTGCATCATCTTGAACGCCCTACATACAGAACAAACATTAACCCTCTGTAAGTAAACTCACAGAACCAAACACCACATACAGTGGCCAATAGGATTTTAATTGCTGCACTGGGGCATTTGGATCAGGAACGACCCTATGGACTTCCTTCTGAGATATAGCCTGCAACTCTTCATGATAAGGTGAAGAATACCGGAACTGTTTCGGGTTGAAATATTTACCTCCTTATCAGACGTCAAGCATGATTAGTGAATTTTTGGCTCTATGCGTTTAGTGGACGCGCTGCTGGGGGCATTGTACGCATAGGATGGTTCCAGGAGAAGGTAAGGCAGGAAGACGTGACAGCGTTACAGTGTGACGTTAGAATTTTCGTTAAAATAATTATTTGGTTTTTATGTATTTGCTGTGGGGTGTGGACATTTCCAAAATTCCTATTATTGGAGAAGATAAACACGGAGAAGTTATATAAAGCACCTTATTACCTCTTTTTCGCTGTGAGTTTGACAAGTTACTTATAAGAGACTACTTATAATAATAAAGCGCCCCCCCACCCTCCAAAGAGATATTTATATAGGAACGAATTAGGAGTATAAGAATATGTCGTGGTACCCCGTATTTCAACCAAACCATCAATTTGTACATTCGAAAATGGCAAGATATAAATTTAGTATCGTCAATGTGAAGGATCTCCATGGAGCATTTCCCTTGTGGTCGTCCTTAGATATGGTTTTCTCAAAGAAGGGAATATTTCCTATATAAACCCGGGAAGAATGGTATATTCTGAAGAGTCGTCCATAATTAGCTCAGGCTCCATAGAGATGCCGCGGAGTTGCTGGTCTTTCCGGTTGTGTAATCTCTAATTAATTCAAATAGTTCAATGAATAATAGTTAAAATTTTCATGGTTTATCCCAGCTTTACAAGAAAAAATCACCCCTTTTATTCTGCGTAACCTGGCATTTATCGCGCATATTCTGCTTCGGGATTTGAAAGTCCGCCGCGTAATTGGCTGTTTCCTAATCCGGGTTCATCGTAAGGCCCTATTCTCAACCAGCACCTGCAGCTGTTCAACCTCGCCTTCAACACACCATGGCCTCCCCTGATAGTGATATACAGTTTCTAGGAAATTGGGGCTCTCATCCGCCCAACTCGTCCTCGAAATTCGTTTCAGGTATGTCGACCTTGTGGCGGCCAATATCGGCGAGTCCACACTGACTGACGATGACAGCAATCGTACTGAAACCCATAGAACCTGTAACACCCGATATGGAACCCTCTATGATGTTTTCGAGAGATCAAACACCTGTCGTTCACGTTGGAAGAAACACATCTGAGACTACTGCCATCCCCGTCGACAAAGCAGTGTTCACCAGTCCCGTCGTTTCCCGCAGTCACGCCAAGATAACATTTGCAGATAGTGGGCCCGTAAGTCATGTTGCGTTAGTATGTAGTTGTCATGTGTCCTTAGTGTTTGTTAGGTCTTCATCATTGACACGGGATCTTACCATGGGACTTGGGTGGCTCGTGCGGGTGAGAGAAATGAACTCACACCTAAGACCCCATTCCAGCTCCAAGACGGAGATAAAGTGACATTTGGCAAAGACGTTACGAAAGACGGCGAGGTACGATTATATCCTCGCTATTTCATCCAATACTTCGTCGCTGACATTGCCCCCTTTATAGCGTCACCACCCAGTAACCGTCACAGTCAAGTTGCTTCACGCCGACCCCTCACCTTCTCCCATGTCCATGTCTACTGGGAGTCTTCCACCTGAAGTAACTCACAGTCCCCCTGCCAGGCCTCGCAATACGTTTGGAATCCAGCCTTCCACCGAAGAGGAGGTCTCGTCTGAAAGCGACTCTCCAGAATACTCTGACGACGACAATAATTACAGAAAGCCTAGCGAATCTCCCGTTAGCCTTGAACCACGTTCTCCATCTCCCGGAAGAGAGCCCAGCGAGATGATGTATTCCTCCAGCTCATCCTCTACTGGAGGCAGTTCATCGTCTTCCGAGGCTGACGCTGACCAGGAACCACCGAGTGAGGAGCCTCGCACAGAGTTTCCTCCTTCGATGATTCATCCCGTCTTCCCGCCACCTTGGCGCAATCTCCCGTCAATCTCCTCCCATTTGCTCAACCGGTTTGGCTTCCCGAGGTCACCCCGTTCTGCTGTTGGGAGGTTTGATGTTCTCTTCGGCTCTCGCTCCCCACGAGTCGAAGAGATTCTCATGCCTGAACCCTCTATTACTCATAGCGCTCATGAAGACTTTGAAGGGTTGGGATTCCATGGCGCTCAAGTTCGTCATGGTCACCACCACCACCATCATACTGGTCCTCATGACCCTCATTGTCTTCATCATGGACAGACCCACCATGGTCACACTGATCATGTCTCCTCTCCGGCATCAGAAGAGGACATTGTGAAGCTAACTGAGAGAATCGATGCGCTAGTCAAGGAGATTGATGCTTTGAAAGAGAGTAATACGGACATCTCGATGGTAAAATCTTTTCCTTACGATCCATCCTTAGACCATTTGACGAGCAAACAGGCTCAGCTTCGGAACGCGACGAACGCAGTCGATGAGAAGCTCAAATTGTCTATCGATGCCTTGGAGACGGAAATATCCACTTTGAAAGCCCAGAAGAATACGTTGCAGACTGATATTAGATTTTTGCGTGCTGATTCTGATGCGAGAGGTAAAGAGATTGAGGCTTTGAGGAGTACGTCGGAGAACCGCATTAGTGAGATGAACGAACAAGTCGTAGCCCTACGAGCGAGTGTGGAAGAAGCTCAGCTTCATTCTATGTCGTTGAAGATGGCTGTTGGGAGCTTGAGTGCGAATTGGGAGGCTACTTCTGATGATGTCAAGAGCGTTTTCGAGAAGGTGTCCAGGTTGCAGGCCGAGATGGAGAAGATCTTGGCATTGCGTTCCAAGACCGAGTCGGATCTTAATGGTTAGTTCTTCTCCGTACCTTGTGTCTTCCACGAGGAGGCTGTCCTTTCTAATTCCTTGCCTACCCCTTTGATACAGCATTCCGTGCAGAGAACGACATTGCCCTCGAGCGTCTAGTTATGCAGATCAAAACCGAAATGGCAGATCGGTTCAAAGAGATGATTGAGGAATCTCGTAACGTGCGTCTTCTCCTCATTCATCCATTCATAGCGTGTTATTTATTGCAAACCTTAACTCCAGACTGCGGTTCTCGGAAAGCGCAAACGCGATGACGATGATGTCGGATCTTCAGAAGATGATATCGACTCGAAGGACTCCATTACCTCTACTGCTTCTCCTCGCAAACGAGCCCGGTTGGTGTCCAAGATTGTCACTGCTGGTGCCATCGGTGCTGTCGGCGCTTGGATTGGCCTTGCATATTTATGAGCCACAGGAGGAACAATGGAACTGGCGTCGCGTATTGCGATCTCTCGACGGTAGGTCGGGGGTGGTGATTAATTCGAATTCATCCCTGTGTCTTTTTATTGTTCTGTCTTTCGTTCAGTTGTATTGTTATAGGAGCTGTGCGAACGTTGGGGAATTATCCTACGGAAATGAGAAGTTGTATTTATTTAAATGAAATACATTCCTACAATTTAAGTGTAAATTCCTATGTAATTGGAAGTATACGCAATATCTTCGAGGCACATACACACCAAACCCCGTTGTATAGTATCAGGCTATGAGATATCCTTTGGGTCCAGATAGGTCTAGATTGTCCTTGGCCGGCCGGCATGCCCAGCCCCTACCAGGTTCTGTCGTTCAACGCAATGACATCTACCAATCTCTTTAGATCTGAATGTTCGAGTTAGAGTAGATAGAGCTAACTGCGCTTTGCGGTCTGACAGCGCAATTAGCCCTATCTACTCTGACAGCACGCTTCTGGGTTTCCTTTGATTGGGTTTAACAAACACTGTGCGGTCTTCCATCGCATTACTGAATTAAACTACAGCCTTCGGCACTTTTCGTATAAGTTTCTTTTTGGTCAGATCTCTTCATAAAGGGCTAGAGACCTCGACTAACGGGAGTGTGGCCTAATCGATGGTTGTGATTTTGTGGAATTTCTGTTCTTGTTCAGCTCTCAAATGAAATGGTCTGGAGGAAGCAGGATATACAGTAGGTTCAAAAATGGACCAATGAGAGTCAGACAGTGCCAAGTGCCAATTGCACCATTGCGAACCTGCGATGAGAATTCTTTTACATTCGAAGCTCCGCTATGAAACGAATCCCTCATTCGCGTTGTCGAATATTCACATAGATTGCCAAACTTGACTTCTTTCGAGGGAGCGAACTTGAAAGAAGCTAGAACATAGCTTGTCACTGGGATCTCGGAGAGAAGAGATAACAGAAATTTGACTGTTTCTTTCAGAGAGTTATACAGTTAGAAACCGGAAGGCTGCCTTTTAACAAGATTAAATTCTACTGCACGTATGCCGCCTCTTCCTAGAAAAATTCAGCACTCCTCTTTCTCTGTTGTGTTCTAGAATAAGGAATCTACAGCTGGGCTCCTTCTATTCTTTCAAATAACTATTGAAAGCGAAGTGAAGAAACCAGAAAGCACACAAGGGTGACAAGAATAGCTCTTCTGGAAACCCGTTCACATTAGTACAGCCATCATCAATTGGCTCTATCGGAGTCATCGGGTGTATTCTACAGGGTCTGCATCCTGGTCCCCATCAGAATTTACAGAACTAATCATACACGCCCTTTTGGCGCTATCCATCCAGGTTAACTGTATAAAATCTCTCTCGGCCGCTGTCGCTTTTTCCCCAAACCCCACCCCACTCTCTTTTAAACGTCGCAGAAATGCGGTCATGCTACCCCACCATTGCACTCACACGCATACTTTGTCCTTTTGTCGAAAAAGGCAGAGTTTCATCTTTTTCTTACTACCTTGCTACATTCAGTTGCTATCCATGTCATTCAACTTTCCTCCCTCATCATATCAGTCGGATGGTAAGAAATTCATTGTAGCCCCTCGCTTGGCGTTACTCAAATCATTCCTACTAAAGTTGTTGAAGGATATTCAACGAATCACATGCAATGGCAATGCATGACACCATACTCGCAATATGGGTACCTTAGTGTATGCTCTCCTCACTAACCTATATCATGCTCTGAGCCCTGCACGGTTTAGAACTGTGGGACTGTCTTCCACCACACCTTCCCCCAAGGGGTAACATATGCCATGTCACCAAATGAGTCTGGGAATCATATCAGCCACTCAGACTCAGATGCTACTAGTCGTGGAGCTTCATTTTCTCCCGACGCCTCTAGTTCCATCCAACCTATTTCTCACCAATTCCATAGCATATTTCGGTTGGATCAAGAGAGCCGCTTAGCACTTCTTTCGAAGTATAGTAACTACTGTGAAGAAGGTTGGCAAATTCCCACTCCTAGTGCTCCCGGAGGAGTATACTACAGTTGCACTTGGCCGTCTGGCCACGGAACCTGTGGCAAAGCACTCCGTAACCATTATGATGCGGTGGTACATGCCATGGCTCATATGGAACAGGCAACGTTTGCCTGTATTTGGTGAGAGCATTCCGAAATGGTGACTCAGGCACTTATACTATTGCATAAATCCAGTGGGAAGGCTTACTCACATAAGAATAGCGCAGACAGGCATGCAAAGAAGGAACACAGGAGGCGCTGATGAGTTAATGTTTCATAGGAATGCAAGACGATTTCATTTTAGCGCAACTATCTGGATAACTTGCATTGTTCATCCTGCCCCTGCACAACTGTCGAATGTACCCACGAAATAGTTATAAATGTTTTTCTTCTTCCTTTCTTTTCTTCTTTACCCATTCCGTCAAAGCACAGGTCCACTTTCTTCACTCTTGAGCTCATTGTGATAAGTGACCCTTGAGGACGACTGTATGCTGTTTCCGAATCGCTGATGAGGTACATGAAGGGCATTAGTCTTTATTACTTGAAATAAGGTTGGTGCGATTGCCG
>Ga0157379_10004470_pt1 | contig 11992 bp, 1 predicted proteins | sample S25metaG_FD_121802 | JGI IMG/M metagenome (GOLD analysis project Ga0157379, IMG submission 121802) | Switchgrass rhizosphere microbial communities from Kellogg Biological Station, Michigan, USA - S2-5 metaG | ecosystem: Host-associated > Plants > Roots > Rhizosphere > Soil | place: USA: Michigan... | reverse complement strand
GGTTGGGTCAGGGTTTGCACTAGGCCGAAGGCCAGAAACTTTTCATACCCTTCCACCGAGATCCCTGTTTTTATTTCCGAGTGGTGTTGCTTATACTTATAGCAGTTTGGCCACTAAATTTAAGGAGGGAGAAAATGGTATGAAGGTAAATATAAATTCGGATTGGGATGGTAATTCAAAAGATAGTTTAGATAACAATGATTATGGTGTTGTGAAAAAAAGTGGGTTTATTAGAGAGTTTTCTCCTGGGTTTAATGCTATTTTGAATGTTATTTCATCAAATGAATTACCATACAATAAACAAGAACAAATTGAAGAAATTGTAAAAAAATTTTGACATATTGAAATTGAAAATTTATTATCAAAAAAAAATTTTTTAGGTAATGATAGTCTGGGGTTAAGAATACTCTTTAGTGAGTTAAAGAATCTTCAAGATGATATTAAAACAATAATAGAAAACGATCGTATATATTTTAAAACTATTCCGAATATTGAAATAATTAAAAAGATGGATACAAGTTTAATATTGTCTATTGTACTAAGTAAAGTTATCCCATTCTCTCTTAGGTATAGAGATATTGAGGAACAACCTATTCAAAATTTATTTGTGAATGTGGGTGATGAATTATTATGGGAAGTGTCTAGAGAATATTACAATAATGATTTAAAATCAGGAAAAATTCACAAGGGTGAATTAACTTTAACAGAATATAAAATAAAAAATAAACTTTTTCTTGGCAATGATCAATTAATTCAAATGGGTTTTGCTTTTGTTCTTCTTTTATCTAATAATTCAAATTTTATAGAGCTTAAAGAATATAATGTTGCTAAAAATAAGACTGTAAGACATATAATAATTCGAGAAGGTCTGAAAAATTTAATTAATAATATAGCAATAATAGATAGTGAAGAGTTACCAATGATAATTAAACCATTACCTTGACGTATTAATAATGAAGGAGAAATTATAGAGTATGGAGGTTGTATATTAAATAATAAATACAGAGTTAAACCTATTGTATCAAAATCAATTGAAAATGTATCCAGTAATAAATTAAAAATTACAGATGGGGTTTTAGACGTTATCGATACAATATCCAATACAGCATACATCGTTAATTCTAAATTATTAGATATAATAAGTACTAATATAAATTTAAAAAAACAATCCTCTCTTCCTATCGTTTTTTTACAACCACATAGTGAATCTGGTAAACTATCATGATATAGAGAAATTAAAGATACCTTAAAAGTAAACGAAATTACAAGTCATAATAGTAAATATATCTATGAAAGTTCAATTATCAATATTGCTAAATTAATGCGATATGTTGAAGATGGATTTTATATTACAGTGTTTATGGATTGAAGAGGTAGATTCTATTCATCGAACTGCTCTTTTAATATTCAAGGTGGTGAATTAGCTAGATCTCTTCTTTTGTTTAAAAATGGTTGTCAGTTATCTAAAGATGGATTAAATTGTTTGAAAGTGTATACAGCGAATGCTTATGGTTTAGATAAAAAATCGAAAAGTGATAGAATTAAATGAGTAGATGAAATGTTGGATAAAATTATTGAAACACCTAATAATGATCTGTGATTATCAGCTGATGAACCGTTAATATTTTTAGCTTGTGCTTTAGAACTAAAAGGTTATTACGAAGATCCTAAATCATTTATTTCTAGATTACCTATTCTAATGGATGCAACTTGTAATGGTTTACAACATTTGAGTGCTATGGCACTTGATATTACTTTAGCAGAAAAAGTTAATTTACTAGAAAGTTATGAACACAATGAACCTAAGGACATTTATTCTGAGGTAATACCATATATTGAAGAATCCATCAATACATTAGTGAAAGAAAATGTTGAGTATTATAATCTTAGTCTACTTAAAATTACTAGAAAATTAATTAAAAGAGGTATAATGACTATAACTTATGGTGTTACTGTTAAAGGTATTTTAAATCAGCTTCTCTGTGAGCATTTTATAAAATTTGATGATAAGCATAGTTTATATAAACCGTTAAACCCTGATATTGGGAATAATATAGTACTAAAATACAGGGATTTATATAAATTAAGTGAAATTATTTATAATTCATTGTTTCAAGTTCATGATTCTCTAAAAAGTGTTATGAAATACTTTCATAATATTGTTAAATTATTAAATAAATTAAATTTACCTATTCAATGATTAACTCCTCATGGGTTAATATTAGAACAAAAATATGTTAAATTTACCAAATATGATATTACGAACTCTGTTTTCAAAAAGCGTTATAAAATAGTTTTAAGAAAAACATTGTTAGATGATTCAAATAACCCTGTTATTAATAGTGTAAAACAGATTAACTCCTTTATACCTAATTTTATACATTCTATGGATGGTTCTAATATTGTATTATTAGTTGAAAGAATTAAAAAGAAACATCCAAATATGGTTTTTGCAAGTATTCACGATTGCTTTGCTACGCAAGCTAATACTGCACCATTATTATCTTATTTAGTAAAAGAGAGTTTCATTAGTATTTATGGGAGTGATAAGTTTATAAAGAATTTTCATGAGTATATTCTTTATATTATTAAAAAGATATATGATATAGAGAATAACCATGTAATTTATCCTAAGGGTGGTGGTAAAATAGATATATTAGAAATACCTAAAACTCCCTTGTTAAAAGAAGGAATGTTAAATTTAAAAGATCAACTACTAAAATCTCAATACTTTATAAACTAATAGGTTATATACTCCCTATAGTTCTTAATTACCTAGGAAGGGCTACAACTAAAGTTTTTAATTAAATATAGTTTTCCTAGCGCTAAGAATGTGCTCTAAGATATATATATTTTTTATACGTTTCGTATCTCGAACCTCAAAATTGAAAAAAAAAATATATATATATTTTCGGCGAGGTTCGGGAGGAAACTTGCCTGCGCAAGCTAGCAGACATGCATCGGAACCCTGGAAAACGAGCTTCGCTCGACATATATTTAATTAAAAAGATGCAGGGTAGTGGTTGGAGGTGTTTGGGTGGATTTTTACTTGTGTGGTCGTGGGCATGCGTAGGTTAATATTATAAACTCGGAGGGTGTAGAATTATGTTGTAGCTTCTAGCCACATGTTTAATATATTATGTTTAACCTGTGGTAGTCTCCGAAGGAGCCTTGCAGCGAAGAGAGACAAGCTCTCGGAGTGCTAGTGAGTTTTATATAATTTGAGGTTAGCTTCCTAGCAAGCGGGTACATATTTTAGTATGGATTTTCGCATAGAGGATGGTGGATCACCTCGATAAATATGTTGTTGGAAGCTAAGTACAACAGAAGAGGGAATGTGGGCGTTGTACATGATAATGTCCAGGCGTGTGGGGTGGGAAAAAATTCTCCTGCACAAGCAAAGCTTTACTAGGATTTTTATAGTTAAAATTTTTTTTAAACGACGTAAGTATAATTTACGATATCATTTATAAATTTTCGAGTAAGAGAAGCTACACGTTCTATTCGTTGTTGTTGATAACATTAGCGAAGGTAATGTTATTAACCAGTGGGGAAAGCATCACGACGACGTCCTGAATTTATTTTAGAAAGTAACTAAATTTGAGGGTAGCAATAACCTAAGGATAACATTCAAAGTAAAAGCAGGTAGTTGGTGTTTAAATTCTAATCTTTTCACACTTAAAGATTTCGGGTGTACTAGGTGGTGTAACTCTTGTGCTTTACGCTTTGCCCTTTTACCTAAAGGATAAAAGGGTAATTAAAGTAAGTTTATGAATAAAAATCCGCCTAATTAAGGTAAGCTAAAGTAAAGGTATTAATTATAACGTAATAGATTACGAACTGCGATGTAAGTCGTAGAATATCCTAGGCGATAGTAAGCCTAGATGGTAGATAACAAGTTAGATTAATCTTCCCAACTTTTAAAATTATATCGTAATTGATTCCTAACTCCGAGGTTAATAGGAGAACACCTCTATAGGTGAATAATATGTAAACCAATCTCCCTAAATAATGTAGGTTGAATATAATGTTGGTTGTGTATAATAGAGTAATATAAGTTCCTATGATGTAGGTAGTGTACTTAATTAGTCAACGGATGACGGCCTATGGAAGCGTGCCATATAAATGTCAATTATTAGAGAACTTGCTAATATACTAGGTAGTTCCATAACGTATTAAAATAAAAAAAAAAATATGAAAACAACACTACCTTCGCACTACGCTACAAAATCATTTTACAATACATCACCTTTAGATGGTGTATCATATGTATTAGCAATTTCATCGCAGTTATCACAGGATTTTTATCGGGCATGATCAAGTCGCATGTGGTTTTCTTCTCGCAAAGCGCAGGGTGATGAAAAGGGGAATTCATCGCACAATCCTATCTTAGAAGAGAAAATTAAATTTATAAAACCAGGTGGAGATAATTGTTTTACTCATAAAGATACTAAAATTGAATATGTTAGAGTTTTTGGTAAATGAAAATGTTTAAGTTGTAAGCATAGATGGTATAGTGCTTTTACTTGAATAGCTTCGGATTTTTGTTTGAATAATAAAGATCTTTGTAGAGATTCAATTTATGATAAACAAACTAAGACTCGTAATATGATTAAGGTGTTTGACGCGTCTGCTATTAAGGATAAGGATTTATTTTTGGAACTATGTAAGAATTGTAAAAAGAAGAAGAATGTTAAGATAATTAGTTATTCTAATTTAAAAAAAGGGGATGAGAATGATCTTCAAATTCCTCATCGTTCTGATCTATGTATGAAATGTATAAACGGTTATACTTGTAGAAGATATTTTTCGAGCTCCGCACGTTTCGTATCCGAACTCTCCTTCGGAAATAACCCTACACATTCATAGTAGGGGTCAACTTCGCACTCCGCTTTCCCCATTATGTAATAATGGGGTTCCCTTCGGCGATAAACTTTGGTTGTTCATAGCTGTATTTCGACGTCTTACTAGCTAGAAACCTAGCTCCGCACATTTCGTTTCGTATCTGATCCTCACTCGAGATCCACATACGAAACTACAGAATTAAATAAACTATATAATCTCATAATCCTTTAGGATACCTTCAAATCCGGCGCGAGGTCGCCTGAGTTAGTTTTTTCCCTCAACCCCAATACCAAAGTTTTTCATTATGATCCTGTCGAACGCGGATCATGATGAAAACGTACTTTGTTCGGTTGAGGTTTTTTTTATTACGAGTTGTTTAATGTATATATATTCTTTAGCTTGCGCAAGCAGTACGAAGTACGTGCTGGACAGTACCATAGGTAGTGGACATATATATATATTAAACAACGACGGAAGGTCGAAGCGAGCTACACCCGATTTTATAAAATATATTTATATATTTTTTTACAACCGAGGTTAAACTCATGATCCGGAATAAAAAACCTCTTCTACATACCTATCAATACATACAAAGTAATGGTTGTTGGAGAGGTTTTTTTTTATTACCCTCAAAGTCGAGTCGGTTTCAGCTAACGAAATACGCATGCTGTTTAATCCTATATAGAGACACGATCGGGTCCTAGTTTTACCTAAGCTACAAAGTTGAAGATTCTTATTGATTATTATACGAAGTTATGGTGCTGGTTATGAAAAAAAAAAACCCATTACCACGCTACGAAGTTTATAAGATTAACGTTGGAGCTACACCACTCAAAATATATAAATATATATATTTATTAGTAGTTGGAATTACCAACTTGGTCATGGTTAATGTTATAAACTGGCGTGCCTCATATTTAAAAGGCACGTCGTCACAGTGGTAATGGGTAAAAAACTTAAGTTTATGTATGTCCGAATGAAGTACGTTTCGTATCCGAACCTTGTCACCTTCGCACACGAAACTCCTATAATACATAAAAGTGTTTATTTATTTAAAATGTAATGAATGCCAGAGAAAAGCAAACGCAAACAATAATAAATGTTAAATACTATCCCGGAGGGGATCCATTTAGGATCCCTGACGGGATCCCGCAGGGATAGCTAAGGATAAAGTGTTTTAAGGAACACCTCCTTTGAAACAAGGTGGATTTGACAGCCTTCTAGGCTGGGCAAACAAGATTAACACCATTAGTTTTAGAAAGATAGATTGATATTCCCTCCTAGCTCGGAGTTTTACCTTTAGGATATAATCGAATTATAATACTCTCTAAGATCATGCATCCTTTTATTCTCGATTAACTCCATCTCTTTATTATCATCTATACGATCAATGATTACAGGTAGTCTTAATCCCTCACATTGCTTATAATGGTGTAATTTACCTAGATTAGCTAAAACTTCTTTAATATCTAAATTAAATTTTTGAACTAAATATAGTTCCGATTTTAAACTTAACCCTAAATAAGGTTTATCAAGTCAATGCACATAGTATCTTACTTTTTTATACTTATACTTAGGAGTAAAAGGAATAGTTAAATATTTATCATCTCAATTTATATTTTTAACAGCAGGATGTTTTGAAGAATTTAAAAGAGGATTGTAATAGTAAATTAATGATTGTTCCAATATTTTACCTACCAAATCTGTATATAATTCCAAAATAAAATACTCACCAACATTGAGTTTGTAATCAGGGTATTTTTGTAAAAAAGTTTTTAAATAATTTGGATAAAGACAAACAGGTCCCATTTCAATATCGATATTAACCTTATTTTCAATGCAAGATTTAATATAAAAACACCAAATATCTCCTAAACGTAATCTTAAAGATTTTAAATTTAGATAATGGGTGTTTAATCGATCTAGAATATTCGTAGAATAACCTATATAATAATATAAAGTTTTTTTACTATATATCACGTAACAACCACAGAATGTAAACTCAAGATCATCAAACAAAGATTTATCTTTTTTTACCTCTATGAATTCAAAGCTATTATTTACAAACCTTCCCTCCAAACAACCGTAAATTTTATTCAATTTAAATATGTTAGTAGCGGAGCGGGGAAAAGAAGAAAAATCTATTTTAGTAAAACTTACATCGGTATGAGTATGAATTAATTTACCGTCCACCTTTTGATAAAATGGTTTCTTAACATAAGGGTCTTTCGATTTAACAATGTTTAATAAATTACGCCACTCCCCTTCTAATTTGACAGTGATTTTAAATTTTTCCTCTAACTTATCCAAAAGAAATCTTTTTACTAAATTCTCGCGCCCTCCGGCTGAAGATAGTTTACTTAAACAATCTTCCGATTTATCTAAACAATATAACAAGGTTTTCGTTAAAACAATCGGAGATAAAAGAGAGCTATGCTTAAAAGGGGTTAAAGCATTATATTTTTCAAAATTATAATCAACACCTTGTGCAGGAATTCCTTCATTTTTTAAATCATCGCTTCCCAGTAAAATTAAAGTTTTGCGAGTGGGCCACGAGAGACCTCCTTTTGCGATATGACGCCAGCTCGTAGAATAATTTCTTCTACCTCCTTTTTTACCGAAGCTATGTGAATCTTTAGCGTCACGACCTAGAGATTTAGATATATTTGATGGTTTCGAGCGTAGCACGTTTTGTATCTGCACCCCTGTCGGGGTGCACACACAAAACTTAGATTCGATGTATCCCTTATATTTTGTTACGCTATCTGCACTCACACATAAGTTACAATCTTCTAATGTGTATGTATGATACTTCTCAGGATTGTTAAGAATTTCCGAGGCTCTACCACCACGCTTAACAAACCCATAATCATTATAATTATCATCATGATATAACTTTTCTATCTCTACTTCATATAGAGTCTTTCTTCTGATTAACCAAGTATTCTTCTTAGAGCTACCTGTACTAATGTAATCCAAGATAAACTTCAGATAGCTATGAATAGTATTAAGATATCAAAACACAAAAGCATTAGTGATTTTTTCATTCTTTAAACCACTTGGCCCATCAAAATTTAAAATGTTATTAAGACGAATAAATTTATCAAGCATTCCTTCTTTTCACTCGGCTAATTCGCGGTCCTTTATAATATTTATATGTATACTATCTTTACCTTCAAAGAGGCGTTTAACCTCTTTATCTTTTAATAAAACATCCAAGAATGGAGGTGAGGTTTTAAGAGGATCTAGTCATCATAAACAACCTTTAGCAATCGGACGGGTAAAGCTGTATCTATATGTAGCAATTTCATCTGTATTGGCTAAAGGCGATGGAGTGTAGTCACCGATTGTAGATCCAGACGACTCGTCCATTCCACCACTAGCTAGCGTAGGGGTTTTCATCTCACCCCTCTGAATAACTGCTAGACATGTAGGTCGTATAACAACTATACTTAATACTTTTACAACGAAAATAGAAGTATTAGGATCGAGAACCATTTTACACTCATCCGATAATGGGTATATAACACCAGGTAATATAGTGTTGTACATATAAAAACCGTGCATAGTAAACTCTAGGCAGCAAGTATTTCACATAATAAATCCAGTAGAACAAGTATTTCATCAAATAAAATCGGTATAAGGAACCATTAGTTGACGCGTAGCCATAACAGTTAAATCTAATACAATTTTCTCTACACTAAATGGTATAATAGCTCCACGCTTAAATCTTAAATCATAATCTGAGACTCCTCAATGATATATATTATCAATAGAATATATCACAGGTAAAATAGTCTTGTACATATAAAAGCCGTGCATAATAAAATCAGTAGTACAAGTATTATAAAAGATAAAATCAGTAGTGCAGGTGTTTCATCAAATAAAATAAGTATAAGGAGTTAAGCTAAGATTAGGTTTAATAATAACAGCTATATCTAACACAACTCTATCTACACCAAATCTCGGAAAAGTAGCTCCCCATATGGAATCATAAACTACGACTGCTCAAGATTCTTCATAACCCTTGTATACCACAGCAGGAAGAATAGTGTTATAAAAGTAAAAACCATGCATAACAAAATCAGTACAACAAGTATTATAAAAGATAAAATCAGTAGAGCAAGTATTATAAAAGATAAAGTTTTTTTCCAATACAGCTAATGCTGTACTAACAATTTTCAATGAAGAATTAATACATAAAGGTGAAGTTGTTATTCATTTACCTAAAGAAAATATTTTATTACGTTTATCATAATTAGATAAAAGTCTCATTTTTTGTTCTATTAAAATTACTGTCCCTAATTCTAAATTTCGTTTTCAACGTTCATCAATAACATCTATACCAAAACCTCTATATAGTTCTAAGTAATCCAATATAGAAAGATGGCCTGAGAATCCCTTTCTTTTACTTACAATTTTTCCATTCTCTAGTTCTAATAAATATAATTTAGGTGATGGGAAAAGACCATAAGAAATTAATTCACCTCCATATTCAGGTTTAAATTTACCAATACCTTTCCCTATAATGTTTTCATTTAAAGGTTTGTTAGTAAATAATGAGTCTGTATCACTATAGACAGAATCTAGAATATGTTTATACATTAATATTCTCGCTCAAGAAGCAGTAGCTGCAGCAATAGGTGTGGATGTATTAAGATTAATTCTAGAATCTGAGACAGCAACAGACAATGATTCAAAATCAATACCTGATTGTTCACATAATTCAAACGATGGGTTTTTATGATATCTAATATACTCTTTATTATCAGATATACGAAAGTTGTCTATAACATCATGACTTAAATGTATTTCTTCCGCTTTATCAGTAGTTACTATCTTAGTAACATTTACATCTTCCTTCATACCAGTTCTACCATATAGCGCATTCATAAATAATTTATGTAATTCACGCATAGCACCAATAAAATGATCTTTTATATAAGCCATATCCTTAATATAATCAGTAAAACAATTATAAGATTTATTAAATATATAACATTCCTCTACTTCAATAGTATATCCGAATTCTTCTGCTAATTTTAATTCTTCTGAAAAATATCAACCAGATCAACTACCTATAGGGAAAGTTAATTTTTCTTCTCCATCTAATTCTATTCTACAAGGTAGCACAGGTATATTTATTGCAGGAGTTGTTATTTTAGCTTTAACAAAACCAAATATTTTTTTTAGATCCTTACACAAACTGAAAACGGGTTCACCAACTGGCATAGGTTTGAGCATAGCTGTAGGATAAAGACTATTATAGTCATAAGCCTTCAAATTATTAGCATAAGGTGTAAAAACTTCAGTTCGACCTCCATAATAAGCAGACCTAACAGCAAATTCTAATTCACCTTTAGTATTAGCTAATTTAAAATCATCTTCCTTTAAATAATTACTCCTGTAAATACCCATAGATAATCCAGATATAGTATTATAATCTGTAATATTAATTCTATATTTTTTGAATATAATATCACTTACTTTAGATACTACTTGATATAAACAAACTAAATCATTATCTAGATATGTTAAAGTCGCATCTCTTACAGATCAGTTAGGATTTATACTTAATAACTTATTATATTCTTTAATCGACATCTTATTTCTTGTCTCTTTAATATTTTCATTGAAAAGATTAATATCTGGAACACAACCAATATAATCAATAGTCTTAGCATTTACAAAGCTATATGGAAATATACCTTTACGTACTTCAACCTCAAATGCATCTCCTAAATCATCAAGAGATGAAGGCAATAGGCAATAAGAATCTTTAAAGGTTAATTTAGGGTAAACTTTACCAATTTTATTCTTACTTGTAATACTAAAAGAAATTTTATCATTTTCTTTAGATACTAAATTACTTATCTTGTAAATCTTAGCCAATATTATAAATATAAAATTAATATCAAATCTAGCAAAGTTATGACAATATATATTATAGTTATGATATTTACCACACATCATATCTTCAAAACATTTTTTTATCATATCTTCAGCACATTGAAAATCACTAATATAATACTTAAATTTTTGTTTACCATCATAGAAACCACATGAGTATGCTTTAGATTTTTTTAAACCCCCAACCATCTCAAAATAAGTTTCCATATCGAAAGCTAAAATACGTTTATTATGTAATAAAGATTTTTTTTGTTCTTTAATAAATCTTACTTTTACAGGATACTCTAAATTAATCAAATTGTAATTTAAGTCATATTGAACTACAATATCATTATCATCTATAAAATGTCTCATAAATGTAAGATCATGAGCAATATCTTCAACTCTTGTTATTAATTCTAAGGTCTTTAGCGATATAACATCTATTTTATGATGGTAATTCTTATCAATAACTTTTACTTTAAGTATAACATTATTATGTTTAAATCAGTAAGTATTTTCTTTTATATCAAAATTAAGTATTACACCATACAAGGATAAATCCATACTATGGGGTATATAATTAGAACTTAAAAGTTTTAAACTTATAGCAACTTTTTTAGTTGTAGGTAAATATGGTGTATTTTGTATTCTTCCTCCAGGATATTTAGGATCTTTAACTTTAAATCTAAGAGGACGAAGTTTGACAATTATTTTATCCGAACTCACAAACCCGTATTTTTTACCGTATTTATCTATTCTACGGTAAACCTGCTTAAGAATAATTTCAGGGGAAGTAGTTTTATTAACTAAGAAATGTCCGTCTAAAGTACATACACTCCCCGTGCTTTTACAATTAATTATAAATGCAATAGCATAAGAATTTCCTTCTTGAAAGTCATCAAAAATACTTTGTAAAATATTTATGTTATTTTTAAAATTAACTATATCTAATAGACTCACCATAGTATAATCATAACTTTTCATATCACCAACACGACCCAATGTTTTATAATAAGGTTTTTCTGCTAGTCATTCCCTATTATTAAGTAAAACAAAATCTCTTAAATATATAATAGATTGTTCATTAACTTTATCTAAAATTTCTTTCTTATGAGAATAAAGGCGAGTGAAGTTAAATTTAGTGGCCAAACTGCTATAAGTATAAGCAACACCACTCGGAAATAAAAACAGGGATCTCGGTGGAAGGGTATGAAAAGTTTCTGGCCTTCGGCCTAGTGCAAACCCTGACCCAACC
>Ga0157379_10004464_pt1 | contig 12002 bp, 11 predicted proteins | sample S25metaG_FD_121802 | JGI IMG/M metagenome (GOLD analysis project Ga0157379, IMG submission 121802) | Switchgrass rhizosphere microbial communities from Kellogg Biological Station, Michigan, USA - S2-5 metaG | ecosystem: Host-associated > Plants > Roots > Rhizosphere > Soil | place: USA... | reverse complement strand
GCGTGGCCTTGCGGATGTGGGCGACGATGTTGTCGCTCTTGATCGGGTAGCGCCGCACGATCTCGGCGACCGGCGATACACGTGCGCTCTGCGCATCGACGAACAGGCGGGCGCCGGCGCCCTCGAAGAACGCGATGCCGAAGCCGTCCTTGTGCTCCTCGGCGCGGGTCGCGAAGCCGGTGAAGCTGAACATCACGTCGGTCGGCGTGTTGGCGTTCAGGCCCAGCAGCTGGCACATCGCGCTATTCCGCAAACAGGCGCAGGAAGCCCTTGACCGTGACCAGGTGCCCGGGGTTGCTGGTTTCCTCCAGCACGCCGCTCATGCGGCGCAGCAGGCGCGTGCTCTTGTTCGCGCGCCAGATCAGCAGGTCGGCGATCCAGGGATGGGCGTTCACGATGTTGGCGCGCGCGTAGAGATCGAAGCGCGGCCTGAGCGCACGCAAGCGCGCTTCGTACTCGCTGCGTACCGCCGCATCGTCGAGGCCGCGGCTGCGCCCCTGCACGATCGCCTCGGCCGCGTGAATGCCGGTCTCGAGCGCCTTGCCGATGCCTTCGCCGCTGAACGAGTAGGTGCTGCCCGCGGCCTCGCCGGTGACGATCAATCCGGGCCGCGAATAGCGCGCGCCCTCGAGCGTGCAGCGCAGCGGCGCGCCCTTCAGCGGTGCCATCCACTGCCCGCCTTCGACCAGCTCGCGCGCCGGCGCGTAGATGCGCGTGAACGCATCGAAGACCTCGCGCAGGTTCACTTCCTTCTTCGTCAGCTTGCCGTCGCGGTGCTCGCCGTGGCTGTCGACGATGCCGACACCGACGTTGTAGACACCGTCGCGGCACGGGAAGATCCAGCCGTAGCCCGGGCTGACGGCGCGGTGCCAGACGACCTCGAGCTTGTCGATGCGGTGCCGCATCGCGTCGTTCTTCAGGTAGCCGCGCAGCGCCACGCCGCTGGGCGTGTGGCGGTCCGACATGCCGGCCGCCAGCAGCGCCTGCGGCACCGCGCCGGTGGCGAGCACGAGCCAGCGGCAGCGCAGTTCGCGGACCGTGTCGCCGTGCTGCAGGCGCGCGCCGACCACCGTGGCGTTCTCTTCGAGCGGCGCGACGAAGCGCAGCGGCGCGTGCATCTTCGCGCCCGCCGCCACGGCGGCGCGGCACAGGATGTCGTCGAGTTGCTTGCGCGGCAGCACCGCGAGCGTGCCCGGCACGTCGATGCGCCCGCCGCGCGAACCGATGCAGCCGACGTGCGTGGACGCCTGCGCCTGCGCCATCACGGTGTCGAGCACACCCAGCCTGCGCAGCGCATGGTGTGCGTCCGGGATCAGCCCGTCGCCGCAGACCTTGTCGCGCGGGAAGGCGTGCTGGTCGACCAGCACGACATCGAGGCCGGCGCGTGCCAGCGTGATCGCCGCAGCACTGCCGGCCGGACCGGCGCCGACGATCAGCACGTCGCAGTGCGTGGGAAGGAGTTCGAGACCGAGGTTCATGGATCAGGCGGAATTCGCGGGCCCGCGAATTCTAGGAGGCTCGCGCGACGCGTCGTCCGGTCAGAACAGCGAAGGTTCGCTGCCGATGCGCGCACGCTCGATCTCGAGCAGGCGCAGCTTGGTGTCCACGCCGCCCGGTGCCGAGAAGCCACCCGCACGGCCACCGGCCGCCAGCACGCGGTGGCACGGCACGATGATCGCGAACGGGTTGCTGCCGAGCGCCTGGCCGACGGCGCGCGCGGCCGTCGGGTCGCCCAGGCGTTGCGCGACCTCGCCGTAGCTCAGCGTGGCGCCGGGCACGATCGTGCGGGCGAGCGCATAGACACGCCGATGGAAGTCGGGCACGCCGCTCATGTCGAGCGCGACGTCGGCAAGGTCGTCGCTCGCGCCGTTCAGCAGCGCGACGATGCGCGTGATCGCGACGCGCACCGCCGGCGGTGCGTCGCCTTCCTCGGCGCCGCGAAAGCGCTGACGCAGCCGCGCGCGCATCGTGGCGGCATCACGGTGCGGCAGGTGCAGCCCGAGCACGCCCAGTTCGCCCCAGACGATCGCGCAGGGGCCGATCGGGGTGTCGAACAGTTCGAAGCCGCGCGCCGGGGTCATGGGTGCCAGCCTAGCACCGGCTGCGCGCGGCTGCTCAGGCGCCGGCCTTGACCTTCAGGCGCCAGGCGTGCAGCAGCGGTTCGGTGTAGCCGCTCGGCTGCTCCTTGCCCTTGAACACCAGATCGAGCGCGGCCTGGTAGGCCGCCGAGGTGCCGGCATGGCCGGCCATCGGCTGGTACAGCGGATCGCCGGCGTTCTGGCCGTCGACCACCGCGGCCATGCGCTCGAACGTCGACTTCACCTGCGCGTCATCGACGACGCCGTGCTGCAGCCAGTTGGCGATGTGCTGGCTGCTGATGCGCAAGGTCGCGCGGTCTTCCATCAGGCCGATGTTGTGGATGTCGGGCACCTTCGAGCAGCCCACCCCCTGATCGACCCAGCGCACGACGTAGCCGAGGATGCCCTGCGCGTTGTTGTCGATCTCCTGCTGGCGCTCGCTGGCGGACCACGTCGCTTCCTTCGCGACCGGCACCGTCAGCAGGCCGGCGAGCAGCGTGTCGCGCTGCTCATTCGCGTCGACCTTCTCGAGTTCCTTCTGCACCGCGAACACATCGACCTGGTGGTAGTGCAGCGCGTGCAGCGTGGCTGCGGTCGGCGACGGGACCCAGGCGCACGACGCGCCGGCCTGCGGATGGCCGACCTTCTCCTTGAGCATCGCCGCCATCTCGTCGGGCATCGCCCACATGCCCTTGCCGATCTGCGCCTTGCCGCGCAGCCCGCAACTCAGACCGACCAGCACGTTGTTGCGCTCGTAGGCCTGGATCCAGGCGCTGCTCTTCATGTCACCCTTGCGCAGCATCGGGCCGGCGTACATCGCGGTGTGCATCTCGTCGCCGGTGCGATCGAGGAAGCCGGTGTTGATGAACGCGACGCGCGACGCCGCCGCAGCGATGCAGGCCTTCAGGTTCACGCTGGTGCGGCGCTCCTCGTCCATGATGCCCAGCTTCACCGTGCTGTCGGGCAGGCCCAGCAGCTGCTCGACACGCCCGAACAGCTCGCTCGCGAACGCGACCTCGGCCGGGCCGTGCATCTTCGGCTTGACGATGTAGACCGAACCGGTGCGCGAGTTGCGGACGGTCTGACCGGCGCGCGGCTTCAGGTCGTGCAGCGCGATCGTCGTCGTGATGACCGCGTCCATGATCCCTTCCGGGATCTCCTTCTCGCCGTCATACAGGATCGCCGGGTTCGTCATGAGGTGGCCGACATTGCGCACGAACATCAGCGAGCGGCCGTGCAGCGTGACCGTGCCGCCCTTCGGGCCGGTGTAGACGCGGTCGGGGTTGAGCCCGCGCGTGAAGGTCTTGCCGCCCTTGCTGACCTGTTCCGTGAGCGTGCCGTTCAGGATGCCGAGCCAGTTGCTGTAGGCGAGCACCTTGTCCTCGGCATCGACGACGGCGACCGAGTCCTCCAGGTCGAGGATGGTCGACAGCGCCGACTCGAGCACCAGGTCGGCGATGCCGGCCGGGTCGGTCTTGCCGATCGCGGTGCTGCGGTCGATGCGGATGTCCAGGTGCAGGCCGTGGTGCTGCAGCAGCACCGACGACGGCGCCGCCGCGTCGCCTTGATAGCCGCTGAACTGCGCAGGCTCCGCCAGGCCGGTCTGCGTGCCGTCCTTCAGCGTGACGGCCAGCTTGCCGGCTTCGACCCGGTAGCCGACCGCGTTGATGTGCGAGCCCTTCCTGAGCGGCGCGGTGCGGTCGAGCACGTAGCGCGCGTACTCGATGACCTTCGCGCCGCGCACCGGGTTGTAGGCGCCGGCGCGTTCCGCACCGCCTTTCTCGGAGATCGCATCGGTGCCGTACAGCGCGTCGTACAGCGAACCCCAGCGCGCGTTCGCCGCGTTCAGCGCGTAGCGGGCATTCAGGATCGGCACCACCAGCTGCGGGCCGGCCTGCCTGGCCAGTTCGGCGTCGACGTTCGTCGTGGTCGCCTTCACCTTCGCCGGCGGCTTCTGCAGGTAGCCGATCTTCTCGAGGAAGCCACGGTAAGCCTTCATGTCGGCGATCGGGCCGGGATGCGCGCGGTGCCACATATCGAGTTCGCTCTGCAGCCGGTCGCGCTCGGCCAGCAGCGCGACGTTCTTCGGCGCGAGCTCGTGCACGATCGCGTCGAACCCCTTCCAGAACGCCGCGCTGTCGATGCCGGTGCCGGGCAGCACCTGGTCTTCGATGAAGCGGTACAGCGGGGTCGCCACATGCAGGCGGTGGCAGGCGGTGCGGTCGGTCATGGGAGGGTGTCCTCGATCGGTCGGTCGGGGGAGGGAAAGAAGTCGAGCACGTCGCGCAGGCTGCTGCCGGTGCGCGTGGGCGTGGCGTCCAGCTGTTCGAGCGGCAGGCCGGCGCGGTTCACCCACAGCGTGGTATAGCCGTGCCAGGTGGCGCCGATCGCGTCCCAGCCGTTGCTGGAGACGAACAGGATCTCGCGCGCCGGCAGCCCGAGCGCGTGTGTGCCCAGCGCATAGGCGGCCGGGTCGGTCTTGTACTTGCGCAGCGCGTGCACGCTGATCACGTGCGCGAGCAGGCCCGAGAAGCCGGCGCTCTTGACCGCCGCACCGAGCATCTCCGGATCGCCATTGCTCAGGATGCCGGCCGGGATGCCGCGCTCCTTCAGGGCGTGCAGCACTTCGCGGTTCTCGGCAAACGGGCTCAGATGGCGATACTGGTTCATCAGCCGGTCCTCGGCCATCGCGTCCATCGCGAGGCCCAGGCGCAGTGCAGCAAAACGCAGGCCGGCCCGGGTCAGATCCCAGAATGGCCGGTAGTGGCCGCTCATCGAGGTCAGGCGCGTGTACTCGATCTGCTTGTCACGCCACAGCACCGCGAGCCGCTCGCCGTGGCCGGGGAACAGCTGTTCGGCCAGCGCCCCGACGCTGTAGACATCGAACAGCGTGCCGTAGGCGTCGAACAGCACGGCACGCGGCGGTGCGTCGGGGGCGCGGGATTCCATGCGCACACTTTATTCGACACCGGGCCCGCCATTGAGTGGCCGGATCGCGCTGGATTCATGACGCCAGCGAAAAACTCAGGCCGTCGGCGCCTTCCGCGCTTCGCCGCCGAGCCGTTCGGTCAGCCGGTTCGCTGCGGCCCGCACCGCTTCGCCGAACTCGGGCCGCAAGCGAGTGGTCGGCACGGTCAGCGTGACCGCGCCGACCAGTGCGCCGTCGATGCCGAAGGATGGCGCCGAGATGCCGGTCAGCTCGGGCACACGGTCGCCGTTCATGATGACCACGCCGTCGCGCCGGATCTGCTCGTAGATGCCGCCGCGCGCCTCGCTGAACGCGGTCAGCACCCGCCCGCCGGCCCCGCGGTCGAGCGGCAACAGGTCGCCGACGCGGATGGTGTCACGCACCAGCTGCGGCGAGTCGACCCGGAACAGGCACAGCCGCTGGTCCCCCTGGCGTACGTGGAAGGCCGCGCTCTCGCGTGTCGCGACGACGAGGTCGCGCAGGATCGGCAGCACCTCGTCCTCGAGCGAGAACGTGGCCGCGTAGATCGCGTGCAGGCGCGCCAGCTCGGGCCCGAGCGCGTAGCGCCCGTCGGGCTGGCGCAGCAGCAACTTGGCGTGTTCGAGCGACGCGAGCAGGCGCAGCACCGTGCTCTTGTAGAGCTGGGTGCGCTCGGCCAGGTCGGCAAGCGTCAGGCTCGCGTCGCCGGCGCGAAACGCATGCAGAAGCGACAGCGCCCGGTCCACGGCCGCCGCGCCGCCGGGTGCGGCGTGCTGGTCGGCGAGTGAGGGCTGGGCGGCTTTTTTCGGCATGGCAGGACGGCGAAGCATCGGCACAAGTGCGCCATCCGGCAGTTTGTTTGTGTAACTGCAGCCGACTCGGCTCGGCGGCTCGATGCGTCGAAGTCCGTTGACGCAGCTGACTCATGACGCCGGCGCGCATAATCCCGCGCCATGGACCGGCTGAAGCAGATCGAATCGTTCGTATCGGTCGCCGCCAAAGGCAGTCTGACGGCCGCCGCCAATGCCGAAGGCGTGGCGCCGGCGGTGATCGGCCGGCGCATCGACGCGCTCGAGGAGCGGCTCGGCGTCAAGCTGCTGGTGCGCACCACGCGCAAGCTCACGCTGACCCATGAAGGCAGCGCCTTCCTCGAAGATTGTCAGCGCTTGCTCTCCGACTTGATGAATGCGGAGGCGAGTGTCAGCGCCGGCGGTGTCAAGGCCAGCGGCTACCTGCGGGTGACCGCGCCGGCCGGATTCGGGCGCCGCCACGTCGCCCCGCTGGTGCCGCGCTTCATCCACCAGCACCCGGACGTGAACGTATCGCTGAACCTCAGCGACCGCGTGGTCGACATCGTCAATGAAGGCTACGACTGCGCGGTGCGCGTCGGCGATCTGCCCGACAGCAGCCTGATCAGCGTGCGCATGGCCGACAACCGGCGCCTGTGCGTGGCGACGCCCGCCTACCTGAAACGCGCCGGTATGCCGAAGCACCCGAACGACCTGCTTCGCCACCAATGTCTGACCCTCAGTTCCGACGCGAGCCAGACGCGCGGCTGGGCCTTCGTGGTGGACGGGGAGGTGACGCACCTGCGGCCCAGCGGCCGGCTCGACTGCAGCGACGGCCAGGTGCTGCACGACTGGTGCGCGGCGGGCCTGGGCATCGCCTGGCGGTCGACCTGGGAGGTCGAGCGCGAGATCGCTTCAGGCCAGCTGGTCGCGGTGCTGGAGGAGTTCGCGGCGCCGCCGAACGGCATCTTCGCGGTGTTTCCACACGCCCGGCACCTGCCGTTGCGGGTGCGGCTGTGGATCGACTTCCTCAAGCACAGCTACGGCGACGCGACCTATTGGCAGGGGCCGCGCGCCGGCTGAAAGAAACCGGCCGCAGCCGGTTCGGGATTACTTCGACGCCGCCTTGGCCGGCATCGCGGCGGAGGCCGGGGCGGCAGCGGGCTTCGCAGCCGGAGCAGCGGCCGGAGCGGCAGCCGGCGCCGACGCATCCTTCACGCACTTCTTGACGAAGCTGTTCTTGGCCGCGCCGGCGAGCTTCTTGTCTGCGGCTTGCGCGTCGCAGGTCGTCTTGGCGGCGCTGCCAGCCGAGTCGCGCTCGCACTTCTTCATGAAGCTGTTCTTCGCCGCGCCGGCGAGCTTCTTCTCGGTGGCCTTGGCTTCGCAGGTGGCGTCGGCGGCATGGGCCACGTTCACGCAAGCGAACAGGGCGATGGCGAGGGCGGACAGAAGGGTTTTCATGGGGTCGTTCTCCGAAAGGCTTGGCTTGCCGCAGCGGATTGGAGCCTGTGCCCGCCCGCCGGCAGACTCCCCAACGCGGCAAGGGGCTTGCGCGACGACACGATCGACGTGCAACTAAAGGATACGTCGCGGGTGCGCCAGCGCCTCATGCGCCGAATGCAGGCGCCGCACCAGCACGCGGATGAACGCCTCGTCGAAATGGTGCCGGCAGTTCGGGCTGACCTGCGCCAGCGTTTCGGGCGTGAACGAGATCGTGGTCGCCGTCTCGGTGACGATCACGTCGGTGCTGTGGCGGCGCAGATCGGGGCTGGGCGCTAGGTAGGCCATCTCTCCCACCGAGGTGCCGGCACCCAGCTGCGCGACCTTCTGGCCGTCGCGGAACACCTCGAGCTCGCCCTTGGCGATGATGTGGAAGGTGCGCCCCTCCTCGCCCTTGCGGTACAGCGCGTGGCCGAAGTCGTGGCGCTGCCACTTGGCGCGATGCACCACTTCCCAGAGCTCCACATCGCCGAAGCTCGCGAAGAAGTCGAGCGAGCGCAGCAGGTTGAAGCGCTCCGAATCGAGCACGCCCTGCAACTGGCCGCGCGGCACATGCTGGTGCGTGATCAGGCCGGACAGCGCCTGCGCGAACTCGTCCCAATCGCGGTAGCGATGGGTCGGATCCTTCGCCAGCGCGCGCTGGATCACCGCGTCCACGGTCGGCGCCACGCCCGAGCGCAGCTGGTTCAGCGGCCCGGGCTTCTGGTTGTAGATCTGGTGCATCATGGCCGACTGCACCTGCGCGTCGAACGGCGGGCGCCCGGCGATGAGGTGGTACAGCACGGCGCCGAGCGAGTAGATGTCGGCACGGCAATCGAGCGCAGCACCGTCGAGCTGCTCGGGCGACATGTACGCGAGCGAGCCGACACGATAGACCTGCGTCACGTCGGACGCCAGGTTCAGCACGCTGCCGAAGTCGCTGATCTTCACGTCGGTGATCGAGCCGTTGGTCAGCGTCACCAGCAAGTTGGCGGGCTTCACGTCGCGATGGATCAGCCCCTGGCGGTAGACGTAGCCGAGCGCCATTGCGCACTTGAAGCCGATTTCGACGATCAGCTCCAGCGACAGCAGCTGGTCGGCGCGGCAGTACGGCCGCAGCGTGCTGCCCGGCACGTACTCCATCACCAGGTACGGCTCGGTCGGGTCGGGGACTGCGTCGTAGATCTGCACGACGTTCGGGTGCTTGAGGCGCCCGACGAGCGCCGCTTCGGCGGCGAAGAAGCGTTCGAAGTAGCGCCCTTCGTTGCCTTCGCTCATCGCCACCGGCCGCACGCGCTTGATCGCCACATCGCGGTCCAGGAAGTCGTCGTGGCAGAGGAAGACCTCGCTCGTCGCGCCTTCGCCGAGCCGGCGCAGCACGCGGTACTTGCCGATCTGCGCAGGCAGGCCGGTCGTCGCGAGGGCCGTGGACTCCGGCTGGGTATTGGTCTTGAAGGACATGATCGGGGCGGGCACTCACGCCGCACGCGCATCATTCCACGCTTGCACCCGCGCGGCTCTGCCGATCTGCACCAAGTTTCCACAGTAATCGTGAGGCGGGCAGCGGCGGAAAAAGTGCAACCGGTTGTGTCCGCGCTCGGCCGCAGGGCTGCGGCAGAGGCCAACCGTAGAATCTGCGCATGATTCAAGCCAAACAGGAGCTGCTCGCGGCGCTTTCCGAAGCGATCGCCCTGGTCAGCCCGGGCGCCACGCTGGCGGCCGCGTTCGAGTCGCCCAAGCAGGCTGCGCACGGTGACCTGGCCTGCACTGCCGCGATGCAGCTGGCGCGGCCGCTGAAGAAGAATCCGCGCGAGGTCGCGACAGCGCTGATCGAGGCCCTGCAGCAGATGCCCGCGGCCCAGCGCTGGGTCGCGAGAATGGACATCGCCGGCCCCGGCTTCATCAACCTCACGCTGCGCGACAGCGCCCGCCAGGCCGTGGTGGCCGAGGTCCTGCGCGACGGCGACCAGTTCGGCCGCGCGCCCGCGAACGGCCAGCGGGTGCTGGTCGAGTTCGTGTCGGCCAACCCGACCGGCCCGCTGCACACCGGCCACACGCGCCAGGCTGCGCTCGGCGACGCGATCTGCAACCTGCTCGAGTGGCAGGGCTGGGACGTGACGCGCGAGTTCTACTACAACGATGCCGGCGTGCAGATTGCGACGCTGGCCACCTCGGTGCAGGCGCGCCTGAAGGGGCTGAAGCCCGGCGACGCGTCGTGGCCCGAGACGGCCTACAACGGCGACTACATCGCCGACGTCGCGGCCGATTTCGCGGCGCGCAAGACCGTGCATGCCGACGACCGCGCGTTCACCGCCTCGGGCGATGCGAACGACATCGACGGCATCCGCCAGTTCGCGGTCGCCTACCTGCGCCACGAACAGGATCTGGACCTGCAGGCGCTGGGCGTGCGCTTCGACCGCTATTTCCTCGAATCCAGCCTGTACGTCGACGGCCGTGTCGACGCCGCGGTGAAGCGCCTCGTCGCGGCCGGCAAGACCTTCGAGGACGGCGGTGCGCTCTGGCTGCGCACCACCGAGTACGGCGACGACAAGGACCGCGTGATGCGCAAGTCCGACGGCACCTTCACCTACTTCGTGCCCGATGTCGCCTACCACCTGGCCAAGTTCGAGCGCGGCTTCGCGAAGGCGATCAACATCCAGGGCGGCGACCACCACGGGACGGTGGCACGCGTGCGCGCCGGCATCCAGGCGGCCGGCATGGGCGTGCCCGGCGGCTACCCGGACTACGTGTTGCACAAGATGGTCACGGTCATGAAGGGCGGCGAGGAGGTCAAGATCTCCAAGCGCGCCGGCAGCTACGTGACCTTGCGCGACCTGGTCGACTGGACCGGCCGCGACGCGGTGCGCTTCTTCATGCTCAGCCGCAAGGCCGACACCGAGTTCACCTTCGATGTCGACCTGGCGCTGAAAGCGAACGACGAGAACCCGGTGTTCTACGTGCAGTACGCGCATGCGCGCATCTGTTCGGTGATCCAGCAGTACACCGACAAGGGTGGCGACCTGGCTGCGCTGCCCGGCGCCGACGTCGCACGCCTGACCGCCCCGAGCGAGACGGCGCTGATGCTGCGCCTGGCCGAGTTCCCCGCCGTGCTGGCCGGCGCCGCCGCCGGCCTGGCGCCGCACGACATCGCGTTCTACCTGCGCGACGTGGCCGGCGCGTTCCACAGCTATTACGCGAGCGAGCGCTTTCTCGTCGACGATGCGGCGCTGGCGCGCGCCCGCATCGCGTTGCTGGGCGCTACGCGGCAGGTGATCCGCAACGCGCTCGCCGTGCTCGGCGTGGGCGCCCCGCAACGCATGGACCGCGAACAACCCGCGCTGGAGACCGCATGAAATCGCAACGCGGGGGATTTGTCATCGGCCTGATCGTCGGCCTGCTGATCGGGCTGGCGATGGCTTTGGCCGTGGCCTTGTACGTGACCAAGGTGCCGGTCCCGTTCATCAACAAGGTGCCGCAACGCACCGCCGAGCAGGACGCGGCCGAAGCGGAGAAGAACAAGAACTGGGACCCGAACGGCCCGCTGGCCGGCAAGGTGCCGATCAAGCCCGCGAGCGCGCCGGTCGCGGCCGCACCCGCTTCGCCCGCCGCCGTGGCAGTGCCGCCGGTGGCCGCCGCATCGCGCCCGGCCGCGCCGGCGAGCGCGCGCGACCCCGCCGCGATCCTGGCCGACCGGGCCCCGGCCGCCGTGAAGCCGACACCGGCGGCCGATCCGTTCGCCTACTTCGTGCAGGCCGGCGCCTACGGCCGCACCGAGGATGCCGAACAGCAGCGCGCCCGGCTGGCGATGATGGGCTACGAAGCCAAGGTGACCGAACGCGAGCAGTCCGGGCGGACCGTCTTCCGCGTGCGCATCGGCCCGTTCGACCGCAAGGACGATGCCGATGGCGCGAAGGAGAAGCTCGCCGGTGTCGGCGTCGAGTCGGCGCTGGTGCGCGTGCAGAAGTGACGCGACGCGGCTGAACTTTCGCGCTACGGTGCGACTCTGCCCTGGATTGACCCGATTCCCGAGGACCGAATGAAGAAGCTGCAACGTCGTGAGTTTTCCGCCGCCCTGATCGGCGCGGGTGCCCTGAGCCTGGGCTTGCCCGCTGCGGCGCAAGGCAACGCGCCGGTTGAGGGAACACACTACGTGCGGCTCAGCACCCCGCTGCCGACGGCGGCGCCGGCCGGCAAGGTCGAGGTGATCGAGTTCTTCTGGTACGGCTGCCCGCATTGCAACGCCTTCGAGCCGGCACTCGAGGCCTGGGTCAAGAAACTGCCGCCGCACGTGGCGTTCCGGCGCGTACCGGTCGCGTTCCGCGACGAGCCGTTCACCGCGCACCAGCGCATCTACTACGCCCTCGAGGCGCTCGGCCAGGTCGAAGTGATGCACCGCAAGGTGTTCTACGCGATCCACAACGATCGCGCGCGGCTCGACAAGCCGGCCGACATCGCCGCCTTCATGGCGAAGAACGGCATCGACAGCGCCAAGTTCCTGGACGTCTACAACTCGTTCGGTGTGCAGACGAAGGTGAATCAGGCCCGGCGCCTGGCGGAAGCCTACAAGATCGACGGGGTACCGGCGCTCGGCGTGGACGGCCGCTACTACACCTCGGGCACGCTGGCCGGGACGCCGGAACGCTCGCTGCAGGTCGTCGAGTTCCTGGTCGAGCGCTCGCGCAAGGCCGGCTGAGCGGCCGCCCGGCGCCG
>Ga0157379_10004461_pt1 | contig 12006 bp, 9 predicted proteins | sample S25metaG_FD_121802 | JGI IMG/M metagenome (GOLD analysis project Ga0157379, IMG submission 121802) | Switchgrass rhizosphere microbial communities from Kellogg Biological Station, Michigan, USA - S2-5 metaG | ecosystem: Host-associated > Plants > Roots > Rhizosphere > Soil | place: USA: Michigan... | reverse complement strand
TGGGCAAAGCCATGTATGATTTCTGGTACTGGCTATGAACAACTCAACGCGTGTTTCAGTCTTTTTTCTACTCGCCGCGGGCTCGATCTTTTCGCAGGACCGCTTTCCCAGGCATACATTTTCCACGTCAGGCCGCGGACTGACTCCGCCGAGCGCAGCCGCCAAAGAGAGTATTGCCGCCCAATATGCGAAGGATCAAGCGCTATCCACAGGCTTGTCCTTAGAAGATTTGATCGGTCTCTACGTCGTCAAAAGCTACGTCACCGAGCACAATGGCGTGCATCACTTCGTCTACCTGCAGCAGTTCGACGGAATCAATGTCTGGAATTCCGATTTCACGGTCAACATTGACGCAAATGGCTCCGTCATCAACTCCGGTGGACAATTGTACGGACGGCCCGCGCGGAATTTACAAGCCCCGCAAATCGAGTCCGCCGCCACATCGCTCGATCGCGCTCTCTCGAAGTTAAGTCCCAGCCGGCAGGGCAGATTCAAGCCGGTTCGAAGCACGCGTGATCCCATCTTGCGCACCTATCGCTTCGCAGCCGAAGGCGCATCGGCCAATCCCATCGACGGCGACCCCTACTGGTATCCGGTGAACGGTGTGCTTCGTCCCGTGTGGATGTTCTACATCCAGGACGACAACGGAGTCGACCGTTGGGCCGCGCCCGTCGACAGTGAAACCGGCTTCGTGCTCCCCAAACAGAACCTCACCTGGTATCAACAGGCGCGCGTCTTCGAACGCTCCAGCCCGCAACCGAATCCGACTCCGGGAACCGCGTCCGCCGTCGTCCGGCCCTACGTCGACCGCACGCTCCAATCCCTCACCGGAGATGCCAAAGCTTCGCCAAAAGGCTGGGTCGCCGGCAACGCCACGGCTGGCAACAATGTCGTCGCCGGACCCAACCCAAGCGGAACGGTCTTCGATCCCACCGTTCAACCAATCGCGGGCGTGAACGGAATCTTTGATTTCCCCTTGGAATTGGGCCCGGGAGCGGCGAATCCCGCCACCTTCGGCGCCGCCGAGGTCACCAACTTGTTTTATTGGGCGAACATGACCCACGACTCGTTTTATTCAATCGGCTTCGATGAACAAGCCGGCGCGTATCAGGCCGACAACTTCGGACGCGGCGGCGTGGACAGCGATCCGATGTACGCCTTCAGCCAGTTCGGATCGCAAGGAACCAATTCGGCAGCCCTCAACAACGCGTTTTATACGACTACCCGCCAGAACGAAGATGGATCGCAAGGCTCCATCAACATGTACATCGGCGGCAATGGCCAGAGCCGGATCTTCACCGATGGATCATACGATGCCGAAGTCATCACGCACGAATATACACACGGCGTCAGCACACGTCTGGTCAGGCAATTGAACACCCAGCAAGGCGGCTCAATGGGCGAAGCGTGGAGCGATTTTTATTCTCTGGAATTCACTCTTCCCATGGGCGTGCCTCCTGACGGAACTTATCCCGCCGCCGAGTATTTGTTCCAGGCTTTCGGTAGCGGGCTCCGGTCGCATCCCTTCACGACCGATATGAAGATCAATCCGTTGACCTATGCCCAATTCGGCAGCGTCACCGCATACCCTGAGGTCCACGCTGACGGCGAGATTTGGGTCGAGACCCTCTGGGAAGTCCGCGCAAATCTCATTGAGCAGTTCGGCGAACAGGAAGGCCGTCGGCGAGTCCGCACAATCGTCCTGGATGGCATGAAACTCTCGCCCCCAAGCCCGACCATGATCGACATGCGCGACGCAATCCTGCTCGCCGATCAAGTGGACTTCAATGGCGCCAGTCAGGCCCAGATCTGGAAAGGATTCGCCAAGCGCGGAATGGGCGCGCTCGCTTACAGCATCGATCCCGATTCCACTTTCATTGCGACGTCGTTCGAGATCCCTTCCACCAGGGGACAGTTACGCTTCTATCAGAATGAGCAATACGGAGGAGAAACGCTTCGCGTCATCCTGCAAGACACCAATTCGACATCCGGGGCCGTCACCGTCCAAGTCGCTTCGACCTCGGGCGATCTCGAAAATCTTCTCTTGCACAAAGTGGGCGGAATTTACTACGGGACCATGCCCTCCACTTCCGGCGTGGCAGCCCGCCAGCGCGACAACATCGTAACCGCGATTCCCGGCGATTACGTCAACGTGTACTACACAGATACCGATACAGGTGACGGCACTGCCGCGCAGATTTCGGCTTCCGCCGCCGTTCGCCAAAGCTACACTCAGACCGTTTCCAGCACCACACCACGTTACACTTTCAATCCGGAGACGCGCCTGTACAATCGGCTCGCGGCGGACTCCGCCGTCCGCATCGAGCTGCCCTTCGATTTTCCTTTCTATGGAAACAAGTACAGGCAAGCCTGGATTTCAACCGACGGCATAATTTCTTTCGGCACACCGGAGCCTTTCAGTTCGCCTTGTCCCAGCCACGCCGTACTCGGCTCAGTACCCGCGATTGCGCCAGCGTTCACCAACCTCTCAGTGGGCAATACCGCAAGTCAGGATGTATTTATCTCCAATGGCGTCGATTTCTTCACTGTGCACTGGGTCGGACAAACGCAGCCCAATCAGTTCCTGGCCGCATCCTCGCCTGTCGACTTCAATGCCACGCTCTTCAACGACGGTCGCATCATGTTCCAATACGGCGCGGGCAATCAGAGCATTGTCGCCGACCACCTTTGGGCATTGGCCTATGGCTGTGAAGCGACCGCAGCCATTGCGGGCATCTCACCCGGCCATGGAGGCAATTACGACTTCGCCATCTATGCGGACGGTGCCTCGAATCTTCAGAACAATCCGACCACGTCCTTCATTCCGCCCTTCGGCGCTTCGAGCGTGCCGGTTGGAGTCCTCGAGACTCCCGTGGACGGCACTGCGGTCAAAGACATCCTCACCGTCAAGGGCGTCGCTGGGGATTCGGACGGAATCATCGGCGTGGACATTTTGATTGATGGCATGATGCGGGGAACGACGAGCTTGTCTCAAATCCGCACGGACTTTTGCGCATCCCGGTTCATTCCCGGGTGTCCGTTCGTCGGCTTCAGCACTGACCTCGTTCTCACCGCAATCCCGCTTACTCCTGGAAGCCACTCAGTGCAATTGCACGCGCGCAACTTTCACGGCGGCGTGACTGTATTTCCCGACCAACCCGTCTCGTTTACCGTGGATGGAACGCCGAGCCGCTTGCCTGTTGGGAAAATCGAGGCTCCTCTTGATGGCGCCGCCGTTTCCGGAACTCTCCCCGTGGCCGGTTATGTCTACGCTCCGGATCTCACTATCTTATCCGTAACGGTCTTGATCGACGGCATCAGCTACGCTCCGGCGACGCTGAACACTACGCGCACTGATGTCTGCGGCACGCTTCCCTCCCCTCAGCCACCAAACTGCCCTCGCATCGGTTTCGCGACCGCCATCAGCACATCCTCAACGGGCATCTGGCTCGCAAATGGTGCGCATAAGATGCAAATGCGCGTTCAGGATTCACTCAACCGGATCACGGTTCTTCCCGATACGCCGGTCAACTTCACCGTCAACAATCCGGATATCACTCAGTCTCAAGGTGTACTCGAAACGCCCAGCCTCGGCGACACCGTGAGCGGACTGATCGACGTGAGAGGCTACGCCTACAGTCCGGGCAGCCGCGTTGTTTCAGTGAGCGTAGCGCTGGATGGCAACTCCGTCGGAACGCTTGCCTACGGCGGTGTGCGCACCGATGCATGTGCCAGTCTGCCTGATGTAACGGCATGCCCGAACATCGGTTTCAGCGGAACGTTGGACACTCGCCGGTTCCCGAACGGTCCCCACGTCCTCGGTGTGCGCATCCTGAACGCTACGGGAGGCGCGACCTTCATTCCCATATCCGCGCGTTATGGTATCAATGTGGTGGTGCAGAACTAGCACTCAATTCGCGGGAGGGCGCTCGACGCTTTCAATGCGTATGGTCTCGACGGGCGCCTTCCGCGGTTCCAGCTTCAACCCCATCCGGTCGAAAATCCCGAACAACGAAGGCCGTAACGGATCGTCCAGACCCTCCGGAGATTGGCCGCCCGCGGCGGTCGTGACCTGCATCGGTACCCATCCAGGCGTATCGAATCGGAACAATGTCTTCACTCCCGTTTGATCGACGATAGGACGGTCGCTCCAGTTGGACGTGAATGTCGCGGCGTCTTCGATCGTCGCCGCGTCGCTATGCAGCCCGCGTCCCTGCCCGCCGCGAAAACTGTGGCAGCTTACTTTACTGGCGGATTCGTCGCTCGGACAATCCTTTTCTTCCACGCCAGATTTTTCGAGTTTCACGCCTTTCTTACCCAACGTCACAGCGTAAACAGGTATCTCCTTCGTTTCCCGATGCACAACCAGCCTGAATTGATCTTCCAACAAGCTTTGCAGCATGCGGTGGAGGATGGCATCGCGTTCGCGCGCCGAGGCGGTCACCGGGATGGCTCCCTCGGGCGCCTTTGCCTCAATATCGAAACGTTCCGCGCGTATCCAGTCCGGCCCACCCGACAGCCGCTGTGAAGATTGAAATGGGACCTCGTAGGCGACGCCGATCAGAATGATAAGCGGGAGGTTGGTAATCGACAGCCGGCCGCCCGGAGCCGTTTTCATTCCCACACCACCGCGGAAATCCGTCGACTTGTTGGGTTTCACGGAAGCCACTTCGAATTTCGCTGGCTGCGCCACGGCGAGGACCGCGGTCGCCAAAGATACCACAACTATGCGTTTCATAAGCTCACCGTTCGTGCGATACATTGTTCAAATGCTCTCAGACACGGCTCTCGTTCGCAAGGAGCAAGAGCTTCCGGCATCCGGGCTTGGACTTTTGAATGAAACGGCCGAGTAAAACGTTTCCCCACAGCGTCCAGCATCAGTCCTCGCGAGTGGTGCTCTTCATCGACCTCTTGAACCATTTTGAATTCCCGGATGGCCAAGCCCTTTTACGTCACGCTCTGTCCATCGTCCCCGCCCTGTAAAGGTAAAAAAGCGTGCCAGACGCGCCAAAGCTGTTTCGTTTGTTCCGCGCGTGATGCCAGGATGCGCGACTTCAAAGTTGTGGTTGCACGCGACTGTTGTGCGGCATCCTCGACGAAAGTCCACAACCAGGCACTCGAACACATGAAGGCAACCGCCGGAGCAAGTATCGTTCAAGCGGATTCTATTGCGTTCTCCCGGTAGTCGCGGTGAAACAAAGTCACCGGCTTTGAATCAAATAATGGAACGCTCATTTCTCCTGGCGAGCGCATAAGCGATCACGCTTGCGATTGCGATTGTCCCAAGATTGATGAGAAAGCTGTAAAGCCTTTGGAAAAGAATGTCATGCGAGGGCAGACCGACAACCAGCGCCGCTCCGAGCCAGACCGGAAAGATGGCGAGCTGGACGGCCGCCGCCACCCCAATCAAATAGCGCCTCCCCGTATCATCGGCGTTCGACAAACCTGCGGTGATGCCGATAACCAGCGAGATCGCCAAGCTGCTGAGCGGCCCTTTGAATTGACTGAATGCAATTGGTCCGCCTTCAATAGCAGCCACGGTGGCGCCCCCAACAATAGCGAGGGCAATCGACACCAGCACCGCCTTCAGCCCGTGAATCGCCAGCTTTCGATCACCAATCCACATTCCGACGGCAAGAGCCAACACCTGGGAAAGGAATGGAAGGAACAGAGCCGCGCCGAGGATAGCTATGGGATTGTTCTCGATGATGCCGGTCGCAAGGATGATGGCCCCTGCGAAGGCGCGCCCCAGGTAGCTAAGCGTGACGTGACTGAGTTGCCAGAGATCCTGAATAACGTCCGGAAACGGTTCAGTCATTGGACGCGTGACCTCCTCGAACGACATACGGCCCACGATCGCGCGGACCTCTCTCGAGGTGAGCGTCACTTCCCCGGCCGGAAAATCAGCCTTCAACAGAACATCCGTGAACTTCTGAGCCTGCGGCGTCGAAGTCTCGACGCTCAGGAAGATCCGCTTTGCATTAGGCCCGCGGACGAACACCTCGCTGGTTGTCACCTCCGTTATGCCCACACTCGTTGCCAGCCTGATGGCTTCATCCGCGTACTCGGGTGGGAGCGTCGCTCGAATCTCGTGCATAACTCTATCTTCTCGAAACTCTTATGGCAGATCTAACCACTCTCTCCAACGTCTTTGATCCCGAGAAATGCGCCTGTCGGATCATCATCGAGACGCCGAAGTGCGCTAGAAACAAGTTCGCCTACGATCCGGAATCGGAGCTTTTCGAACTGAAGGGTTTGCTCCCTGAGGGTATGAGCTTTCCATTCGATTTCGGCTTCGTGCCCCGCACGTTGGGAGAGGACGGCGATCCTCTTGACGTCATGGTCCTGATGGACGAACCAGCGCACGTAGGTTGCCTCGTCCACGTTCGAATCGTTGGCGTCATCGGAGCGACGCAAACAGAGGACGGCAAAACCGAAGCGAACGATCGGCTCCTGGCCGTTTCCCTGCACTCCTATGATCACCAGGACATCGAAGACATCGATGATGTAAACAAGACGCTACTCGAACAGGTTGAGGAGTTCTTCATTTCCTACAACAAGCAGCGCGGAAAAAAGTTCAAAGTCACGGAACTCGCCGGACCTAAAAATGCAATGAAGGTTCTGAAGCAGGGGATGCGAGCTTTCGATAACGCTCATTCCAACGGAAAGAGCGGATCAAAGAAGTAGCAGCCTGGCACACCGGGTTGCTCGCCAAGACGCAAAGCCGCCAAGAATTCCCCCGCATCTTTACCCTTTCGATCCCTCAGGAAGCTTGGCGGCTTTGCGTCTTAGCGAGAGACAAGCGAATCGTTGGTCCGGCCCTACGGAAGCGAACGCGACGCGTGAAGCGCAACTCGCTTGTCACCCAATACTGAACAAACATTCGGGCCCCCATCCCCCGTGCGATACAGTGTTCAAATGCTCTCAGACACAGCTCCCGTCCGGAAGGGAGAAGAGCTCGATGCGGCCAAGCTCGCCGGATACTTGCAAGGCAAGCTCGAGGGCGTAGCCGCCGGCGGCCTTGAAATCGAGCAGTTCCCCGGCGGACATTCCAACCTCACATACTGCATACGCGCAGGCGGCAAGGAGTATGTCTTGCGCCGCGCCCCCCTAGGCCCCGTAGCCCCGAAGGCCCACGACATGGCCCGCGAATGCCGTGTCCTCGAAGCAGCCTCGCCCCACTTCCCGCAAGCTCCCAAGCCATACCTTGTCTGCGAAGACCCATCGATATTAGGCGCCGTCTTCTTCGTGATGGAACGCAGGCGCGGCATCATCCTCCGCCACGGGATCCCTGCACCGATCCTCGCCCAACCGGACTACGCCAAACGCATCAGCGAAGCATTCATGAACTGCTTCGCCGCCCTCCACTCCGTCGATGTGGAAAAGAACCACCTGCTCACTCTCGGCAAACCCGAGGGATTCGTGGAGCGCCAAGTGAAAGGCTGGTCGGAACGCTGGGTCCGCGCAAAAACAGAAGCCATGCCCGAAGCGGACGAAGTCATGGCCTGGCTCGCCGCGCGCATTCCCGCCTCCGGCCCACCGACGCTCGTGCACAACGATTACAAACTCGACAACGTGATGTTCCCGCTGGACTCCATCGATCGCGTCGAAGCCGTCCTCGATTGGGAGATGACAACCGTGGGCGATCCCATGATCGACGTCGGCTTGACTCTCTGCTACTGGACCCACGCCACTGATCCGCGCGTCAGCGGAGGCGGAGTCCCCGCCTTCACCAACGGTCCCGGCTGGTTCACGCGCGACGAGTTCATCGCCGCCTACGTCTCGAAAACCGGCCGGTCCATCGACTCGCTCGGCTATCATGAGGTCCTGGGAGTATTCAAGCTCGCCGTGATTCTGCAGCAGATCTACTATCGCTTCTGGAAAGGCCAGACCACCGACGAACGTTTCCGCCACTTCGACAAACGTGTGCGCGCTCTCATCGGGATTGCCCACGGGCTGGTCACAATTCACGCATGAGCGACATCTATTTGATACGCCACGGGCAGGCCGGCACTCGTGTGCAATACGACACCCTCTCGGATCTGGGCCATCAACAGGCGCGTCTTTTGGGCGAATATCTGGGACGCCAGGCGATTCCGTTTTCTCAGATCATCATCGGTGGATTGCAGCGCCAAGGCGAAACCGCCGCTAGTGTGCTCGAAGCCTATCGCTCCGATGGTGTCAGCATTCCGGATCCCGTCACCGACCTCGATTGGAATGAGTTCGATCTCGACGCCGTGTACCAGGCTATCGCTCCCCAGTTGGGAAAGGACGATCCGTCGTTCGCCCAAGGATATGCGGCGATGCAGAAGCAGGTCGCCGAACAAGGCACGATTGAGCAATCGGTCATCAACCGCCGATGGAATCCATGCGACTCAGCGGTCGTAACCGCGTGGGTCATGGACCAATATCCCGTCTCGTGCCAATCGTGGCTCGCCTTCCGCGAGCGGATTCGCGGAGCGCTTGCAAAACTGATCGCCTCAAATCCGGAAGGCAACGTAGCGATATTCACGTCCGCCACTCCTACTGCGATCTGCGTGGCGCAAGCGTTAACGCTAGACGATCGCAATCTCTTCAACCTCGCCGGAGTGATGATCAACTCGGCAATCACCGTGCTCCGCCTGAAAGACGGCGCATTGCGAATGTTCAATTTCAACACCGTCCCGCATCTCGAAGACGCGTCCTTGCGGACCCATCGTTAGGCTGGGAATAGCCCGGGCTCTAAACGGGCACCTGACGCCATTTGTCAGGTCAATCGCGTATTGACCGGCATTCCTCGGAATGTTACGATCGGGGAAATAGTCGCTGTCCGGATCGCTCCCCGCGCCACGTTCCGAATCTGCAAGAGGAATTTCTATGTCCCACCACTGTCTCCGAACGTCTGTCTTTTCAGGACTGCTCGGACTGTCCCTCGCCCTCGTCCCGGTTGCTGCGCGCGCCGACGATACTAAGGACGCCAAAAAGCAGGCGTCTGCCACCCCCAAACCCGCTGGGATGGTTGTCGCCAAAGACCCCGTAACCGGTAAGTTGCGAGCTCCTACTGCCGAAGAAGCCGCGGAATTGAACCAACAAAAGGCGAAGACCGCCCCGCACACGGCCGTCACTCGTAAACTCCAGACCGTGAAAGGCCCTCACGGAGCAGTGGGCGTTGTCCTCGATGACAGCTCCGCTGTCTACGCCGTCGCCACCAAGACCCCCGACGGCAAGGTGACCACCAAAGAAGTGAATGGCGCGACGCTCGCGAAGAAACCGGTTCAACAAGGTAAAGCCAATGAGAAGTAGCGCGGCCGTCCTGCTCCTGGCCCTCGCGCCACTCGCGGTTCAGGCCGCTGCTACTATCACGATCGTCAACGGGGATCCCGCCGGCAAAGGGTTCAACGACCCACGGCCGGTCGATCCTGTAGGCGGCAACCCCGGCAACACTCTCGGCCAGCAGCGCCAGAACGCCTTCCAGGCTGCCGCCGACAAATGGGGCGCCACACTCAATAGTCCCGTTCCAATTCGCGTTCTCGCCACCTGGGATTCCCTGAGCTGCACGTCGACAACCGCAGTCCTTGGCTCCGCGTCGGCCACCGAAATTTTCCGCGATTTCAAGACCGCCCCCAAGACCGGTACCTGGTACAACAAGGCACTGGCCAATGCCCTCGAAGGAGTCGACCTCGACCCCAGAACCGCCGATATCCGCGCGCGCTTCAACGTCAATCTAGGTAATCCGGGATGCTTCGATGGCACGTCTTTCTACCTCGGCCTTGATGGCAATCATGGTTTGAACGTGGATCTGGTAACGGTCCTCACCCACGAATTCGGCCACGGAATGGGTTTCCAAACCTTTACCGATGGTGCTAGTGGAGCCCAGTTCGACGGCTTCCCCAGCATCTGGGATTATTTCCTGCTCGACACCACCTCCGGACTGACCTGGAACCAGATGACGGACGACCAGCGCGCCGCATCGGCCCAAAAGAACGGAAAACTAGTTTGGAATGGCACGAACGTCAACACGGCTGCGATGAATCAATTATGGTGGGGTACGCCTAGCCTCCAAGTCAGCCAGCCGGACAGCGTCGCCGGATCTTATTCCGTCGGAACGGCCAGCTTCGGACCAACCCTTGCCAATCCCGGAGTCTTTGCCGAAGTCGCCACATTCGTCGATACGGATCCCGGACTCGCCTTGGCTTGTAATCCCCTGTCCCGCGCAAACGCCACCGCGGTGGCCGGCAAAATCGCGCTGGTGGATCGAGGAGTATGCACGTTCGTCACGAAGGCGGCGTATCTTCAGGCAGCCGAAGCTCTCGGCATAATCGTCGCCGACAACGTTGCCGGCTCGCCTCCTCCCGGCTTGGGCGGCGATGACCCCACGATCCTCATACCCGTAGTCAGGATTACCCAAAACGACGGCGCAGCCCTCAAAGCCGCCATCGCAGGCGGTAACGGCAGCGTGCTTGCCACCCTCGGAGTCTACCCGTACCAGTTGCAAGGGGCCGACATTAATAGCAACGTCCTGATGTACGCCCCGAGCCCCTATTCCGGCGGATCCTCAATCTCGCACTTTGACATCAGCGCCTTCCCCAATCTATTGATGGAACCGAACATCAGCGACGACCTGACGCATGAAGTCACTCCGCCCCAGGATCTGACCTACATGCTGCTCAAAGATATTGGCTGGCCACAAAACTAGGGCCGCGACGCCCTACTTTCCCTGTTGACAACCTACAGGAACAAGCCTACACTATTCCTGTAGGTTACCTAATGGGAAATGACCGGACTGATAAGGCGGATGTCCTCCAGGGCACTCTGATCCTCCTAGTTCTCCGGACGCTCGAAGCTCTCGGGCCGCTCCACGGCTACGGCATCGCACGCCGCATCGAGCAGATCAGCAAGGATGTCCTCCAACTCAACCAGGGCACTCTTTATCCGGCTCTCCTGCGCATGGAGCAGGAAGGCTGGATTTCCTCCAACTGGGGCGCCTCGGAGAAGAACCGCAAGGCGAAATTCTACTCTATTACTCCAGCCGGGCACAAAAGACTCGCCCAAGAGACCGAAGACTGGAAGCGCATGTCGTCCACGATTGACCGTTTCCTTGGCTTCGACCCAACGAGTTTGGCAGAGGAGCCCGGATGAGTTGGCCCACCGTCCTTGCCGCTCGGCTGCGTGGGCTCATTGAACACAACCGGCTCGAACGCGAACTCGATGACGAAATTCGATTTCATCTGGAGATGCAAATTGAGGACAACCTCAAAGCGGGCATGAATCCAACGGAGGCTCGCCATGCGGCAATGCGCAACTTCGGAGGTCTGGAGCAGATGAAGGAAACGTACCGTGAACGAAGGACGCTCGCGCTGGTCGAGACGACGCTCCAGGACATACGCTACGGGATGCGAACACTCCGCAAGAGTCCCGGCTTCACGCTGACCGCTGTCTCCGTGCTCGCGCTTGCGATTGGCGCGAATACGGCAATGTTCAGCGTGCTGAATACCGTCCTCTTCCGGCCCCTTCCCTATCAGTCCCCTGAACAGTTGGCGATGTTGTGGACCGAGGATCCCACCCAGCAAGTGCGCGAGGGCCGATCGGCACTTTGGGATGTCGACGAATGGCGCACTCAAAGTCAAAGCTTCGCGGATATGGCCACCGTCGATACCGTATCCACGATGCTGACCGGGACTGACGGCGTGGAGCAGATCATCGGCGCCAGCATCTCCCCCAACCTGCTCTCACTCCTCGGTGTCCGGCCCGTTCTGGGGCGCAGTTTTTCGGCCGTGGAAGCCGAACAGCAGCAACGGCTGGTCCTCATCAGCCACCGCTTCTGGCAAACGCGATTCGGCGGCTCGCACGATGCGCTCGGCGCCACCCTTGTGCTCAATGGCGTGGGTTCCCAGATCATCGGCATCCTCCCCGCTGATTTCCAAATCGCCAGGTTCGACGCAGACACTTGGGAGCCGCACCCGAGCCGGCCAACCGTTCGCGGTCCCGAAACGTGGTTAGTCGTTGGACGGCTCGGGTGCGGCTCCC
>Ga0157379_10004460_pt1 | contig 12008 bp, 11 predicted proteins | sample S25metaG_FD_121802 | JGI IMG/M metagenome (GOLD analysis project Ga0157379, IMG submission 121802) | Switchgrass rhizosphere microbial communities from Kellogg Biological Station, Michigan, USA - S2-5 metaG | ecosystem: Host-associated > Plants > Roots > Rhizosphere > Soil | place: USA... | reverse complement strand
ATCCGATGGCAAGGTGGTGGGGAAGGCAAACTTGAGGGCTTACTTTCAGCGAGGGTTGGAAGCCTACCCGGAACTCCACTTTCGCCTGGAGGACGTGCTCTGGGGCGTAAACAGCGTGCTGCTCTACTACACAAATCAAAAGGGGCAACGCACGGGGGAGTTCATGGAACTGTCAGCGATTGGGAAAGTGGATCGAGTGGTGGCGAACTACAGCGCTTAGCAAGTGCGTCCACAATGTTCGCGGCACATGCTACCATTCCGCTGTGAGCGAGTCGGCTTGCGTCCCGAGTTCGGTCTCCTCCGTCCCAGCAACGACGGTTACGCGGCGTCACTCGATGCTCGTCCGCGTCACTCACTGGATCACCACATTCTGCTTTATCGCCCTGCTCGTCAGCGGATTTGAAATTGTGATCTCTCACCCTCGCTTCTATTGGGGGGAGACCGGCAATGTATCGACTCCGACGTTGTTCAAACTGCCGATCCCTTCCTCAAGGTCACTGGTGCCGACCGGCTACGGGTATGTCCTGCCCGACCAGAACGGCTGGAGCCGGTATCTCCATTTTCAAGCTGCCTGGGTGGTGGTGCTGACCGGCTTACTGTATGTGATCTCCGGCTTTTTCACGGGGCATTTACGGAAGAACTTGCTCCCAGGTGGGGCCGACCTGTCGTGGCGGGCGTTCTCGACCGCAATGGCCAAGCATTTGCGCTTCAAGCGGCCGAGTGCGCCGGAAGCCTGGTCGTATAACTTGCTGCAGCGGCTCAGCTACCTGTTGGTGATCTTCGTTCTATTTCCCTTGGTAATCTGGACAGGCCTGGCGATGTCACCCGCTTTTGTGTCGGCGTTTCCCGCGACCGTCACTCTGCTCGGAGGCCGGCAATCCGCGCGCACGCTTCACTTCTTCGTCTCCCTGGCGCTCCTGCTCTTCGTGCTGGTCCACGTCGTGATGGTTTTTGTCGCCGGATTCTGGAGCCGCATGCGAGCGATGATCACGGGCCGTGCCGGTACAGATACAGATATGGAGCGCACATGAGCAACATCTCACGCCGCAAATTGATCACAACCGGAATGGCGGCCGCGGCTGGCTTAGCGGGTCTGGGCGTAGCTGCGCGCATGGCGAAACAGTATGGACTGGTCCCGCCCGATTACGGCGGCATTTACGGGCTCGGCGAAACCCTGACCTACGCTTCCCATCGGCTGCTGACCAAGCAGTCTCTGGCCCAAGAGTTCCCCCGGAGCCTGATTTCGAAGCCGCCGTTCGCGAACGAAATCACGCCCCTGAGTGACGAGTTCAAGCGTCTTCAGGCCGGAGGATTCGCTGACTGGCGGCTTACCGTCGATGGCCTGGTCGCCCGTCCGGCGTCATTTTCGCTGGACCAGCTTAGGACTTACCCATCGCGCAGCCAGATCACTCAACTGGCCTGTGAAGAGGGCTGGTCATATATAGCCGAGTGGATTGGAGTACCGCTCTCGCACGTGCTGGATGTTGTTGGAGTCCTCCCGCAGGCCAGATACGTTGTCTACTTCTCGTTCCAGCCCGACTGGTGGGACAGCATTGATATTGCCGATGCATCGCATCCGCAGACTTTCCTCGTCTATGGGATGAATGGCGATGCACTTCCAATAGGCAACGGGGGGCCGCTGCGGATGCGGGTCCCCCGCCAGCTCGGCTACAAGAGCGTGAAATTCATTACCCACCTGACGATCACCGACAATCTGAAAAAATTCGGCAAGGGTCTGGGCTCCGCGTCTGCAGACGGAGGCTATGCCTGGTACGCCGGTATCTGACAGCCTCGGTTCAGTTAATTCCGGCTGTTGATTTTTGACAACAGACGCAGGATCTCCAGATACAGCCAGACCAGCGTGACCATCAAGCCGAAGGCCGCGTACCATTCCATGTATTTGGGAGCTCCGGAACGCGCGCCAGTTTCGATGAAAGCGAAGTCGAGCACCAGGTTCAGCGCGGCTACGAGGACCACAGCAACACTGAAGCCGATTCCAAGGGCGCCTGATCCATTGATGGCTGCGAAGTGGACACCGAAAAAGCCCAGCACAAACTGTGCAAGATAGAAGATTGCGATGCCGCCCGTTGCCGCAATCACGCCCAGCTTGAATTTCTCCGTGACGCGAATCACGCCCGCGCGATAGGCGACGAGCAACCCAAAGAGTGTCCCAAAAGTCAGCCCGACTGCCTGTATGGCAATTCCATGAAAGCGGGCTTCATACATCGCCGAAACGCTGCCCAGCACCAGACCCTCCAGCAGCGCGTACAAAGGCGCCGTTACCGGAGCCCACTCCTTCTTGAAAATGGTGACCAGGGCAACGATAAGTCCGCCGACCAACCCGATCATGAGCGGCAGCCCGGCCGTTTCAGGAGAGACCGTAAATCGGTTCCAGCTCCAGGCCGCGGTGAGCACGGCGCAAACCAGGAGGATGCCGGTCTTGTTCACCGCTCCTGAAATCGTCATGCTTTCGCCCGCCCCTGCGTAGGGCAGACGGAAGGTATTCGCACTTAACGCCGGATTAGAGGTTTTCATCAAAGCCATAAATCCTATTTTACGGGATTAGGGGGACAGAGGTTCATTCACAGATGCAGCTGTTCCATCCGACCAGTTGGTGACCGGAATCAGAAACACGGTCAGCCGGTCCAAGACAATACCCACTCGGTTTTCTTGATGGTGAGTGGAAGGTAGGATCGTGCGGCCGGCGGATTGAAACAGATCGGGGCCCGAAGTTTGGGATTCCAAAAATCGGAGCGTCGATTCCGGCGGTCCATGAGCGTTCCACGATGCAGACGAAGCCGTTCTTGCCCTTGACCGCGGTTTCGTAACCATGCCGACCGAGGACCATCACTTCGGCGTCCTGTGAGATTGACGGCGGGGCAGCGCTCCGGGCCAGCGCTATCTCGGCATTTCGCTCCGTCAGGTATTGGTCAAGCGGGGCCATGCTAGGATACGGTAACTTGGACTCCTGGGCTTGCGCTTGCAAGGTTACGCCCAGCACGACCAGCATCGCGAAACCTTTCACCGCAATCATCCTGAGCGTCTTCGGCTTCACCGTGCTCTCCTGACATCGGTCTAGACTTGGCAAAAATTATGGTACCGCAGCCTGGAACGGACTTCGGTCTCGATACCCGCTCGAAGAAGTAGTCGTGGCATGCAGGTTTGCGGGCTTCGAAAATCATCATAGCTCGTCAATCGGTCAGCAGATTCGCTTGCCTGAGTGAGGGAGGGAACATGAGTTTGACCCGCAACCCAGGGAGAGTTGCCGGATTTCTGTACCTGATCCTTGTGGTCTTCGCCCCCTACCGCCTCATCTACATTCCCAGCAAACTGTTCGTGCATGGTAACGCGACCACGACAGCCAGCAACATTGCGGCTCACGAGTTCCTCTTTCGTCTCGGCATCCTCAGCGACCTGCTCTGCGGGACCGTCCTGATCTTCCTCGTCCTGGCTCTTTACCGGTTGCTCAAGAGAGTGGACCAGAACCTCGCTGTGCTGATGGTGATCCTCGGGGGTATGCTGCCAGCCACCATCGACTTCCTCAATGTGCTGAACGATGCCGCTGCCCTGCTGCTCGTGCGCGGCGCCGATTTCCTGTCCGTATTCGAGAAGCCTCAACGGGACGCCCTGGCCATGCTGTTCCTGCGACTGCACCATCAGGAAGTCCTCGCCGCCGAGATCCTTTGGGGTCTTTGGCTTTTTCCCCTGGCGATCCTTGTTTATAGGTCGCGCTTCCTGCCCCGTTTCCTGGGTGTCTGGCTGATCATCAACGGCTTCGCCTATCTGACCATTAGCTTTACCGGCTTACTGGTACCGCAATACGAGGGCATGGTCTCTGACTATGCCTTCCCCGCCCTCCTCGGGGAGATCGCGATCATGCTGTGGCTCGTATTCAAGGGCGCCAAGCCGCAGCCTCTGGACGCCGCTTGATCCTACTGCCCCATCGGGCCTTGCGCGTAGTGGTGTAGCTCAAAAATTTCCCAGGGATTGTGTGAGTGTCTTGCCCAAACTGCACTGCTGCCGGCCTACGCGTCCCAAGTTGACATACCCTACCCGGGTAGGATAGGGTGCGAGCTGTTTACAAACCATTAATGATCGTCAGGTTTAATGAATGCCCGGCGCTGTCTGAATTGAAAGCCAGAGAGAGCTTATGCCGCGACTGTTCCGCTCGTCCCCCATCTTGCTTATAGCGATCCTCGCGCTTGTGAGTTGCTCCGACACCCCCAAGAAGGCGTCCGCCGATGATGCCGCTACGATCCAGCATCAGGGTAATCGCATTATCGTTCCGTCTTCTTCTCCGCTGGCCAATCGGCTGGAGGTGGAGCCGGTCCAATTCACTAACATCACGCGGCAGGTAACCGCGCCAGCTTCGGTCGAGGCTGACCCCGCACGCTACGCCAGAATCCTTCCCCCCTTGAGTGGTCGCGTGCTGAAACTGTTCGTGCATCCGGGCGATGCGGTCATGAAGGGCGACGAGTTGCTTCTGTTGGACTCGCCGGATTTCGGAGGCGCTCAAGCCGACTATGCGCGCGCTCGCACCGTGCTGACTCAGACTGAACACTCCCTGGAGCGACAGCAAGATCTGGCAGCGCACGGCATTGTCGGACAACGCGACGTCGAGCAGGCGAAGACGGACCGCGATTCGGCTCAAAGTGACTTCAATCGGACGAAAGATCGCCTGCGGCTCCTGGGCATGGATCCGGACACCACGACACTCGGGTCGCCGCTGATTGTCCGCTCTCCCCTGACCGGCAAAGTGCTCGATATCATGGCCGCTACCGGCGAATTTCGCAACGATCCTACCGCTCCGCTCATGACCGTGGCGGACCTTTCCGATATCTGGGTCACCGCGAACGTTCAGGAAAAAGACATCCACTTCGTGCATCGCGGCGATCCAGCGGTTGCAACCTTCGGTGCCTATCCCACGGAAACCTTCGGGGGGAAAGTGCTATTCGTCGCCGATGTTCTCGATCCTGACACCCGCACCGCAAAGGTGCGAATCGCGTATCCGAACCGCGATGGCCGTTTGCGTCCCGCCATGTTTGCCACCGTCACTTTGAAGACATGGGACACGAAAGAGTTGACCGTCCCCACGACCGCGCTCGTACTGTCCGGGGACAAGACGACTGTGTTTGTTCAGGTGTCGCCAAACACGTATGAACAACGGCAGGTAGGCACGGGAGAGCAGATTGGACAACGCACCGTGATCAAAGACGGTTTGCAGATCGGCGACAAGGTTCTCATTCGCGAAGGGGCGCTGCTGCAATGATCGACCAGTTCGTGACGCTGTGCTTGAAACGGCGCCAGGTCGTGTGGCTCAGCGCCATTCTGATGGCGATTTTCGGCTACTCCTCGTGGAAGGCGTTGAAAATTGAAGCCTATCCCGACATCGCCGATGTCTCGTCTCAGGTGATCACGCAGTACCCTGGCCACGCGGCCGAAGAAGTCGAAGAGCAGGTCACCGTACCGCTCGAACGTGAGTTGAACGGCATTCCCGGCTTGGAGATCATGCGCTCGCACAGCACGTTCGGCCTGTCGCTGATCACGTTGGTATTCCAGGATGGAATCGACGACTACTGGGCGAGGCAGAGAATTACAGAGCGCATCGCCGGAGTCAGTCTTCCACCCAATGCCAATCCTGGCCTCGATCCTCTGACATCGCCCATCGGCGAAATTTATCGCTACACGCTGGAGTCGAAATTCCGCGACCAGCGCGAACTTCGTGAATTGCAGCAGTGGGTTGTCATCCCCCGCCTTAAAGAGGCGGTGGGAGTTGCCGACGTCACCAACTTTGGCGGCGAGACCACGCAATTCCAGCTCATCGTGGATCCCGCCAAGCTGGCGCAGTACAACGTCTCGCTCCAACAAGTCATCGCAGCGATTCAGGCCAATAACGCGAACGCCGGCGGCAGCATTGTCACTCGAGGCGAGCAAGGTTACGTCGTACGCGGAATCGGCTTGGTCCGCTCGCTCCAGGATTTGGGCAATATCGTGATCCTGGCGAAGAATGGAACGCCAGTTTTTGTGAAGAATCTTGGCGCGCCGCAACTGGGCGCGCTCGAACGGCGGGGGATTCTGGGAAAAGATCTGAACCGTGATGGAGTTTCCGGGATCGTCCTGCTGCTGCGCGGCATGAATCCATCCCAAGTCTTGGAAGGGGTTCACATTCAAGTTGACGCGCTCAACAACGGCATTCTGCCGCCTGACGTCAAAGTCATCCCGTATATCGATCGCACCGACCTGGTTCACACCACCGTGAACCGCGTAGGCCACACTTTGCTGGAAGGCATGGGGCTGGTTCTGATTGTTCTGATTCTTTTCCTGGGCAGCGCCCGTGCTGCTCTCATGGTTGCTGTGACCGTTCCGTTTTCACTGCTGTTTGCCTTCATCTGCATGCGCTTCACCAACATTCCCGCCAATCTGTTGTCGCTCGGAGCCATTGATTTCGGCATCATTGTGGATGCTTCGATCGTCGTGATGGAAAACATTCTCCGTCACCGGGAGGAAAATCCGGACTGGGTGATGAGCGAAGACGACGCTGTGGCTTCAGCCATCCAGGTGGCCCGTCCGATCTTCTTTGCCACTCTCATCATTATTACGGCGTACCTGCCGCTGTTCGCCTTTCAACGTGTCGAGAAGAAGCTGTTTTCTCCCATGGCGTATGTGGTGGGCTATTCCCTGATTGGAGCTTTGCTGATGGCCCTGGGGATTATTCCCGGCCTTGCGCTGGTGACGTATCAGAAGCCTGGCAAACCGTTTCACAATCGAGTACTGGCATCTATTTCGCATCACTATGACCGCGCCGTACGGCACCTCACGCACCATCCCATGCATGCCATCATTCCCGCCGTGATTGCCGGAATTGTTGCGTTGGTTCTGTCGGTGACCATCGGCAAGGAGTTTCTGCCGTATCTGGATGAAGGATCGCTTTGGCTCCAGGTGCAATTGCCGCCCGGCCTGTCTCTGGAGAAAGCCGCCACCATGGCCGACGAGCTCCGGTCTGCAACTCTGGAGTTTCCGGAGGTCTCAACCATCGTCAGTCAGCTTGGCCGCAATGACGATGGCACCGACCCGTGGACCCCGTCTCATATCGAGTGTTTTGTAGGCCTCAAACCCTACGACACCTGGCCGAACCACGGCGACAAGCTGGATTTAATCCGACGAATGAGCGAGCGCTATTCCAGAATTCCCGCCGCGACCGTGGGATTTTCGCAACCAATGATTGACGGAGTAAATGACAAAATCTCCGGAGCCCACAGCGACCTGGTGGTGAAGATTTTCGGCCATGAATTCGGAGAACTGCGCCGCATCGCAGGCGAACTGGTTGACCTCCTGCAGAAAATTCCCGGTGCATCTGACGTGACCATTGATCAGGAGCCGCCCCTGCCCCAGATTCAGGTGCGAGTGAACCGGGAAGCTGCGGCGCGATTTGGCATAAACATTGCCGATATCGCCACCATCATTGAGTCCGGGATCGGCGGGAAGGCGATCTCCACGCTGTTCATCGGCGACCGTGTCTACGACATTGCGGTCCGCTTTCCGGAATCAGTCCGTTCCAGCTCAGACGCGATCGGCAGCCTTACCGTCACATTGCCCAGTGGAGCGCGCATTCCTCTCTCGCAGGTGGCTGAAATCAGCACCGCAACCGGCGAAAGCAGCATCACTCGCGAGATGAATCGAAGACACCTTACCGTCCGGCTCAACCTGCGCGGCCGGGACCTCTCCGGATTTTTCGCGCAAGCGCGGGCGAAGATCGCGCGCGACGTGAAATTTGATCACGCCAAGTATCAGATCGAGTGGGGCGGACAATTCGAGAACCAGCAACGCGCCCAGCAGCGTCTCGCGTTCATTGTGCCCGGCGTGTTGGCGCTGATTTTTGTGTTGCTCTATTCCTCGTTTGGCACTTTGCGTCACGCCGGTTTGATTTTGACCATCGTTCCGGTGGCCCTGCTGGGCGGACTAATCGCGCTGACTCTTCGCGGCATGACCCTGAACGTGTCGAGCGCCGTCGGATTTATCGCGCTCTTTGGCGTCGCCGTGCAGAATGGCGTCATCATGGTCGCGAGCCTCAACCATCAGCGCCATGAGCACAAAGATCTGCAGCACGGAGTTGTTCTCGGAGCTTCACAACGCCTGCGGCCTGTGCTCATGACGGCCACGGTTGCAGCCATCGGCCTGCTTCCCGCCGCGCTCGCGCGGGGAGTTGGAAGCGATGTGCAACGCCCTCTCGCCACCGTGATTGTCGGCGGACTGGTCACCGCGACGCTGCTCACGCTTCTGGTGGTCCCATCGATGTATCTCTTGCTCGAACGCAGATTCGACCGAGCTCATCCCACGGTTTCGCCTGATCAGGAGGACGTCTGATGAAGCTGCGACGCCTAATTGTGACACTCTCTCTCTGTCCTCTCGCGAGTTCGATCATCGCGTTGGGCCAGGCCGGTGCGCAGGGAGCGAATAAAACTCTCGATCAGCCGTCGGAGTCGGTGCGTCCACGTATTACTTTCGAGGATTACGTTACCCAAGTGCTGCGTTCGAACCTTGCTCTGGCTATCGAGAAATCCCATGTTGATCTCTCGAAGGCTGCCGTTACCTCCGCCAAAGTAACGCCGGATTGGTCGGTGGATGCCGGTTTGCCCGTCGTTGATATTTCGAATCAGGGACAACCCACCAACTTCAGCACCGGGCTTAACATCCCGATTGAGCTTGGCGGCAAACGTGGGAAGCGCGTCCACGCCGCATTGGCCGATCTTTCGACGGCCGGATTCGACTACCAAGACACGGTGCGGCAACTGCGGGAGACGGCGGCGAGCGCCTTCATTGCATGCTTGAGCGCGCGCGATATTCTCCAATCGAGTTACAAAAGCCTCGGCCAGTTCGACCGAATTGTGGAAGTCAATGAACAACGCGTTCGAGTCGGTGACATCGGGGACATCGAACTCATGCAGTCCCGCGTCGACCGCGACCAGTTCCAGATCGGTGTGATCAGCGCCCAGGCTGATGTTTACAGTGCTGATCTGGCGCTTGCCCAGCAGCTTGGGGAAGCGGACAAATTGTCGGCCCAGATGCCGGTACCCACCGGACACCTGGAAATCTCAGTACGCACTTTTGATCCGGACGCGCTGGTGGCCAGCGCGCTCCAGAAACGGTCGGATGTTGTTTCACGGCAGCGCGCGGTCCATGCCGCCGGGTTACGGATCGAATTGGCGCAAGCAAACTTGGTCCCCGACCTCGGAGTGAGTGGATCGTATTCGCATACTGGGACCGGCACTGCAGGATTTGTACAGCCGCCAGACAATACTCTCGGCGCTTCGCTCTCCCTCAATCTTCCGTTTTCGCGCTGGCGGCATCAGGGAGAACTCGAAGCGGCTCGCGCCTCGAGGACCGAGGCTGAACTTCAACTGCGCTCGGCGCAGATCAGGGTAGAATCCGAGGTGCGCGACGCCTACTCTCGCTATCAGGCCAGCGTCCAGCGGCTGAAACTTTATCAAGGAGGTGTGCTGAAGGAGGCAGACCGCGTCCTCGAAGGCCGGCTCTACGCCTACCAGCGCGGCGGAGCAACTCTGCTCGAAGTGATTGATGCGCAGAGAACGTCGGCAAACATTTACCTGGCATATTCGCAGGCGCTTGCCGACCACGCGAACGCGCTCGTGACGCTCGAAGCCGCTGCAGCCATGTGGGATGTTTCTTTTTGAACTTGAACTACAAGTGCAAACTATTTCAGGTATGTGCGGACAATGGTGATGAGGTCGTCAGCCGCTTCTTCCGACGACTTGGAATTACGGGGCATATGGTTGCGGATGTGGTCCTCCATCAATTCTCCCATCAGACTATTAATGGCGCCCCGAGCGGCGGACAGGCGCTGCAACATCTCCGCACACTGTTCGTCATCATTCAGGGCCCGGTGAACCGACTCGAGCTGGCCGATGATTTTTTTGGTGCGGTTTACCAGATCCAGTTTTTCTGCTGTGGTGTGAGACATGGGGCACGCCTACCCTATGGGGGTATAGTACACAGCGGCTGGCGCCAGTGCAATATTCTTAACACCCAAAGGGAGAACGCCCGGTGAAAAAGGAAGAGGTTCTCGCGAAAATTCACGAAATCGGGATCATGCCCGGAATTAGAACATCTTCGGCGGAAGACGGCCGGTTTGCCGCCGAAGCCATCGCCCAGGGCGGCATTCCGATCGTCGAAATCACGATGACCGTGCCCAAGGCAATCGACGTTATTTCCGACATGGCGAGAAATTCTCCGAACCTCATTGTGGGCGCCGGAACCGTCTTGGATATCGAGACAGCGCGGCGCTGTATCGCTGCCGGAGCCGGGTTTCTCACCAGTCCGGGACTCAATTTGAAGATTGTCGAGTTCGCCGTCAAAGAAAACATCCTGATTATCGCGGGCGCGATGACGCCCACCGAAGTGATTGACGCCTGGCAGGCAGGATCAGAGTTGGTGAAGGTGTTCCCCTGTGCGCCGATCGGGGGTCCAGCCTACATCCGGGCGCTAAAGGGCCCCTTTCCGCAGGTGCCCATCATCGCTGCCGGAGGGGTCAACCAGGAAACAGCAGCCGATTTCATTCTGGCAGGGGCCGCTGCACTTGGAATCGGTGGCCGACTCATACCAAGAGCCGCTATCGAACATCGGCAGCCCGAACAAATCAGCGAATTGGCCAGAAGGTTTTTGCGAATTGTAAAGACAGCTCGTAACAAGACCTCGCACAGACGCTAGCCGGACTAGTTGAACTTTCCCCGCGCAGGGCGCAGAATTTACCGCATTCTTGCAATCGGGCCGACCTCTGAGCATGTCTTCGAAAAGGAGGGCGCGTGATGAAACAGGGAAGTCTGGAACTCTTGCAGGACCCCGTATCAAAAGAACTGCTGCAGTCGAAGATCCCCGCCAGGCTGGCTTATATCTGGACCGATGGAACACCCAGAGTGGTTCCGATCTGGTTTCATTGGGACGGCAAGGAGTTCGTGCTAGGCACTCCACCAAAAGCACCGAAGCTCAAGGCGCTGGCACGGAATGCGAAAGTGGCGCTCACCATTGACGACAACAGCTTCCCCCACAAAGTGCTGCTGGTGCGCGGAACCGCTTATCTGGAGACCGTGAACGGAATTGTGCCGGAGTACGCCCTCGCTGCCGAGCGCTACTTCGGACGCGAACAGGGAAAGGCCTGGGTCAATCAACTTCGCAGCACTACGCCCTCGATGGTTCGCGTCGCTATTACCCCAGAATGGGTGGGCATACTGGATTTCCAGACCCGATTTCCCAGCGCCCTTTCGGCGTAACGCTCGGGTGCGGCATCAGGGGAGGAAGCTTATGGCGTCAAGCACGAAATCGTTCAGCATTGGCGATATGCAATGCATCGCAATCAGCGACGGTACATTCTGCTATCCCGCGAACTGGTTTTTTTCGAATGTTCCACAAGAACAGCTGGAGGGCAGTCTCCGCGATCATGACCTCCCCTCGGATCAGGTTGCGACCCCATACACCTGTCTTCTAGTGAAGACGGGGAAACACAAAGTCCTGGTCGATACCGGCGCAGCCGGGATGGCGCCCACTACGGGCGATCTGCTGAAACAGTTGCGGGCTGAAGGGATCGCGCCCGAAGAGATCACTACTGTGGTCTTGACCCACGGGCATCCTGACCATATCGGCGGTGTACTCGACGCGAACCAGAAGCCGGCTTTCCCCAATGCCAGTTACGTGATGTCAAGAACGGAGTGGGATTTCTGGACCGGCGATCCCAATCTGAACAGCAGGGGGTTGAATGATCACTTGAAAGAACTGCTGGTTAATTGCGCGCGTGCCAACCTGCCACCGCTCAAAGAATGCGTCGAACTGCTGGACGGAGAAAAGGAAATCGTGTCGGGAGTTTATGCCATTCCGGCGCCGGGTCACACCCCGGGGCATCTCGCACTGTTACTTTTGTCGTCCAACGAGCAGTTGCTGCACATGAGCGATTCCGTGCTGCATCCGATGAACCTGGAATACCCGGCGTGGCGCAACGT
>Ga0157379_10004459_pt1 | contig 12009 bp, 6 predicted proteins | sample S25metaG_FD_121802 | JGI IMG/M metagenome (GOLD analysis project Ga0157379, IMG submission 121802) | Switchgrass rhizosphere microbial communities from Kellogg Biological Station, Michigan, USA - S2-5 metaG | ecosystem: Host-associated > Plants > Roots > Rhizosphere > Soil | place: USA: Michigan... | reverse complement strand
GAAAAATCCTCGAACCTGCAGTCCGTCTAGCCCCTTCCGTCTGCGGCCGGCAGCATCCACGAATGGACCTTGAAACAAACTGAGTGACAACAAACCGTCGAAGAACGCCTGATACCAATTGGAAGAGATCTTAAGTGACGCGGGGATAACGACCTTGCCTTGCCGGTCGATGAACCCGGCGCGCCCGCCTGAGACGAACCGGTAAAACGGATCCGCCCGCTCGAACACCGGCATCCAAAGGAAACCATCGGCTTCGCATCCGACTAACAGCCCGGTAACCAACCCGAAAGCGACGAATGGACGATGCCACTTGTTGCTCATAGCTACCCCATCCTATAACAATGGTCTCGCGATTGCATTGCACTCATCGGATATCGATGGCAATCTACTCTCAACATGGATCGAACGGCTCGGCAGCGGTCGCGCGAATCTCCAATTTGCGCGGAAATCGTGAGAGTGTGGCAGGCCAACCGGTGTTTGAAGCAAATAGGATTGATTCCAGCGGCAGCAAGACCTGTGGCATTCGGACACAGGAGTTGGGTCAATTCTCTGCAAGTGATAGTTCGGAAGCGACTTGCAGGCATTTTTGCGCTTGACTTCAAAGCCGGAGCAATGGTACAACAGATAAGACTGCGTCCAAGGGTTTCATCAGGTGAGCCGATTTCGGAGTAAAATCCAGGGTTGGCAGCCTTCAAAGAACGGTCCAAGAAGGCCGTTCACCGGCGGTGACCGATACAAAGCGGCATCGACCGGACAAAGTAAGAGAAGTTAATTTTCAGCATGGGCTTAAATCAGGCGCCTGACAGCAGGTGCTTTCAGTTGCAGCAAGTTGAGCGAAGTTGTTTGGTGTGCCAGAAGTGGTGCGTATGCAGACAGGAGCCGTGTTCAGCCTGGAAAGGGAATTGGGCCGGTTCTGAAGTAAGGTTCTTGGGGGAAACTCATTGAACGAGACAACTTGCTCTTTGTTGCAGCAAATCGAATAGGGCTCAGGTTTTGAAAAAGAGAACTTCCGTCAATTCAAAAAATTCACCATACACTTCACAAGGAGAAGGAAATGGCAGCTTTTCGTAAGTTAGTTCTGGGCATGGCAGCCGCGACTGTGTTCGCGGCGATTGCTAGCGCTCAGAGTGTCCCGGCACTCCAATGCGTCGCAAACGCTGGTGTGCCTCCAACCGTCCGAGCTGAAGGTTTGACCGAACTCGTCGGTGACGTTACGCTGAACTGCACTGGTGGTCTTCCCACCCAAGTTGGCGCAACCGTCCCGGCTTCGAACGTCACTGTCTTCCTCAACACCAACGTCACCAGCCGCATCCTCTCAACCTCTCAAGGTACCTGGAGCGAAGCGATCCTGATGATCGATGAACCCCACTCGCCTTCCAACCCCCTGGTTCCGCTGCTGGCTTGCGGTGATGCGAACACGAACGAGATTTCGGGCAACCCCGGAACTTGCATTGTTCACGGCACTGGCACTGGTGCAGGAGTCTACTCCGGTTCCGCCGGCAGTGGTGCGACTGACGCCAACGGCTTCTTCCTGAACGCCCGTCCGAACGTATTCCAAGCCCGTCAGGGTGTTGGCGCCGCTGCTGCGACCGCGAATGCCGTGACTTGGTCTGGTATTCCGTTCGACGCTCCCGGCACCTCCGGAACGCGCGTCATCCGTATTACCAACGTCCGTGCGAATGCCAACCAGTTGGGCACTTCGAGCACGCTGATTCCGACCACCATCACCATGTACATCTCGGTGACCGGTTCGAACCAACTGCCGATCAACAACCCGACTCAGACGGTTGCATTCATCCAGGTTGGTCTGACCACGAGCGTCTTCAACGCCGGCAGCTATCAGCAGTGCACCAGCAACAACCCGAACGTTGCGACTGGCAGCAGCTACGGCGCCGCGGTTGCTGACTTCGTCGTCCGTCTCCGTGAAGGCTTCCAGTCTGCGTTCAAACGCAAGAACTGGAACAACACTGGCGTACTCGGCACAACTTATCCGACCGCTGGCGATCAGAACCAGAACATCCCCGGCGCCGTGTACAACACGGAATCGGCCTTCGAGAACATCGGTTCAGCGGCTGATCCTTCCCCGAATCCTCCCGCCCAGTTGGTTACGGCTGGTAGCTCGGTCCCCGGCACTGCCGCGTTCCCGACCTCACATGGCTTGAACAACGCAGGTATCGCGAACTCCGGTACGCGCCTCATGCTCCAGTTCTCCAGCATCGTTTCTGGAACCTCAGTATTCGTACCGACGGTTGTCCGCCTGACCTCGCAGCTCACCGGTGCAGTGACCGGCACGGCTGTGCTGACCAGCACGGATCCGAACGGTGCGGGTGGCTTCTCGCCCGTGACTTCGCTCGGCGGCCCGATCGCGAGCTGCAGCGCTAACATTTCTGGTATCGCTTGCCCTGTTGCCAACACCGCTGGGATCGCCCAGGTTGCGAGCTTCAACGGCGCTGGTATCGCAGTGTACGAAGTTCTGTATAGCGACGCCTTCAACCCCGAACAGCTCTCCATCCCCGTAGTCGTGGCTTTCGTTGCCAACCCCGGCAACAACTTGCCCGCCCCCGGCGTTCAGAGCCAGATCACCGCTAGCTTCGCCCCGCTGAGCTCGGTCGGCACCGCTTCCGCTGGTGACCCGATCCCACGCTTCGCTCCTGGCGCAGCGGCCCGCAACTTCTACATCGTGTTCAAGTGCTCTTGCAACCTCCTCTTCCCGTTCGTGACCAACCAGCTTGGTTATGACACTGGCGTGGCGATCTCGAACACTTCGCTCGATACTGGCACCGGCTTCGGCACCACGCCTCAGTCCGGCACCGTAACCTTGAACTACTACTGCGGTCAAGCGGGTTGCACCTCGCCGCCCCAGCAGACGACGACCTCCATCGTTCCTGCTGGCCAGCAGCTGGTCTTCACCCTCTCGGGTGGTGGTGGCTACGGCATCCAGGCGACCCCGGGCTTCCAGGGTTACATCATTGCTCAGGCTCAGTTCCAGTACTGCCATGCGTACGCCTTCCTGACGGCGCAGGGCTCGCTGCCGACCTCTGCCGGAGCCAACACTGGCTACATCGCTCTGGAAATGGATGCCGGTCTCCCGACCCGCACCAACAACTCGAGCGAAGTTCTCGGCCATTAATTGCTGAACCCGCAAGGGTAAAGCTTAGTGTCCTTGACCTAAGAACGGAAACGGGGGAGCTTCGGCTCCCCCGTTTCTCATTTGGTACCCTCCTTTGACCAAGGTTCCTGGAGTAAAGGATCTCGGCCCGTTTGTCGAACCTATGAGTAGCCGCAATGCCGTCCGCGCTACTTCCCGGTCCTCCGGCAGCAACCGATTCCACGCCTCAGGCCGTCTGGCCCGCTCTTCGTAATGGCGGTCAACTCTCCTGTTTTTTCCTCTTCTTTCTTCTGTGGCTCGGATTCATCTCCTGGTTCGGCCTCCTCGGCGAACTCGAAGTCGCGATCGGCGCCGATCCCATCACTGTCGAGCTTCACGGCCTGAATCCTGCAGACCGTAATCGTGTCCAGCTCACCTACCTGACAACCGTAGGCGATAGCGACGGAGATGAGAAGGCGTTCGGTTTTGCGATTCCCCACGAATCCGTGATGTTCCCGGACGCGAATCGAACGGACTGGAAGATTGCGGGACACTGGATCAAGACACTCCACCTGACTGCGCCCGAATCGGTCATTAGGTCCCTCGCCTCAATGGACGTATGGATTGGCGGCCGCAAAACATCCTACAGCGCTGAAGATCTTCTGAAGTGGCCGCGACAGCCCAAAGCCCTCACGGGACTTCTGCCGGACCGGCCTCGACAAGCGATTACGATTGAGCTGCCACGGGATCCGAATTCGACGCTCCCGGCGATTAACTCAATCGGACTGCCCGCGATGGTGCGGAGAATCCTCACCTTCCCTCTCGTCGGTCTCGCCGTTGCGATTCTAGCCGCGTGGCTATTGGTACGAATCGCTCGCTCGTCGGTTGGAGTCGAGTTCTGGAATATCACTATCGCCGTACCCTCGGGCCAACCAGTGTCGAGTCTCTGGTTTTGGGCCGGACTCGCCCTCAGCGCCGCGGGCATTGCAAGCCTTTACGTCCGCTACAGCTACCCTTTCACTCAAGACGACAACTTTTCCCAATTTCTGCCACTCGTTCTTTTTAACTGCAGGTCGATCCTCGAAGGTCACTGGCCCGCCTGGAACCCGCATCAATTCATGGGCGCGCCTGTCGCAACCATCGGAATATATTCGGTCACATATCCGCCGCTCTATCTCGCCTACGGACTCGCCCGCGTCCTCGGCCAGGAGTATTGGACCATCGAAATCTATACGCTGCTCCATTTGGCCGCCGGCTACACGCTTCTCTACGCGGTGCTTCGACGGATGAAAATCCGCGCGTCAGTGGCTGCGATCGCAGGTGCGAGCTACGTCCTCTCCGGCTGGTTCCTCATCGCCGGCCGGTCGCAAATGACTTTTGCGCCGCTCGCGGTATGGCCTGTAGCTCTTGCGTGGTCGCTTCATCACCTGGAAGTCCATCGTCACGTTTCGTGGAAATGGATTGCCGCGACAGCCCTGTCCATTGGAACGTTCTTCCACGCCGGACACTCCCAGATGTGGGTCTACGGCATGATGCTGTTCGCTTCGGGGATCGCCCTCAATTGCCTGGTGGGCAAACTGAATTGGCGGCAGGCGCTGCAAACCATTCCCGCCCTGATCATCGGTATCGGATTGGCCGCGCCGCTTCTCATTCTCCAGGTGATCGAAGGCACGTCCAGCGCGCGGGCAGGCTCGTACGGCGATCGGATCGATCTCCTGCACATGCTCCTGCCGCTGGGCAGCCTGTGGCCGCGGACTCTTACGCTCGGCAGCTTCGGTCACGAATTTTTCCCGGAAATGTACTATTCGGGTACGCTCTTCCAGTGCTTATCCTTCGCGACGCTTCTCCTGGCGCTCACGCGATTCGTCCTCTGCCGGACAAGCGTCGCCGAGCTCAAGCAGTGGGCCTCCCAAAATACATGGCTGATTCTATTCGGGATTGCGCTGATGTTCGGTCTCGGCAGTCAGGGAATCCTGTGGACCCTGTTCAGCGCACTTCCGATCTTCGATCGCTTCCGCTGGCCTATCAAGTTCACCTACTTTTGCTTGTTGTATTCGACGATCGGCGGCGCGATGCTTGCCGAGCGCTTCTTCGACAGGCGGCCGAAGCTCCACTTTCCTGCGTTAGCAGCGGTAGCTTGCCTCCTAATGGTCCATGTCGGGTTATGCCGTGCCAGTTGGTATGACTTCGCGGATCGGCCCTACCCGATCCTCCCGGCCACAATTCAAACGCGCATCCTCGATCCCCAAACTCGTGTATTGACCCGGTGGGAATCCATGGACCGAAGTCCGGTTGCTGGATTCTACCGGACTCTACCGCTCGACTTCGCCACGCAAGCCGGTGCCTACGCAGTTGGAGGATACGACACATTCGTCGAGGGCTCCCTTGCTTCCCGCCGCATCCGCTACCGCTTCTGGACCGACCCCATCGGCGCAGCCCGAGCCTATGGAGTCAAGTGGGTCCTCAGCGACCGTACATTGGACAATCCCGTTGCTTCCACGAACCTGTTCTTTTGGTCCCTCGAGGCCGCCGGAGTAGGCAACATTCTCGCGATCCACGCGGCGCAGGACACCGGACATCTCGTTGCGTCAGACAAAGACCTGGAGCTGTACCAACTCCCCAACCCCGATCCACTAGCGTTTCTCGATCGAGAGCACCTCCCGGTCCCGATCAGGATGAACTCGATGGGAAGCATGATCGACAGCTCGATTGCCACCTCTGGGGATACGCTCACCTGCAACGTCGTGATGCGCCCCTGGCTCGAGGCGACAGCGCAAAATGGCCAGCATCTGAAGACAGATTCGGACGAATGGGGCCGCGCCCGCATACACATCGAACACGCTACGCCAATCGTGAATTTGATCTACCAGCCGCCGTGGATCGCCACTCTATTGTGGGGGGGGCTGCTCGTCGCCCTTGGCGGCCTGATCTTCTTTCTTCTTCGTAGACTTAAGCTTTGCGATCCCGAGCAGCAGCGCCCCAATCCCGCCTAGCACCCATGCTGCCGGCTCGGGTGTGTTGGTGAAGGTAGCCCCGGACGCCGAGTAAACGTGGCCCGAGACATCGGTGTAGCTCAGACCCGTCACCGGTTTTCCATTGGAGTCAAGAACCGTAAGCGATTCGAGGCTCTTTGACACAAGGAGGCTGCCCGCATCGCCCAAGCCGCCGTAGAAATTCCCCGCGGAAAAGGCAGAAATCGAGAGCGTGAACGGCGTCCCGAACGTGAAGCTTTCCTTTACGAGGATCGTAGTCGGGTGCCAATCGGAATTTCCCGCCTGGAGAGATCCGGTACCGAAGCTCACCACCGACTCGAGTATAGAAAGGACCCCCGCCCCGGTTCCGCCAAAGAACGTTAGAGTGTCAGTAAATGAGCTGAATGCCGTTGCCGACGCTCCATAACCCGGCAAGTAGGCACCGCCTTGAACATACGCCGACGCGGATCCATAACTTGCCGTTGCCCAGGAAGAAGAGGCCGCCTTGCCGGAGACAAAAGCACTGCAGCTTGCGAAACTGCCCGTGGTACTGCCGGTGTCGCAGACGTGTTGTAAGACCCCAGGTCCCACCGCATCTGAAGTAGCGCTCGTGACCAAACCCGCCCACGCCGATAGTCCACCGAAGAGCAGTCCGCCAGCCACAACATTCCTTGCAATCTTTCTCATGGCCCAGCGTACGAATCACACACGTAAACACTGAGGTCCAGTAAGCCCATTACTACACGCCAACCCGTCGTTCGGAGTGGAACTTTCAGACCGCAAAATATCGTTAACTAACTGAATCTATTAGAACGCTTACCCCATTGGCAAAGTCATGGCATAAGTGGTCCTCAGACTATTCTCATCTCTGAAATCATTCATGCCGCAGTGCGATTGCCGGATCGATGGATGCCGCGCGCAGCGCCGGCATGCTCCCGGCGACTAACGCCGCCGCCATGAAAACGGCCACCGCCGTGCCAAACACCATCGGATCGGCCGGTTCCACCTCGTACAAAAGCGCTTGCGAGAAGCGCAGCAAGACCAGCGATGCCGCCAAGCCGACTCCTAATCCGAGCAAGATCATCCCTAGCGATTCCTCGATTACCAGGAGCACAACGGACGAGCGCGCCGCGCCTAGAGTCGACCGAATCCCGATTTCCTTAGTTCGTCGCGCGACGGAATAATTGAGCATCCCGAAGAGTCCTACGGCCGCCAGCGTCAGACCTAGAAACGCAAATGAGGCGCCAATGCCCGCCAACAATTTCTCTTTCAAAATGGTGTTGCCGACCAGACTCTCGAGTGTCGCCATATCCCGCACATGCAACCCGGAGCCGAGCGTCTTTGCCTCACGTTCCACCAACCTGCCAACTGTTCCCGGATCCAGCGTAGACCGCACGTACAGTGTGAACGCGCGCGGCGGCTTCATCGGGATATAAGCGATCGCTTCAAACCCTTTGCGCAAACTTCCATAAAGTGAGTTCGCCGCCACCCCGATCACCCGATGACGAATCCCTTGCGCGCCATGAAATTCTCTGCCCAAAGCCAAGTGATAGCGGTCTAGAAACTTCCGATTGACGATGGTGGGAATCGGCTCGGTGTCATCGTCGGAGCTCACAAAATCGCGGCCCTCCAGCAAAGACGTGCGCAGCGTTGCCAAGTATCCGGGCGATACGCGGTAGAACGTCTCTTCCGTCGCCGAGGCCGGTTGCCCCGCGACAGCCACCCGCTCTGCGCGGCGGCCTCCGCTCAAAAGCGGATTCCATGCGGTCGCCGCCGATTGCACTCCCGGCAACAAAGCCGTCCGTGCCCGCAACTGCCGCATGAGTGTGAGTTGAAGATCACGCTGCCGCGGACCCAAGTCGTTCGCGGCCGTCAACACCGTGACGCCGCGCGGATCGAAGCCGGTATCGACCGAAGTCAAATTGCGCAAGCTGAAGACGAACCCCGCTCCGCCGGTCACAAGGCAAAACGCAAACGCTACCTGGACGCCAACGAACCAACGGCCCAAGCGTGCAGCGCCCCCCAATCGCGACATCGGACGATCGACGGTCGCCTGCCACGCCGGCGCCACTCCAAAGAGTAATGTCGAGATGCTGCACAAGGCAACGCAAAAGGCCAACACAGGTCCGTCGAGCGATAGATCCACCCGAATCGGATCCGCCTGCGTTGAGGTCAGCGTCACTAGCATGGGCGCGAGCACACCCGCCAATAAATATCCCCCGGCGCCGGCCAATGAGGATAACAGAAAGCTCTCCGTCAACATTTGCCGCAGTAACCGTCCGCGGGAAGCCCCAAGCGACGCACGCATCGCCATCTCCCCCGCCCTCGCGGTCGAGCGCGCCAGCAGCAGGCTGGCGACGTTCGCGCAGGCGATCAGGAGTGTGCACGCCGCTACTGCCAACATGACCCACAAGGGCCGCGAAAACGCTCGGCGAAAGAGCGAAACACCGGTGGCGCCGGAACGCGCTTCGAGCGTTTCATGGCGGTGGAAGGAGGGCTGCAACTGCGCCGCGATCTGTTCGCGCGTCAAGCCCGGCGTTAGCCGCCCGATCAAGTGGAACGGCCGGTATTCGGGCTGAATCAACATACCCGGATCTGCTTGCGTCACCGGGATCCAGATATCAACGAACTTGCCCGCTTCCACCCCTGAAAATTGCTGCCGCGCCACGCCCACAATCGAGTACGGCCGTCCGCTGACGAAAAGCGTCCTTCCCACGACAAGAGGATCGGATTGGAATCGCGCGCGCCAATAGTCGTAGCTCAGAACCGCCACCGGAAGAGTGCCTTCGTTCACCGAAAACAATCTCCCGATTGCCGGTGGCACTCCCAGAACATCGAACGCATCGGGAGAAACAAACTGCTGGATAGCCTCGTCACGCGGGGCATTTGGATCGAATGCCTGCGCCTCCACGCGGTACGGCGAATCGAATAGTGCGAGGCGTGCCGAGCTCTTTGCCGCCGTCCGCATTTCATCAAATGCGGGATAGCTGAATGTGTCGGACTCCCCCTCTTTCGTCCACAACGTGAAAAGCTGGTCCGGCTCGGCGACGGGCATGGGCCGCAACAACACTGCATCGACGATCGAAAAGATCGCCGTATTCGCGCCGATTGCCAGCCCTAGCGAAATCACCGCGGTCATGGCGAACATCGGACTCCGCCGCATGCCGCGCCACGCATAGCGTACATCCTGCGCCGTGCCCTCGATCATTGGCCACAGGCGAACCGCACGGCTCTGTTCGCGCACCTGGTTGATACTCCCGAATGTCAATCTGGCCCGCCGCGCTGCTTCCTGATGCGTTGCGCCTTCGCGTTCGAGGTCTTCTGTCCGCCGCGCCAGATGATCGCCAATCTCGTCCACCAAATCCTGGTCCAGCCGGCGCGCGCGGAATGTATTGCGCCATCTCGAGATCCATGACATATGAGCTCCTTTATGCCAACCGCAACACACGCGCTACGCCGCCTGAGAATTTGATCCAGCGTTCCTTCTCCGAGGTCAATTGCTTGGTGCCTGCCGCGGTGATGCGATAGATTCGAGCGCGCCGTTTGTTTTCCGTAATGGTCCACTCGGCGGAGATCCAACCGGCCTCCTCCATGCGGTGCAACGCCGGGTATAGGGATCCTTCATCGATCCGGAGCGCCTCGTCGGACAGTTCCTGAATCGCATTGGCGATGCCGTAGCCGTGGGAAGGTCCACGGGTTTGGAGGATAGTGAGGGTGAGCATGTCGATCGTAGTTTGTGCAGAGTTGGGTGACGGCATATACTAAGATGGCTAGGGTAGTCATCTCATGAAAGCACGGAATCGAAAAGAGAGTCAAGGAGAAACTCGAGGGAAGCGAAGGGCGACAGTCGATCAGCGGGCAGTAGTCACTGCGTACTTAGCGAGCATGAACTCACGCTCCCACTTGGGCATCGACTGCGGAGCACGGGCATATTTGAGGAACTGCGCCGCGACTTGTCCGAAATGGTCCTCATGACCTAAGCGGAATCGCTGCGGTATGACAATGCGCATGCCATCGTTGCCTCTCCGGACCGCGATCCCCGGCCATCGACTCTGCCACTTCGCGATCTCCCGGTCGAGCGCGCTACCGGCATTCGAAGAAGTGGGCATCACGTAAACCTCAGGAATGAAGCTCTCGGCCGCGCCTTGCCGCAGTTCGATGCGTGCGTTCGCGCCCCGGAATGTCGCTTCGTAGATATCCCCAGCGCCATCCGGCGGGGCCTCCCATTTCCACAACACCTCGATCTTTACGTGCGATCCGCGCAGTGTGTAATCGCCAATTCCATTGCAACGATACTCGAGCGTGTTGCCTTGAACGGCATGTTGCAGTGCGACTGGGAACGCCGCGACACCCGTCACTTCCTGAAATTGCGCCAGCGAAATCGGGACCGTCTCGTGCCGCAACTTCCCGATCCGCACGTCCTTGCGATAGTCGAGGACCTCGTCGGGAAACGCGGTCCATTGGATGAGGTCCACTGGATGCGTACCGACATCCTGCAAGCCGTCACCGTAATCGGCGATATCGAAGAACCACACGGGACGCTTGAGCGCGACGCCGGCGACAGTCTTCTTAATATGATGGACGCTTCGGACCGATACAGCGGGAGTGGCTGCATCTCCCGGCACCAGTTGGCCGAAGACCTCGCGTGAGGAAACCAGCTCGCGCATGACTTGCGAAGTGATCTCATACCGCTCTGTCATGATGTCGTAGGACGCAAGTTTGTTGCGGGCCGCCAGGGTGAGAGCCCGCTCGAGTTTAGGCATGTCGTCCGCTGAGGTGATCCAAGGCTTATCAGCTAATACATGCAGCCCAGCGGAAAGGGACGCTAGAATGCGATCGATCTTGCCGCGATTGTGTCCAGAAAACACGACCACATCGCCGGCGTGGTCACGCAGCATGCGATCGAAAGCATTAGGGCCGGTGTGAACGTCCATCTCCCAGTTCGTGGGTCGTTCGAGCCGGTTGTTGAACAAGGAAATCCGGCTAAGGTACTCGACGAGTTCCGGCCCGAGCGGAGCGTACACGCTTACACGCGGGTCAAGCTCCGGCAGCATGTCCTTCTGCAGGAGAGTGGCGTGAAAATGCCCGGGGTCATACACCAGCAGACGCAGCTTCGCCGGTTGTCCGGTTAAGGGGAGGAAGCTGAGCAGCGCGAAGCCGATGCCGACTGCTGCGTTGGATCTCAAGATTCGACTCTACCAGATGCAGTGCAGGAAGCAGGAACCTACTCGCTCCGCTGACGCTCAATCCGCAAGCGCCGCCACCGCCTACGAGGTACGCGTTGGCGGTAAATGCGACGGGCCGAAGCGGCGAACACGTGACGTCGAGTCCGCCTGGAATCAACGTGCCAACTGGTAGCTCGATGGAGGCTTCGTTCTCATCAGGCACCAGCATCACGCTATCGGTCAGCAATGGAAGGGATGCGGTATGGTCCGGGGCTTGCTCCAGCGATGGAAACAAGAAGAAGTCCTGTACCTTCACGTTGAGCGGCAAGGCGACCGTATCCGCTAACGTTCAATAATGAAAAACTTCCGGGGGGCGCCGATCTGGGTGTCCCTCAAAAATGGCCGTTGCTCTATTCGTCTTCCTTCCTCTTGCCGATCATTCCCATGAGGGCGAGGTGCGCGTGTTGAATGTTCACGCCTTCGCAGCTACTGTGAGCGAGGTAAAGAATGTCGACAGCGTCCTATGACGTTCAGGTTTTGCTGCCCATCCACAACGAGGGCGAAAGCATCGAAGCCACAATTCGGGAGATTTACGCGGAGCTTTCCCCCCAGTGCCGGGTCCAATTTATCTTGTGTGAAGACGGCAGCAAGGATAACACAAAAGAAGTTTTACGGCGCGTAGCTCAGGATATTCCCGCAAAGCTGCTGCTGAGCGACGCTCGTAAGGGATATTCGCGCGCGGTGCGTGATGGCATGCTCGAAACCGACGCCGACTACCTGTTGT
>Ga0157379_10004458_pt1 | contig 12010 bp, 7 predicted proteins | sample S25metaG_FD_121802 | JGI IMG/M metagenome (GOLD analysis project Ga0157379, IMG submission 121802) | Switchgrass rhizosphere microbial communities from Kellogg Biological Station, Michigan, USA - S2-5 metaG | ecosystem: Host-associated > Plants > Roots > Rhizosphere > Soil | place: USA: Michigan... | reverse complement strand
GACGAAGAGCGGGACCAATTCATCGAAGCGTTCTGGCAGCGTCGCGATCCCACGCCTGACACGATCGAAAACGAATTCAAGGAAGAGCACTACCGGCGCATGGCCTACGCCAACGAACATTATGCCGCCGGCATTCCTGGCTGGAAGAGCGATCGCGGCCGAATCTACATCATGTACGGACCAGCGGATGAAATTGAATCGCATCCATCAGGCGGGTCATACGAAAGGCCGATGGAAGAGGGCGGCGGCGAGACCTCCACATATCCGTTTGAAGACTGGCGCTATCGCTATCTCGAGGGTGTCGGACAGGAAGTCATTATCGAGTTTGTGGACACGTGCATGTGCGGCGACTATCACATGACCATGGACCGCTCGGAAAAAGACGCGCTTCTCAACACGCCCAACGCTGGTTTGACCTTGTACGAGCAGATGGGCATGGCGAGCAAGGCAGACCGGTTCAGCGGCGGCGGCCTGGAGCGCCTGGGAACGGGCCCATTCAGCGCGCAGAATCAGACCAAGCAGTTTGACCGCCTGGAGCAGTTCTACAAGCTGCAAAAACCGCCCGCGGTGAAGTTCAAGGATCTGGAAGAAGTAGTCAGCCACAAGATCAACGTCAACATGATGCCGTTTGATGTGCGCACTGATTTTGTGCGAGTCACGAGCGACACCGTGCTGGTTCCGGTGACGGTGCAGGTGAAGAATCGCGACGTGACATTCGTCAACAAGGACGGCATACAGCGCGGGACCGTGAATATTTTCATCCGGGTCACGACCCTCACCGGCAAGATCGTGCAGACCGACGAGAATACGGTGCAGGTCGACGTTCCTGCGGAGCTGTTGCCCCGGGTCACGGAAAATTCTTCGGTGTATTGGAAGGCGCTTCCGCTGCGGCCGAACCTCTATCGGATCGATGTCGCGGTGAAAGATCTCAACGGGGATCGCTCCGGATTGTGGAGCAGCCGGCTGCAGGTGCCGAGCTATGACGACGACCGTCTGTCGTCCTCCTCGCTCATCGTAGCCGACGTCATGGCTCCGGTTTCAACCAAAGAGATCGGCACCGGACAGTTTGTGATCGGGAATACCAAAATTCGGCCCCGGGTGGGAGCGGCGAATGGCAAGCCGGTGGTCTTCAAGCGCAACCAGAAGGTCTACTTCTGGATGCAGGTATACAATCTCGGGACGGATGACAAGACCCATAAACCTTCGGCTACGGTCGAGTACAATGTCATCAACGCGGCCACCAACAAGGCAGTCATTCATACGGTGGAATCCACGGAACAGATGGGAAATATCGGCGACCAAGTGACCCTGGAGAAACCTCTTTCGGCCTCCAGTCTGGAACCCGGGGTCTATCGCATTCAAATCAAGGTGAACGACAATATTTCCAAACAGATGGTGGACCCTTCGGCAACCTTTGCCGTCGAGTAAAACGGATCGCTGCGAGGTGGTTGGATTAATGCTGGGTAGACTCGGGTTTAAGCTCGGGTTATTGGGGATGGCGCTGGCGCTTCCGGTGCTGGCCGCGGATCGCACAGGTTCCAGCTCGATCTCCGGCTACGTGCGCAGCGCCGCTGGGGTTCCCCAGATGGGGGCCATGGTGGAAGTGCTGGGCACGGCCGCCCACAACTTCAGAGTGTTCACCGACGAAAACGGTTTCTACTCGGCCAGCGGCCTGCTGCCGGGTGTGTACAGCGTAAGAGCCTATTCGACCTCGTTCCTGCCCGCGCTGCGTGAGCAGGTGGGACTGCGCCCCGGCAGCAGCGTAATGGTCAATCTCAAGCTCAGCGGGCTGTTCGAGGCGATCCAAATGCCCGCCATGCGCGGCCCGGCCGACGATGATGACTGGAAGTGGGTGTTGCGGTCGGCTTCCAATCGTCCTATTCTTCGCATGCTGGAAGATGGTTCCCTGACCCCGGTGGCGCAATCAGCCGGGGACAAACACGATCCGGCAGACAAGCATGATCTGAAAGGTACCTTGTCGTTCGTCGCGGGCTCGGCCTCCGGTGGTTTCGGAAGCTCGTCCGACATGAACACGGGGTTTTCGGTCGCGAGATCGCTCTTCTCATCCGGAACCGTGGCTCTGCAGGGCAACGTCGGCTACAACGGCGGTTCGCCCAACACCGTGCTGCGTACCTCGTACAGCCGCACGCTGCCGGATGGGTCAAAGCCGGAGATGGCGTTCACCATGCGCCGCCTGGCTGCACCCGGGATCAACGGTCATGGCACGGCGCTGCAGGCCATGGCGCTTTCTGCGTCCGACAAATTCACCTTGGGCGACATTCTGGAACTGCGCTTCGGCAGCGAATTGCAAACCATCCAGTTCCTGGGACGGGTGACCGCGTTTCGTCCCTTCGGTTCGGCAGATCTGCACGTCTCGCCGAATACCGTAGTGGAATATCGCTACGCCACCTCGGAGCCGGATGGGCGCATGGAAAAGGGTTTTGACTCGGCGCCGGCGGACCTGAGCGAGTCTGGTCCGAGGGTCAGCATGGCGAGCTTTTCTTCGACCGTGGAACGGGCCCATCATCACGAAGTTTCGCTCTCTCGTCACGTTGGAGACACTAGTCTGCAAGTAGCGATGTTTTTCGATCGCGTGGCCGACCCTGCGCTGACCGGCGTGGGCGACGCTTCCGCCGATGCCGGTAACGTTCTGCCCGACATCTACTCCGAGACCTTCACCTATCGGGGCAAGGAACTGGATGCTCGCGGAATGCGCGTGGTTTTGCAGCGCAAGCTGGCCTCCGATCTGACCGCGACCCTGGACTACGGGTACGGCGGCGTGCTCGATCTGAGCAAGAGCAATGTCGCTTTACAGGACGCGCGCCGCGACACTTTTGTGCGCGATCGTCACACGGCGTCGGCGAAATTCAGCGGCACGCTGCCCGGCGTTCGCACCCGCTGGATTACCTCCTATCGCTGGATCAGCGGACAGGCGCTGACGCCGGTGGACATGTTTAACCAGTCAGCGGGTCAGTCTGATCCTTACCTGAACATTTTTATCCGCCAGCCCATTCCCGGAACCGGATTCCTTCCCGGTCACATGGATGCGGTGGTGGACATACGCAATCTTCTGGCCCAGGGATATGTTCCCGTCATGGGCCAGGATGGCCGCACGGTTTATCTGGTGCAGTCCGCCCGGACTGTACGCGGTGGCGTGGCGTTTACGTTCTAGACGTCGGACCGCGGACGTCGGCTTCAGCTCAAACGAAGTTCAATAGTGGCCCAGTCCGGACAAGTCCCGCTACACGGGCATCATCCTGTGCGGCCTGAAGGCCGCGAAGGATCTCGCGCGTATCACCACAGTGGCCGTGAGGGTCCATATCCGCTACGCGCCGGACCCTTCGCAAGCTAAGGATGACAATTCATGAGAGGGAGCAAATTCAACCCGAGCCACTACCCAAAATTTTTGCTCTTCGAACCTTGAAGTCACGTCGCGCGGTCGCGGCTCGGGCTGCCGCTTCGGTGGGTCAGGCGGCTCGTGTATGTTTTAGATGAATGGACAATCTGCTCGATCGCCTCTTCGAAAATCCGGTGTGGCATGCTCTCCAAACCAAGCATCGCCACCTTGCTGTGTCTGAAGGTGATGCATGCCGCTATCCTGCCGAGGTCGTTCCTTTCGCGGCAGTCGCAGCGCCGACCTCTGTCGCTTTCGAGCAACTGCATTCCCTACTCGCGCCTGGTGAGTTCGTATGGCTCATTGGAGAAAATTATCCGCATCTGCCGGAGATTCGTTTTGAAGAAACGCTCAAGTGTTTTCAGATGATCCTGCCTGAGGAAGTGATTCTGCCCGATCCGGCGATTGAGATTGCCCGGCTCTCTGGTGCCAATGCCGGTGAAATGGTGGCGCTCACAGACCTCGCGTTCCCCGGCTTTTTTCGCAGAAGGACGTGCGAAATGGGCTCGTACTACGGCGTGCGATCTGATGACGAATTGATCGCCATGGGCGGCGAACGGCTGATGCTCGAAGGCTACTCCGAGATCAGCGGCGTCTGCACACATCCAGCACATCGTGGAAAGGGTCTTGCCGCGAGCCTGATCTGGCGGCTGGTGCGCGATCATCGTCGTGCCGGGCTCGTGTCCTGGCTCCATGTAAGCACGGCGAACCGTCGCGCTTTTGACCTTTACCTTCGCTTGGGGTTCGAAGTGATCCGCACGGTCACGCTCCATCGCGTCGGTCGCAGCGCCACGCGATAGAATCAGGACGGCGATCGGGCCTGCTTGATTTCTTGGTTGGTTAGCGGTCGGACAGCGCCGTATTTCAACGCCTCTTTCGAGGCACTCTTAACCTTATTCGGGGAACGCGGATTTCAAAGAACCGCTGGCGGAGATTTGCCCCGCTGGGCGGACGAGGGCATCCGCCCCCAGGTGGTTTGTGGCGGACAGCGAAAGGGATTGTCGGGGGTTGCTTTTGCACGAGCGTGGCGCTCGCGGCCACATTACGAAACGCGAAAAAAAACGGATGCGCTTTCGCGCATCCGCCGATTTTAATAACTTGCAATCGTTAGAAGATGATCTTGGCTGCGAGTTGCATGTTGAAGGCTTCACCGGGACCGATACCAGGGGCGCCGTTGAAGTCGCCGATGGTGTCGCTTACGAAACCGTTGCCGCCGACCGAGCCGCCGCCGGAGGCAAGGTTGATCCGGTTGAGCAGGTTAAACATCTCCGCCCGGAGTTGTATTTTCAGGCGCTCGCCAATCGGAATGTTCTTGAACACCGAAAGATCCACGGAACCGTATCCCGGAGCAAAAAACCTATTCCGCGACAGGTTGCCGAGGAAAGTGGTCGGGCTGGAGCAATTGAAGGCCGCCGGGTTAACCCACTCGACTCCTCCAGCCGCGGCGGAGAATTTGTGAGAAACGCCTGCGAACGGGTCCGCCACCAGGTCGCATCCCGGACGGGAGAAGCCACCCGAGATGTTGAAGGGCTGTCCGGTGTGGAACGACAACAGACTGTTCACCTGCCAACCGTGAGTAAGGATCTTCGGGCCATGCGATGAGCCCGGGACTTCGTAGGTCAGGCTGGTGGTGAAGTTGTGCCGGGTATCGAAATCCCCGTTGCCGTACTCCGCCTTCAGGTTGTAGCTGTCGAGTGGAATAACGCCGCGATACTCGCTCATCACATCCAGAGCATGCGCCCAGGTGTAAGCGAACTGAGTCGAGAGTCCGTGAAAGGACCGGACTCTCAGGGTGCTTTGGAGCGAGTTGTAGTTCGAGGTGCCGGCGCTGTTGAGTTGCACGATCGAGCCAACGTTGGGGTACTGAACGTTGAATCGACCCGTCGGACTTGCACCCAACTGGTTGATGTTCAGCATGGTGCTCAGCTTGCGTCCTTCCATGCCCACGTAACCGATCTGGAACACAGCCGCACTACCCAGGCTCTTCTCGACCTGCAGGTTGTAGTTAAAGAAGTAGGGTGCGCGGAAATTCTGGTTGACCGAGTATGCGTTGTAAGTGTTCGCTCCGTTGGCTTGTGGCACGCCGCAACCCGGGTCGGTGTTGAAATTCAGGCTGGGGCAAAGCGTAACTCCGGGGAAAACGGATGCGCCACCGGCCTGCACGGCATCCCAGTTGTAGCCATTCAGGCTCAAGTTGGAGACCGCGGCCGGGCCCACGGGATTGTCCTGCAAACCATCCGACGCCGAGATCGGCGGACGGAAGTCCAAGAACGGGTTCATGTTGATCTGGTCGTAGAACATCCCAACTCCGCCGCGCACCACCAGATCGCCGTCGGCTTTCGGCTGGTAGGCGAATCCGAACCGGGGAGCGAAGTTGTTCCGGTCCGGCGGGAAGATGGAGTCGATGCCGTTACCCTGGATGAGCATGCCTCGCCCAGGAATAAAAACCGCCAGGTCCTTCTTGGTGCTGTACAGCGGCCCGAAGTACTCGTACCGTAGACCAAAATTCAGGTTCAGCTTGCGCGTCACCTGTATCGAGTCCGAGGCAAAAAGGTTGAATGCGTTAACCCTGACAAAGCGCTCCGGATTCCCCACGGCAATCGTGGAAGTCGAGACGTCGCCCGCCAGGAAATCAGCCAGAGCCGTGGTGTTGGTATCGCAACCCACTGTGGCCGGATTTGCTCCGCAGAACGCGCTCCATGGCCCTTGTGTTCCGTCGAAGGTAAATTTCCCCGTTCCACGGCGGTGATAGAACTCGTTCACGCGGCCTTGCCGGAATTCACCACCGAAACGGAACTGGTGCCTGCCTACGTTGTAGGAAACGATATCGGCCAGCATTCCGGTTATATCGTTGCGGCCTTCCGGGGGAGTAAGACCGATTTGCTCGAAGCCGGAGATGGCGATATTCGGGGCGCCCAGAATAGGCTGTCCCTTGATGGTCGCGTCCGGGCTCAGGAACAAGCCCAGTGCCTTGGTATTGAAGCTGTTGTTGGCATCGCTGAAAGTCTGGTTGAAGTAGTTGATGCCGAACAGCAGCTGATTCGTCATCCGCGGGGAGAGAACGGAGTTAAGCGTGGCCGCGTAGTTGTAAACGTGGATAGGAGCTTTTTCGAAGTAAAACTGGAGGTTCGAGCTGGCCGTTCCCAATGCCGGACTGCCACCCAGTGGCGCGGTCTGGCTACCCTGTCCGCCAAACCAGCGGACGGAGAGGCGGTGTTTGTCGGTGATGTTGAAGTCAACCTTGGCGACACCGTTGTAGCTGTATCCGGTAGAGGCAATAGGACTGAAGAAGTTGCCGGTTTTTGCCGGAAGCGAATTGATCAGCGATGGCCAGAGGACGGGGTTGGTGTTGGTTGTCGGATTGCCGATCAGATTTTGCGAAAGCGCGCTTGGTGCAACTGGCGCATATGCGCCGTACGTGCCTCCCGTATTATTCAACAAGGCCAGAGCTTGGGTTTGCCACGCAAAAGATGGTTCAGTGGCGAGTCCAGAGAGTCCGATCAGGTAGTTCTGTTTCTCAAAGGAGACGAAAAAGAATGCTCTGTCCTTAATCACGGGGCCACCCACGCTGAATCCGTAATTCTGATTGCGCAGTGCAGGCGCTCGAGGGACGGTAGCGCTGGGTTGGAAGAAGGGTGACGCGGCGCCGTAAAACTCGTTGCGATTGTAGTAGTACGCCGTGCCATGCAAGCTGTTGGTGCCGGATTTGAGCACCAGATTTACCGTACCGCCGGCATTGCGGCCGGCCTCAGCGCCCGATTGGGTTTGCGCCGAAAACTCGTCAGTGGCGTCGATCGGCATGATGATTCCAGCAATTCCCGAAACGCCGCCCTGATTGACCGCAGGAATGTTGTGCCAGAAGTCATTGTTGTCCACGCCATCAATCTGCCAGTTCATCTGGTTGGGGCGCGTCCCGTTGAGTGAACCGTAGCCGCCCACGGAGTAGCCGCCGTAGCCCGGCGCGGTCGAGATCAGCTGGGTGAAGTCCCGTCCGTTCAGCGGTACGTTCTGGACCACAGCGGAAGGGATGGTCATGTTCTGGGTCGCCGTAGTCGTATCCACGGTGACCGCAGCAGCGGAGACTTCAATCGCCGTGCTTTGATGGCCCATGGTCAGTTTGACCGGCAGAGTGTAGACCGAGCCTGCAGTGACCGAAACATTGTCAACGTTGACCGCCTGGAAGCCGGGCGCATTCACCGAGATCTTGTAGGAGCCGAGCGGCAGGTCCTGAAACGCAAACTGACCCTCGCTGGTTGACGTGGTCGTGAGGACTGCGGCGGTGCCGGTGTTGATCGCTTTTACCTCCGCGCCGGCTACGACCGCACCCGACGGATCAACGATGGTGCCGTTGATCGCGCCTCGAAATGTCTGGGCCTGGCTGAAACCTGCCACTAATAGGATGACCACCACATATCTGAGCAAATGCCGCATATTGCCTCCCTTTTAATTCCCCAACATTTGTTAGTGATGTTCCCGAATTGAGTCACCGGAGTCACGTATGGGGCCAAAGTGGGACAATCCGCTAACATTTTTAGTTTCATCATATTGCCGAAGTGAATTACGGCCAGGGATACGTGGTATGGAACTCAAACCCACCCCTATCTATGAAAAATTGTATGTCAAAGGGTTCCCGCGACAGAAAACCATACGGACGAGCCGAGTTACCTCGACTGGCACTTTTGACCGCATCTTGGGACGTGGTAGGTTCGCCACGGGTGCGATCTTCATTTTGAGATTCCGATGCGTCTGAGTGCATTTACAAGTTTGCTGTTGAGCTTCGCGCTGGCACAGCCGTTGCAGGCCCATCACATCAAACAAAGTGCGGCGAAGGAGATGCCCGTAACCACGTCGTCGCCCAAGGCCCGGGAGTTGTTTCAGCGGGCGCTGACCGACTACGAAAATCTTTATCTGGAGCGCGCGAACGTCGGCTGGCGGGCAGCGGTCCAGGCTGATCCCAACTTCGCCTTGGCCTACGTCTTTCTTGCTTACAACAGCACCGATCCCGGGGAGGCGCATACCGCGCAGGAGAAGGCCAAGCTGCTCGCCACCAAGGCCTCGCCCGGAGAACGCCTCCTCATTCAGTGGATCACCAGCGTGAAGGAGAACAACTTTATTGCCGGCATCTCGGCCATGAACGACATGCGGGAGATGTTTCCCAAAGACAAGCACCTGGCTTACCTGGCGGGAAACTGGATGATGGGACAGAACAGCTACGAACAGGCGCAAAAGACGCTGCAGGAGGCTCTGGCGATTGACAAGAATTATCCCCCGGCCCTTAATGATCTGGCTTATTGCTACGCGCAAAGCCGCGAATATCCCCAAGCCTTCGAAATAATGGAGCGCTATGTAGCGGTGTTGCCCACTCTGCCGAATCCGCAGGATTCGTATGCAGAAATCCTGCGTATGTCGGGCAAATTCGATGGCGCGCTTGAGCACTACCGGGCGGCGCTCAAAATCGATCCCTGGTTCGTCTACTCTCAACTCGGCCTGGCCGACACCTATGCGCTGATGGGTAACCAGACGCAGGCGCGGCTGGAGTACGACAAAGCCATCCAGAATGCGTACACCGCCGCGGACCGCCTGACTTACGCGCTGCAAAGCGCCATGACCTGGGCGCGCGAGAACAATCTTGCCGAGGCCGACAAGGCTTTCGCCGCGGTCGCGGAGAAAGCTCACGCCTTGGGGTTTGAGCTGACCGAGGCGCAAGCTCACCGCATGATGAGCCTGTACCAGACCGACGATGCCGAGGCCCTGAAGCACCTGGCATCGTCCGAAGATGCGCTCACCCATCCCACGGCCGCGAGCATTTCGCAATCCGACCGTGAAGACGAACGGGCCAGGATCTTGCGCTACCGCGCGGTCCGCGCCGACCATGCCGGCAACCACGAACTGGCCGCGCAAAGCTTGCAGCAGCTGGAAACCATGGTCGGCAGCACGCGCAGCGCGGCGGTGCAGAGTTCGTATCACGGCGCCGCCGGGACATTGCTGATGAGCCAGCAGAAGATTCCGGAGGCGATCGCCCACCTGGAGGAAGACGAAGACAATCCTTACTCGCTGGAATTGTTGTCACGGGCCTACTCGATCACCCATGCCAGCGAAAAAAAGCACGACGTCGAAGTCAAACTCCGAGCCAGCAATATGCCCACCATGGAACAAGCCATGGTGGTGCCGGCGGTCCGCTCCCGTCGCCCTGACGGGGAATAAGCAGCAGGCAGTCTTCAGTCTTCGGGCGTCAGCCAGACTTGATTTTCAGCGGACGACCGACGACTGAAGACTGACGACTGCCTTGCTTTGTGGTAGGCTCGCCTTCTCAATGACGGACGTCAAACGTGAACGCCGGTCCGGACAACGCGTAGCGGCGCGGGTGCCGGTCGCGATCAAAGCCCAGAAGGGGACGGTCGAGGCCACCGGATTCACTCGCGACTTGAACGCCGGCGGCATCTTTCTCTATACCGACTCGCGCATTGTGGCCGGCAGCGAGTTGGAGGTGGTCCTGATTCTGCCGCCCGAAATTACTCACGGCGAAAAACAGTGGGTATGCTGCCGGGCCTCGGTGGTAAGAGTAGAAGATAGCGAAGGCGGAGGAGACTTTGGTGTAGCCGCCAGCATCCGCAGCATGGAAATCCTCCCCGAAATCCCCAGCTGATCAGCTCCTCGCCGGATTTGAGATGGAGGACGGGCATCCCGCCCGTCTGGATAGAGCGGCATCGACCAATGTGAGCTCCGTAGCCAAAAAAAACAGAAAACACGCGAAATTCTTAATGACAGGTGCAACACTTTTGGTGCAATATTGCAATCCGTTGCATAGTCTCGTTCAAGGAATCTCCCATTTCAGCCGATGCAAGCCTTATAGAAGTTGCTGAAGCAGGCGATTCCGATTCGTACTGACGATTTCAAACCTTCGGGCGCCCAGTATGTGGCTTGAAAAATTGTTTGCCGGTATATTGCGCGTGCTTACGCCGCTGGGAGCCCGCTACATCCAGCCCTCATTCGCGCAGCGGATTTACCTGCTGTGGATCTTCCGCCACTTCAAAGTGCTGCCGCTGCAAGTGCTGACCCCGCGGCAACGCCGCGTGATTGACCGCTTGTGCGTCGAGCCCCGCTTCGTCCCCCTAACGGAGGCCGACGGATGGGAAGCCCCGATCATTGGAACTCTCGAACGCCGCCCGCCGATTGCCCCCGCCCGCGGCAAAGCCCGGGTCACGGACGCGGTGTCACCGTTTGCCGCCGATCTCTCGAACGCAGAGCGCAGGTCTTGATTTGAAACTCCAAATCTCTGAAATTTGAAAACCCCTGACGTTCGCAAGCCATCTGAAGCTCGTAAGCCGGCGCTGATTCATGTTCGATCGCCGCTGTTGGTGCGGCTGCGATCCCCTGTGCTATATTCGATGACGTTGTTTGCAATCAGCTGATCAAGTGGTTCCGGCAGCAGCTTCCCGGCTGCAGCATGAAGTGGTCGCCCGCAACCCGCGACAAGATCGGCGGGTCCCCGGGGCTGAAGCTCAATCCAGAAACGGGCGCGTAGCTCAATTGGCAGAGCAACTGACTCTTAATCAGTAGGTTGAAGGTTCGATTCCTTCCGCGCTCACCAAACCCCAATATCCATGCGGGTTTGCGAGGTCGAGTTTATTGCAAAGAAGCATTTGGTTCCAAGTTTGGTTCCAACTGCCTGCCTACCAGCTTCAGCGCATTGCCCACTTCGGCACGCTGCGCCAAATCGTAGACTTCCTGTTGATCCACCTTCGAGTGACCCAAGGTGTCCCGCCTGATGATCGGGTCTATACCAGCCCGACGCATCATACGAGTCAGCGTGTGGCGGAAATCATGCCAGCCCCCGACTTTAATGCCGATGGCCGCCGCTGTTGGATGCAGCTTGCGCTTACGGGCATTCCCCAAGTCCACTGGTTCGCCCGTTCGCCCATGCAGTATCCACTTCGTCCCGGCTCCCAATGTTCGCAAACGTCGTAGCAGTTCGGCGTGAACAACCGCGTCCAAGGGATAACACTCTTCCTTGTCGAGTGGTATCACTCTGCCCTTGTAGATGACACGCCGCACATGCAACACGTTCTTGGCATCGAGATCATCCGGCTGCAAGCCAATCGCCGCCTCGCCCCGCAGGCCCACCGACGCCAGCAACAACGCCAGCGTCGAGCAAGGTTCGTTCATGCGGAAGACGAATTCCAGCGTTTGTTCCGGCGTTAGATCGGTTCGCTCAACCGTGCGACCGCCGACCTTTTTCGGGAGACGGATGCCTTCAAGCCAACCATTGGGTTGCTGGAGGTAGCCGCTTTGCTCAGCCCACTTCAAGGTCATGCACATTACGAGCCGCATGGTCTTGAGCGAGGACTTCCCGTACTTCTTGGCCTGCAGGACGAGAAAATCCTGAATGGTCTTGCGAGTGATCGTGCGAATGTCGGTGTCCTTGAAGGTCGGCAGCACGTAGGCGTGTAGAGCCTCGCTGTAGTTTTCCAGTGTGCCCTCTTCCAGCGCCATGCCTTCCGTCGCTTTCCAGTCTTCCACCAGTGTCGAAAACAATTTCTTGGTGGGGACACCCGACTTCAAAACTCCATCCATGATTCCCCGAAGCTTCTTCTCAGCGGCATACTTCGTGGGAAG
>Ga0157379_10004455_pt1 | contig 12012 bp, 16 predicted proteins | sample S25metaG_FD_121802 | JGI IMG/M metagenome (GOLD analysis project Ga0157379, IMG submission 121802) | Switchgrass rhizosphere microbial communities from Kellogg Biological Station, Michigan, USA - S2-5 metaG | ecosystem: Host-associated > Plants > Roots > Rhizosphere > Soil | place: USA... | reverse complement strand
CCTTCGCCCAGTAAACACCTGCGAGCGCGTCGGTCGTAACCCATTAGCTTTGAGATTCGTACTCTCCACCGAGCCAAACGAAGTAATTGGCGAGCCAGTCTGTGGCGGTGAATAGTCCGAGCTATCACCAGTTGATTGGCTCGATCCACTACCACGATCTCCAGGTATAGACACATTACTGCGAGGCTGAGTAGGCAACGGCGGCGGCGTGGGTTTCGGTCCAGTATACTGTGACGGCGTCGACGAGCTCCTCGTCCTCGTTCCATTCCCATTCGCGCTAAGCAGACTCGCCTGCGAGCCCGACCGCGAGAACGAAGACGGCGGCTGTGGATCATCATCATACGCATCCCTCAATCGCGTCGTAGAGAATTTACTCCTTAATCCAGGGCGCGGTGGGATTCCAGTTCCAAAGCTAACGTCCGAGTCTGTCCGACTGGATACCATCGACGGTCGGCCGTACATCGCTCCTGGTGGTGGTGTGGGCATCGCCCCTGCTGGTGGAGGTGGCGGTGGCGGAATATTCTGGCCAGTGTACCGTCTCTGTCCTCCTCCCATCGAGACGTTCGGATCGTCCATGGGGGATCGTACACGAGTGGGGGCAGGTCCCGGATCACGTCCTGCAGGAATGCTCTGGTGCGGACCGACGCCTCGGTGTGCCCCTAAAGGAGTTCCCCGCCCGGAAAGCGGAGGGCCTTGCGATGACGGCGATAACCCATCACCATAATCCTTGTCCACCACGTCCAACGACTCATCTCCATACGGATGCCCAACATAAGAGCTAACGGACGCTGCGTAAAAGCCCGCGCCATTGCTGTTATTGTTGCTCCACTGGGACTGCTGTGAGTAGGTAGATCTGGCATCCGAACCGTTCTGCCAGGGTTCCGCCCGATACCCTGCAGTGTATCGGTTGTTCCCTGAGTACCCTTGAGACTGGGAAGATATCGACATAGACTTTTCATGGTATGATGAAACCGATGCAGAGTTGTGTCGGGGGAAGGCGGGGTTTGTGCTATTGGGCAGGGATGGGTATTGACGTTCGGAGACGCGACGGGTGTTCGCTTGGGTGATCAGTTTGTTAACGACCGTTTCCCATTGCTTTAGTTGCTCCTCAGATCGACATCGTAAAGTGAAATATTCGGCATCATCTTCTCCTCTCCAGAATACGCGCAATGCATGTGGTTCTGCAATAAATATTTAATATGATACCCTGTTAAATCTTCAAGGGTGCTCACCTCCGGGGACGGGCACCTTCCGTGCACTAGTAACATTATTTAAGAAAATTCGCCCCTTGAGCAAAAGCGGGGTACTCTTCTTCTTGTTCAAGCCACTGCCACCGGTGGTTGGAGTACTGAGGATCGACTGTTTCTTCAAGAGAGAGTTATTCTTGGCCACTTTCTTGTTAGGGATGACAACGGCCTCTTTGCAACAGAGTATGATCTTTTCGAACAAGAAAACGTGATATTCACGATCAACGTCCGATTTGGTGACCAGGAAAATATCATCCAGTAGAAGGTCGCCAAAGTTTGTTAGCTGGTGACCTTTCCAGTCTTCAACGCGACTCTGAAGCAATTGCACCGTTTGAAGATTCTCGGCTCGCCGTTGGGCTTCGTTGATCTTGTCCGTGACCCTCTTGGCAGCCGCTAAACCTGCGACAAGGTCATCATACAACGGGTATTCGTTACGAGGCGACTTTTTCAAAAGCGACTAAAAATCGGTTAGCGTTGATAACTACTCAGATGGTATTCTATTTACCTCGAGTAGTAATGGATACTTGCAAATACGCTGCACAGGCTTAATCAAAAAAGCGGGCAGCTCGGATTTGGGGTTGATAATATCCGACAGAGACTGTGGGTAGGGAGAGTTAGGACCCCGATCACCAGATCCGGTCTCGGCACAGCAGACGACTTACCATCAAGTTCTGCTCTTCAGCCAGTAAGAGCTCGGTTGCATTAGTATAATTGGCACAATATGGCTCATAGACTTCAAAGTCTTCTTCCTGGATTTGATAAGGTTAGAAGGTTTGTGCAAGTGAAGGGGAGGAAGAAGGGGAGGAAGACGAGATTCAACTCCGATCTTTCCAAAACAGGATATAACAGTACATACGTTATCGGTGAATAAGCTCCCCCATGCCTGGTCCTTCCAAGATCGCTCTGCGGTCTGTTCCATGGATATAAGGAATCGTCGCTGGAAATCCAGCAATTTCAGGAGTCCTGGGAATAAATGATGGATGGTATCTTGGTCAATGATGTGGCTTTGTAATAAAGCATTCGAATACGACTAGATCTCGGTTAGCAAGAAACACGATACCAAATGAGGATCGAAGAAGGGGACATACCTGCATGACCTCAAGATCCTGCACATACTTCCGCTCAGTCTCCAATAATTCTCGGATGATGTTCTTTCGCTCCGTCTCCTGGGGAACGGTGGCGTCGGCGGAAGTCATCGTGCTGAAGGAGGTCTGTGAAGCATTTGAGGGAGGGGAGGGGGCGGGTTGCATGGGTTCAATGAAGACGTCTGGGGGTAGACTGTCGACTAGGAAGGTGATCGTTTGGACGACCTGTACAGAACGCTTGAGTGATCGGTTCAGATTGTATTTAACAATGACATACCTTGACGAAACCGTTTGTATTATCTTCCATTAGGTCGCTCACGGTAAAGTTCAAGTCGCCCTTCCAAGCCCCTTCTTTCTGTAGTCGCGTGATTGCCATAATAACCTGCGCGACATAACTCTTCTTCTTCTTTACATTAAGAACGGCGGGATCGATTGATGATGGGTCTGTTGAGAAGCCTTCGATCTTGACGGCAGGTGGTGGCAAGAGGTTGAACAGGTATATGAGGGGGATACCGAGCTGGAATCGATCCCACAGATCATGGACCATGTCGGTGGACTTTCTGGGTTCGTCCTGAGGGACCACGAGGTCGAAGAAGGGCTGGAAGCCATCGACACACATAAGACGAGCTCGTAGCTGGGAGCATTGTTGGTAGAGGGAGGTGGACTGAGATGCGGCCTTGTTGAGGAGAGTATTATTCTGCTGGGGAATGTCGATGGAGGGAATGCCGTTTGCGCCGACGATGGACTTTTTGCGACCAGCGACGGTGCTCATGGTGGTCTGGACGGTCGTTGCTGTCGTTGAGGGGAGTGAGGGGAAAGGAGGTAAGCGGTGGGAGCCAAACAGATGCAAAATGGGTGACTAATCGGTGGGCGTCTGTTGTGGGCTGGTCTTTGATTAGACGCAGGAGACAGAACTGTTCACGAATTCCATCAAGCCTGCCATCTTGCCATCTAGAGGATCGTTGCAGACGTTGTTGTCGCCATCTGATACTCCGCTTCCAGCCGACCCAGCCGGTCTACAGCTTCACATGTCCTCTAGAGATTATTACATGTAATAGACAGTATTTAATTGATATACATTTTGTAAATAAGCACTGCGACACAGCAACCTCGCGAAATGCCCATGTGGCGGACTTTGAAATCGCGACTTAGAGGTCCCAGCCACCATGCCCCCAGCGACCACAAGCAAACGTCCCCGCGAACCTCGTCCCCCGCGTCCCCAAGCACCACCGCCCTCCAATGTACAACCCATTCCACCGCCGAATGAAGAGCTCTTCACCGATCCCATGATGGGGGCGGCCCTGATCTTCTATGTCGACAAAGACGTCCCAGACAAGGACCGCATAGAACAGCTAATTACTGTATGTTTTAATGTAATTTTGTGTCTGATCTCGGGCTAAATTGCATCTACAGACAAATGGAGGAGCATTGTCTCCAAGCTACAGCTCTGTTCTCTACATTCTGGGTGCGTCGTCTCGCGTCGTCTTTGGTGGCTTTGACTCAGTTCATTGTTCAGTTGACCCTCACAAGGAGTCTGGCCAGGCGTTATTCCGACAATTCGTGGGCCGAAAACAACGTCTTGTCCTCGATGCCCGCTGGGTTCTCGAGTGTGTCAGGCAAGGTCAGCTATTAACGTACAAAGCCAATTGGGCGGGATGCAAACTAGATGGAACAGAGAAGTTCGTTAAACCACAGCAGGCATTTCCCATGATTGACAGCTTTGTACAGGGTTGTTGCAACTACTGCTCATCCTAATTCAGATGATAATGGTGCTGCGCGTCGCACGTCACGTCCAGTAACTGTCCAACCCGCACCGCAACCTCAGTCCCAGCCACCGCCTCAACCACCCCCGTCAGCTTCTCATCCATCCATCCAGCCTGGCCCCAGTTCTTATGTCCAACCTTCTTACACCTATCCTACATCGCAATCTGGCCCATGGCACGAGAGCAGCGGCATTCCGCCGCAAGCGACTCACATCCAACATGTCCTGCCACCACAGCCTCCACGCCATTCGAATCCCCTATGGCAGCCCCCAAGCTATCCACCCCTCGACACTTCCAGCAACAATCCGCCCGATTATCCGGACTATGCACGCTATCGCCCCGATCAAGACTGGCCCGCAAATGACTATTATCCCGATCAGGTATGAGTGGCTAATTGTATGACATGCTCAACTGAGTCCTGGTTTCCAGTTCGCTGCCCCTTATGACAATTCCGATAACGGATATCTTGATATTGATAATAATCCCACCTCAACTGCTGGCCCTTCTAATCATGCACCTGCTCAGCCATCTGCTTCCTCATCTGTGGAACCAGGTCCTAGCCAGCCGCCCCGAGGTCGCAAACGCACACGTTCCACCCACACGGGTCCAGTCAATCCCAGCAATCTTGTGCCTCCGAAGGGTCCACCTGCACGATCCCCAACTCCCCCCACTCGTATTCTCAAGTCTACATATGGCGGGAACCTGTACACCGCGGATGACGTAGAGTATTTGAAGAAGTACATTGACTATTGCCAAGATCAAGGTCTGGTACTGAGGTATGCGGCTATCTTCTTTGGTCACTTATGCCCGCTCATCTATGCCCAGTTTACGAGAGATATGTGAAAGAATTGCAGTTAGGGTAAGTCTGTGTATTTCATTGACGGTATCACGGTTAATAGGCTTTTCTAGGCCCCGCATCATACGTATGGACCACTCCCTGTGGTACCACCATCGAATGCTGACCATCTCTACAGATTCTATAGTTGGAGACGCTATTGCAACAAGCACCAAATACGGCTCGGCGCGTATCAAATGGAGCCCAATGAACGTTCGCCTTCTCCGAATGGTCTGCCGGGCGACGAGGAGCCTATTCTCGATTCCGCAGGAGCAGCTGCGACCGCCGCTGCGTTTCCTTCCAGCGGGCAGAAGCGGAATAGATCCCCGACTCCTCCCCGTGCACTCACAAGAAGCACAACCGGCAAGGGAATCGCATTCACTCCTGAGGATGTTAACTTCCTTATGCGCTTCCTTGAATATAGGAAGTGAGTGCTTGTCTCCCGTTTCTATCCTTCCTTTCATTTACGCTTATCCACGTGCGTGCAAAGATCAAAAGAACCTGAAGTTGACATGGTACAATTTTGGAAGGATGTTGCTGAACGCGTAAGTGTTCCCTTCCTCGGTTGCGTAGGAATACGAGTTCTGAAGATCGACCCAACCCTAAAGGCACCGCATCATTCGCGAGCCTCTTGGATGAAGTACTGGCGCCGCCACAAGCATGAGCTCGAGCCGGATGAAAACGGTCAAGCGCTGGCACCGCTCCCCGAGAAGAAACTGCGCTATAGCACTCAAGATGATATTTTGTTGGCTCGGTATTTCGCGACACGGCCTGCTGGCACTTCGGACCAAATGTTCCAAGCCTTTGCTAGAATGGTGAGTCCGAGGAGAATCATGATCTTGATGTTATTGTTTGTGTATGTATTGATGTTCGCTTCCTCCCCCCTAGCACCCGCATCATCCTTGGAAAGGATGGCAAGAGCATCATAGGATCCATAAGAAAACGGTTGATCATTATGTAGAGAAAATTTTAAATGGGGAACCGGTCGAAGCTTAGGTGGTGCCCTTGACGTTATTGTTCTGCTTTACATCAGGCCAAACACGTCGGATGATCCGTACATAGCCTCTTATTTTCGTTGATTTCTAGGGACCTCTCCATCTCTTCATCTCAGACTATTGTTGTACTTCGGTAATAGTAATACATCCCCTTTGTACCGGAATCACATATCTCTCCTTGTTTGGAGGTAACTCTCGATTTTCAGCCAGGACGTAGTGATCTTGTCAATTCACGAGCTAACACCAAATCGCGTGCATAACATTATGCCCATGGAAGTGCGCAGCCTTTGGCCTTCTGACTCCACAACTAGCCAACCTTGGTTCTCCATTCAAGAAGCAGAAGTAGATCTTCTGGGATAAAAATCTCTACGTAACGTACTTCGCGCGTAGATCCCTAATTAAGAACCGATTCCTTGTGGACCGATTGAACCCCGATCATTGGCACGCTACTTATAATAACTGTTGCCCCTTCCATCTCAGGCGCGGAAGGCTTGGAATTAACACCATGGCTTATGCAGTATCAAAGCATCCGTTGCAATACTTGACAGAGGATCAGATCGCGCAGGTGGATAATATGTTGATTTGTATTTCAACCAAAATGGCTCATCGCTTTGTAGTTTCACAGGAACGGGTATGCCCAGTTGTCCTTTACAACTCGATGTGAATTCCTTTAATCTTATTTGCGAAGATACCTCATTCTTCGAGGTTTTCTCACTCCAGAGCAAACGGAGTCCCTCTTAACCCGTTCCAAAAACCTTCTGAATGGTTTTGACCTGGACTCTCATCCTCGGGTTCGTATCTGATAAGCCCAGTATTTTTGACTGAAGTTTCATCCCTCGGGGATAACGGCTTTGATTAGACCAAATTCACTACTGGAGATCAGGAAGGAAAGGACCATGTCGGTGATGACTACTTCCTGGACTCGAGTGACAAGATCCGCTTCTTCTTCGAAGAGGAGGCTGTGAACGACGATGGCTCCCTCAATCGACCCAAAGAAGAGGCGGTTAACAAGATTGGACATGGCATGCATTTTGCCATTATCCTGTGGAACTGTGTGTTTCTAACGAGGTGTTGGTATTGCTTTTACAGCCTTGCATGAGTTGGATCCTGTGTTCCGGAAGGTTACACTCGAGAACGAGAAGCTGAAAGCCTTGGCCCGTGATTTAAATTTTCATGAAGACCCTCATGGTACATCTGCTTGTTTGACATGAGCTGGCATTATCTGACTCGACTGCAGTTCTGCAAAGCATGGTGATATGTAAACAGCGTAAACTTGGAGGGGAAGGTATGTCCATATCCAGGCCCTTCGAGATGCCTATCAAACTCTAAACGCTGTGATTTTCAAAGTTCCTGAACATAATGATTCGTGAGTGTATTTGTTGCGAGGAGAAGCCACCGATGGGTTTTCATCCCCCTTCTAGGACCTTCCTCGTAAATGAGTTTGATTTTTGGAATTACTCACGCTCCTCACTGGCCATTCGCAGTATACTGATCCACCTAGCGCCCTGGGATTTTGGTTCGCCTTAGAGAAGGTATCTTACTTTAATTTTTTCGGTTTCACGAACGTTCCTAGAATTTTGCAGTGCACACCTCACAACGGCGCACTCTCTTTCTTGCCTGGATCACACCTTACTACACCAATCACAAAACGTTTTGTGCGTGCGCTTGGAGGGGGGACAATTTTTATCCCTTTAGAAGCGGCCCCGCAACCCCCAGCTCAAGGAGAGTATATTCTGGAGACATGTGAGCCTGGTGAGCCTTTTTTTTTTGAGTCTTATCAAATCTATGATACATTATCTAACCGAGACCACGACCATCTCTGAAAAAGGTGACCTTGTGCTGATCCACGGGAGTGTACTTCATAAATCTGAAAAGAACACCAGTGCTTCCACTCGCTTTGCATACACTTTCCACATGATCGAAGGCCCTGGAAAGGCAGTGTATGACGAGAAGAATTGGCTCCAGCCCACACCTGGGATGCCCTTCTCAAGACTATATGCTTCTGCTTGATGGTCATGTCAATAGCCGACTGATTTGATACGAAAGATGGACAGCGATTTCAATTTCAATAACTAGTTTATACAATCTCAACTTTTGCTCTTTCCACGATTTGTCGAGGGGAAAGGTGGTAAAGACTGTCAATCAAGGCCGCGAGGAAGGTCCCTGTACCCTTGACATCAGGCCTCTCTCCGGCAATTTCCGACGCCACGGTTAGAGCGAGCAACCTTGAAATAGTCGATATGAACAAGAAAAGTAGACAGAAATAGGGGAAAGGAACTCACCCCCCGAGAGTTGCTGTGAACATGTTTCCTTTTACGAGATATGCCGCGTAGGAAGTTGATGGAGAAGCCACAGACAGACTGGCAGCTGCACAGAATGTAGCAACGCAGGTCCCTAGCATGCAACCACTTCCTGTGATTTGACCAAGAAAAGAATGACCATTTTGACATTTAACGACTATAGATCCATCCGAAAGCCAATCGGTCTCGCCGGTTAACAAAACAATGCAACCTGGATTAAAGAATTTAATATCAAGAATAGACAAGGAACAAGAGTCTGACGGTATTTTCGTGCAAGATGTAGGACCACGTTATGCGGCTCAGTAAATCCTGGGCCAACACTGTCTACGCCCCGAGATTTTGCCTGTGAATATGACTGGGTTAGGGACGATCATGGCTGGACGACATCGAGTTTACTTCGACAGAATTTGCAAGTGCTCCTATTTCCCCCGCATTGCCTTTGATGACACTCGGTTGCCAATGGTCAAGGAGTTCTAGATTGACCAGGGAAGGTGATTAAATTTATGAAGAAATGGCGATGCATGCAGAAACGCTCGCCTTTCGTCGCCTTTCTTCGGTGAGTTGTTGCCCCAACTGCAACTGGGTCCAGAACAACTAAGAGGGCGTATGAGGAATCTTGAAGGTAATTTGGCGGCGTTGCTTACTTGGCTTCTTATTTATGTTGGCCCATTTTCCTGAGGAATATAAAATTTACGACATGTCTAATGAAGGAGATGCTTACCAGCGAGAATCATCCCTTCTTTGTTGGTAATTGTGCCGATGTTTACTAACAAGGCACCAATTACTTTGCTGAGATCTTCCATTTCTTCTGGGGCGTTGGACATGATGGGTGAGGCTCCGAGAGCTAAAGTGGCATTGGCGGATTGTGTCATTACAACATTGTTCGTTATCTAAACTAATAAACACCAAAATTCCTTTATTGTACTAGAGGGGAACTACTCACTTGATGGACCAACGGTGTAATTTTTCTGACGACTTCTAATAGATCAGCAGCTTCCATTATCAGTGACTTCGCATCAATTTGAGCCTCTGCATTAGGGGCAAAAGATAAAACCGGAGGGACATCCAATGCCTTGAAAGCTTTGATGATGGAAGCAATTCTTGCTGCTGCTTCACGAGGCGTATTTGAAGCAACAATATCACTTATAACTGCAAGACCGTCCAAAGAACGATAATTGCCCAGAGCAACTGCCCCATGGAGAGCTCGGAGGGCGTTTGTGCTCTTAATTCCACCTGTAAAGCAATTATTACTCCGTGGATCACTCGGAGGGAAAAAGTGATGTCAAACCTATTCCAACGGCCTTAATCTGAGTACCGACTAAAACTTCTAAGATAGGTCCAACTGCGGGTACACCCAGAACGGGTGACGTTAAATTCTTGCTCTTAGTGCCCCAAAGGGCTCCTATGCCAACGTAGTCGGCTCCTTCCTGTTTCGCTTTCGCCGCCTCTTCAGGGGTATTGACAGAAATTCCAATGATACTTTGAGGTGGGAGAAGCGAACGAGCAATGGGTAACGGCATATCACTTTGTCCCAGATGCACACCATCTGCTCCAATTGCAAGTGCAATATCAACACGATCATTGATGATAACGGGGATATTGTATTTTCGGCATATTTCTTTGGTTTGTTGGGCGATTTCAAGAAACTAGATCGAGAGAATATTCAACTTAGGTCAGTAGGATGATGCTTCAATGCTTACCTCTCCCGTTTCCGCTAATTTCTCTCGGATCTTTTATTTGTGCAAAAGATAAGGCAAGACCTTGGCATTGACCACCAAGTCAAAGATGGAAGCATACCTGGACTACTGTTACACCTCCTTGGATTGACTTTGAGCTTTAACATGAGCCCAACGAACTGGAGGACTAAAGATTAATGTAACCCACCTCTTCAAGGGATTCTAAATAGTCCTACCCGTCGAATGGGTCAGCTAAGGGCATTTATGAGAATTAAACAACTGACTTTGCCGGAAGGAAGCAATTCTCTTCCAGTGACAAGATACAGTGAATAGTCGATTTCACGCTTGGACATTACTCGAGAAATATACTAAACTCAAAGTTGCTGGACTCCGGCCACCACGACACGGTTTTAAGCTCCGCCAGCGCGTCGCGTCTCGACTTTGTCTTTTACTTCTCACCACCCAGGTCACCTTAAGGCCGTACTATCTTTTCGACCTCCTTTCACTTGACTTCTTTCGCTTGTTCCTTCATTTTACCAACTTTTACTCATGCTCGAAGCGCGTTTGGAATCAGCAAGTGTCCTGAAGAAGCTTCTTGATGGTGCGTCCTGACTCCTCCATAAAACCACTTATCGTCAACTAATTCTGCATGAATAGCTATCAAGGAACTTGTCACGGATGCCAACTTCGAATGTGGTGAAGAAGGCATAGTTAGTCGCGTTCTTCGCGTTCTTTTACACGAGACTGACGCGTCGTGTAGAACCTACAAGCCATGGATAACTCGCATGTTGCTCTAGTTGCCGTCAAGCTCGAAAAGGATGGCTTTCAGAGATATAGATGCGATCGTCCGATGCCCCTTGGTGTCAATCTGGGATCCCTCACCAAAGTGCTCAAATGCGCGAAAGATGATGACATGGTGACCCTCAAAGCGACCGACAATGGCGATATCTTGAACTTGATTTATGAGGCGAAAAGTATGCCCTGTTTTAATTTGTCGTCATCGTCGCAGGTTTTTAACGCGTGTTCTTTGACAGACTCTGACCGCGTCGCGGAGTACGACATGAAACTCATGGACATTGATACGGACGCACTTGGCATTCCAGACACAGAATACGACGCAACTGTTACAATGCCCGCCAATGAGTTCGCCAGAATCTGTCGCGACCTTTCGCAGCTAGGCGAATCGGTCCGCATTGAAGTATCCAAAGAGGGCGTTCGCTTCGCCAGCGACGGTGAAGCAGCGAACGGAAACGTTTTGTTGAAGCAGACGGAGGCTGCTAGGCAACGTTATGCTGGTTGGGGCCCAACGGACAAGGAAGATGAGGCCGAAGGCAGTAAGAAGAAAGAGAAGAAAATCAAGAAGGAAAGGATCAAGAAGGAGGAGGGCGATGAAGAGGACGAGAAGGATGGAGATGAGGATGTCGAAGAAGATGATGGCGGCTCATACAAAGCTCCCGAATCCGACGGTGAAGAAGAGGCAGAGCCTGCTTCGGATGCAGAAGAAGATGAAGACTCCAACAAAAAGAAGCGAAAGCGGGCTGCCACCTCGAATGGCAAGAGGACGGCGAAGAAGGCTAAGAAGTCGGCTGATGAAGACGGGGATACTGGTGGAGGAGTTGCGATTGAGATGGCGCAGTCCGTGTCTTTAACGTTCTCCTTGAAGTATTTGGTGAACTTCGCTAAAAGCGCGAGTTTGGTTGATACCGTGGTACTCAAATTGTCAAGCGAAGTTCCTCTCCTTGTGAGTCCACCATTCTTTCTCCACTTTTTACTGTTGACCTTCCGTAAAAGGTGGCTTATCACTTCGGCCAAGGGTCCATTTTGTATTATCTTGCACCTAAGATTGGGGATGAGTGATTTTCTATCTTTTTAGTCATTTGCTATGTCTTGTTGTAATTCGGTCCTACAATTGTATATATTTGCTTCCTGATCATATTATTCTCGCAGTATACCGTCCAAAAGGTGGACCAAGAATTATCTCATTGCTGTGTGACAACGCGTGACGTGACGTACGGTAGGCTTTAGACGCCAAGGTTTTGATATTGACAACAATGATATGGCTAGGGCCGACAAGCGGCGGGACCAAAGCTCGTGATGGGCTTTTCTCGAAT
>Ga0157379_10004454_pt1 | contig 12012 bp, 10 predicted proteins | sample S25metaG_FD_121802 | JGI IMG/M metagenome (GOLD analysis project Ga0157379, IMG submission 121802) | Switchgrass rhizosphere microbial communities from Kellogg Biological Station, Michigan, USA - S2-5 metaG | ecosystem: Host-associated > Plants > Roots > Rhizosphere > Soil | place: USA... | reverse complement strand
CTCCACTACAGCCAGTCCACCGAGACCGGAGTCCTCTTCCACATGATCGGAGCGGTGTCGCAATTCGGAAAGGTCGGCTTGACCGTCATCGGAAACCGTCACGACCAGGTCGATTCGATCTACGAGCGCGTGATCGCGATCCTCGATCGCGAGACCGCCTACGGCCGCGCGCCCGTGCCCGGTGCGGTCGAAACGGAGCCGGAAGCGCATCCGTCCGCCGGCCGCCGGGAATATCGCGACACGATCGTCGTTCCGACGATCTGGCGGGAAGGCACCTAGTCCTCTCCCGCAACGGCCTTCGTGGCTCCGGAATTGCTACCTGGACTGCTGCGGGTGCAGACCTGGACTGCCGCGGGTGCAGACCCCTTCGGGATCTGTCCCCACGACTTTCTTAGGCCTGTCCCCGCGTTGAATAAGGTTGCGGGTGCAGGCCCGTAGGGCCTGTCCCCGCGACTTTTTCTGATCCCGGCCCGGATGGCCGGAAATGGAGTACCCGAAATGACCCGAAATCTGCTTCTTCGCGCTGCCGTCGTTCTCGCCGCGGTCCTCGGAATGATCGGCTGCAAAGACGACGGCAACGACGTCACTTCCTCGCGCGGCTCTCTCGCGTCGGTCGAGGTCGAGGCGCCCGGCACGGCGCAGTCCGGCGCCGGGTTCGACGTCAATCTCACCGCTTCGAACGTCGGGATCTCGAACATCCAGAACGGCCGCGTGGACATCACCTTCGACGCTCCGCTCATGATCCTGTCGGTCGATCCGTCCTCGGGCACGACCGCGTCGATCGTCGGGAACCGGATCATCTGGGACCTGCACACCCTGGACTCGAACACGCGCTCCCGACTCGCGGCGCGGGCGATGGGAATCCTGACGCCCGGGCAGTCGAGCCGCGCGGCCACGATCCGCGCGGAGCTGACGGGTCAGGGAATCTCGGCCGGCGACGCGGTGGCGACCGACACGGTGACGATCACCCCGTAGGGAAGCGCGTCAGCGGAAGGCGAACGCGGCGTTCACGAACGCGCGCCACTCCCCCTGGGTCTTGCGCGGCTCGAAGAACCCGGGGTACGTGGTTTTGCGGCTGTACCAGGAGTAGCCCGCGCCCACGCCAACCGGCCCGTAGATCGGGAGGCGCGCGACGCCCCGGAAGAACTGCAGGGTGTTGTTGGTCGACAGGCCGTTGACCGTGTGCGCCCACGCCACGCCGTATCCCAGCGCGAGTATTTCGCGCGCCTTCAGGTAGACGCGGCCGGCCACGCGAACTCCGCCGCCCGGCGCGTAGTCGTAGTGCCGTCCGGCGTCCGGATTCTCGAAGTCGACCGTCCGGATTCCAGCGAGCGGAAAGACCATCAGCGAGGCGTCGGTCAGCGCGAGAACGCCGGGGCGGATGTCGTACTTCGAGATCAGGCCCGCGCTGAAGATCTGCGCGCCGAAGACCTGCGACGCATTGTTCAGGTACTCGTACTCCTGCGCGAAGCCGAAGATGTGCCGCACCCGGTCGGTCTTGTCCGTCAGTTCCCAGCCCTTCAGGATTCCGCGCTCTTCGATCCGAGTGAAGAGGACGCCGCCGGGCGAGCTGGCGTCGATCCCGACGTAGAAGGAGTCGAACGGCCGGTTGATGGCGCCGTCGAACGGGTCGCCGTAGAGGAAGGATACGGAGGCGATCCACTGGTCCGGGTGAGGCGAGTCCCCGGTGTAGCGGCGGTAGCCGAGGTCCGTCGAGAGAACGACGAGCGTCGGGAACCGGTCGGCGGCGTTGTCGAACTGTTTGAAGGCCTCGCCGCGCAGCAGGCGGTTCAAGAGCGCCGCGGGGTTGATGATCCCGGCGGCGATTTCGCGGATCACCCGATTGGTTCCGGTGGCCTGGTTGTCCAGGATCATCGACGAGATCCGGTGGGCCACCTCGCCGCGCGTCATTCCCCCGAAGGTCGTGTTGACGAGGTCGTTCGAGGACGGGCGCGTGTTCTCCATGCAGCATTCCCAGATGAGACTTCCCGCGAGCGTGAACGCTCCGGCCTCCCAGTAGCCGTAGCCGTTCTCGCGTGCCGCATTGAAGAACAGGCTGCCGTGGTAGGGGTGCGACGACTGGTTCACGGTGAACGTGTCGGAGTCCAGGCCGAAGCCCTGCCGGAAATTCTCGCGGACCGTGTCGGTGGAGATGAACGCGTAATCGTATCGGCCGACGTAGCGGTCGAACGCCCAGGGAATCGCCTCGAGCAGCGCGACCTCGGACGCAGCGGTGAAGAAGCGGCGCCGTCCGGGGGGCCGCACGGGCTGCGGAACCGGCTCCGGCTTGGCGGCCTCCTGGCCGGCGTCCGGCGACGCGAGCGCTTCGCCGCTGCCGCCGAAGTCCTCGAGGCGCGGGACCTCCCGAGGGAAGAGCGGGCAGGGCAGATTCCGGTCTTCCGCGCACATCGAACCTGCGGAGAGCGCCAGCGCGCCGGCGGCGAGAAGGAGCGCGCCGACACGGCCGTTCCCGCGACGCCGTTCCCGGCGCCAGTTTGTCCCAGTCTTCCGCATCCTCCGGGTGCGAACGCGAAATCGGTGCCAGCGGCACCCCGTCAGGAAGGGCCGGCGGCGCGGGCGAAAGCGGGTCGCAAGTCGGAGATCCGGACCGCGAGTGCGATCAGCGTGACGTCGAACGCGGCGTTGAAGAAAAAGAACGATCGTCTCGACGTTGCACCCGTCATGACGCACGCGACAGCGAACTGGAACGCTGCGATGAAAAGAACCGCGATCCAGATTTCCGCGACTCCCCGGATAGCGGCGCCCGCCGCGTTCCGGCGGAGATGGATCGCGGCGGCGAGGCTCCCGAGAAAATAGAGAGCGAGAAACCCCACCCGACCCGGCAGCAATTTCGCCTTCGCCCGCGACCAGGCCGAGAAGCTCCCGCTCACCGCGAAGGGAGGCGCGCCGGTCTCTTCAGCGAAGTTTCCGACGCCGTCGGGCCGCATTTCGAAGGCCTCCGAAGCTCCGCGATCCAGCGCCCTCCAGAGCCGCGCGGGGCGCGCCGCATAGAAGAGGGCGAGCCTCCCATAGCCCACGGGAGCGAAGGCGCGCTGAAAGGCCGGGTCGTTTACGGGAGCCTGCGGGCTGAATCCGGGGACGTCGATCCATCGCGCGAATTGCGGCGGAAGTCCGAGCGCCGCGAGGTCCCGCTGCGGTTCGGGAGAGTCCGGAAGCAGGGTCCGGAAGACCGCGCCGAATTGGTAGATCCGCTTGAGAAGGGGGGAAGTGCTGCGCGAGTACGCGAACGAGGCGACGCCGAGGAGCACTGCCGCGAAGAGGACGAGCCGGCGCCGCCGGGTGTCGTCGTAACGGGCGATCCTCCACCCGAGAACCGCCAGGAAGAATCCGAGCGGCGCGTTCTGCGGCCGCGACGTCGCGAGCAGGGCGGACGCGAGGAAGAAGGCGCCGGCCAGCCACACCGGCGGATTCGGGCTCCGCGCGAGGAGAAGGGCGAGGGCGAGCGTGGCCAGGAAGAACACGAGTGCGGCCGGCTCCGTGTAGAAGGAATTCAGGAGAGACACGTAGCCGACGTCGGTGAAAGCCGCGACGAGAAGAAGTCCCGCGAGACCCCGCGGAATGAGCGAAAGCGGCTGCAGGGCGAACAGGAGGAGCGCCAGCGCGCCGGCGAGCGCGAGGCCGTTGACGACACCGGTCGCCCGCAGATCGAACCGTCGGGGCGGTGCCGCCGCGAGACCCACGGGGAGCGCGGCGAGAGCGAGCGCGGTCTGGCTGGAGTAGCAGCACAGTCCGTGGATCCAGATCCGACCCGGGTCGAACCGGTACTGCGGAACGATCCACGCGAAGAAGGCCCGGTCGCCGAGCTCTTCGGGAGGGAAGATCCCGAGAGGACTGGCAACCCGGGAGAAGTCGCCGTTGTCCGCGAGACCGACGATCGGGGGCACGAGGAGCTGGAACGCGAGGGCCGCGCCGAAGAGAGCGAGCAGGATCGCCTCGATCCGATTCCGGCGCGCCGCGGGAACGGTAGGATTGTCGGCCACGACGCGCACCAGACTACCCTCGGTGCGGAACCGGAGGTGCAGATGCCCCGTTCCTCTCTCGGCGTGACGACCGCGTTGCTGATCCTCGCGGCCGCTCCAACCGGCGGCGCGACCGACGCCGCGACCGCCGTACCGCGCAGCACCCGCTACGAGGATCTCGTTTCGCTCTTCTCCGACTGGCGGGCGTTCCAGAAGCCGAAGGTCGTCGACGGCGTACCCGACTACACGCCGGCGGCGATGGCCGCACAGAAACGCGAGCTCGCGGCCTACCAGCGGCGGCTCGCCGCCATCGACCCGAGCGGCTGGCCGATCGCGCAACAGGCCGACTGGCACGTGGTGCGCGCCGAGATGAACGGCCTCGACTTCGACCATCGCGTTCTCCAGCCGTGGGCGAAGAATCCCGGTTTCTACGTCACCGTGTTCTCGGAAGAGAGCGACCAGCCCGCGCGCGAGGGGCCCTTCGCGTGGGGCGCGGTCGAGCTGTGGACCTACAAGTTCCCCGCGACCGCCGCAGACGCCGCGAAGGTGGACGCCGGCATCCGCACGATTCCGCAGCTCCTGGCGCAGGCGAAGTCGAACCTGACCGGGAAGGGGAAGGATCTCTGGATCTACGGCACGAAGAACGTCCGGCAGCAGAGCGCCGAGCTCGCGCAGCTGGCGTCGAAAGTGGCCGGCGCCGCCGGAACCCTGCCCGCGGACGTCGCGCGCGCGAAGGAGGCAACGGACGACTTCGCCGCCTGGCTCGACTCTCAGGCGGCTTCGAAGACGGAGCCGTCCGGAGTCGGCATCGAGAACTACGACTGGTACCTGAAGAACGTCCAGCTCGTCCCGTACACGTGGCGGGACGAGGTGACCCTCATGGAGCGGGAGCTGGCGCGCTCGCACGCGCTCCTCGCGATGGAGGAGCAGCGCAACGCGAAGCTGCCGCAGCCCGCGCCGGTCGCGAGCGCCGCCGAGTACGACCGCCGGTTCGGCGAAGCGGTCACCGAGTACATGGCCTTCCTGAAGGGCCACGACGTCCTCGAGGTCGAGGACTGGATGGATCCGGCGCTCCGCGCGCGCGTTGGCGCGTACCAGGCCGGCCCCCGGGAGTTCTTCGGTGAGGTGGACTACCGCGATCCGGAGCTGATGCGGACGCACGGCTACCACTGGTTCGACAAGGCGCGGATGGTTCACGAGCCGCACCCGAGCCCGATCCGGCGGGGCGCCCTCCTGTACAACATCTTCAACACGCGGACCGAGGGTCACGCCACGGGTTGGGAAGAGCTGATGATGCAGGCCGGGATGTTCGACGCCCGCCCCCGCACGCGCGAGCTCCTCTACATCCTGCTCGCCGAACGGGCCGCCCGCGCGCTCGGCGACCTCCGCATGACGAGCAACGAATTCACTCTGGAGCAGGCGTCGGAGTTCGCCTCCGCGAACACGCCCCGCGGCTGGCTCTCCCTGGACGGAAACCTGGTCCGCGGAGAGCAGCACCTCTACCTGCAGCAGCCGGGATACGGGACGAGCTACATCATCGGAAAAATCGAGATCGAGAAGCTGCTGGCGGAGCGTCGGCGCGAGCTGGGCGAAAAGTTCTCGATGAAGCAGTTCATGAAGGAGTTCGACGACGCGGGGCTGATCCCGGCCTCGCTCATTCGCTGGGAGCTGACGGGAAAGAAATCTCCCGAGCTCGAGCAGATGCTTCGGTAAGGCCGGAACGGATGAGAGGGGAGAGGCGGGTTCGGGCGTCCGCGACGATCGTGGCGGCCGCCGCGATCCTCTCGGCATGCTCCCGGCCGCCCGCCGCCGCCCCGCCTCCCGCCGAACGGCCCGGCTTCGTCAACCGGGTCTGGAGGGTCGAGCGGTCGACCGCGGTGTCGCCCGGCACGCTCTACGTCTTTCTGTCCGACGGCACGCTCGTCGTTGCGTCCCCGAACGGAAAGCCCTCGCTCGGGACCTGGAAGCGCGAGGTCGGGAAGCTCACGATGGTCGAGGAGGGCATCACCTACGCCGTCGACATCCTCCGGCTGGACGCTGCAGGGTTCGCCATCCGGAGCCACAACCCGGGCGAGCCCGTGGACATCGAGATGGTCCCGGCTCCGTCGCCGCCGGTGGAAGCACGATAGGAGATATGCATGCGTCTTCGTTGGACGCTCTCGCTGATCGTGCTCGTCCCGCTCGCGGCGGGCTGTGCGCCTCCGGCCGTGACGCCAGCCGCCGCAACGCCGACGCCCGCCGCCGCCGCGGCGCCGTCGCTCGTTGGAAGCGCGTGGCGTCTGAAGGACCTCGGCGAGGCAGCCGCGATCCCCGGAGTCGAGGCCACGCTCGAGTTCCCGGCGGCGGGACGCGCCGCCGGAAGGGGATCCTGCAACCGCTTCTTCGGGACGGTCGAGATCTCCGGCGAGTCGATCCGGTTCGGGCCGCTCGCGGCAACGAAGATGGCCTGCCTCGACGCCGCGTCGAACGCGCAGGAGACGAAATACCTGGAGAGCCTCCAGGCCGTCGAACGGTTCGAGTTCGACGGCCCGGCGTTGCTCCTCTATCCCCGGGGGGGCGGCGCGCCGCTGCGCTTCGTCCGCAAGTAGCGGTCGCGCAAGTCCCGTTTCTACCGCGGTCGACCGTATTCGCGGGCCGGCCGCGCGGACAGGACTCGGCCCATCTGGCCCCACCGGTCGAGGTCCGGAATGCTCGACGAGACCTCCTGGCAGCGGCCCGTGAATCGCGGACCTTCGCAGAGGATCCACGCGCCGCCCACGACCTGGACGCTGCGGGCGCGCGCGCCGAACCCGGACAGGATCGCGGTCGCGGATTCGATCGTCACGGACTCGCCTCGGTATCCGGGTCCCTCGAAGAGCACGAGGCGCGCGTTCTCCGGATAGGGAGGAGGGTAGCCGCCGCCGCCTCCGCCGCCGCTCCAGCCGACCGGGCGGACCGAGGACAGCTTCTTGTTCAGCCCGAGGCTCGAGAGATTTTCGACGTCGCGGTCCACGATCTGGCAGCGCCGGAAGCGGGGCTCGGCGCAGAGTTCCCACCGGCCCGACAGGACGCGCACGCTCTCGGCGCGGTCGTGGAAGCTCTGGAAGCGCAGGTTCTCGCTGGCGTCCCGCATCGGGAGCGAGTTCCCGCGGAAGTACGGGTCGTCGTAGAGGATGATGCCGCGCCGGCCGGCCGGCGGGAACGGTCCCGGATTTCCGCCGCCGTCGCCGCGCACGCGGCGGAGCGAAGAGATCCGGTCGGTCCAGCCGATTCGGCGCAGATCCCGCTCCTCTCCCGAGAAGACCTGGCAGCGCCCCTGGTAGTTGGCCCGCTCGCAGGCCTCCCAGTACTCGCCCGGCGCGACGCGCAGGCTCGTGATGCGGTCGCTGAAGCGGTAGCTCCTGAGGTCCGGAACGTCCTGGCGGAACGTCGCGTTCTCGCCCCGGAAGTTCTCGTCCCGGAAGACCGTGATCCCGACGCCGCCGATGGCGCGCTCCCGGTACTGCGCCAGGAGAGGCGCGGCGGCGACGGCGAGAGCGACCGCGAGACCGAAACGGTGGATCGAACGCTTCCTCATGGTGTCCTCCTGCGGAAGGGTCGAGCGTCTTTGACCGATCCTTCCGCCGGCCGGCTTCGATGTCAAGCCTTGGTCGAGTTCGGCGCCGTCAGTGAAGATGTGCGGTGGGATCACCCGGCGGGAGGAGGGCGAAGGCGGGGTGCTCCGTTCCACCGCGCGTCTGGATGATGGCGTAGAGGAACGGACCGAAGCTCGTTCCCTTGCGTCCGTTGACGACGACGATCGGAGTTCCGTCCGAGTCATAGTGAGACGCGGCGGCGATGTCCTCCTCCAGCTTCGCGCGCGTGGATGGGGCGTCGAGGCACGCCTGCAGGGCCGGCCGCGGCATGAAGGGCGCCGCGATCTCGAAGACGTTTTCCCGCGTGAGCCCTTTCTGCCGGGCAAAGAGCGCGTCGGCCAGCTTCGGCTCGTTGCCCGTGGGCTCCAGGCAGATTCTGGCTTTCGCCGCCACGCATCGCACGTCGTCCGGGCGGCTCCCGCCGACCAGGGGATTGCACCGGCTGTCGAGAGGGAACTGCCGGGAATCCACGCTGAAGCTGTCGGGCGGGAGAGACTCGCGCAGGGTCTTCAGCGTGTCCTGAAGCCCGGCGCAGTGCTCGCAGAGAATGTCGGTGAACTCGGTGATCCGCACCGGCGCCCGATCCGAGCCGATGAGGGCACGGGGCGGCGGCGGTTGATACACCGACGAAGCGCGGTAGACCGCCAGCGAGTCCGCGAGCGTCTGGCGAAGAGGCGGTTCGAGCGAGCGGATCAACTCCGAAATCCTCCGGTCCGTGAGCGGGTCTCCGGTGTCGGCCGAGACCGGGCCGGCGGGCGCCTCGTGCGCTGCCGCTTCGGCGACGGCTTTCCGTCCCGCTTCGCCGCTCGTCTTCGGGGTCCGCAATCCGGGGTAGAGCAGAACGAGAAACGCGGCCGCGGTGGCTCCGGCCGCAAGGATCGCACCGCGGCCCGGGTCCGGGAAGCCGGCGCCTCTCCACCGGAGCAGAGTAATGAACGCGTAGGCTCCAACGAGGAGGTACGTCCCGATGCACCCGACGCAGATGGCGCCGGCGACGGCGCTCTCCGCGAGCATCAGCGCGACGGCGAGGATCCCGGCCAAGCCCGTCAGGCGTACGGCCGAGACCAGGCGGTCGCTCGGCCGGCCTTCCGCCAGGCGAAGCAGCCCGGCGAGCGGCAGGAGGAAGGCCACGGAGCTCCACACGAGGCCCCAACCCGCGATCGGCAGTCCCGTGAGCCGGTGAACGGTCGAGGCGAAGGCGCCGTTCCAGACGGCCGCGCAGTCGAACCGCTCGCCGAAGCCGCAGAAGGAGCTTCCCCCCGAACGCACGAGGACGAGCTCCTCCCAGAGGACGACCGACCACAGCGCCGACAAGGCGCCCAGGCCGACGAGCGTCGCCAGCTCCCGCGGTCCGACGCGGCGTGTCGGGCTTTCGACCTCCGCGGCTTGCCGCCGGTCCCGGGCCTCCGCGACCTGCCTTTCCCTCTTGCCCATGACCGGGGAGTCTGACAGAAAACCCGGCGCCCACTCGCCAGCCTCGAGCGGGCGCCGGTCCGTCGCCGGTCTAGAGCGACTTGAGATATTCGACCAGGTCGCTCTTTTCCTGTTCCGTCAATTTCAGCCCGAGGAATCCGTCGTAGTGGTCGACGACCTCGCGCAGGTTCCCGAAGCGACCGTCATGGTAGAAGCCGCCCTTCTGGTGGCTCCAGAGTCCGGCCAGCGGCGCAGTCCGGTACTTGTGCGTGGGTGACCGGTCGGCCTGGAAGGAATCGACGCCAACCTCGGCCGGCGAGTGCAGGTTGTTTCCGGGCTCGGTAAAGAGCGGCGGTACATGGCACGTGGCGCACCGCGCCTTGACGTTGAAGATTTCCATTCCCCGCGTGGCGGCGTCGGTCCGGAACGAACCGGGCGGCGGTTTCGGGGCCGGGATGGCGAGCTGGTAGAAGTGCAGGGCCGCGAGCCGGGGGGTGACGAGGTCCGGCTTCCCTCGCGTGTTTCCGGAGCCGGTCCTGGCCGCAACCGGGTATTGCTCCTTGTCGTTGAACCGCGAATCGAAGAAGGTCCCCGACCCGTGCATTTCGGTGGCCGCGACGTAGGCGTTCCAGTACGTCACCGACCCGAACCCCGTCCAGGTGTGGAGGTTCACTCCCGCGAGGCCGAAAGCCGGCGGAATGAGAGTGCCCGCCTGCTTCCCGTCCGGCCGGAAGGCCTTGCCGTCTTTGTCGAGCTCGGCGTCGAAGCGACCGGGCCCCCAGCTGTTCAGCACTTTCTTGACCGTTGACACGTCGACCCCGAGGAGATCGCTGAAGGGTTGGAGATTCGGGGAGAGGGCGACGATCGCGCCGACGTTCAGGTCGCGCGCGGCCCACCCGTCCAGCCGTTTGCCGATACCCGGAGCGAAGGAGTCGTCCACGGTCGAGTGGCAGAAAGCGCACTGGATGCCCATCGATCGGATGCTTCCCTTCTTGTCGAAGAGACCCGTCACGCCCACGACGGCGTTCAGCTTCAAGAGCGCCAGCGTCGTCGCCGGGTCGTCCAGGTCGACCTTGCCCGATTTGAGCTGTTCCTTGAGGGGAGCGGGCAGTGCATCCGCATCCACCTTGAGTCCGACCGAGAGCGCGGTCTTCGGACTGACGCCGCCTCCGACACCGCCGTTCTTCTCGCCGGCAATGGCCTTGTGCAGCTGGAGCGCGTCTCCCCAGAAGGCCTCGCTGCCGAACGTGGCGTAGCGGAACGTCTTCCGGCCCTCCTCGAGCATCCGGTTGGAGTTCGACTGGATCGTGGCGTCGAAATTCGGGGGTTGTCGCTTCGCTTTGACCGCCGGATCCTGACCGCTCGTGAAGCGGGGCGTTACCAGGGCGACCAGGGAAAGGAGAAGAAGTGCGAGGGTGAAGCGCGGACTTTTCATGACTACTCCTCGAAGGGGCCGAAGGAGGCCTCGTTGAGCTCGCTCTAACACGGACCGCACCCGGGCTGGAGCTATTCAGGAGACGTTCAGTTTTGTCCGGGGAGGCGACCTCGCAGGTCGGCCGCGCGGAACGGTCCGGGCTCGGCGATGAGCGCCCGCGCGGCGTCGACCTGATTCCACGTGTTCCACAGCAGCACGCCGCGGACTCTTCCGCCGGAGAGGAAATAGACGACCCCTTCGCGGAAGGGCGTCTTCCAGTCGGAAACCGTTTCCCCCCGAGGGTCCAGCTCGCCGACCGCCTCGTATCCCAGGTCGAAGAGGTCGGAGTAGAAGAACGGCAGGTGCGAGTACGGCGTCGCGTCGCCGGCCATCGAACGCCCGGCCGCCTTTCCCATGGTGAGCGCGTTGTCCTCGTGCTCCACGCGGATCCGGGTTCCCAGAGCCGGAGCCTGGAACCGTGCGACGTCGCCCGCCGCGAAGACGTCGGGGTGGCTCGACCGCAGCCGCTCGTCCACCGGGATTCCGTCGTCGACGGTAATCCCGGCCGCCGCGGCCAGCTCCGTGTTGGGAACGATGCCGAGGCCCGCGACGACGGAGTCGACGGTCACGCGAAACCCGCTCTTGGTCTCGACCGAGAGCCCGGCGTCTGCCCGGCGGACGCCCGTGACCGCCTCGCCGGTTCGAACGTCGACTCCCTTCTCCCGGTAGTAGTCCGTCACGAAGCGCGCGAGGTCCTTCGGGAAGATGCGCGCGCCGATTCCCTCCTCCGGAAACAGTTGCGTGACCCTGGAACCCTGTAGAGCGAGCGCCGCCGTGATCTCGGAGCCGATGAACCCGCCCCCGATCACGGCGAAGGTCCGGCCGGCGCCGGCCCGCGCATGGAGGCTGCGGTAGTCGGCGAGCGTCCGGAAGTAGTTGACGTCGTCGCCGCCGAAGGGGAGGCGGCGTGGCTTTCCACCGGTCGCGAGCAGCAGCTTGTCGAACGTGAAGGTCGTTCCCCCGTCGTCCGACAACGTCTTCCGCGAAAGGTCGAGGCCGGTCGCCCGCCTTCCGAGGTGAAGGTCGACGCCGAGGTCCTCGGTCTTCTTCCAGACGCTCTCGAGCGGGTCCCCCTTCCAGAGGCCCTTCGAGAGCGGCGGCCGGGAGTAGGGGGGATCCGGCTCGTCCCCGATCAGCCCGATGGAGCTCTTCGCGTCCAGCTCCCGGATGCCGCGAACGGCGGCGTCGGCGGTCATCCCGCCTCCCACGATGAGGTACGGAAAATGAGTCATGGTCACTCCCTCCGATTCGAGGACGCGCCGTCCCGGAGCCTCGCGAAGAACTGCTCCTGCAGCCGCTCGTCCTGGAACGTTCCGCGAACGGCGGTGGTGCGCGTGGTGATCCCCGCCCGCGCCACGCCGCGCATTTCCATGCAGAGGTGCCGGGCCTCCATCGAAACGAGCAGCCCGGCCGGCGTCAATTTCTGCTGCAGGAACGACGCCACCTGCTCGGTCAGGTCCTCCTGGAGCTGGGGCCTCCGGGCGAAGTGGTCGACCGCCCGCGCGATCTTCGAGAGGCCGACGAGACGGCT
>Ga0157379_10004453_pt1 | contig 12012 bp, 9 predicted proteins | sample S25metaG_FD_121802 | JGI IMG/M metagenome (GOLD analysis project Ga0157379, IMG submission 121802) | Switchgrass rhizosphere microbial communities from Kellogg Biological Station, Michigan, USA - S2-5 metaG | ecosystem: Host-associated > Plants > Roots > Rhizosphere > Soil | place: USA: Michigan... | reverse complement strand
TCACTCAGTAATTGAACCGAACCGATAGACCCACTGGGTGCAGAGGAATTCAAGAAAGGAGACGAATGACAGAAGGTGACGTTCATGTAGTGAATATCCACTACGGGTTATAAGCTGTGTGAAGGTGCAATGGGCCCAACTCACCTTGAGGAGATCAGCCAGACACACCTTGACACATCGTTCCGTGATCACCGAACGCAATAGCAAAAACGTCGTTCATCAGTCGCGCAATGGTGACGAATATCACCTCCAGATGGCACCTTCTTCGAAATAGTGGAGACAGAGTGGAAGTATGACCTTTGAAGGAAAGAGGAATTTGTCTCGTACAGGTCTAGTGATCGGCAATTTCAGCGCAATAGAGGTGGCGGTGGCTGGCCGCACCCCAGGAACTTGTTGAATACCCGGTTCGGGTAACAAGCAACAGGATACAGGCGCATCTCTTGGAATCTTGCTCTTTGTGCGGTGTACGGCTTGAGCCAGAGATAGGGTGAAATTTCATTAAAGAGACGAAACACAGCTTATCAAATTCACTGCTTTCGCTCACCTTGCACGTTTCAGCGAGATAGAGGCTTGGTTGAGGCCGTTGACTCCGTCAGTAAATTTGAGTCGGTCCGTGCATTCGGGTTTACGTTATGTTAGATTAATCTGTGTAGGCTAACGTGAGAGTGGTATGGACGATAACGTTAAACCAGAGTACAAATAATATTACAGATAGTATCAAGGTACGTGAAAGATTTACTTACGGCGTTGAGCGGCCGTCCTGCGGCTTCCATGACTTCATGCAAATCCAACCAATATTTTAGCCAGTCTATTCATTTAGTGTAAAGTCTTTGGTGATATGCGAGCACAGGGATACAGGGGGGAAAGTGTTTGTCGAGAATAACCTCGAAGCGCTGCTTCGTCATCTAATAATACACACTGCAGCCATGCAAAGTGTATATCATATCTATTGTATGGATTCACAGGAATCCTTAACTCTGTGGGGATGAATTGAGACTGAGATTGACGATCTTAGTCTTTCATAAAGAATTAACCTATCAAAATGCTTTCAGGGGAAAAACGCACATTGTTCCAGGCTATTCTATTTCTGTAATTGTGAAGGAGGCGTACCTGTGCTATTCCAGGAGTGAGCTACCCTTTGACCTCCCAGTAATACTTTGCTATTCTATTTTCTATTAAGCCCTTGGTCGGCTGGACATAGAGTTTGGTGGGCAGGAAATATTGAAAAAAAGGGGATACTCCAACACCATAACACTTTCAATAAACTCTTAAGGTTCCTAAAAAAAAGGGTGCTAGACGGGCAATAATAACAGAGTTTGTTTGAATCTCGATGTTCCTAGACTGATGGACTTCTGACAACACAGGAGGTTTCTTCAACAGGGTAACAACAGAACATGATGGAGACGTACCCTTGTCCCAATCTGAATCCCGGAGCTTGTGAGTCCGCTCTTCCCTCGAGATACTATCTGCGGTATCGGAGAGTCCGACTCAGGGTTGTTAGAGAACGAGGTGTTACAGGAGCATGGCGGAGGTTAGGTTCCGGTCACCTCTCAAGGGTTTCCGTTGATCTGACTGGAGGGAAGTCAGCAAGTCACTAGCAGCGGGGGTCTGAGGAGTGAACTCAGGGATAGAATGCATAGTGAAGGATTGAGAGGGGAAGACTCAGAAGAAGGAGCGAAGGAATGAGATTATTTATGAATTAAATTATGCAACAGATGACAACTTTCCGAGAACACATATGAAGTGAATGATGTCAAATTAACTACAATGCAGGTACTGGATGATTAAGAGCTTGTCTCCGTTGTATTAAGTGTCATTAACGACTTAGATATTGAGGGAATGCGAATGCTTCATCATCGTTAGTTTCCCTTTTGAGAGAACCGCCTGGATTTCCTTTTTTGCGTTGCACTTCTTTGCGATGGAAAAGGGGAACCATGGATGGATCCTTGTGTAAAAAAGGAGAAAAAAATCATTACAATAAAGGGGTATATTTTTTCAATTTATTTCCCAGCTACTTGTGAGTGAAGAATGGAGATGTTTTCCAACTCCCGAGTGATCGCAAGTCGCAATATACAATAAATACTGTATCAATAACACTTTATACCTTGCCCTTCATGAAACACAAAATCTATGTAATGCGTCTGAGGTTCGTCCACCTAGACCTGAGCGACCCAACCCCGGGTACATCAGCCCCTCAGCTCTAGCTTTTACCTCGTGGTTCCGAAGGCAATCTCACCACTCTCCCTGAGCTCCACAACAAAATCCTATTAATATGAAAGTGAAGCCTTTAGATTTCTTACGATCGTGTTGGGTGGCGCCTGGAGTGCAGAGTTTTTATCAACCAAGTCGACCATCCTGGTCGATTATCAGACAGCACTGGCCTAGTCATCGCAGGTCGCGTCCACCAACAAGCAGGGCCAGAAAAGCTTGTTGTTCCTGCCAGCAGTTTCTCACATATAACAGGTATTATATGCCCGGATTTGAGGCTCCCTGTTATATTCGGGTCGGGATAAGAAGGTAAGCGTTGGTGGCCAGTTGGATCTTGGAGCAGATGCGGGCCTCGACAAAACCCAAGACTCTAATGAGCGAGATTTTATTAAGCTTCATTGATCTGTTCGTTGGGTTTGAGAATATTCTGGAAAGAGAAGAAGCGGAGAGTACTTTCTTGGGCACAAAAACGGCTTACCCATGAATAATGGATCGCCTCAGCTCAAGCATTCACCATGAAGGACCCCTAGCAAACTCCCCCTGGGGCCCTAAGCCTCACACATTCGTCTTCACTCGGGGATATTCTTTCGCCGAAATGGTCTGCTTACTTGGCACCGCTGGGGTGTTGTCGTTCAACAGCCGACAGCGGACAACGGAGCCTCAATGGATCAGCTTGTCTCGATGGCCGTTGCTCAAATCAATAGGAAAAAAATAAAGAAGAAAAGACACGGAACTTCGGGAAGTACTTTTATTACTGCTCGCTCTGATTCCGATTCCGAACGCGAAGGCGTGCATCACGAATCAAGATGAGTGCCGTGATACATTTGAACCCATACTCATTATGAAACGGTGTCACGAATATTGGAGGCGATGTGGTCGAGAGGAAGGGAAGGAATCTCATCATGATTCGCAGTGGCCGGGAAAAGGATCGCTGGATGTGAACACGTTCTTCCAGGGAGAGGAGTTGGGATTGGGCGCTCGCGTTTAGAGTTCAGTGAGTATCGATGTAGGTATCATTGACAGGAGCCAGTGACAGGCGGCGCCCTGCTTGTCAAGGTGATAGAGGTGATTTAGCCTGTTCACTTCACTTTCAGAGGTTAGCCATAGGAGACTTTAGGAGGAGAGCACTTTGACGTCGTTGACCACCGATCGAGCCCAGAATTTTCATAAAGGCTTCGTTCTTGATTCTGTTCATTTTCTGTTCATTGCGTTTATTAATTCTTTCAACCACTCGGTGTGCCTCAAAGACGCTTCAACAATAAAGAAAATCCAAGGCATACATGAATAAATGAACGGCACGCTGATATGATACCATTTCAAAGGTCGAAATTGAAGGCAGGCACAATACTATTCAATTGGATATGCACCTCAAGCGACAGCCCTTTAGCCTAGCATTCCCCCTTCTTTTGGGTTGAGTGGAATGGCCTTGGGCTCCTTCAAGACAGAATGGAGATTTGGATCGAGTTTACTTGTCTTTGGACAGAGGAAGTTGGCTAAGATATTCAATAGTGATACTTGATAGTGATGGTGGCAACGCGCCTTTGTGCCGATGTTGAGGCATTGACAGCGCCGACACATGGCGGGGAGGCGGTGAAATTGACGAGACGACAAATAATAACGGACACTGGTCTAGCTGTCTGTTGGTGGGTGTGTCGGAGGCATGGCGGAAGGGTGTCCCCGGAAATTGGGTCAAAAATTGATGACCTCCTTAAAGGTCCTGCAGGGTTGCATCGTTAGGTTGTTATCGTGAGCAGTTGTCGGGTTGAATTTGGGGTGAATCAGAATGAGGTGAGCACAGATATCGACCTACTCGCCCCCGCCAGTCAAGGGGGTACCTTGCAACACGCATAAAACCTGGTGGAAAATTTGTTTATCTTTATTACAATCACAGCATTCTGAAGTGCCGTCGTTTCGTCTTGAGTTACTTGCCTTTTGTGGTGTGCGGGACGTTCATTATAGTTACTTACCAGAACCAGAAGTCCAGACCTTTTGAACTCTGAAGAGCTCCAGCGTTCCGAGGCACCTTGGTTAATTAACCAAGACCAGTGTACTCAAGGGGTTTGACAAGATAACGGTTACGTTCTTACAATATTAACAAGGTTTACGTTTCTTGGGTTATGCTTGTGGTTGTCTTGGGTTGTGTTTTGTTTTACTTGTCAGCGCTGTTTGTGCTCACGTCATGGAGACATATGAAGGAGTTCGGAAAAAACTTAGAGGCTGCGCATTTCGTATCTCGATTTTTTCTTACTCTTCCGTGCTTCATGTCCTCAAACGGAAAACAAACGACCGTTGTGCCGCATGTGTAAACAAATCCAGGTACATACCCAATATACTGTACCCCTTGTTCCGTTGCTCAAAGAATCCCGAACCCATTCAAGAGGAAGCCAGAAGTTAGCGTCCTAGAATAGCCGCTTCTTCCAAAATTGGCTCAGGGTCGCGACTGCTACCGCGATATCAATTTTTTTTGATAATCTAAGCGAGAGAAAGACCGGCGCCTAGTATTATTATTCACCAGCGGCATCGATCAAGATAGGATTGATTGGAAAACGCCGAGTTTGTGGTATTGAGTTGTATGATGGAAGGATTGTTAAAGAAGAGAGGGTAATTTAGGCGCAAGTGGGACGGGAGAAAGTGAGTGAGGCGGGTTGTGCATGTTTTACTGCGTAAGCATGTTCTTGGACACGCACGAGAACGGGTTCTTACAATGACGTCGAGGCTCCCTTCTGGATCGGCGGCCCGAAAAAGGTGCGGTGGCGTTTCGATCGGCTCACTTGCCAATTACTTTTGAAAAGGACATGGACCGCCTTCTGTCAAATAAATGGACTGAATTATTGAGAGGATGCTGTGCTACTTATCAAAAGTTGAAGGGACTTGGACGTGATTGGAACGATGCGGGGATGATCATGTATGGCAGAAGAAGAGGGAGAGGTGTGATGGTCGAGATGTCTCTGGCTAAGCTTAAGCAAGTCCTGCTCGAGGAGATGAATGAACGGGGGAAATATGGGTAATTTGCGGGAATGAATTGCGCTTTGCTTGACCCTATCTACATGGATACGGAATGACTGACAGGAGTCGAGTCTCCAGGAACTTTCCTGAATGGCATGGCGGTACTGCCTATGCCAGGAGGATGTCATCTTGGGGGAATCTGACGGTTGACTGGGTCGACTACCGATATGGAACTGATGAAAGGAGGTTGTCACTTCAAGGATTGTGTCACAGAGTGATAAGGCACGTCAATGGCGGAGGTGCGAGTGAGAAGTGCAGGACCGGCGAATTCGAATATTTCTGAAAGGTGTGGAAGAGTGAGGCAGTTGATTTCCCAAGAGACGTGTCAGAACAACAAAGGCAGCAAGGCTTGCGGATTGCCTATTCTTAGGATCGAAGATTGGCCGCCACGTTTCCGCTGAATCCGGGAAATGGGCTCCGAAGACGCCGCACTCGGCAAGATCTGCAAGATGCAGGAGAGTGTATTCCGCACGTCTGGCTGGAGCTCATGCTCTCTCCTCGACCCTCCAGACATCTTTCTCTTTCTCTTTCTCTCCATCTCCCAACATTACTCTACCGTTCTATTTTTCTTAATTTCTTTCACTCCCCCACTAATCCCAGCACCTCATGCAGCCTTCTCCCCGCATGTTCTTCGTTCTCCCCCTTGTCCTCATCACCTCCCTCATCATCCAAGTCGCCGCAATCGCCTATCGCGCCGACCTTGTGCCATACAACCTCAATACCAACGCGAATGCCCAGTCCGTCCTCGAATACGACACCTCCCGTCCCAATGCGACATATACGCCTTCCCCCACCAACTGGCGAGCTCTGCCATTCTACACACTCCTTTTGGATAAATTTGCAGACGGTGATCCGACGAACAACGATTTCTTCAACTCTACATTCGAGAACGACTGGCGAGAGACGAATCTGCGGTTTGGAGGCGATATAAAAGGGCTTGTGAATCGTCTGGATTACATCCATGGCATGGGCATTAAAGGCATATTTATTGCTGGAACCCCTTTTCTGAATATGCCATGGCAAGCTGACAGTGAGTTGCATTTTTGCTGCATATATGCACTCGCTGATGCCGGTCTTAGGTTACTCCGTGATCGATTTTAGTCTGGTCGATCCGCACTGGGGGACAATAGATGACTGGCGAGTCTTGGTAGATGCTATCCATGCAAAGGGCATGTACATCATGATGGATTTTACAGTTGGGACTATGGGCGATTTTGTGGGTTTTGCGGGGTATGTGGCGTCTTTGTCCCAGTGGGGTCCGAGTCGCGCTTAACGTCGCGTATGGTAGACACCTGAACACATCAACACCATTTTCGGTCGAGCAGTACGAGACGGTGTGGAAGAGGCCGAGATATGTACCATGGGATTTGGAGACCTATCCAGACTTCAACATCGACAACACATGGAATGATTCGTGTCGATTGCCTGCGCTTTGGATGGACGATGGCACGGAAGTGGATCCCAACGAAATTGGGTTGCATGGGTGCTACCAATCCGAGTTTGACCAGTTTGGTGACATGGAAGCCTTTGGTGTGCATCCTGACTGGCAGCGCCAACTCTCCAAGTTCGCATCCGTACAAGACCGTCTGCGAGAATGGGACCCAAAAGTCATGGCCAAGATCCAAAAGTACTCCTGTCTCGCTATCAAAGCTCTCGACATTGACGCCATCCGTATCGACAAGTCCACACAAATAACCCTCGACTCTCTCGCATCGTGGACGACGAACACAAAGGCTTGCGCAGCGAGCGTAGGCAAGAAGAATTTCCTCGTTGCAGGAGAAGTCACTGGCGGAGACACATTCGGCTCTCTCTACTTGTAAGTCTGGGCGTTTATTTCCCCCACTTCCCTGATCTGACCCTCTCGATTTGATCATCAGTGGTCGAGGTCGAACACCGACACAACGTCCTCCAGGGTTCCTCCAGGCCGTCAACATCACCGGCACAGATGACCAATACTTCCTGCGCAACAACCCCGATGTCGCCCTCGATGGTGTCGTCTTCCACTACTCGACTTACCGCGCCCTTACGCGTTTCCTTGGTATGGATGGCAACCTCGATGTTGCGTTCGACGTGGCGACCAATTTTGTCACGGCGTGGAACGAGATGATGGTGAATAACGACTTTTTGAACCCATCGACGGGTCTGGTAGACCCCAGGCATATGTTTGGCACGTCGAACTTCGATGTGTTCCGTTGGCCGAGTTTGGTAAATGGAACGCAGAAACAGGTATTGGCGAGCTTTATAACGGGGCTTGTTATGCCTGGTATCCCTCTCGTGAGTTTTGCGCCATTTTTTGCGCCATTAAATCTGACATTCGTCCAGTATTATTATGGCGAAGAGCAAAATTTCTATCTATACGACAATGGTGCATCCAACTACCTCTTCGGGTACGTCTCGATCATCATCATTATCACGCCGATCACTCACGCAAATCCTTCCCATTTTATTCTAGCCGCCAACCTATGAGCAGCTCCGTCGCTTGGCAGCGGCACGGCTGCTACAAACTAGGTTCAGACCAATACTTCAACATCCCCCTCGGAAAGTCCCTCCTCGGGTGTCAAGATGACTGGAACAGCCTCGACCATTTTGATGTCACTGGTGCAACATACCGCACAATGGCGCATTTCAATTATTTGAGGACTGTGTACCCTGCGTTGCAGGATGGGTTCGACCTCGTACAGAGGGGGAATTGGACACATGTTGTGCAGTTGCCGGGGTCCAATCATACGGATACGGAATTGGGATGGTGGAGTGTTTCGAGGGCTGGTATTCCAGATTTCCAGAACCTGACGGGGCCGAATGCGGAGGTGCAGGTGTGGATGATATACACGAACGAGAATGCAACGACGAGCTATACGTTCGATTGTATGGGCCCGCTTTGGATCTCGACGCCATATCCGAGTGGGACTACTGTGCGGAACTTGTTTGCGCCTTATGAGAACTACACGCTTCAAGACTCGCTGGATTCCTTCTTCAAGAATGGGACGCAGCCGTGGACGGGGTGTTTACCTGGCCTCACACTCCAACCATTCGACTTCAAGGCCCTAGTCCCCATTGAAAACTGGACGCCTCCCCTCCCTCGCATAACCAAGTTCATCCCAGGCCACGATGCCCGCATCCAAGCCGAAGCAGGAGACGTCAACGGCACAAAGGTTGACATCGCATTCGAGTTCAACGTCCCCATGGACTGCACAAGTCTCAGCGATGCTCTCACATTCGAAGTCTCCGGAAGCAGCCCTAATCCGACTGGTGGGCCGACGTTTGATAAGGACGCGGTTGTGTGCGGGGCAGTGGAGAATCCGGATGTGGTTCCTATACCAGGGGCGGATGCATCTGCGTGGAGGTGGGCGGCGACGTTGGAGAATGTGCCGGATGGGATTGTGAGGCTGACACTGAGCAGTGTTGCGACGCAGGATGGGACTACTAGTACGGGAGTGCGTAGATTTCTCTTTTTCTTTGCCGTTTTTACTTATGGGTGTTGTAGACTATCGATCATCTTCTCATCCGTAAAGGATCGGCAAAGAACGTCATGGTGTTCCCAAATGCAGACTATGACGGCGATGCATTCGGATTCGAGAACGGCGAATACGTATGGACGCACAAGGCGTTCGGCGCAGACTTGTTCAGGTATTCTGGTAATTTCGAACAAATCTGGTCACAATGGATGCCATGGGAAAATGTTACCACCATCCCCGGCAGCACATTCGATGGAACATGGTGGGATGGTTTACATCTTACAATGCAATGTGCGTCCCCCTTCCCCAAAGCCTCTAACCTCCTAACATCTCCCCCAGACTGGTCCAACATGACCGAATCCTCCTCGCAAGTCGTCCACTCCGACCGCGACTACAAATTCCAACGCCGGGTCCCCCAACTCCTCGCCCGTGGTCCCTTCAACACCTGGGGCTTCGACAACGGCATTACCTCCCAAATGCAACAAACCGGCAACGGCCGCTGGGAGCTCGAAATCATGGCCAACTGGCCTACCTTCATCCAACTAAACGTATTCGGCTTCGATAATTTCTTTTATGGAGACTCGGATGGAGATGGGATTTTGGATAGGCTCCCTCCAAACTCTGCAGCACCGAATTATGTGAATATGAGTGCGCCACCCAGACCGCATTTGGCGTGGGCTTTGGTGGTGGATGATACGAAGATGGCGTGGAGTCTTGAGCCGAGAGGGTTCTCATGGGTTGGTGCAGTGATGTTTGCACTCCTGCTTTCTGTGCCACTCCTTACGGCGATTCTGGCGGTGATCATATTCCGGTGGACATTCTATGGGATTCGGTATAACCAGTGGGGTATGAAGCCGAAGGACCATCATGCGAAGTTTTTCCCGATTCTTGGACATGGATCAGCGGGTTCGAAGGGGAGCGAGAAGAATATGGCGTTGGGGACGCCGATGACGCCGTTTACTGAGAAAGTATTCGGACATCATCGAGATGCTGTCATGCCCATAGGCTGGCCTGAAATCCCCGAAAAACGTCGTCAAGTCCTCATCTCAACCCTCGAATACGAAATCATCGACTGGAAACTCAAAGTCAAAATTGGTGGACTTGGCGTAATGTCCTCCCTAATGGGCAAAGCCATGACAGACGTCGACATCATCTGGGTTGTCCCCAAAGTCAAAGATATCGAATACCCCGCTGGAGACCCCGCTGAACCTATCGAAGTCGTCATTTTCGGAGAGACGTACCTCATTGAAGTCGAGACGCATGTCCTGGATAATATCACGTATATTATTCTAGACAGTCCGGTGTTTAGGGCGCAGACGAAGTCGGATCCGTACCCTGCAAGGATGGATGATCTTAGTTCGGCGATTTTCTATTCGACGTGGAATCAGGCTATTGCGGCTACTATTCGACGGTTCCCTGCCATTGATATTTATCATGTCAATGATTATCATGGGGCGTTGGCGCCACTTTATCTCCTTCCAAAAGTCATTCCTGTGTGTTTGTCGCTGCATAATGCGGAATTCCAGGGACTGTGGCCACTCCGGACGAAAGAAGAGCTGAAAGAAGTTTGCTCAGCATTCAATATCAGCAAAGAGCATTGTCGAAAATACGTCCAGTTTGGGAACACGTTCAATTTGCTCCATGCTGCTGCCTCGTATATCAGCGTTCACCAAAAGAGCGTTGGTGTCGCTGGTGTGTCGGACAAGTATGGGAAACGTAGCTGGGCTCGGTATCCTGCGCTTTGGACGTTGAAGCATGTTGATTCGCTTCCTAATCCCGATCCCAGTGACATTGAAGCTTTGGACGAGAAACCAGTGGACCTTGCGCATATTCAGATTGATAAGGAAGCGGAGGCGTTGAGGCCGGAGCTGAAACGACAAGCGCAGGAATGGGCAGGTATTAAGCAGGATCCAAAGGCTGATTTGTTTGTATTTGTGGGGAGGTGGTCGAAGCAGAAGGGTGTGGATCTTATTGCGGATGTTATGCCTTCATTGTGAGTAACTTACGCATACAAAGTGGCTAACGCTGATGCTTTCGTCAGACTGGAAAAGAGGCCTTCATTCCAACTCATCGCTGTTGGTCCTGTCATCGATCTGTACGGGAAATTCGCAGCAGAGAAACTAGCACGACTGATGGAGATGTATCCCGACCGTGTCTTTTCGAAACCAGAGTTCACACAGCTCCCACCCTATCTGTTCAGCGGTGCGGACTTCGCGTTGATTCCTTCTCGTGATGAACCGTTTGGGTTGGTCGCAGTCGAGTTTGGTCGGAAGGGTGCTCTTGGAGTTGGAAGTCGTCTCGGAGGACTTGGTCTTATGCCTGGATGGGTATGTTATGTTTCTCTTCACATATCGATATTTGCTGACTCAGTCTCGCAGTGGTTTCCCGTCGAATCAAGCTCAACAGGCCACATGTTATCCCAACTCACGAAGACCATTAAAATGGCTCTCAAATCCACTGAAGAAGAGCGTGCAATGTTACGAGCCCGCTCCGCTGTCCAACGTTTCCCCGTCGTCGAATGGCGTCAACGCATGGAAGATTTCCACCGTCGCAGTATCACTACCAGTCGCTCCGTTGCAGGCGCAGAAGCCTGGCGTCCCTCTGACGGCCGCGTTGCATATTCTGATAACGTCGAAGGCATGCAAGTCGAATTCTGGGACCCAGAAACGGCCTCGATAAGAAGCCATCAAGCCACTCGTATACCTGACGATCCATTCGCGCCTGGACCATTCAATCCAGATGCGTCGGCTGTTCCAGACACGTTGATGCCACCGTCTATTCGTCCGAGACGAGAGTCGTTCAACACGGATGTCTCGGATGAAGATTATTTCACGTCGAGACATGGGCATGAGGAACAGCCGCAGAACTTTGGGAATTTCTTGAATAAGGTTAATAGACAGGTTGCGAGGGATCAGAGGCATGTGGGGGATCCGTTCCTTAATGCCAACGAAGCATCGCTCAGTAGACCGTTTGGAGCTCATTCACGTGTGTCGTCAGTGGAGTCCATTGCATCGATTGTTGATGAGAAGGCGGATTCTCCCCTGAACAAGGCTATCGCTACGGTATACTCCATCTTCGTTCACTAAAGAACCATCACTGACTCTTTGTTTTGTAGTTCACTGACGCCGACGGTGAGGTTGTCCAGGACTTTGTTCAAAGGCTCCAAAGCCTTTCCGTTGAGAACTCCAAACGCGACCTCTCAATTGAAAAGTTCCTGACCAAGAGCGAAGAGAAATTCTTCACCCAAGTTCGAAGGGATAAGATCACTAGTGCATCGGCTAGTATCCACTCCTTCCGCTCGAACTCACAGTATGATCTGCCCAGTATGAGTCCACCAGACTAC
>Ga0157379_10004452_pt1 | contig 12014 bp, 11 predicted proteins | sample S25metaG_FD_121802 | JGI IMG/M metagenome (GOLD analysis project Ga0157379, IMG submission 121802) | Switchgrass rhizosphere microbial communities from Kellogg Biological Station, Michigan, USA - S2-5 metaG | ecosystem: Host-associated > Plants > Roots > Rhizosphere > Soil | place: USA... | reverse complement strand
GCTGGGTCACTGCGGCCCGCGGAGGGGGGCGTTCCTGGCCGTGGTCATGGGCCCGCAGTCTAACGCCGGACCCTGAAGCCCCCCTGAGCGCGGTGGGTGGACGCGGGTCCGGCCGCCGTCGGGGCCTTTTGTAGGGTCCCTCCGTCGGGCGAATCGAACACGAGGGGGCCACCACGGTGGAAGCGGCGAGTCCGATCGGCATCGCGGTCGTCGGAGGCGGGTACTGGGGTCCCAACCTGGTGCGCAACGCCCAGCAGACGCCCGGGTTCCGGCTGGAGTACCTCTGCGACCTCAACGCCGACCGCGCTCGCGCGGTGCTGGGCAACTACTCCACGGTCGCGATCTCCACCTCGCTGGACGCCGTGCTCGCCGATCCCGCCGTGCAGGCGGTGGCCATCGCGACCCCCGCGGCCACCCACTACTCCGTCGGCATGCAGGCCCTCGAGGCAGGCAAGCACGTGCTCATCGAGAAGCCGCTGGCGCCGACCTTCGAGGAGGGGCGCAGGCTCGTCGAGGCCGCCGAGCGGCTCGACCGGGTGCTGATGGTCGACCACACCTTCTGCTACACGTCCGAGGTCCGGCACATCCGGAACACGGTGCGCAGCGGCAGGCTCGGGGACCTGCAGTACCTCGACTCGGTGCGGATCAACCTCGGCATCGTGCAGCCGGACGTCGACGTCCTGTGGGACCTCGCCCCGCACGACCTGTCGATCTTCGACGCGATCCTGCCGGACGACGTCTTCCCCGTCTCCGTCGCCGCCCACGGCTCGGACCCGGTGGGCGCCGGCCATGCCTGCGTCGCACACCTCACGCTGCGCCTGTCGAACGGCGCGCTGGCGCACGTGCACGTCAACTGGCTGTCCCCCACCAAGATCCGCACCTTCGTGGTCGGCGGGTCGCGGCGGACGATCGTCTGGGACGACCTCAACCCCACGCAGCGGCTCTCCGAGCACGACCGCGGTGTGGAGCGCAACCCCGACCTCGCCGACGCCGACGTGCGCGGCAGGCAGCTCGTGTCCTACCGCACCGGCGACACCGTCGCGCCCGCGCTGGCCAACCTGGAGGCCCTGCGGTCGGTCATGGTCGAGTTCGCCGCGGCGATCGCGGAGAACCGCCGCCCGCTCACGGACGGCTTCGCGGGCCTGCGGGTCCTCGCGATCCTGGAGGCGGCCTCCGAGAGCCTGGCGAAGGACGGCGAGTCCGTCCCGATCCGGGCCGTCCAGGAGACCCCGCGGGCCACCGCCGGGGTCATCGAGAACGTGGCGACGACGATGGCCCAGCGCGGCCGTGGAGAGGTGACGGTGTGACCCAGTCAGCGCAGGCCGCGCAGCCGGTGCAGGGCCAGCGGGTGCTGGTCACCGGCGGCGCGGGCACGATCGGCTCGACGCTGGTGGACCAGCTCGTCGAGGCGGGCGCGGCCGAGATCGTCGTGCTGGACAACCTGGTGCGCGGACGCCGCGAGAACATCGCCGCGGCGGCCGAGAAGGCCGGGGACCGGCTGACGCTGGTCGAGGGCGACATCAACGACCTCGGCGTGGTCCGCGAGCTGACCCAGGGCAAGGACCTGGTGTTCCACCTCGCCGCGCTGCGGATCACCCAGTGCGCCGAGCAGCCGCGGACCGCGCTCGAGTCCCTGGTCGACGGCACCTTCACGATCATCGAGCAGGCCGTCGAGGCCGGCGTCAAGAAGGTCGTGGCGAGCTCGTCGGCGTCGGTCTACGGGCTGGCCGAGGAGTTCCCGACCACCGAGCGCCACCACCCGTACAACAACGACACCTTCTACGGCGCCGCCAAGGCGTTCAACGAGGGGATGCTGCGCAGCTTCCACGCCATGAAGGACCTGGACTACGTCGCGCTGCGCTACTTCAACGTCTACGGCCCCCGGATGGACGCGTACGGCGTCTACACCGAGGTGCTGATCCGCTGGATGGAGCGGATCCAGCGCGGCGAGCGACCGCTGATCTTCGGTGACGGCAGGCAGACGATGGACTTCGTGCACGTGCACGACATCGCCCGCGCCAACGTGCTCGCCGCCCAGGCGCCGGTCACCGACGCGGTCTACAACATCGCCACCGCCCAGGAGATCTCCCTCGCGGGGCTCGCCGAGGCGCTGCTCGCCGCGATGGACTCCGATCTGACCCCGGAGTTCGGCCCGGCCCGGCAGGTCAACGGCGTCACGCGGCGGCTCGCGGACATCTCCGCCGCCGCGCGGGACCTGGGCTGGAAGCCGACGATCGGGATGGACGAGGGCCTGCGCGGGCTCGTCGCCTGGTGGAAGCAGGAGACGGGCGTCTCCGCATGATCCCGGTCATGAAGCCCCTGCTCGGGGACGAGGAGGCCGAGGCGGTCGCCGCCGCGGTGCGGTCCGGCTGGGTCGCCCAGGGGCCGCGGGTCGCGGAGTTCGAGAAGGCGTTCGCCGCGCACGTCGGCGCCTCCCACGCGATCGCCACCTCCAACTGCACCACCGCGCTGCACCTCTCGCTCCACGTGCTCGGCGTGGGCCCGGGCGACGAGGTGATCTGCCCGTCGTTCTCGTTCATCGCCACGGCGAACGCGATCCGCTACTGCGGCGCCACGCCCGTCTTCGCGGACGTGTCGGTCGCGGACGGCAACGTCACCGCCGAGACCGTCTCCGCCGTCCGCACCGAACGGACCAAGGCCGTGCTCGCCGTCCACCAGGGCGGACAGCCCGCGGACATCCCCGCGATCCGCGACGCGGTCGGGGACGTCCCCGTCGTCGAGGACGCCGCGTGTGCCGCCGGGGCGACCCTGCACGGCGACCCGGTCGGCACCGGCGCGCTGCTCGCGGCCTGGTCCTTCCATCCCCGCAAGCTGCTCACCACCGGTGAGGGCGGGATGGTCACCACGGACGACGCGGACTGGGCCGCCCGGATCCGACGGCTGCGCGAGCACGGGATGACCGTCTCCGCGGCGGACCGGCACGCGGCGGGCACCAAGGTCGTCCTGGAGGGGTACGCCGAGACGGCGTTCAACTACCGGATGACGGACATGCAGGCCGCGATGGGTCTGGTCCAGCTCGGCCGGCTGCCGGGGATCGTGGCGCAGCGCCGCGCGATCGCCGAGCGGTACCGCGAGCTGCTGGCACCGCTGGGCCTGCGCGCGGTCACGGACCCCGCGCACGGCACCGGCAACTACCAGTCGTTCTGGGTCGAGCTGCCGTCCGGGGCCGACCAGGTGGCGGTCCTGGAGTCGTTGGCGGGCGCGGGGGTCTCCGCGCGCCGCGGGATCATGGCCTCGCACCTGGAGCCCGCCTACGCGGGGCACCCGCACGGGCCGCTGCCGGTCACCGAGCACCTGACCCGGAACACGATCATCCTGCCGGTGCACCACGAGATCGGTGAGGCCGAGCAGAAGCTGGTGGTCGATGCTCTGGCCGCCGCGCTGAACCTCCAAGGAGCGGTGTGAGCATCCCCCTGGTCGACCTGGCCGCCCAGCACGCCGAGGTGGCCGACGAGGTCGCGCAGGGTTGGGCACAGGTCCTCGCCCGCACCGCGTTCGTCGGCGGCCCGGCGGTCGGCGCGTTCGAGGCCGAGTACGCCGCCTACTCCGGTGTGGAGCACGTCGTCGGGGTCGCGAACGGCACGGACGCCCTGGAGCTCGCCCTGCGTGCGCTGGGCGTCGGGCCCGGGGACGAGTGCATCCTCCCGGCCAACACCTTCATCGCCACCGCCGAAGCGGTCGCCCGCGCGGGCGCCGAGATCGTCCTGGTGGACTGTGAGCCCGGCACCGCGCTGATCGACGTCGACGCCGCCCTCGCCGCGGTCACCGACCGGACCCGCGCGGTCCTGCCGGTGCACCTCTACGGCCAGGTCGCGGACGTCGCGCGGCTCAAGGCGGAGCTGCCCGCGCACGTCGGGATCGTCGAGGACGCGGCGCAGTCGCAGGGCGCGCGCCGCGCCGGCCTGCAGGCCGGCGCGATCGGCGACATCGCGGGGACCAGCTTCTACCCGGGAAAGAACCTCGGCGCCTACGGGGACGCCGGCGCGGTGCTCACCAGCTCCGCCGAGCTCGCCGAGCGGGTCCGGCTGATCGGGGCGCACGGCTCGCCCCGCAAGTACGAGCACACCGTGGTCGGGGTGAACTCGCGGCTGGACGCGCTGCAGGCCGTGGTGCTCAGCGCCAAGCTGAAGCGGCTCGACGCGTGGAACGCGCTGCGCCGCGAGGCCGCCGCCCGCTACGACGCGCTGCTGAAGGACCTGCCGGTCGGCACCCCGACCGTCACGGCGGACAACGAGCCGGTCTGGCACCTCTACGTCGTCGAGGTCGAGCAGCGGGCCGAGGTCCTCGCCCACCTCAACGCGAACGGGGTGGGCGCGGGCATCCACTACCCCACTCCCGTGCACCTCACCGAGGCCTTCGCGGGGCTCGGCAAACCCGGGGACTTCCCGGTCGCCGAGGCCATGGCGGACCGGATCCTGAGCCTGCCGCTGTACCCGCAGATCACCGCGGAACAGCAACAGGAGGTCGTGGACGTGCTCGCGGCGGCGCTGCGCTCATGAACGAGCTCACGCGGCGTGCGCGGATCCTCACCCGAGCGGGGGACGCGGTGAGCGCCGCGAAGCTCGTGCGGATGCTCGCGGAGTCCGCGGTGGCCGGAGACCGCCCGCAGCCGCCCGCGAGCGCCGCCGTCCCGGTGCGCGTGGTGCAGGGCGACCGACTGGTGTGGCTGCGGCCGCGCTCCCGCGACCTCACCGCCTTCGCGCAGCTGGCCGACGGCAGACACCTGCCCCCGCCGCGGCTCGGCGGGCCCTTCCGGCACATCGCGGTCCTCGGCGCCGCGACCGGCCTCGAGCTCGCGGACCTGGGGGACGCCTACCCCGAGGCCCGGCTGCTCGGCGTCGAGGCGGACCCGGACAACGCGGCCCTCGCCCGGCGCAACACCGAGCACCTCGGGCGGCGGGCCACGATCGTCGAGCAGGCGGTGTGGCACCGGGACGAGCGGTTCCGCAGCGAGTGGCAGCGGGCGGGCTGGGGCCCGCTGCGCGAGGGCGGCCCCGAGCCGCGCAACGGCACGGGCAAGACCGTCGACGCCGTGGACGCCGGGGCGCTGCTGCGCGGGTGGACCGGCGGCGAGCCGGTGGACTTCCTCCTGGTCGCGGTCGAGTCGGCGTGGCACGGCATGCTCGGCCACGGCGACTGGACCCGCCGCGTCCGCGGGATCACGGTGGACGTCGGCGCCGATGACCGGGAGGCCGCCGAGGCCGTCCCGCTCCTGGAGAAGCTCGGCTACCAGGCCACATGGGTGACCGGCCCCGACGGCGGCTTCGCCATCGGCGTCAGCTGATCTCCTCGGCCACCGGAGCGGCGAGGTACCACTCCTCCCACGCGTCGTACGCCCCGGCCAGTGCCGCGCGGAAGATGCGGGGGCGGTCGATCCGGGTGACGAACGTGCGCGGGAGCGTGCCCGCGGGGCGGGTGTCGGCCGACTGCGCCCAGATCCGGGTGTAGCCCGCCGCATGGGCCGCCTCGGTCGCCGCGTCCGTCCAGTTCCTCGACTGGCCGAACGGGATGGCGAAGTCCGTGCTGTCGATCCCCATCGCGGTGCGGAGCCGCTCCCGGGAGCCGGTCAGCTCGCGCTCGGTGCGGTCCGCGCCCAGCTGCCCGAAGTCCGGGTGGGTCACGGAGTGGCTGTGCAGCGTCATGCCCGCCGCCTGCAGCCGCTCCAGCCCGGACCAGTCCAGGACATGGTCGAACCCGTCCGGGTGCCCGCCGTCCGCCCACCCCGTCACGACGAACGCCGTGGCCGGGATGCCGTGGTGGCGGAGCACCGGCGCGGCGCGGGTCAGGGTGGTGGTGGCGCCGTCGTCGAAGGTCAGCGCGAGCTGCTTGCGCTCGGGCTCGGCGAGCACCTGGTCGACCGTGGCGAAGGTCCAGCCTTCGTCCACGGCGATCTGCAGGTGCCGCTCGAAGTCCGCCGGGCGGACGTCGTTCACGCCCCACGCCGGCGTGCCGATCGAGTGGTACGCCAGGATCCGCCCGCGGCTCGCCTTCGCACCCGACGGGGGCCGCGCCGCGAGGGCCCAGCGCTCGGCGTGGAGCCGCCCCGCCACGGCACCGCGGTAGGCGGCCTGCGCGACGGGGAGCCTGCCGAGCGCGGTCCGGACGCTCACGGCCGCGAACGGTCGGTCGCGGCCCCGGCGACCACCGAGCCCGCCAGCAGGGCCGGGATGGCCCACTCGAGCGCGTGGACCGTGTCCTGCGCGTCCTTGCGGCCGCCGAGGACCATGGTGCCCGCCTGCGCGCCGAGGGCCGCCGCGGTGAACCCGAGCCCGACGGCAGCCCCGGCCCGACGCGTCCGGACCAGCTCCGCGACGCTGCCCAGCACGTGCGCGGCCACGGCGGCCCGGAAGATCGGGCCCCACGCGGCCCAGCCCGCCGAGACGACCTCGTCCCGGTCCATCTCGGCGCCCGCCCGGTCGGCGGCGGCGTTGAGCCCGGCCGCGCCCATCAGCGCGCCGCCGAACCAGGCGGATCCGCCCAAGTCACGCAGGGCGCGCAGGGCAGTGGCGGAGGCGGTGGAGAAGGAGGACATCGGGGAGCTCCAGGGGTCAGTCGGAGAGGGAGACGAGACCGTCCCCCTCGTGGCGGTGCCCGGTGCCGCACTCCGGGCACCGGAGGTCCGCGCCCAGGCGGGCGCCGCAGGCGCACACCCACCCCTTGACGCGGGCGGGGTTGCCGGCCACGAAGGCGTGCGCGGGCACGCTGCGGGTCACCACGGAACCGGCGGCGGCGAAGGCGTGCTCGCCGATCTCGGACCCGCACACGACCACGGTGCCCGCACCGAGCGTCGCCCCGCGGCGGACGAGCGTGGGGACCAGCGCCTCGGGGCCCTTCTTCACGTGCGCGCGGGGGCGCAGGTCGTTGGTGAAGAGCACGTTCGGGCCGAGGAACACGTCGTCCTCGCAGGTCACGCCGGTGAACACCAGGGTCCCGTTCTTCACGGTGACCCGGTCCCCCAACGTGGCCCCGGTCTCGACGAAGGCACAGTCGCACACGTTGCAGTCCGCGCCGATCCGGGCGCCCGGCAGCACGTGCGCGAACGCCCACACCCGGGTCCCCGCGCCGACCTCGGTGCTCTCGCAGAGGCCCTGCGGGTGCACCCGGACCCCGACGGGCGGGGCCTGGGCGGGGGTGGACGGTGCCGACATGGGCTGCGCTCTCCTCGTTCGGGTGGCGTGGCCCCGCGACGGTAGCGGGCGGGCCCGCGGGTCGACCCGACCACCCCGCACCGGCTGGGGCGGGAACCCGGGCGGAAACACGGAGGCAACCTCGCCGACCCCCGAGACGTCCACCCAGCGGCACCAGGACGGGTAACACCGTCCCTCCCCCGCTCGATGGGTCGGATGGGGGAACGTCACGGGCGAGCGACCGGCCCGTGCGGGTCCGGGGCGCATCAGGGCGCGCCGGTGCCCGGCCGATAGCATCGAGAACGGTGGACGCGTCCGCCCCGACGGGGACGGGTCCGCGCCGAGACGGCTGCGTGAGGGCGAGTGGTGGATTCTGCGGGGGACCTGGCGGACGCGGCGACGCAGCGTCTCGAGCAGGTCGGCGACCCGACGGTCGAGCGGGTCGGCAGGCTCGCCGAGCTGCGGCGCCGCGGCGGCGAGCGTTCCTTCGAGCTGAACGCGGTCGCCCTGATGGCCGCCACGGCGGTCACCGCGCTCGTCGGGCTCGGCTTCTGGGCCCTCGCGGCCAGGCTCCCCCCCGCCGAGGTCGGCCGGGCGTCCGCGATCATCACGACCGCGACCATGTTCTGCCAGCTGGCCAGCGCGAACATCGGCCTGCTGTTCAGCCGGGTGCTTGCGTCCGCGGGGCACCGGTCGCGCCGGATCGTGCTGATCGGGTACGGCCTGGCGGCGGCGATCGGCGGCGTGCTCGGCACCGGCTACGTGCTGCTGTTCCCGACCACCCTCTTCGGCGGCGCGAACGAGAAGATCGCGTTCCCGGTGATCGTCGTGCTATTCGCGATCTTCTCGCTGCAGGACTGGGTGCTGACCGGGCTGCGCAAGGCGGGCTGGATCCCCCTGGAGCAGCTGCTGTTCGCGCTCGCCAAGTTCGGCCTGCTGATGATCGTCATCGCGATGCCGATCGAGAGCGGCATCGTGCTGGCCTGGGCCGTGCCCGTGTGCATCGCGGTGCTGGTGGTGAACCCGATCCTGCTGGGCCGGGTGCTCCCCCGGATGCCGGAGCCCGGACCGGGCGCCGCGCCCATGCCCACGCCCCGCCAGCTCGGCGGGATCTTCGCCGCCGAGTACGCGACGGGGGCCGCCACCTACGTCATCCCGCTAGTGCTGCCGCTGCTGGTGGTGGGCCACCTGGGCACCGAGGCGAACGCCTACTTCGCCATGCCCTGGCTGATCGCGGAGTCGCTGAACCTGCTGATCTGGAACATCAGCTCGTCGTACATGGTCGAGGCCAGCCACGACGGGCCGAAGTCCGCCGCGCTCATGCGCCGGACGTTCCGGATGAGCCTGCTCGTCGGCGTGCCCGGGGTGCTCGTGCCCCTCGTGGCGGCGCCGTGGCTGCTCCACATCCTGGGCGCGAACTACGCGGACCAGGGCGCGAACCTGCTGCGCCTGATGGTGCTGTCCATCCCGTTCACCACGATCAACACGCTCTACGCGAGCACGTGCCGGGTGCAGAACCGGATGGGCCGGGTCGTGGCGGTGCAGGTCGCGAACGCCACGCTCGTCATCGGCATGGCACTGGCCCTCATCGGCCCGCTGGGCATCAACGGGGTGGGCCTCGGCTACCTCGTCGCGGAGGCGCTGATCAGCGCCGTCGTCTTCTGGCCGTTCCTGCGCTACCTGCGGCGCAACGGCGTCACGGTCTTCGGGCCGGAGCCCGAGCCACCCACCGAGGAGATCACCGTCGTCCGAGCGGGGGCGGGGCACTGACATGACCGAGACGGCTACCGAGAAGACCTTCGTGCTGCCTGTAGTCTCACCGCACGTGACCGGTCGGGGACAGAGCGAGAACACCGGCGCTGTGGTCGGCGGGCAGGAGCCCGGTTCGACCACGTCGCAGGCGGCTCCCGGGCTCCCGCGGGCGCGACGCGAAGACGCGATGAGCACGGTCAGCGTGATCATCCCGTGCTACAAGCTGGGCCACACCGTCACCGAGGCCGTGACCAGCCTGCTCACGAACACGCGCGTGGGGCTCGAGATCCTCGTGATCGACGACGCCTCCCCGGACGACTCCTGGGAGGTCGTGCGTGGCCTGCCCGCGCTGGACCCCCGGATCACGGTCACCCGCAACCCGCAGAACCTCGGGCTGATCGGCACCGCGAACGCCGGCCTGGCCCGGGCGACCGGGGACTACGTCGTGCTGCTCAGCGCGGACGACGCGCACGCGCCCGGCTGGCTGGACCGCGCCGTCGAGCAGCTGGAGGCGCACCCGCGGGCGGTCCTCGCCTACGGGCCCACCCGCCGCTTCACCGGCACGCTCCCCCAGCTGCACGTCGCCCGGACCGTGCGCCCGGTGCTGCACCACGGGCACGACTGGATCCGGCAGACCTGCGCCCGGACGGTCACGCCGATGCTCTCGCCCGAGGTCGTGGTGCGCACCAGCGCGCAGCGCGCCGCGGGCGGCTACCGGGCCCACCTGCCCTACACCTCCGACATGGAGATGTGGCTGCGCCTGGCCACCACCGGGGACGTGCTGCGGATCGGCGGGCCGGTCGCGGCCTTCTACCGGGTCAGCGCGCAGAGCATGTCCCGCGAGGTCTACCTGGACTTCCTGCACGAGCTGGAGGTCCGGCTCGAGGCGTTCGACACCTGGTACGCCTACGCCGAGGGCCTGGTCCCGAACCGGGACGCCCTGATGGCCGTCGCGCGCCGGGCGCTCGCCAAGCGCGCGCTCCGCCGGGCCTACGCCGCGTTCGTGCAGGATCCCGTGCAGTTCGACGGGCTGTGCAAGTTCGCCCTGGCCACGGACCAGGAGTGGGCCACCCAGAACCTCGGCACGCTCACGTCCCTGCGGGAGTCCCAGCGGGCCACCCAGGTCCGGGACACCCTGCTGCCCGTCACCCGGCTCACGGTCCGGGCACGGCAGGCGATGACGGACGTCCGCGCTGTCCTGCATCTGGGCTAGTGCGCTAGGCCGATCGGTTCGTCGTCGACGCACACAGCGTTCTCAGGGTCACTTCAGCTCGCTCGCGGACACTGGTGACGTAGTCCAGTACGTGAACGGCGAGGGGGCACGGCGGTGGCGACAGGGCATGTCGAGGTCGGAGACAGAAGGCCTCCGTCGGTCTCCGTCGGGGACACCCCGCGGCTCGCGTCGTGGCGGCCCACGCATCGCGGGGACCTGCTGGGCTGGCTGACGGTCGCGGTGCTCGCCGCCGTGACCCTGACCTCCGTGGTCCGCGCGTTCGGCCCGATGACCTACCGGGGCGACATCTGGCGCCAGTCGGACACCGCGACGATCGCGCACCACTTCTTCACGAACGGGATGAACCTGTTCTACCCGCAGATCGACTGGGGCGGCGCGGGTCCCGGCTACGTGGAGACCGAGTTCCAGCTCGTCCCGTGGCTGACCGCGGGGCTGTACCACGTCTTCGGTGAGCACGCCGCGATCGGCAGGCTGCTCTCCCTGGTCGGGATGCTGGGCGCCACGGCCGCGTTCTGGCTGCTCGCCCGCCGGATCCTGCCGCCGCTCGCCGCGCGGTGGGCGCTCATCGCGTTCGCGCTCTCCCCCGCGTTCATGACCTACGGCAGCGCCTTCATGCCGGACGCGACGGTGCTCGCGTTCACCCTGCTGGCCTTCGTCGGGTTCGAGCGCTGGCTGGCGACGGACCGCAACCGCTTCCTCGCAGGCGCCACCGCCGCCGCGGCCACCGCGGCACTGCTCAAACCGACGGCGCTGCAGCTGCTGATCGTCCTGCTCGTCTGGACCCTGCTCGTCGACCGGCGCAGGCTGCTGCGGCCCGCGCTCATCGGCGCCGCGGTGCTCGCGGTCGTGCCCGCCGCGCTGTGGATGTGGCACGCCCATGAGCTGTACCTGGAGTACGGCAACACCTTCGGCGTGCTCTCCGGTGGGGACTCCAAGATCGGCGGTGTGCAGTTCTGGACCTCGGCGGAGTTCTACACCGGCAATCTCGGGATCGAGACCTCGCTGGTCTACGGGTTCGCGGCGCTGCCGCTCGCCGTCGTCGGGCTCTGGTGGGTGCTGCGGACCCGGCGGCCGGTCTTCGTGTTCGCCGCCGTCCCCGCGCTGGTGCTGTTCTACTTCGTCACCCCGCGCTACAGCGCCGCCCTCGGCCCGCACTACCACCTGTTCTCGCTGCCGGTCGCGGCCGTGCTCGACGGCACCGGCGCGGCGGCCGTCGCGGCCTGGCTCGCCCCCCGGGTGCCGCAGGTCGCCACCCGGGTGCTCGCGGTGCTCGCCGTCGCGGCGATGGCGGTGCAGCCCGCGCTGGTCTTCGCGGAGTCGATGCGGGACGAGAGCGGCTCCTTCGGCACCTGTGCCGCCGCACTGGACGAGCTCGCCGGCCCGGACGACCTGAGCATCGTCCTGACCGACAGCCTCGCCGTGGACCACGGCGCCGCCAACAACTACCAGGAGCCGGTGATCTTCTACCTGGCCGACCGGCGGGGCTGGGTCCTCGCGGCGGACCAGCAGGACCCCGCCCTGGTCCACGCCTACGAGCATCAGGGCGCGCAGTACCTCGTCTCGCACGACAGCGCGCTGATCTCCCCGGACAGCGCCCTCGCGGCCTACCTGGAGCGGGGTGCCTTCCAGGTCACCACGCAGGCCTCCGCGGGCTGCGACATCTGGCGGCTCCCGCCCGCCTGACGCGCGAACGGCACTCCCCGAGAGGAGTGCCGTTCGGGTCGCGGGCGGGGATCAGCCCTTGACGGTGTACTGCTTGATCCAGTCCACCTGCATCTCGGAGGGCTGGACCTTCCCGCCGTTCCCGTCCTCCGGGAACCAGTCCAGCTGGATGCAGAGGTGCATCGGACGCGGGGGCAGGTGGTCCTTCTCCTCGATGC